>Ga0315904_10000485_pt1 | contig 63262 bp, 102 predicted proteins | sample LakEriMetagenome_6_FD_203529 | JGI IMG/M metagenome (GOLD analysis project Ga0315904, IMG submission 203529) | Freshwater fungal communities from buoy surface, Lake Erie, Ohio, United States - Buoy 12 MA120 | ecosystem: Environmental > Aquatic > Freshwater > Lake | place: USA: Lake Erie, Ohio...
CTGGGATGACGCGGAGCAGAAGAAGGTCCAGACGGTGACGGGCTTCCCCTTGACTCTGATGAAGGATGACAACGGTACTTGGGGTGTTGCGAAGAAAAGCAAGCTTCACGCTCTGGCTGAAGCTACCGATTCATTGGATGCCAATGGCCGTCTCCTCCCCGAGAATCTTGGTCTCCTGCTTGGCAAGGCGGCTCAGTTTCAGGTGGAGGTGTTGCTCACCCCGAGCAAGGACGGCTCGAAGAAGTACCTCAACGAGCGCATCAAGCTGGCAGGTGTCATCCCCGAGGGTCTTCCGGTTCCCGAGCTGGATGAGTCTTACATTCACGGAGTGAACTTCGATGGTCCGAATGATCTCGATATGTTGAAGATGGTGCGCAAGGTGGTGAAGGATACGATCAAGCGAGCCACTAACTTCGAGGGAAGTGCAATCCAGCAGGCTCTTGCCTCCATCGAATCCGAAGCCCCTAAGACCGCCTCCACGCCAGCACCTTCCCGACCTGCTACCCCAGCACCAGCCATCCCCCGCCCGAAGCCCACCGCCTCTCCCAAGCCAGCTCCCGTAGCCGCTAGCTGGGAAGATGAAGAGTCCGACGATAGTCCTTTTTGAGGAGTGACGCAACATGGCACGATGGATCACAGACATGGCTTACGATGATGACGACTGTCCAGAGGCTCCCGGTATCGAGTACAACCCTGACCCGGAGCTTGCTTACCTCCGGGCCTTCTGGTACTACGTGACTGAAGACCTTACCTTGAACGAGCTTCGTCAAGTGAACGACCACCTTGATAGTCAGTTTGACTTCATCATCCCACAGGAGTACTACATCTAATGACCACCTACATCGTGAAGAAGAACAACCGCCGCATTCCCAACAAGGTGTTCTCTACTTACGAGAAGGCTCGTCAGTGGGTTCGTAAGAAGGTACGAGATATTGGTCCGCACTGGGCCGATGACTCTGCCACCCATCATCGGACCCCTGCCCTCTGTTACTACGGCTACTCCATCTCGAAGGTGGAGGGTTGATTTAAACTAGCCTCGTAGCCAAGCGATCAAGGCAACTGGCTTTGACCCAGTGACCGCAGGTTTGAATCCTGCCGAGGCTGCCACCCCAACCCCCGGCCTAAACAACCGGGGGTTTTCTTTCCTCGCCCTTCGGGCTCAGGCGCCCGTACCGGGCTTTCCCTAAAACAACACGGAGGTTGTACAAAAAGGAACTATGACGACGAACGTTACTGCGATTGAAACACCTTGGTCCTCGGTTGGCTACTTGACCTACAAGCGTACTTACTCCCGCCGCAAGGCGGACGGTACTCTCGAAGAGTTTCCCGACACCATCACTCGTATCCTCGACTCGTGTCGTGACCAGCTCAACGTAGGCTTCACCGAGGACGAGGAGCAGCGACTGGCTAACTACCTAGCCTCCCTCAAGGGTACGGTTGCGGGTCGCTTCCTGTGGCAGATGGGCACAGATACGGTGGGTCGCCTTGGTCTGGCCTCTCTCCAGAACTGTGCGTTCGTGACGGTGGATGATCCGGTGCGTCCGTTCACTTGGGCCTTCGACATGCTTATGCTCGGCTCGGGTGTGGGCTACAACATCCAGCGAGAGAACGTTGACAAGCTCCCTCCGGTTCTTCAGAACTTCAAGGCTCCTGTTCGGGTGGACTCTCCGGATGCAGACTTCATCGTGCCGGATACTCGCGAGGGCTGGGTCCATCTTTTGCACCACACTCTTAGCACTGCGTTCTACAACCGAGATTCGTACAAGCCGGGCTTTACCTACAGCACTCATTGCGTTCGCAGTAAGGGCGCTCCCATTAAGGGCTTCGGTGGTGTGGCATCTGGTCCCGAGGATTTGGTCCGAGGCATTGAACAGATTTCTCGGTTGCTGGAGCAGCGTCGTGGGCGTAAGCTGCGTCCGATTAATTGCCTTGACATCATGAACATCATTGGCTCGGTGGTGGTGGCTGGTAATGTTCGCCGCTCGGCTCAGATCGCTATTGGCGACTGCGATGATGTTGAGTACCTTGGAGCTAAGAATTGGGCCAAGGGTGGCATCCCGAACTGGCGTGCCATGTCGAACAACTCGGTGGTATGCAACGACATTAACAAGTTGCCCGAGGCTTTCTGGAAAACGTATGAGGGTGGATCGGAACCTTACGGTCTGATTAACCTTGAGCTTGCCCGCTCGTGTGGGCGACTGGGTGAGACGCAGTATCCGGACCCGGATGTTCAGGGGTTCAATCCGTGCGCCGAACAAAGTCTTGCAAACTTCGAGACGTGTTGCCTTGCCGAGGTGTACCTTAGCAACATCACCTCGTATGTTGAGTTGATTGATGTGTTGAAGTTGCTGTACCGTGTGAACAAGCACTCGCTCCGTCTCCCGTGTCACCACAAGGAAACGGAAGCTATCGTCCACAAGAACATGCGAATGGGTATTGGTGTAACGGGCTACCTTCAGGCAACGGAGGAGCAGCGTAGCTGGTTGAAGAGTGCTTACGAGGAACTGCGAGCCTATGACAAGGAGTACAGCGCCCAGCACGGGTGGCCCATCTCGATCAAACTGGCAACGGTCAAGCCCTCGGGTACGCTGAGTCTGCTTCCGGGTGTGACTCCGGGTGTGCATCCGGGCTACGCCCAGTACATGATTCGTCGTATCCGTATCGCGGCAGATAACCCGTTGGTCCAGCAGTGTCGTGACCACGGTTATCCGGTTGAGTACGTTCGTGGGTTCGATGGCAAGGACGACCATTCGACAGTGGTGGTTGAGTTCCCGTTTGCGTATCCGGTCGGCTCGGTACTGGCTGAGCACGTCACGGCTATCGACCAGCTTAACTGGATCGAGCGGCTCCAGCGTGAGTGGTCGGACAATAGCGTGAGTTGCACGGTCTACTACAAGGCCGAGGAACTCCCCGCTATCCGAGAGCACTTGAAGAAGAAGTACAACAATACGTTCAAGACGGTATCGTTCCTTCTCCACTCGGACCACGGCTTCGACCAAGCCCCGTTCGAGGAGATCACCAAGGAAGAGTACGACCGTCGAGTGGCATCCAGCCGCCTCATCACCGGAGGTGAGGTGGAGCTTGAGGTGGATATGAGTGAATGTGCAGGGGGTGCGTGTCCCATTCGGTGACACAATCCTTCACCAAGCTTCGCTTGACAACCGAAGGTTGAGGAGTTAAATTGAAGACAATCCGCACAACGGCTGGGCGTTCCCGGTCGGCTTATCACACCAATGTGCCCCGCATGAGGGTAAGCGGGACTTTTTCCAATAGAGATGGTGTTCTATGATCCGCTGTAAGCCGTGGAAAGGCAATGACCTAAAGGGGAAGTGGCACGTAACACGTAAGCTCGACGGTGTTCGGGCGCTTAGAAACGAAGATGGTTCTGTTGTTTCTCGAAATGGTAAGCCGTTGTACAACCTAGACCACTTGGACTTCCAAGACGCGGAGGTCTTTGCTGGGTCGTGGGAAGAGTCGGTATCTCTCGTTCGTACTAAGAGTGGAGGGCCTGTTCCGCAAGAGTTTATCTACCATCTTAATCCTCTGGACGAGAGGTTGGACATCGGTATCTGGTACGATCCATCCCGCGATGAGATACTCTCCGCACTTTCCGAAACAGAGGCTCTCGGCGACGAGGGTCTTGTCCTTCGGCAAGGCAACGTGTGGTTGAAGGTCAAGTCCTCAGATACTTTTGATGTTCAGGTCACAGACGTAGTGCCGGGCAGGGGTAAACACACCGGAAGGATGGGTGCTTTGATGACCGATCGAGGCAAGGTCGGCACAGGTTTTACAGACGCGGAGCGTAGTGAGGATTGGCGGGTGGGGGAGATCATCGAAGTTGAGTGTATGTCTCTTACACCTTCTGGTAAGTTCCGCCATCCGCGATTTGTGCGTAGGCGATTTGACAAGTAAACCCACCTTAGTTTCCGAAGGAAACGTGCTATGAATGCGCTCGCTTTAAGCTATACCTTAGACAACGAACCCACCTACCCCACCGAGGAACAAGCCCACGAGGCGTACCTCCAAGCGGGGTGGGATTACTTGGCGGAAGAGGAGGTTGTGTGTGAAGACTTTTGAGGAGTTCTGGAAGGAGTGTCTCGAAGACGAGATGTTTTATGACGCAGAGAAGCCTGCTGCTCGTGAGGCTTGGGAAGCCGCCACCCTCGCGGAGCGAGAGAGGTTGAAGAAAGCTATCTTAACTAGCCGCAATTTCATCGAAAAGAATTACTCTGAGCTTCACGGTGAGATAGGTCGCTACTTTGCAGGTCGGATAGACTCCTATGACGAGGTGCTACATGTTATCGACAACCCTTAGTCTCGTAGCGGTCTTGTCCCTCCCACCCTATCTCGTAGTGAACAAAGGCCCTCTCCGAGTAGAGACTCCATCGGGGAGCATCCTCATCATCCCCGAGGGTTCCTCCTTTCTCGTCAACTCTCACGAGACGAGGTTCGATCTCCGAGAGGTGACTCTCGACAACGTAGGAGTTTTCAAAGATGGGTTTGAGTGAAGATGCCCGCTTCAATCTTATCGTTCTGTGGCTGCCTTTACTGAACATCGCGTTCATTCCTCTGGTGCTTATGGGCTCCGCTTGGTTCTTGGTCCCTCAAGTTCTGGTTCTGTTGTTTCAGCTGGCCCTCTTCTGGGAGTGGGTATGAATAAGGATAAGTGGCAGCCGATTGAGACGGCTCCGAAGGATGGAACTTTTGTTCTGTTGTATTGCCCCTCGTCTTTGGGTAGTTACATGGACGTTTACAGTTTCACTGAATGCGGTGGGTGGCAGTGCAGCAACTTCGAGTATTCTCCTTACCCAGACCCCACCCACTGGATGCCCTTGCCGGATGCACCGGAGTGAGTGAGAACATCTCCGAGAAAGAGTACGCTCTTGCCATGTGGGATTTGGTCAAGCCTCAGACGTTTCGACAAGCGAAGAGGGCGTTGACTACGGAGCACATGTCGTGTACGGATGGGACTCTTCGGGTGTACTTCAGCTTCTGGAAGAAGTCCCACGGAATCCAGAGGCGATATAGGAAAGCCGCGCCAGCGGCGGAAGTCGGAGAAGAGGGATGAGTGAGTATAGCGTAGTAGCTGAGCGTCTCCGGTGGGAGTATCTTCCAACTGATGCTTTGGATGGGCACCCTTGGTATGAGTTGTACGTCAAGCGTCGTCTCGATCCTACGTTCCGAATGAACGAGCAAGTGGAGCGACTGTGTGCAGCTCTCCACGGAATCTTGATGCGGGAAGAGCAGGATCGAGATTGGCTCCAAGAGATTGAGAGTACAGCGAGGGACTATGAGTGACATCGTACCGGCTTACGTGGAGTCTAAGACGGCTCATCTGAATTGTATCATTGACTGTGACTCCATCGTGTACAAGTGCGGCTGGGTCGGTGTCGAGCGAGATGAGGACGGCAACCCGCTCCCTTCTCCGTTGGCGCACAGTCTCTCTAATCTGAAGACAACCATTGAAGGTATCCTCGCCCGGTTCCCTCATAGAAATTGGGAGCGTATCTACCTAACCCCTTCGGGGGGGTTTCGCTATTCGGTAGCGAAGAGCAAGCCATACAAGGGGTCGAGGAAGTCGAAGAAGCCCCAGTGGTTCCACGAGATGCGCGAGTACCTTGTCAAGCACTACGGGGCGATCATCGTAGATGAGGATAAGCCGGAGAACGAGAGGCGGGAGGCAGATGACCTGTGTTCCTCAGACCAATGGGCACATCCTGACAAGTCAACCTGTGTTTGTTCGATAGATAAAGATTTGCTGATGGTCCCCGGATGGAACTACAACTTTAACAAAGACCAGTTCCAGTGTCGGACGCTGGTCGAAGCTGATCTTTGGTTTTACTATCAGCTCATGGTAGGGGACGGCGTTGACAACATCGCAGGATTGAAAGGGATTGGCCCTAAGAAGGCTGAGCAACTGATCGAAGCATGTTCTCGGAAAAGGAACAGAGTCAGGCGAGCTGTGTTCGACCTTTATCGCAAAGAGTTTTCCTCGAAGTGGGAGGATGCTTTAGATGAGACGGCTACCCTCTTGTTCCTTGAGCGGGAACCGGGTAAGACTTGGAGGGAGTATTTCCAAACATGAATCTCCTGTCCCTTCCAACGAAGTACGGAACACGTTTGTGGTTGGAACTTTGGCCTCGGTTTTATTTCGGTGCAATCCTCAATGGATGGTACTGGTCTGTGTGGTGGGCTAATGGTAAGTTCCACACCAACCGCTTTGACAATATCTGGAGAAAGAATGGAACCCCTTTGCCTAAGCGTTAAGCGTCTCCACAAAGATGCCACCCTTCCCACGAAAGCTCACCCCGGTGACGCCGGATGGGACATCTACTCCCTAGACATTACCGAAGTCCCCGCGTGGGGGTCTAGGCTTGTCTCCACGGGCATCGCACTAAGCATCCCGTACGGGTGGTGCGGTATCATCAAGGATCGCTCCTCCGTGGCTCTCAAGCAGGATACGACGACCAATGCCGGGGTGATCGACCACGGCTATACCGGAGAACTGAAGGTGCTTCTTCGCAACAACTCGCCACAGATCAAGTGGCTTAACGCTGGGGATCGTATCGCTCAGCTCTTGTTAATTCCCGTCCCCGAAGTCACCCTCGTTGAGGTGGATTCTTTTGAGGAGACGGATCGTGGTGAGGGTGGGTTCGGGAGCAGCGGCCGGTGATTGACGATAACAAGATTGTTCTACCCGACCAGATTCTTGAAGACTACGAGAAGATGACCCCCGAGCAACACGCTGCCCTCCGGTGGAACGGGTGGCTCTTTCTCCAGCGTATTCTCAAACCCAAGGGTCTTCTCCGAAAGGACATCCTTGAACCCCACGAGGAGACCAATGCTGAGTACGTAGCTAATCTCTACGCCTTCGACAACAATATGATGCGTGCCTCTACCAAGTACGCTCTAATGGAGGCAGCGTCAGTTGGGTTGGCGGATGCTTCTTCGGTGTCCCATGTGGATACGTTCTTCGATGACCTGATGAAACTTGAGAGCGGGGTGAAGTGAGATGGGTACTGTTATTGCCGACGGTTTGAACACCAGCTACTATGGTGTTACTACGTACAAGCGCGCAGGGTCGGACAAGTGGGGAGATGAGTTCTCCACTTTTATCGAGGGTGACACCATTGAGAAGATTCTTGACCTGATTTTCTCCGTATGCGGTCCTGCCGGCTGTGGGGAGTCAATGGCCCAGAGCGACACCCATATCATCGGATGGCAGAACATCGGGCCTGAGATTTGTGACCTTCTCGCTATCAAAAACAAGTACGACGAAGACGATGAGGAGGAGTCTTGAGATGGGTGTAACTGCTAGTGGTCCTCCATTTGTGACGCTGACTGACCTCTTGTGTAAGTGCGGGTGGATGTGGGAGCACGAGTGTAAGAAAACTGGGGAGTGTGGCCTCAACCAAGGGATGCCGGAGTACAACCGAGAGGAGGCTCTCTCCGAAGAGCACACCCCCTACGAGTTCCTTTCCGAGTCTGCCAAGGAAGCGGCTGTCAACATGGTGCGAGATATGATTGAGAACAGCAAGTCCACTCATCAGGTGGGTGGTACTCACTACGCCGAGATGTCGGTACAGCCTTGGTCAGCCATGAAGGCGTGGATGTCTCCCGAGGAGTACGCGGGCTACCACGTCGGTACGGTGATTGGCTACCTGTCTCGCCATAAGAAGAAGGGTGCCCTTCAAGACATCCTGAAAGCCAAGCACCACCTCGAAGAGTTGGTTCGCTACTTTGAAGAAGACGAGGAGTATCCGTGGTGAGTAAGAGCGGCCTTGTGTGCTTGATTCCTGATGATGGTTCTGCGAAGGTGTGGACAATCGTCCACCCCTCTTTCCCCTGCTCTCCGAAAGTCTCTTTCCACAACGTAAACGGTTCGTTAGAGTTGCTCTTTCACAGGAAGGAGTACACAACACATTGTATCGGCTATGATGTGGATTTCATTTTTGCCAAGTGGCATGCCTTCAAGGAGGCGAATAAGTGACCAAGCGCGACAAGATTCCCCACACCCCTGAAGAAGAACTCCGTCTCGAACGGGCTCAAGCTAAGGCCGAGCGTAACCTCCGACGACGCACCCAAGACAAGAAGAAGGGTTCCCGTCACGCCGAGGAAAAGATCAGTGCCCTATCTAACGAGAACAACGTCCTTCGTCGTCGTATCGAAGATGTATCCAAGTTGATCCGAGCCTTGGTCAAGATGCTTCCTCCGGACTTGAAGCTTGAGTACGAGAAGCTCCGGGTGGCTATCAATCAAGGGGATTTTGATGAGGTCCATCCGGAATGAAGCCGCGTAAGGTTCGCCCTAAGTTCAGGTCTGGTTACGAGTCCAAAGCATACAAGTCCCTGAAGGACCGGGGCATCGACTTCACATACGAAGAGGAGAAGCTACCTTACGTAGTGCCTCAACGCAAAGCGTACTATCTGCCCGACATGGTGATTACCCGAGAGGACGGCTCTAAACTCTACTTGGAGTTCAAAGGGCAGTTCTCAGCAGCAGACCGTCGCAAGATGGAACTCGTCATCGAACAACATCCCGACAAAGAGATTGCCATGATTTTTATGAGGAACAACAAACTGCGGAAGGACTCTCGCACGTCGTACACCGATTGGTGTCACAAGCGTGGGATTAAGTGCACGGTGAGTACTGCGGGTCATGTACCAGACTCTTGGATTCGAGGAGAGGAGTGATGTGGTGTCTTATGGGCAACACCCTCATGCTTTCAGCTATTGTCGGATTGACAATAGGAACCCTACTCGGCATCTTTGGTATGTTGTACGCGATATACAGAGAGGTCATGGACGAAGTGCGCTACCGCCAATACATGCGTCACCGCTGGCCTGTGAGTAAAGAGTGGATCAAGCCGAACAACCCCGAGTGGGAGAAGGATAGTGGCTGACTGGAAGAAGTGGTATCCGATTCTTGTTGAACACAAAGCCCCGGTCAAGGTCATCACCTACAAGGATGAAACCGGGGAAGGCCCTTGCTACCGCATCCTCCCCGAGGACCTAGACGAGTGGATCAAAACCCTCCCGAAAGACTGGCCCGAGACGTTCTCGTCTGTGATGGGGTCGGTCACTTGGGATGGGACGGGGTACTATCTTACGGATGTAGCTGAGACTTTGTATGCACTTGAACGGGGGTACCCATATCGTGGTGGAGTTTAAGACTAGCGAACAATGCCGAGTGGAGTTGGTGGCGCATACGATGTCTGTGGACAAGGAGGGGTTTCTGCAACTTGCAGATTATCTTCCCGTGAGTGCAGCACGAGCGTCCTTCGGACGGGAGGACAAGACCGGAGACGACCCCAAGGCTGACCTCAAGCTGATGAAGTATCTGGCTGACCACCAGCACCTCACTCCGTTCGAGTACAACCACGCTACGTTTCTTGTTGAGTGCCCGTTGTTCATTCGGTCACAGATACATCGACATAGAACCTTCGCTTTCAATGAAATTTCGAGACGCTACACCTCGGAAGAAATTGCCTTCTGGATTCCTGACAAGTGGCGAGCACAGAGCAAGAGTAACAAGCAGGCGAGTACGGATGACGAGGTGCGTAATGAGATTTGGGTAGACACTGACTTTGGCGATGGTGGGACTCTTCTTAGGACAGAGCCTAACGACAGCTACTACGAGGGCGTGGATAGCGCCTTGTGGTACTACGAGCAGATGCTTGCATCCGGCTGTTGTCGCGAACAGGCCCGAGCCGTTCTCCCACAGTCGCTGCTCACCCGTTTCTACATGGGAGGTTCTCTCCGTAATTGGGTCCACTTCCTCAAGCTCCGGCTGGATAGCCACGCCCAACGGGAGGTCCAAATCGTAGCCCGTAAGATCGAGTCCCAACTCCGCGAGCTTTGGCCCGAGGCGATGGGTGTTCTACTTCCACATGAGGAAGCCAACTAACCTATGGACATCCTAATCACTCTTTCAATCGTGTACTTCACGGGGTTCCTTCTTTCCATGCTGGTGCTTTCAGACGGGGACAAGACGAACTCGAACGGGGGGTGGGCACTTGCCCTCTCCCTCCTTTGGCCTGTGTTCTGGGTAGCCGTTGTGGTGTCCAGTCTCAAGGGTCTTTTCTACCATCGGTTTGGGAAGTAAGGTTGAATGAGCACCATGATCGTAGATGGTAAGGGTGTGCTGTCAATTCCTATACAAAAAGTGGTAGCTATGTTGATTCGTAACGGTACGTTGGCTGCTTGGAAAAAGTCTAGAGGTGTGAAGTGAGCACCCTAATTGCTAACCTCCCACCCAAGAAGGTGTGGGTAGACAAGTCGTATCTTACAGCCGGAGAGGAAGACGGCTGGGTAGAGGGTTACTGGGTGTCGGTCAAGTCCGTCCCCGGTTCCTCGTTCCTCTTTGAAACGTACATCCCCCAGATGGGGGCTCTGTACGATAAGCTGCCGATCAAAGCGTTCACAGCGGACAAGGTGCTTGAGACGGAGGAGCCGGATAACCTCATCCTTCAACCTTGGGATTGCTTTGGAATGGGCGTCACGATCCTTGAGAAAAATCTTCTCGGGGGTTGTGAGGTTGAGGCTCGTATCCCTTGTCTCGATCTTGACGATGACTTGGAAGTTGAGCGTACCATAGAAGTACGCCGAGGCACCTACCTCTTCACCATCGACAACTACGCCATCGGGAACCCGGACCTTTCCTTCGCTCACATCCTTCCCGAACACAAGAGCTTCAACGTGATCGAACTTGAGACGGGTCAGTTTGCCCTTCTTCCCAACAACCTCGTGACGTTCAAGGTGTCCTCTCTCTACTGGAAAGACCCCGAGCCTATCAAGTTGAAGGCTTGTCCTCACGAGGGGTTCTATTCGGAAGGGGTGTGTTGGCCTTTGGGTAAGGCGACTAGGAGTGATTATTCAGATGGGTGACTCCGTATCTTACAGAATCAATGGCTCTGTCATCATAGATGAGGTAAAACTCATTCAAAGCCCAGAATTTCAAAGGCAGATGGCTGCGTCTGAAAGAATTGCTAGGCGGCTTGGGTTGCTGCTAGAGAAAGACACGGATATGCCGCAAAAAGCGACTAGGAGTGATTATAGTGATGATACCTAAATGGGCTATGCCTTTGTGGAGAAAGTGGCTCTGTTCAAAAGGCATCCACTGGTTCCCACTAAACTCTCAAGACAACTCGATTGTCCACCACAGTTACCACACAAAGGCAGGGGCACAAGTGTACGAACGACGGTGTAAGATGTGCGGAGCACGAGAGGAGATTGCCCGTGTCGGCTAAGATTCTGTTCCTTGACATCGAGACGCTCCCCCACCACGCCGCTGTCTGGGGTTTGTGGGGTCAAAATGTTGGCATCAAGCAGATCATCAAGCCCGGACGTACTACGTGTGCTGCTTGGAAGTGGGGCGATAACAAGAAGGTGGATTTTGCAGCGGAGTGGCACCCTGTTCCTGAGCGGGAGAACTGGTTCTCTTACGCAGACTTCCTAAAGAAGCTGCACGCTGTCCTCGATCAGGCCGACATCGTAGTCACCTACAACGGAAAGCGCTTCGATATCCCCACTCTCTACAAGGAGTTTGTCCAACACGGGCTTAACCCTCCAGCCCCGTTCCACCACATCGACTTGTACCAGACGGTGAAGCGTCAGTTCCGGTGGGCAAGCAACAAGCTTGACTTCGTTTGCCAACAGCTTGGGTTGGGGTCCAAGGTCCACCATAAGGGCCAAGAGTTGTGGACCGATGTAGAGGCGGGCTGTCCCAAGGCACAGCGCATCATGGAGAAGTACAACAGGGGCGATGTCATCCTGCTTGAGAAGCTCTACAAGAAGCTCTTGCCTTGGATCAAGGGGCACCCTACTGTGTCCCTCTTGGAAGGCCACAGCGGCTCCCACAAGTGCCCCTCCTGCGGAGGCCACCACCTCCAGCACCGAGGCTACCGCACCACCAAGACTCGTCGGTACAAGCGTTACCAGTGTCAAGATTGTGGTAGCTGGTCTAGCGAGACTATCTCGGATAAGGAAGTCGTAGCCGGTGTGGTATGTACCTAGCCTTGATCGGCCGAGTCGTAGAGGACGACGACTTCACAGACTTCATCGTGGGTATGTATCACGGAGGACCTGAGTGTCACACAGTTATTGACACTCTTGCATCGTGCGGTTACTCTTTAATCCGGGTAAGCTACCAAACCCCCGATAACGATAAGGAGATCACCGACGACTATGAGTAACGAATACTACGAGGATGAGTTTGTGGATACCGTTGACACCTACAGCCTCTATCAAAGCATGAACCAACTAGACCTAGCCGAGGACATCCTCCTCCGGATCAACGTCAACGAGAACGATCTCGGAGAGATTGAGGAGGCTCTCGGGGAGGCAGTTCGTCTTCTCCGAGAAGCTCGTATGTTGATCGAGGTTGTGACGGGGGATGCCGAGACGGAGGACGAGTACTGGGCTGAGCCGGATAAGGATGACCACAGCGATGACACCTGACGAGAACTTTCACAAGAGCATCTTCCGAAATGTCCACGGCCGATGGCCGAAGGGCAGGGAGTTTGATGAGTGGTTCAAGAGGCTCGGTGAGTATTGGACAGTAGAAAGTTTCCCTCTGAATAGTTTACTTGATAGTCGACTCTTGCTTGAGGCAGCGGGACTGGATCAGTACGCAAGGGAAGTCTACTGGACTTCGACAGCTTTGTTGATGAAGAAATACGACGAGGGGAATCGGGATGAATAACACCGAAGCAAATAACCTCAAACAATATACCCTCCCTGAAATCCTAGCAACGGCTCTCTATGCTAGTCGTATCAAAGATAGAGGTGCAGCTTTGGACTTCTCACTGAGTACACTACAGAAGCTGAAGGAGGCTCGGGATGAGTGACGACACCACCGACGACACCAACCTCCCCGGGGAGGACGAGGAACTCTCCGGGGGTATCCACATCGACATGGGTGACACCCCTCCGGTGTACGTCCTAGAGGGCCAGAACTACTCGGTCTTGTTTGCCAACCCTAGTCACGTTGCCCACCCGTTCCATTGGATCAAGGATTGTGTGGGTTGCACTGTGTTCTCCAAGCAGGGCAGTCAAGCCAAGGATGAGGTGCGCTACATCGTCCGAGTAGGGGATGGTTTTGAGGAGCGAGAACTCTCCGAGGTGTACCACCACGAGAGTACGAAGGTGTACGAACCCACGGTTCGGTTGAAGAGGGTGCATTGAGAGAGCTATGAAAACCATCGAAGACGCTAAGCAGTTTGCCATAGCAGCCCACGGAGACCAAAAGCGAAAGTACACGGGTGAACCGTACTGGCACCATCTAGAGGAGGTTGCTTACTTGGTGTCTCTCCTAGAGCCCGCTCCCTTAGGACACGTCATCCAAGCGGCTTGGCTTCACGATGTCCTTGAGGATACCTCGGTTGAGTTTCTCGAGCTGCGGGAGGAGTTCGGAGATGAGGTTGCGGAGATCGTGCTCTGGTTGACGGACGCCTACACCTCGAAGGAGTACGGAAATCGAAAGGAAAGGAAGCGCCTTGAGCGGCTACGGTTTGAAAGGGCTCCCTACTACGCCAAGGTCATCAAGCTAGCCGACCTCATCTCCAACACCAGCTCTATCGTGGAACGTGATCCGGAGTTTGCTAAGGTATACTTAGAAGAGAAGCGTCTCTTGTTAGAGGAAGCAATGAGTGACATGAGGGATCATCTGCTGTACGAAGAAGCTCTTGGGTTGGTGAGTTGAGAGAGGGTACATTGAGAGATGGCTACTAAGTGTGAAGCCTGCGAGAGGCATGCTTTCGTCTATGCCCGGTGGGGCACTCAGGGCCAAAAGGCAATCCTTTGTGAGAGGCACGCATCGGAGTTGCACGAGCGTATTAGCGGGGCGGTGGCCTCGCTCCGTATTCCTTCACCGACCTACGTGCCTGCCGATGTGTACCTGAGAAGCAAGGCTGCTGTTCGGGATGACCGCGCAGCGATGAGAGACATAGCCTAAAACAAGAAAGGGGCGAAGCCGGAAGGAGTTAATTCTCCAACTAGCTTCGCCCCTTTTTTCATTTCCGACTCTTGGGTTTGTCCGCCTCGACACAAGCTCTCAACACTTCGTGTTTCATCTTGCACTGGTTATACTCCAAAGCCCAGTTCAACATGGCTTGGCCTACCGGCAACGTCTCATCGAACGTGAGGCTATCACACGGTTGGAGTACGATCTCCGGAACGTAGTCGCAGTTCCTACTCGGAGGCGGTACGACTTGCTGCTTCCTGTAACAGCCTACGCTGCTCAGGAGATATACAGTTAACAGGATCACTTTGATGGACTGGGGCACGTTCGTATTCCCTCCGTAGGTTGTCCCCCTCTACAACGCTCTGTGCGATCTTCTGAGCGTCTTGGGCTGCTTGCTGGGACGCCCGTAGGGCCAGAGCCTTCTCGGCCTCTAGGAGCTTTCCCAAGGCCCTCTCCGTTGATTTGGCTTGAGACTCGTATCCCTTGTGGTATCCCCACGAGTACACGAGTCCAACCACAAGGAGAGCCCCAAGCCCCATCACGAGGTACTTGTTGGGTAAGGTGGGGAGGATCACTCAGGTGGTCCCCACTTCTTGTAACCATCAATCGCCGCGATAGTCGCCCTCAAGTCTCCCTTTAACTCTTGCATAGCTTCCTTCAAAGGGGCGAGACTCTCACGGACCACCTCCTTGAGATCAGCCTTCGAGGCGTACTCGGCGATCAACTTCTTCTCTAGCTCGTGCATACTTTCCTTGACCTCCTCGATCTGGCCTTTCAAATACCAAAGCCAGAAGCACAGTCCGCCTAGCGCGAATAAGATGATTCCCTCTACTAGTGTGGGTGACAAATCCATTTGTGTTCTTTCACTCCCCTGTGAAATGTGTAATACTTGCCAAGTACCTCTACATCTTACTCGAACGAGAAGGTCAAGGTGCTCGTGCCCGCCTCGAAGTCATCCACCCGAGAGATAAGAGCCGTCGGAAAGACAGGTTCGGGAAGGGGCAGAAGGGTCATGCGGAGGTCAGCGATAGGTGCTCCGGGGAGCGGGGGGATGTAGCCGAGAGGAATGACAACCGTCACACCCTCATCTTCAGTGGTGCCGATGGCCGGATGGGTGACATTCACCACACCCTCTTCATCCCGAACTTCAAGCAACAGGTCAACGGTTTTGGTAGCCATGTGTGTACGTCTCCTTATTAAGCCCAGTGAAAGGTGCCAACAATATCGTTGGCGGTAACAGCCGTGGTGTCTGCCGCAGCAGCGCCCGTAACGGTGGTGTAAGCAATACCCGTAGCAAACCCGATACCGCCCGGCACAGACAACGTGACAGTGCCTCCGTTCGGGGGAATGCCGTAGGTCTGGACAACACCCGAGCCAGCGGTCGGGGTGGTGGTCTGGTTGTGGAACTTGACGTATCGAACAGCGGTGGCGTTGTTGGTCAGTTGGAACCCAAGGAGACGACCGGGAGATGCTTTGAGGACTGCGGCGTTAGTGGAACCTGCCGCTACGAAGTTGGTGGCCGAGGCGGCGCCCGTGGCGTTACCTCGATACTGGATACCTACATCGCCGATAGCAGAAGTGCCAGCCGGAAGGGCAACCATCGTGCCTTGGTTAGCTGTCACCGTACCCGACACAGTCTGGGTGGCGGCGCCTGTGGGGATCATATGGGCCACACCGGCAGCTTGCATAGCCCGGACGGTGACGTTGATGGTTCCCGAGGTGAAGGCTGTAGCGATTGCTCGGACGTGGGAGAAGCCGGAAGCCTGACCCATCCAAGCACCCGCTGCTGTAGCCGTGGTCACAGTGGCTACGTTGACACTGCCACCGGCCGGGATCACAGCCAAGGTGAAGAAGTCCGTTCCGTTAATACTTCCTTGGAAAGTTACCGTGGCAGTGAACGTACCACGCAAATCAACAGCAAACCCCGTAGCTCCGTTCAACGGGAGAGACACGGTGCCGTTCAGAGCGGTAATCGAACCCGTTGCCACAACACCGGATTGATTAACCGAAAGGGTTGACTGGTCCGAGGCGATGACCACGGGGCTGGAGTTAGCCGAGGTGGCTTGTCCCAAGGTGGGACCGCTACCCCCACCCGCCGCGTAGGCCAGACCCGTTGCCGGATCAATCAGTACGATTGGAGTGGGCCGGTTGCCTCGTGCCGGGGCGGGGAATTCTTGAGTGTACGACATGTGCGAATGTTCTCCTTGTCTTATTTGTTTGTGTGTGTGCGGTCTTACCGGACTCGGGTTGCCCACCCGTGGGCTGCGATTCTTTGGCCGATACTTGATCCTCCGCCCCCACCACCCCCGACTCCGCCTCCTCCGCTGGAGCCTCCCCCGCCTCCGCCTGAGCCCCCACCGCTCGCCCCTTGAGGGGCACGCATCATACCTTGTCCAGTGCCGTAGAGAGGGGCTGGCTGGGCTCTCATCATGCCTTGGCCTGTTCCATACAGAGGCTGGGGTGCCATAGAGGGTATGAATGAAGGGAGTCCAAATGACCCCATCATTCCTTGTCCCGCTCCGAATACAGGAGCTGTGGGTGTGTACGGGTTGAAGGAGCCTATCTGAGGCAGAGGGGCTGGCCCCATCTGAGAGGGCTCCCCTTCCTCTCCGCCCCCAAACAAACTACGAGCCCAGCTCCGGAGTCTTTGACCCATGCTGTACTGCTCGTAGCCGGGATCATCCTTCATAAGCTGCCGCATGTAGGCGTTGGTGTCTTGTTGGTTACGGGCAAGAGTCGCTCCGGAAAGACGATCTGCAAAATTACGAACATTGTTCCCGGTCATTCTATCCGCAGCACCAACACCCGGAGGAAGAAGACCCATCATCGCTCCCGAGGCCATAAGTCGGGGGTTGAACGCTGTTCGATACCAAGCGTAAGGAGAGCCTCTGCGGTCCCCTTCCATGTTAGATGGGATAGGTGCTTGGCTCATAACTTATCCCCATCCGCCCATCATCTGGTACAGGGCGTTCATGTTGTAGGAGCGATTCTCGGGACGATCATAGGCCGGGATATCTTCAACCATCGGACCAGCGCGGTTATCCCGAGGAGCGCGAGGTCCGGGGAGAGGGGCGAAGCCTGTCTGAAGGGGACGACCGTCTTTGCCGGGGGGCATGCCGCTGTCCCCTTGAGCTTGGAAAATATTACCGGGTCCGATAATCGGGGCGTTGCGAGGGTCGGGTGTAGTGCTCCACGTTCCAATGTCTACCCGAGGACCACCACTACCCATCCCACCCCAGCCTGATTGACCGGACGCAGGCTCGTTAGTGACAACATTCCCTGCGTTCTGACGCCTTTGGTTCCACTCCTCTTCTGACAGGGTGTATTGTCCGGGCTGACGTTGCCTCAAGTAATTTGCATATTCTTCCGACCCATACGGGCTTGTTGCCGGGAAGAAACCAGAAGCATCCGTCCTACCCAACATCGTCGCAGCAAACGGATCGTTGTACCCAAACGTATTCCCCGAGAGCATGTTCGGGTTCATGTACTGCCCGAACTGACCCGGCATCGGGGCGAACTGACCACCGCCCTGCGGGCTGCCGTAGGAACCCGGAAGGTTGTAGTCGTACCCACCAAAGTTATTCCACTGGTTTGAATTGTATCCGAACCGACCACCATCGCCCATCGTCGGAGGTACGTACCGACCGAGGTTGGTCTGTTGCATGTACGACGGGGCAAAGCCTTGACCCCGGAAGTTGGTGTTGTACGCACCCCGAGGGTTGCCGTTGAACTGGCCTTGATTGGGGACTCGCTGCTGGATGTTCTGTTGGAGAGCACCGCTCCCGCCTTGCATACCCCCGGAGGGAAGGGGGGCCGAAGCCCCCGATCCCATACCGGGCTTGTTGAATTGACTACCGATCATCGGTTATCTAAGCCTCCTAGTTGGTGTTAAAGGTTGTCGAGAGATACCTGACGACGCGGTTGCATCTCAGCCATCACTTGCCTAATCTCAGCCAGTCGTCGCTCCATCTGAGCTTGCCGCTCGGCTCGTGCTGCTCGGGTGGCTCCCCTCATCCGGTTGAGTTCCGTCTGGATGGCGTCAGCCCCCCACGAGTCTCCGAGGATGAGTGGCTTGAACTCCGCCGTTCCTTGGGCAATAGCTCGGGCGTTGTCCTCTCGGACATTGCCGTTCTTCAAAGCCGTTTGGATACCCGTCCGGATAGCAGACTCAGACAACCCTGCCATACGTCCAGCATACCGAGCACCTCGAACTGCCGTTCCAAGTTCATTGAACGCTTCAGCCTCTGCGTCGATGACATCTTGGAGTTGAGCTTTGATCTTATCCTTCGAGATATCATCGGTCGAGGATAGAATCTCTTTGAGAGACTCGACCCCAACGCGGGAATCCTTGGAGTAAGCAAACTCAGCTTGCTGTTGGATGTTGAGGAACGGGTTGTGGATGTTGACCGGGGCTCGGACGTTCAAAGCCAAAGCCATCAAGGGAGCACCAAACGTTTCGGGATTTGCTTCCTCCAATTGATTCTGGCGAAGCGGACCTTTAAACAGCGCAGGCATGAACAACTGCCACGATGCGTTCGATATACTTGAGGCCCTGTCACGGTCGATGAAGGGAAGGTAGTCCATCGTCTCCACGATGTAGTCGTGAAGCCACTTGGCATCGTTCTCCATCGCCCGAGGCATCGGGGTTCCTTGTACCGTGCGGATGAGAACATCCGACACAGGGCCACCTCCGGCGAACTGAGAGCTTAGGTTAGACCACGCACCCGCCACAGCCTTCTCTGCCCCTTCTGTATCTCCCTTGGCGAGGGCAACAAACCCTTCGACAGTTGCTCGAATCACGGAGTGAGTAGAGTCAAGTGGGTTGAGTCGTCCGATGTCCGTGTAGATCACAGTGCCGTCATCTTCCACTCGGACAATCATGGGCTGCTGACCTTGCTCAAGGAAGGGCAAGGACTCAAAGAAAGCCCGAGCATCCGGGTCTTCGTCATCCTCCCCAATCCAACCCATCGCCTCTGCTGCTGCGGTTAGACCATAGGTGCCGAGAGCGTAGGCCATCGAAGACCCTGCGATCTTCTTCAAGCCGTACTTGGCAAGCTCGGTGTTACCTGAGCGGATTCCTTCGATGGCTTGGCGGGCTCCGGAGGAGGCGCTGTACCAGCTTGTTGCCAACACCTGCTGCATGTAGCCAGCCACGTAGGAGACACCCAGAGTTTCGGTGGCCTTGACAATCTCCGGTACTCGGGAGTAGGTCAGGTTCAGACGGTTGGTTTCCTCGGCAGCAAGCCGCTTGATGTCCGTCTCGGAAAGATCGGGGTAAATCTTCCGCATAGTCTCCTTGGCGTTGAGATAGTTCCAAATCTTCGGGAACGTTTCAAGTACCGCAGAACCTTCAAGCCCTGTATCCCAGATGTTTGTAAAGAAACTCTTAGTTGCGGTCCCGACGTTTCCGAGGACACGCACCCGCCGCATAGCCCGAGCTTCTTTGGTACGCTGGTTGATGACATCCTGAGCTTGGGTCAACACTGGGTCGATGATCCCCATCTCCAGAACTTCAAGCACCAAGGGATCAGTGCTGTCGGATCGGAACCCTGAACCCACCAACTTCCACGCAACCTTCGCCGCCTTGTCGGAGTTCTTCGGAGAGAAGTTCCCGTTGATGAGCGGGAAGGCAACCATGTTCGCGGTGTTGCTCAAGAACGTGTACAGGTTGGTCACAATACCCATGAGCTTCTGATAACGGGTGATTGCTGCCAGCGTGTTGAGTGTAATCTCACCACCCCTGCGACCAAGACGACCCGGATCAATCGGCTTACCAAACAGAAGGGCAGTGCCCATTTCCATCTGGCCTGCAATCAAGCCGAAGGTTCCTTCGTCCGTGTACTTGCCTGCGAGCTGACCATAGGCCACCGGGTTGTTCGGAATCTGAGAGGTCTTGCCCGAGTCGGCATCGTACTTGTCGGAGAACGCCTCCGGGGTTGTCTCAGCTAGCAGGTTGCTTGCCTTCAAACCAGAGAGCAAGGTAGCCATCCGCTGAGAGGTGTTCACCAGATTGAGGATCGGGTCACCAACCTCACCCCACACCTTGAGGATTTCTTCGGGGATAGACGAGCGACTCTTCAACGGGTTGTCATTGGACCGCAGGCCACGGTAGTATTGAGCAAGAGAAGACATACCCTTACCCACGCCCATGATCTCTTGGACAACTCGACGGGCTTCCGCTCCAATGTCCTTGTCCGCTGCCTTGGAGAACTTATCGAGGGCCTCGATCATGTCTTGCTTGGTGCGACCTTGGCTGGAGCCGATGTAGTTCTCGTACATACGACGAAGCTGGTTGCCCGTGAACGTGTCCTCCGGGGAAAACTGCGCCCTTCCCGAGGACAAGTCTGCTGCCTCTTGACGAGCTGCTTCAAGAACGGAGGGAAGTTCCGTGATCTCTTTGGTCAGCCTGTTCAAAAGGGGTTGGACTGTAGCCACCGCTTCGGGCACGCCCTTGGTAAAGTTGTTCCACACCTCATCGGCGTACTTCTTTTCCAAGTCGGACATGTACGAACGGGACACATACTTGCCAATCTGGGATTTGATAGTTTTCAGTTTAGAGACAACACTCTCAGGCATGTCACGTCCTCTGTAGGAGCGTGCCACCTCGTCGCCAATCTCCATCGAGAACTTGTCGATTACCCGACGACCTTCCCTTACCGAATCGGCAACCCTCTCCCTGATCTCTGGCGATATGACCTTAGAGTCCTCAATCTTCATCTCTCCTTTCAAGACCTTGTTGACATCATCAACAATAGCTTGGAAGTTGGGACGACCTTTCAGGGCTCTAAGTGTGTCTCGAAGACGGTTGATCGCCGGAGTCACCTCAGCATCCATTCGCTCTTTGACACCCCCGAGATAGCTCATCGCCTCGGCGGTGGGCTTGGTAGCCCCTCGCTTAGAGGAGAAGAGTCGGCTCAGGTAGTAGTCGAACTTGCGGGCGTAGTGTCCTGTCGTGGAGAAAGGACTGGTTCGCTTTTGGATTTGACGGGTGAGCAAAGAGGTGTCCTCGCCGAGGACTTGGCGACGGGCTTGGGCTACGTCAGGCTTAGTGGGAGTTGCTACCGAGCGGTTGACTTCATTGGAGGTGGTCCTATCCCTAGCTGTGTCTCCACCCCGCTCCGCGTTCACGGTGTTGACCGCATCCACAATGGCATAGGCAGCGTCCAGCACCTCATCAAGCGCGGACTTCTGGCTACGGGGCGCCCCAATCAAAACTCGAATGGTGTTAACCCACCGCTTAAAGAAGCCCTCTTTCTTCATCGCGCTTTGAACAAGCGGATTAGTCATCGCTCCTGAGTGAAACTCGTACAAGTTTTCAGTGGCATAGTCAACCGCCTCAGCTTCGTCTCGGGTCAAGTCCTTTCGGTCAGCCTTACGAACCTCATTGCGAATGCTCTCATAGTTCTTAACTGCCTTGGCAATACGCTCATCCTTCTCAGTGCCGTTGAGAACCTCGCGAATAGCCTTGGTTCCTTTGGCGTGGACAATCTCGTGAAGGGTTGTCTCAACCGACTTGGTGCCGTCTCGACCAGCGTATCCGTCACCCGTGATAACAACGCTTTGTTTACCCGTGGCGTTATCAACTTCGTGAAGTCCCTTGGTGTACTTGTCAATTCCGATGCCTTCCTTGACTCGACGCTGGGCTTCGGTGGTAGCTTCCGTCTCGGGTTGGAGGAGTTTGAACTCCACATCCTTCATGTCCTCGGTAGAGAGCACTTGGATCAAGCGGTCGTACCGCTCGATGTTCGGATTCTCACCACGAGCCACAGCAGCGCGCACACCCGCAAGAGCATCCCAAGCCGTCTTGGCCCGACCAAGAGCCGCACGAAGCGGAGTAACTCGACGCTGTTCGGGAGGAACAGTTCGGTTAGCAATAGTAGCAGCCACTGCTTCGAGTCGAGGGTCAACCGAGCGGTTGGTCAGGTTGTTGGCTTGATCTTGCTGGACAGCCGCCGTCTGCTCAGGCGTAGCTCCCGAGAAGAAACTCTCCACCTCCCTCCGACGAGTATCCTCCGGAGACACTGCCGCCTCTACAACCGTCTCCATCTGACCCGTCTCGGGGTTGATGACTTGCTCAGTTACGGTACGCTGCTGGGAGACACGCTCAGCCCGCGTGAGCGGGGCTGTGGGGGCCGTCTGGGGAAGAGGAGCGGGGGTAGTACCGCCCTTAGCTTGCTCTCTCTTAGAGAGTCTGTCAAAGCGTCCAAGAGTGAACTCGGCTTCTCGGACTCGGAGGCTTGCTGCTTCCGCCCGATCAAGTACATCTTGAGGTACAGGCTGATCGGCCTTGTTGAACTTGGTGACCTCATTCCGAGCCTTGGTCAAATCAGATTTGGCAATCTTCAGGTCTTCTGCGTAGACACTACGAGCACGTTCTTGACGCGCCTTGGCCTCCCCTGTCTCGCCAAGATCACGCATCTCCTTGACGGGTTTCCCTTGCGGTTTCCCAAACGGAAGCTCCATAGTTGGGCCACCGAGGGGGGCTTGAGCTACTGGTTGCGTAGTCGGGGCTGAGGCTGCTACAGAGGCAGTCTCTGGCTTTTTAGTACTGGGTTGAGAAGTTAGAGATTGCAAGGCCCCTTGAAGCTGGGCCATCTGAGATTCCAATTGCTGCTTTTCTACTCGTTGCTTTCGCGTCAGTCCACCATCTTTACCCCTCGGGGTGATAGAATCGAGAGCTTCCTGAGTGGTAGAAAGTGCGCCCTGAACCTGAGCAATCCTTTGATTTACTGCCTCATCTTCTGGACGGAAAGTAAGGCCAAGATCAGCGGGCATCTGCTCGGGAAGGGCAAGCTCTCCTTGAAAGGGCTCAGGAATCTCAGCGGACTTGGCTACTGGAGTCGTCTTTGTTGCTGGGCGTGGGCGAGAAAGCTCCGCAATCTGAGCCTCGATAAGCCTCTGGGCAATGGCATTATCTCGGTATTGCGGAGTGCTCTTCAGATAATCTAACTCTGCAATCCGAAGACCCACTGCTTCGTCTTGCTTAACCTTTCTCGCCTGCTCAATTTCGGCTCGAACAAAACCAGCCTCCCGTTCTAGGCGAGCCGCACGCCCTTGCTCCGCAGTGACTTGCTCTTGCTCGCGACGAGATTCAGGATCAAGAGCGGGGCGAGTCTCGCCAGAGAACAGGTCGACGATGGTTGGCTCTGGCTCGGGGAGTCCGAGAGATGCTTGCCGATCACCAACAACTGGGCGATTAGTCGGGCCAAGGAACAGCCCTGTCTCGCCAACAGCTTGCTGTGGACGAGCAACCGGACCGAGAACTGGGCGGGTATCTTCGAGGCCGAGGGCCTCTTGAGCCGGGGCTCTCTCTTCAACCTTCGGTTGCCCGGACTTCCGATTGAGAGCTTTCTCGGTCAGCTTGTTGAGTTCGGCGATAGCCAGTTCGGCTTGGCGAACAGAGTCTTGCTGCTGGGCAGCCTCGATACCCCGAGCCACTTCCGCATCGCGCATAGCCGCAAGATCGCGGGCAGCATCACTCAGCTTAGGAGCCGGGCGAGTACCAAACGCAGCACCCATCAAAGCACCCAGACCCGCAGCAGTGGTCAGGTTGGTCGGATCGGTAAGATCACGCTGAGCAGCAAGCTCTTCGGGAAGGAGGGGGTTGACTGCACCTTGGACACCCGCTTCAGCGGCTACACCGCCGACAGCGCCGGTGGCTGCTCGCTTAGCTAGATTACCGCGTGCGGAGATTGGAAGGCCAGCTGTGAGCATGGTGCCGAGGGTGTCAGCTGCACCAGCAACAGTTGCCTCTAGTGGAGTTGCTCCCGCTGCCTCTGCTTCCGCAGAAGTCTGAGCACCAAGACGAGGGGCCAGTAGAGAGGTAGCCGCAGCGCCCTCGCGCGTCTGACGCAGAGCGAACTCAGCGGCAGTCTCCGCGCCTTCGTTGAGGAGGGTAGTACCCGCTCGGGTGCCTTGGCGGATCAGACCTCCGCCTACCAGAGTTTCAGGAATCATACCAGCAGCAGAGCCTGCCCCAAAGGCAACCTGCTCTGCCGTAGACATCTCCCCTAGACCTTGGCGAAGATTCTCCGATATTTGTCGGGACTCTTCCAAGCGATTACGGTAGCGAGGCTCACGACCAACCAGCCCAGCCTCGGCCCACTCAATGGCGTTCTGAACCGGATCAACAACAGTGGCACCAATAAAACTGCCGGCCTGCTGAAGCTGGTCAAGAATGCCTGTACCGCCTGCCTCTGCCAAACTGCCGAGGGTCGTCTCGTCGGCGGAGGGGGGAGTTGCCGGGAGGGGCGCTGGTCGGTTGGCAACCTCGGCACGTTGTACTGCCTCTCGTTGCCTTTCATCAATCTGCTCTTGGGTGAGATTGACCGACGATGGGTTAGCGGCATTGACCCGCAGAGCTTGTTCGCCCTGTTCACGGGCAAGGAGAAACTCAATCTCCGCTGCCGCTTCATTGTCCCCAGCCGCACGAGCACGAGCCAGAGCCTGCTGGATTTGTTCAATACGGGTCATTTAGTTCCTCTCGTTGTGTGTTTTACTGTTGAAAGAAGCTATCCGGCAAGAAGCGCCTAGCGGCACCCAGCCCTTTTTGAAGGGTCTGCGCGTTTTGTCCCATGCGCTCCGCTCTTCCGGGGAAAGCTCGTTGAGCAATGTCCTCTGAGAACATTTGAGCGACACGCTCTTCGGCCTGAGCGGCAGAAAGTTTTTCTTGCCGCATCAGAGTCTCTACCATCCGACGGGCTGCATCAATATCTTTCTGGTTTGCACCTTGAGGCTTGGCAAGAGAGCCGCCGCTACTAGATGCCGGGGAGCGCATCGCCTCTACCCGTGCGCGAGACTCTTCAACAAGAGACATGCGGTACGGATCATTAGCTTCTCGCGCTGCTTGAGCAGCGTCTCGTTCAAGCTGGAACGACTGCTGCTGCTTGTTCTCCTTCATCCGGTAGTTACGATCTTCGGCACGAAGGCCCTTCTCGAACTCCATCTTTTGTGCTTGCATCCGCTCCTCGTAGGAACGACGAGCTTTCTCTCGCTTCTCCTCCGCGATGCGGGCAGCTTCATCTCGTTGAGTTTGGTATTTGTTCTGTTGCATCCCGCGAAGGGAGTCAACCGCTAGGCCAAACGATTGCTGGCTAAGACCAGCCCACGCATCACCCCATCCCATTAGGCATACCTCCCATCGGTTGTCCCGGCATTGGAGCCGGGGAAGGCGGAGCGCCGCCACCCTGCTGCTGTTGGGCAAGGATGGCCTCTCGCCGCTTCATCAGTACAGTGGCCACTTCATCAATGACCATCTCCTCGAAGTCATCAGGAAGCTCGATACCGTTCGCTTCAGCAACGGCTTCAATATCTTCTTCGGCATTGTCGATAGCCCCACCCTCCATCAACCAAACGGTTGGAGTCATCGGGATGTCCGTCTGACCCGATTCGGTCTGAGCCATCTCGATGATCTGGGCAATGATGATAGCCACAGCCTTCTCCGGCTCAGGGCCAGCAAGAGCGGTGACAAGGGCTTGCTCGCCTTGTTCGGAAAGAAGGCTGGTGGTCAAAAGGGACGATGCAATCTTGAGGTCCGCTGCCTCCTCGGGGGACAGCTTAGGTCCACTAGCTTCCTTTTCACCCTCCATCTCTTTCATCTTCATCGGTGCTTTACTGAGCATATGAGTTATCGTCCTTGCATCGGAAGAGTGTTAGAGGGCAGCGGTGCGGCTCCCGCTTGAGGAGCGGTTGGTCCGACGTTGCCAAGACCCGATGTGCGCTGATACACTTCGTCGTTGGGGACAGGGTTTACCGGGGCGTCGGGAACCTCAACTGCGATCGGGCTATACCCAGACTGGGCCAAGCCCATTTGCTGGCCCATCTTGTCGAAGGCAGCAGCCCGTCGTGCTCGCTCCTTCTGTAGATTGCGCTCAATCATGTCAGCTTCAAACTGCATTGTACGACGCTGTTCGTAGCCTTGGATGGGCACCATCTCCTTGTTCGTCATAGCCTCGAACTCACTTTGAGCCTTGGCGCTCTTCGATGCTTTCCGTGCGGAGTACACTCCAACCACGGTGCTTGCAATCCAAACTTCCAATCTACACCTCCTTAGTCTATACGGCCACAGGCTCGTAGCCCAAGGCGTTGATGATCTTGAATACGATCTCTCGAATCTCGTCCGTTGTTTCCTCGGGGAACGAAAGAAACGCCTTATCTTCTTGGTGGTTAAAGTACACGTTGTACGTCACCCCACTCTCGTGTCTAAGAGCAATCATGTCGCCCTGCTGGTTAAGGCGCTGGTCGTAGTCATCCTCTATCTCTTCCCAATCACAAAGCCTAATCATTGATTGATTCTCCTTTGATATTGAAGAACACAACACACACGATACGCGGCTCCATCTCAGCAGTCAGTGGCAAGTCTTTCGGATAGCGGGAGTGAAAGAGTTGACTGTCAAACAGAACTGCCCGGTTGGCTTTAGCCTCGGCGTACTCCAACTTGGTCCACTTATCCTCATCCCGAGTGTCCTTGTCCACAGCATCCCACAAGTCTTTGGGAGGAGGCCAAGGCATACGATCCATGTTCGTCTCGTTGTGTAGCCAGAACTGAGTCCCCGTCTCACACTCGGGTTCATTCAAGTACCACACACAGGCATACTTGCAAGCTGCGTTGTCTGCGTGGATGTAGTTAGTGAGAGGTGTGTTCTCATTCCCCATACGAACGTGGGACATTGTGAACTCCACCTCTTTGCCCATATGCCTTTCGATGTGCTTCTTGATGGGAAGGGTGAGGCCAGCAACCCCGAGATATGTCTTACCCGCGAACTCGTACTCAGTGAAGTCCACCCCGTATATCAAAGATCGAACAGTTTTGTAGAACTCCGGAGGAGTAAACTCGTCAATGATTTTGATAAAGCGGGGTGGGGTGGTCACTTAGTTATCCTCGTTGTGGTCCGTAGACAGATCGGAAGGTTGTCATGAACTGCGGCATGAACGACTGACCGAACCCCAGAATAGTCTGTCGCCGGACAGGGTCTTGATAGATTTCTGGGTTGTTAACATAGTCGTCTGCCACGTTATTGTAGAAGTTGTTCATCACATTCAAACCTGCTCCGAACTGAGCAAGCTGCATTTGACGCTGCATGTCCCGCTGACCTTCAAGGGAGTTGTAGTAGTCCTGAGCACCCATCCGACCAATGTCAAACTGGAATCCCTGCTGGCCGAGCGCGCTCTGGAAATTGAACCCTTGCTGACCACGAGTTAGGTCAGCGCCCAGTCCAAACTGAGCAAGCCACTGCTGCTGACCCCTATCAAGCCCCTGCTGCTCGCCCGAGAAGGCAAGGTTCTCACGCTGGCGCTGGAGATCGAGAGCCATTTGCTCACGGGCAAGCTGAGCTTGGAGCCCTGCTTGGATGCCTGCTCCCGCTTGGCGTCGGCCTTCAAGAGTCTGTTGATTAAGGATGTCTCGCTCTTGCATCAAGCCTCGGTTAAGGGCATCCATATTCTCAGCCTGAGTGCGACCGAAGGTAGCTGCATCAGCTTGGGCAATCGGCATGGCTGATTCGAGGGCACTTCGCTCAGCACTACCAGAGGCGATGGACGAGTTAAGAAGTCCTCGACGGTTAGCCGTCTCCAAGCCACGCCTTGCGGCGTTTTGCATGTAGGCTCCGCCTCGGTTCATCAACCCTTGCATCTGGTTCTGGACAAGTTCGTTGCCCGTTACATTCCGGGTGTACGCTCGATTGTCCGTGCCTTGGATTCCTCGGGCTTGAGATTGTCGGGGTGGTGCTACCTGCTGATACAGGCCCTGACTCCCTAGAGTACCTGCCGTACCCCACTGGGAGTTAGAGCCTGAGTTACTGTTGAAATTGCTGTCGACCAATTCCATAGTCTCGGTTTCTCCTTGGATGTTCTTGGGTTGGAGAAAGGGGACGCACTAGGCGTCCCGCTTTCCTCCGCTTTGGTACTGGACAAGAAGGACTTGGAAAACCGTGGGAGGTACGAGAGTCTTTTGATCTTCGTCTCGGGACACTCGGAACGACAAACAACGCCCTTCCTTTGCCACGTTAGCCATCGTCGTTGCAGGCTTGTAGTCCGTCGTTGGAGTCGCTCCGGGATTCCTCGGGAGGCTCAACGGGATAGTGGTCGTGGAATACGAACTTTCGTCGTAGTCCTTTGCAACCGTAATGGTATACGGTCCGTATCCGCGAGTCAAGCCGTCTGCTCGAATCTTCCGAATGGTGTTGTCTTTAAACGGGTCTTTGTACGAGAACGCCGTATCAAAGAATGCTTCGTACCACGACCCATCGAACCCCAACCCATTCTCAAACTCGTACACGTACTGGGAAGCACTTTGTGAGATGCCCGACTTCGGGGAGTAATGAGCCATATGGATGCGCTCCTTTCCGTCGTTGTCAACTTGAGACGAGTGGCAAATGGGTACGAAGTAGTCGTCCCGATCTTCGTTGAGGTAGTATTGGCCGTAGGTGAAAGCTCCCGATCCGTCCGGCATAGCCGTGTAGATGAGGAAGAACCCATCTCGGAAGAAGATGCGGTACTGGTTCTTGCTACGAACCGGGACTGCACACACCACGCCCGCTGTGTTGTTGACCTCGAACAAGTTGTCCGAACGAGTCATACGAGGAAGAAGCCAAGGTGTGACCTTCTGAGAGATTCGGTAGCCGACAAAATTGCCGTACCGCTGTGATTGCTCCAACGTAGAGATACCACGGTAGTCGCAGTACAAAGGCTGACCGCCGTTGTCCACCACCGTGTACTCGATAGCGCCCGAGTACGGACTCAAGACTTCCACGTTGAATGTCTCAGCAGAATCCCCGAGGATGGTGTAGATCGACCCATCACAGAACACACCGAGGGCTTTGCCTCGCATCCCCAGCAAGCCGGTTACGCGGTCGCCTACGCCCACCTCTGCCGCACCCGCTAGTCCATCAAAGTTCTCGGGTTCTCCCGGCACAGAGAAGCGCACAGTGCCGTCCCGGTAGCCAAGGGCTAGGTGGTACTGGTGAAAGGCGATGTGTCGAGGCTTGTCCTCATCGGGAACGATGGTGTTGGTAGTGATGAACTGGACGTACTGTTCCTCGTCCCCGTCGTTATCCGCATCAAAGGCGGCGAATGAAAAGGCTTTCCCCGCACCGGAGACTCCGTAGAACCCGTCCCAGTCTTCTCGGGCAAAGAAGTTTGCCGTGATAAACTGGTATCGAGAACCTTCGGAAAGGATGTCCTTCAAAGGCGCAAACCCGTTCAAGGTCATGGCACCTGTGACATCGGCTACCTTTCGGGACAGAGCTTCGTCTAGGAAGATTTCATCCCCGGACTTGATCGTGAACTTATCCTCTGTCCAAGCGGGATCGTTGCCCTTTTGGTTGGTGACGTTCACAACTTGAAGCTCACCCACAGCATCCGAGTTCCGGAGCTGGCCGCTGGTCACAGTGTTCTTTACCAGATCGAAGGTCAAGACTCGGGAGGTGCTGCCTGCCTCGCGGACGTAGTACCGAGCACTCGGCTCATCGTAGTAAATCTTGATGAACAACGAATCGAAGCTGAGACGGGTAGCGCCCACCAGACCAAAGGGGTCCGCGCTTACGGCTGTCACCTTGATTCCGGGGGTGGGGTTAGCCGCATTCTCTCCATAAAGGATCAGGCCGAACCCTTGGTCATCGAAGTCTTCCCGGTCGAAGTCCACCAACCCAAACAGGTCAGCCGTGCCTCCGATGGTTAAAGTCGTATCAGACCCAAGAGCGTACAGTCCCTCAACCGTGTGATCCGTGACACCCGTGGTGGTGCTCCAAGTGTACGAAGCCCGCGTAGCGGGAAGGGGAAGGGTAGCTGAGCGCTTCTGGCCTTTCGTCTCGAACTTGCCCGCTTCCGTGTTGTACGATCCGAACTGAGCTGAGCAAAGGAACAGGTTGTTGACTTGGGAGATAAGGGCCGTCTCGGCATTTGCTGCGGTAGCGTAGGTAGCAATCGGCATCAAGCCATTTACTCCAAAGGCCACCTTGATCTGACCACTGATCTCGATACCCGACACTTGTGCGTCTCGGGGAATCTGGTCAAAGATCGGACCCAGTCCGAGGAACATCATCGGAGAGCGGGCCGAGGACACGCCTGCGGCTTGTGTACCGCTAGCCGGTAGGGCGATAGGGTCTACGCTTGCAAGGCGCTGCTGGACGCTGGCAGGCTGGTTATTGACGATGGCGTTAGCGATGCGAGTAGTAAGACCATCTGAGACTCGCACACCGAAGTCAATATCTCCGTGGAGGTACACTCCGTCGTCCGTCTCAAGAGCTGTGTCATCCGCAGCAAACCCCGAGACATCTCGCCAACCCGGCTCGTTCGGAGTGATCTCCGTGTTGTCCGGTGAGACATCCGTCCCATTAAACCACAGGGCACTCAAGCCTTGTTTGTCATCCGATCCGAACTGGAAGTTGTTGTCGGTGGCTCGTTCGACGGCTCGAAGGGTATCTGCAAAAGAGAAGCCGTTGTTATAGGGAACAACCCAACCGGACTCGATGTATTCCCATCCGGGGCTAGGCTCATCCTTGGTACGCCACAGTCCCGCGAAGGTGGGCTGCGGGTCAGAAGCCGTCAGGACTCGGGCTGTGAACAGATTGAGGAAGTAGTTGTTGGCGGGGTCGTTCCAGTTACCACTGTTTGGAACTTCAATCAAGGCGTCGAAGTTACCGGAGGTGGGGGGTACTTGGTTGAAGGCAGTGTCCACTCCGTCGAAGAACGGAACAGGCTCGATCAAGACCATACCTACCGCATTGCCGGTCAACCAAGCTCCGCTTTGCAACACCACATCAAGTACTCGGCAACAGAACGTGTTGGCCTGATCTCGAAGGATCATGTTGGGCTCGATGAGGGCAACTACCGTAGGAGGCCCCGGTACAAGAATGCCACCACCACTGGTGAATCCCATACGCAGCTCGTCAACCACAGCGTACAGCCGATCACGATACCAGTGGACACCGATGGGTTGGTTGGGAAGAGCGTCGATCTGAGCGCGGAGTACATCGTTCCAACCCTCGAATCGAGCATAGATGTCCGCTGCGTTTTCGTCGTCGGTGAACTGTGTGTACGGCACAGGGGCGCTAAGAGGCTCGAACGGAGCCGTCAATCCGCCCGCGTTGTACACCTCAAGAGTCTCCCCGCTCGATGGAGTAAGATCGGCTGAGAAGCGTGCGTACACGATGTATTGCCGAGAGTCTTGGACAAGTCGCTCGACAATCACACCGTAACGGTTTGCGGGGGTGGCTTGGGATCGGAACTTATCTCCCGCCCCCGGAGGGATGGGGGAGTTGTCAAGGTCAAGCTCGAACACATAGAACTCTACTTGATCGGGAGAGAGACTCCCATCGTACCGATCAAACCCAGAAAGAGTCTGGTAGCCTAGACGATCCACCACCTCGAAGTTAAGACAATCCCGAAGGGCACCCTTGTCCACTTGGAGGTTGGATGTGGTGAGGTCTAGTCCTTGGTTGAGGACAATCCCATCGTTCTCCAACTCGACCGGGGGGTTGACCTTAGAATTGAGTTGTGTCATAAGGATTGAATCCAAAAGTGATGGTGGGGAGTTTGTTCGTTTCCAAGGTGTTCTGGTAGAACTTGTACCGACGCTCTGCCCGAGCAAACACTTGAGGCTTCTCGTCGTAGTCTGCGTAGTTCATCAAGGCTCGCCACACGATAGCGTCGTGGTACTCCGTGGGAAGAGTCGGCTCATCGTCGTCATCGGTCAGCTCTTGGGGGCTGGTCACGTAATCGTACCAAATTCGGTACTGTTTTTGGGGACGAGGGAAGAAGTCCCACTCACCATCCTGAGTCTCGGTGACGAACATCGGTTCTCCGAAGGAGGCCGTTCCCGAGGTGTTGGCAAGCTGCTGGAAGTTTTCCCAAGAGACGAAGTTCAACCTACGACGATCTGACCCATCCACATTCTGGATGTAGAAGGATGCCTTGTTGATCTCGAACGTACCTGCCGTGTCGGCAACAAAGTTGTACTGACCAAACCACTTGAGCTGGAATACGTTAACGTTGGCGGGAGTAGGATCGACCTCATCAAAGGTCTCTCCGAACACCCAGCCAGCCGTATCCACATCATCAAGGTCAAGGTAAGCGGCAGCCGTACCAGCCGACCAAGAACCTTCGATCAACTGCACTGCCTTGACGGTGATGTTCTTCTCGGTGGTATCACCCTCAAAGACCGAATCCACCGGAGGTGCGGTGGGCCGATCCCCGAGGATTACTTTCACTCGGGGTCGGATAAGGGACATCTGGGTTTTGGTTTTGAACTCCCACTCGTTCCTAGACATCTGGATTTCAAACCAAGCGTCTCGAACGTAGTTCTTGAAACGAGTGTACATGGGGTCGGAAGGGGAGGCGAAAGTACCCGTAGTCAAGGGGTCAAGCTCAACACCCGCTTCCAAGATTGTACGATTTGTGAGCTGAAGAAAATCCATCGTTCTTTACTTTTCGCCTCCCGGTGGGTTGGTGGTTATCCTGTTTGAATTGCTGAGACGTAGCCGCCCCAAAGTATGCGAGGGCCTTGTATGTCTAAGATGTAGACTTCCCGGCGAGGGGGAGAAATCGGACCTTCTGGGAGTTCAACATCAAACCCCTCGAAGGGACCGCCTCCTAAGAAATCGGCACAGGCGTTCAAGGCTTCTTGTTTCGTGTCGTAGCCGCCATTCACAAAACGCGGAGAGACGTGCGTAAAACCACCTATGCTCAAGGAGCCTACAAGTAGGAATCTCTTAGCCATATCGGTATCACTTCGAGTCGGTAAGGATGGCCTTCGTCTCGGGGCTGAGATTGCCCGAGGCCAGTTCCTTAAACTTCAACTCGTTGATCTTGTCTTGGAACTCGCGCTGTTCAGCGCTCTTCGGCCAACGACCAAAGATAGCGCGGAACTTCTGGCGAACACTCTGCTCTTCCTTGGTGCGAGTCGTGGGGGCAACCGAGATGGAATCGTCTCGACCGTACTCTCGGTACGGGTAGGCGATAGCCAACTGGGTTACGGTGTACTTGTTGCCATCGGGACCATTCTGTTCCTTGTGGGTGAACGAGGTGGCGTCACCGAGGCACGAGTCAACGACTTCGTAAGGAAGCTCCACAACGGTGTTGAGAGGAACCATCGTCTTGAACGTACCGTTGAAGTTCAACGGAATCGGGGCGGGGTTCTCTTCACCGAAATGGGGAATCTCGATGCGGGCGTAGCCCGGCTGGATCGGCTGGCTCAGGTCGTCAATGACACGAGCAATCACTCGGTCACGCTGGCGAGCACCAATCGCCTTTCGGTATTCGTCTTCACCCCAGTCCTTCAGGGCCGAGATGTTCATGCTCTTGGCCGTCTTCTTCAGTTCGGCAAGGCCCATCTTGGCAAGGTTGGTCTTCGGGGCGGCGGTCTTCGTGGTCATAGCTTTGTGATCTCCTAGTTGTGGGGACGACGGGATTGTTCCCGCTCGGATGACGTTTTCTGCTGAAATGAAAAGGGGGAGGAGAGAGGGTCATCTCCTCAACTCCTCCCCCAAGGGGTGCCACATCCTTGTGGCCCGCTAGTCCCGAGGATTAGTCGAGGTCAGCGGTTTCGTTCGTGTAGTTGTACGAGTCGCTACCCGAGAACTCGCCCGGGGTGATCGGCAGGCCGCTGTACTCAATCAGCACATCGATGAAGCCGTCCGAGGTGATAGCGCCGTTGGCGGTCGTGGTCACTTCGTACACCAGATCAACGGTGCCGGTGATGACACCCGAGTTAGCGAACTCGTTGTCCAGAGCCGACTGGCCCGCGACGTAGGTAGCAACACCGCCCGCCTGAAGCGGAACCGCGTTGAGGGTGACGAAGTAGTCCGTGTCATCGCCAGCAGAGGTGCCAGCAATATACGGATTACTGGTTGCGTTGTACGGCTTGCTCGGGTCGCGAACAGCCCGCTCGTAGCCAAGCTGCGCCACCAAGGCCGGGGAACCGCCACCGTCCAGATCAGTAGCCCGAACCGTGATGCGGTGGATCGGCACTTGTGAGGCGATGCGGGCGATGCGGATGAAATCACCATCCGTGAGGCGAGTACCAGAGGGCAGCTTGACTCGGGCGGAAGTGGTGCCAAGGCCCTGACTGTTACCCTGAATCGGCAGCGCGCCGTCCAGCATCAGGTTGGAAATAAAGATTGCCATTTGTGTGTTCCTCCTTTAGAGATTAGTTGGGATTAGACCGAGCACGCGGCTTCGATGCGGACACCCCAACGCTCGTTCAGGCGGGTCACGGCGTACCAGAACACGTACGAGGCAAAACCACGCTCGCCGGTCGGGTCGTCCTTGGTGGCCTTACCAGCCGGCTCAACCGTCACCTTGACGTTGCCAGCACCGCTCAGGTTGGTGATACCAAAGAAGTTCTGAGCCATGACCACAACCGGGTACACGTCCAGAGCCACGCCATCACGCGAACGCTCGGTAGCGGTAGCGGTGTTACCAGCGCCCCAGAACGGCTCAAGGTGCGGGGTCAGGCAGAAACGGATGCCTTCGCACGAACCAACCTCGTACGTGTTCAGGGTGGAACCCGAACCGTAGCGGTGGCTCTCAACGAACTTGTCCATGTCACGCAGGTCGCCGTCCAGATCGCGGTGGCCCACACCCACAAAGCTCGGCTGGACCGGCTCGGTGGCCTGACCCGTCGAGGCATTCAGCTTTGAGGTCAGGAACATACCGTGGTTGTTGCTCAGGACGTTGGTGGCCTTACGGACTTCCGCGAGGGTGATAACGTCGTCAACCGTAGCGCGGCTGGTAGCCGTACCTGCGTACGTGACCTGAGTACCGCCACGGATGGCTTCCCAAGTCAGCAGTTCCTTCTGAGTCGCAGCACGCTTGACCAGCTCTTCGGTCATGTCGGACAGCTTGACATCCGAGTGAAGCTGCTGGAAGTGGTCGGTGATCTGAACGTACGCACCAAACTTACGGATGCGGTTCGAGGTGTTTTCCTTCTGGAAGTTCAGCGGGGTCGGGGTCTGGCCCTCAACCATCGCATCGGTCGGGACATCGAACGGCACGAAGCGCTGCCACACGATGTTCTCGCCCTTGTTCTTCGGGAGGTCGGTACGACTACCCAGCTTTTCCAGCATGAGCCAAGGCTGGGCATTGACCAGCGCCTTGGGGACGGCATAAAGATCGACGCGCTGCTGGAGCGAGGCGCTACCGTACTGAATAAAACCCTGATTCGACATTTGGATGAATCCTCCGTGATTCGATTAAAGATGGACTGATCGGGCGGGTTACTTGAGTCCGCCCTTCTCAGCTAGTGCGTAAGCCCTTTCCATGATCTTCATGTACTCGGGAGAATCAGGGTCAAGGCCAGCGGCGCTCTGGATGAGTTCTTCAATGGTGTTACCCCCTCGACCCGCCGGAGGCGGACTCGATTTGACCGGGGCTGCTGCCGTGGAGGAAACCATCTTCGATTGACGGTTGGCTTGAACCTGAGCCGCCCGAGGATCAACCTCGGACTGGGCACTCTTGGGTGGTTCGTTATTGGGACTAGGCTGAGTGTACCCGTGAGCCGCGTTGTACCGTTCCGCCCACGGGACATACAATCGCATGAGCGCCTCGTAGGCGTCGGCACTAGGCTCGTTGGCAGCAGCTTGGAACTGGGGCGGAAGAGTCGTAAGGAACTCTTGCCAAGGACTCCAGCCTCGCTGGTCAACATAGTCGATGACTTGAAGAGCACCCGGCACTCGCCGCTCAAGTTCGTACCGCTCCCGCTCAATCGTCAGTTCGGCCTTCTGCTGCTCGAACTCGCGCTTGAAGTCTAGAATGGAGGGGTCAATAACTGGCTGAGTGGGAGTTGCTCGGTTAGCAATCTCTTCAAGGAAAGCGTCTCGAAGCGTCTTCAGAGAGGTTGCCAACTCTGGATCGGTGCGTTCGAGATTTCCAATCTGCTCGTTTAGCGCCTTGAGCTTGGCGTTGTCCGAGTTGACCTGAGCGGGGGTGCGGTTGTCCGACGCGGGCGGGTTAGCCGGGGTGGACGCTAGCTTGTGCTCAAGCTGTTCACGAGCCTTGCGCTCGTTCTCGTACTTCTCTTTGTAAGCGGTGATCCGCCCGATGTCACTCTTGTACTTCTGCTCGTGGTACTCTCGCGCTTTGCGCTCTTGGTCAAGACGCTGGAGAACTAGGTCGCGTACTTTCGGGTCAAGAGAAGCGAGCCAGTCTTCCGTCTCCGAAGTACCGCCTTCCTTGGCGGGTTCTTCCGTAACTGAAGTCGCTTGCTCGGTCGGTTTGGCCTCTTCAGTCTGGGGCGGGGGGGTTTCCTCGGCCTCGGGTTCTGCGGGCTTCTTGCCGAACAAGGCGTTGATCTCGTTCTCGACAGTGGCGATCTTGTCTTTGTCACCACTCTCTAGGGCTTCGATGTAACGGGCTTGTAGCTCTTCGTTAGGATCAGCCTCTAGTTGGTCCGAATTGTACACCTGATCTTCTGAAGTGTCAACAGTTGTGTCTTGACTCATCTTGGTAATCTCCTATTTAGGTCGGCCTCTTGGGGCGGACGGATAGCGGGTTAAATGTCGCTGATGTGTTTCAGCAGTTCAGAGCAAAGAAGGATACGACCCCGCATCTTGTCGGATTCCTTTTCGTCCGTGGCCCGAATAAGACCTTGGACAGCTTTGGTGTGTTTATCGAGGATGAGAGCCTCCAGCCATTGAAGACTGGAGGACTCTTTATCCACGAAGAAGGTAGCGTTTTCTACTCTCTTCTCGGCCATTTGTTAAATACCTGATCCGGTGGCAGCTTTGAGTTTCATCTCCTCAACAGCCAATAGCCTGTCTTGAGCCTGTGCGTTCTGCCTCATACCCTCAAGGAACTTGTCGGCGTTGATGGTAGCTTGAGACTTCTGCATGTCTGCATAAATCTCTGCCCGCTTGTGCTCATCGCGCATAGCAAGCTCAGCCATCTTCGCTTGGAGTTCAAGCTGGGCCTGAGTGACACGGGCCTGAGCGTCGAACTTACGGGCTTCAATTTGCTCAAGCTGTACCAGCTCTTCAAGCCGGAGTTGTTCAGCCTGCTTGGTACTCTCAAACTGGAACTTCTCCCGCTCAAAGGCAAGGCGCTCGCGTTCCATTTGGACACGATTGTTTTCAATCTCCAGCTTGACCATATTCGGGTCAGGCGGCTGGGGCTGCTGGGCCTTCTGTTCTTGGACTTGAGCGTACTCTTGGGGGGTGCGAACAATGCCCACATCCGGCAATCGCATCATGGCAAGGCGAGCCTCGGTCAGTTTGTCAGTGTTGATCCAGTCAGCCATAAGAGGATTCTGGCCTGCTTCAATCGACAGCTTCTCAAGGTTGTTGACTTGCATTTGCTTGTTGCGAAGCTCGGTCGAGGATCGGACATCCACCTCGAAGTCAAAGCCTTGGAACTCAGGACGAAGGTTGTACTGGATGTTCCAATGGTACATACGGTCAATGAGGATTTGGGTGACGTTATCATCCCAGTCCACGTTGAGCATGTCCGTGACAATCGTGGCTTGCTGTTGCATGATGGCGAGGCCGGTGGCGGAATCAGCACCCGCTTGGGGAGCCGCCATACCTGCCGCAATAGCATTGATCCCAGACTCTTCCATCGCCCATTGTTGGGCCATACCAAGAAGAGGACTCAGATTGCCTGAGACGTTGGGGATGATGTACGACTTGAACGCTTGGTCGATGTTCTGGAGAGTCGAATCGGTAGACTCCCAAATCTTGTGAGGCTGGATTTCCCAGACGTTGTTAACCGGCTTGATGTACTCTCGGTTAATGACGATCTGAGGACCACCGGACACTGCCGCGTTATCCAGCAGCATGTGAAGGGTAGCCGTGTGGATGCGCTGGGCATCCTCCATCTCAAGGGGAAGACCAAACCCGAACGGGGAGTTGGGGTCTTTCAACCAGACCGACGCCATGTACGGTAGCTGGTAAGCCCCGTCAATGACCTCCAGAGAGGCTCGGATGACCTTGCCCATACACACCCACACCTCACCGATGTAAGTCTCGTCTAGGCTCTCGTAGGAGGGCTCTAGGCCGAGCATCTTGGCTTGGTCTATTGAGATAGGGCCGTGGTATTCAAGGACGGCGTACTTGTTCTTGAGGTAGTTCTCGCCCGAATCGGTGAGTGCCGTGACATCGTTGAAGTATTCCTCGTTGTACTCTTGAGGACCAAGCTTCAACAGGCTGAGGATCACGTCATCCATGAACCCTTCGGACATAGCCAGCTTACGAAGCTGGGTTTTGTTCATCGGGTGGACTTCGATAGCGAACTCGGCATCCCGAATGTCGTTAACCGACTGGTCGGGGTAGAACATCCACGGGTCTACGCGGTAAACCTCGGGGCGAGGGACTGCCTCAAAGCGGGGAATAGCGACCGGACCACTGGGACCGCTCACCATATCGTACATCCGCTTCTTTTGGATGGCGGGGACCGGGCCTTTGAGGATACCCGTACCGTAGATCACCCGATCCTTGATTGCATCTCGGCATCGGTCGCCATACTTGGTGGCGGTAAGCTGGTCCTCGATCTCTTTTTCGAGGAGTTCTGCTGCGGAGGCAGCCATTCCGGGGTCAACGTCGGGACGAGCACTCGGAACGATGTCCCAGTTCTTGTCTCCACCCGCAAACTGCTGGGACCAAAGCTGGGCAATAGCGGTTGTGCACTTGATCTTGACCAGATTGTGGTCAGGTCGTACCTTTCCACCTTCGTTACCCGCAATGTTGGGGTTCTTGTTGCGAGCACCCCTCTCTGCGGCTAGGTTTCCGAGGAAGAGGTTGATGGACTTGCGCCATTGCTCCTCTTTTTGGTTACGATCTGAGGAGGCTTTGGTCCACCGATCCTCGATTTCCCGCGCTAGGTTGCTGAGAGACTGTTCCCGAAGCTGGTTTTGACGCTCGGCCTCCTCTTGGAGGGCTTGCATCTGTTCCGGGGAGAGTTCAATCTCAGCGACTAGCACGGCGTCAGCAGTCATAGGACCTGCTTCCATAGTTTGTAGACCCTCCGTGGTAGTTATTGGTTGGGATTGGCTGTGAGCGGGCGTGCTTTAGGGCCATTACTGCGTACCGGAGTGCGTCAAGAAGGTGGTCGTTTTCCTTTACGACTCGACCCTTTTGATCTCGGCGGTACACAACGTACTCTTTTGCCAGCTCAGACAGGCTTCGGAAGAACTTGAGTCGTCCCGTAGCCAGCATCTCTTGGATTTGGTAGATGCCTGCCTCAACAGCATTGTCTGCGGGGAAGAGTTTTACCCCTAGCTCTCGGTACAGATTGAACAACTGTTTGCCGTCTACCTGAGAACGTCCTCGGGAAGCTGGGTCAATAGCTACAGGAATCCAATCTCCACGTCCTTTTACCGCACTTGCGTGGATGAGAGGCTCAGCTTGGCCTCGCTTGTACTCAGAATAGACCACAACCTCTTTGGTGTCAGGGTTCTGAGCTAGCCAGATAGAAGCTGTGTTGTTCCAGCCTACGTCCATTCCCGCTACTTTCTTCCAGTGAGCTGGGATGTCAAAGTCTTTGACGAGGATTTCCTCAAGCGGGATGGTGTAGATCGTACCTGATCCCATCGAAGGGAGGCCCTTTGAGCGAGACTCTTTCAAGTGGGGAGGGGTAGCATCGAGCATACGTCGCTTGGCGTCTTCGGTAAGCCAAACGGCATCATCCCATCCCGCCACAATCACGGCTTTGGAGACGTTCTCGTTCTTCTTGATCTGGTCAATCTCGCCTCGTCGCAGAGCCTCCTTGGCTTTCTCTTCCTCGTCCTCTCGGGAGAGCTTGACAATACCCGGAACTTCAGACCCACGGGGCAGGAAGTCAGCGTTGTTGTAGAAGGACAACACAAGGGGAGTCAAGCCAGCAAGGGGGGTGGCCGTCACGTAGATGATGCCGTTGGTAGTCATCGTACGGAGGTAGCACTCTGAGTAAATATCGGCAGGAGGAAGCTCGTCCATCCAGATGAAGTCCTTTTGCGTACCGTAGAACGACACGATACCCTGCTCTGAGGACTTAAAGCCGAGGCGGCTAGTGCCACCCGAGGAGTGCTTGACTAGAACGTAGTCAACCGCTCCGCCTGAGTTGGGGCGATAGACCACCTTCTCAATATGGTCAGCGGGAATCATACCTGTGCCGATCTTACCGACATCGCCCAGCAGCTCTTTCTGGATAATGTCTCGACAGGTTTCCTTGTTGTCGCCGACTGCCCAGCCGTCTGTCGGTTTGTCAAACTTCCGACCGGGCCACCACGAAGGATAGTCTCCGAGGAGATGGCACGCCGTCTGGAAAGCTCCGGCAATCGTCTTACCGCATCGGTTAGCTGCGGAAAAGTACGTTTCTTGGTACTGGAACGAAGATGAGAAGAACGCCTTGTGTTTGGGAAGATTCTCGATCCCATAGGGGGTGCCCGGCACGAACCACCGAACCCAGCCGGAGACACGCTCAACAGCTTTTTGGTTCTCGATGGCTTGGAGAATTTCCAGCGCCTTTTCTACTTGCTCATCAATCGTCAAGTCAAGTTTCAAGTTCTCCACATCGAGGTCGTCATCAGAGAACGAGAACGTCATCGTGTCCTTATTCACCATTGGTAGACTCCTCGTTGGTCAACTGCTTGACCTTTGCATGGGGAAGAAGCTCGGGAAGATACGACTCCAGCTTCTTGAGCAACTCCTCTTTAGACATCTCAGCGTTGACGTTGAGTGCCTTGGTATTTTGGTCAACCTTCTGGGACCACCCAAACATATTCTGCATGCGGGTGTTGAAGAGGGTTGTATTGAAATCTTTGTTTTGAAGGTTAACCCGGCTTTGCTCAAGGTTCCAAGCCTCGGCGTAGTCGTTCCCCTTTTCAATCAGGTCACGGAAAATGGGGTTAACCGCCTTCATCTTTTCAAACTGACGTTTGGTGATCTCCAGTTCTCGGCACACCTCAACGTCACTGTAGCCTTGTTTGTATAGCTCAATGATCTGAGCCGCTGTCAAGTCCTTTGCCACCGCTCGATCTCCTTGTTGAGACGACCGAGGACGAGGAGTGCTAATCCTCGCCTCGGCAACTTTCCGTGTTCTTCTTAACCCAGCTTGTTCACAACCCCCGAGAACTCCAAGATCGCCGGAGGCGGCGGGGAGAACTGCGGAGAGGGGTACACGATAAGGGAGTTGATAAGCGCCTTGTACTGGAGCTTACCGTTCCCGATGTCCGTGAACTCAATCGTACCGGCATCCGATTCGATCTTGTTTCGGATGCTGTCCATGAAACCCGTAGCCCGTGTCTCGGTAAGCTGGAAGAAACCCGTTGTTCGTGGAGCCGCACCAACCAACCAAACCTGACCACCCCGCTCGTTGTGCGTATAGATCGCAACCGAGTGGGTTTCCTCCCCGAAGTTGTCAATGAAGACACCCCAACCCGATTTCTCAGGGTTGTAGTAGACGCCGCTCAGATCAAGCGTCGGGGGAGTTCGTGATTTATTACGAGCCATTTTTCACCTCTTTCGTAATTACGAGTTGATGGGGTTGAGCGGTAAGGTGCTTTAGTTGACCGAACACTTGCTCAGGGTGGGCGACCAACAGATACGGATCACCTCCTTGGGTTGTGCCACCTACTTACTAATCTCCCTTCTTCAGCATGTACCAGATTGCAAGAAGGGAGACACCTACAAACAGCATTCCGAGATACTTGTTGAAACTTGCAAGGGGAGCGACCGCGTCCCTTACCTGCTCTACTTGGGAGACTTGGGAAAGGGCACCGGCTGTCGCTGCGACTCCGCCTGCGACCTTGGCTTTGGAGCTGGAGTCGGGCGGGGTAGCGGGCTCCACGTTGCTATAGGCGGGGGTAGGGAGGTTCGGGACCAGTTCTTCGGCATCGATCTTTTCCTCCTTTGTCATCGCCTGAGTTCCACGAAGGAACAAAGCCGCCTCATCGGCTCGCCTGTTTGTCAGCCCTCTGTTAGGACGAAGCTGCTTGGTAACAGGGTCTGTCTCTTTGTTCCACCTTATAAACTGGGCGTGAGCGCCCTCATAGTCCCCGCTATTGAGCTTCCTCAAGAGCGTTGAAGAAGAGAAGCGGGGGATGCCGATGTTGTAACAAAGGCTGAGAATAGCGGTCTGCTGGTCTGGAGTCGTAGGCACTTTGACTAGACGATTGCACTCCTCTATGTCGCGGAGGATGTACTCTCTTGCCAACCTCGCAGATTCCGCCTCTGTGATAACATTGCCCTCAAACGCATACCGAGGGTCTGTAATACCACGTCCAATTGTCCATTTTCCAACCGTGTCTCGATAGGCTCGAAGGACGTTGCCCTCGTGCTTTGAGATAAAATCAAATATCTCTGGTCTGTATACGAAGTTCATCAAAGTCCTTTAAGTGAGTTCAGCGCCCCACTTCGCGGCAGTAAATCCCGTAGGCACGGTCCCGGTTGTGCTGGCGGCATCTCCGTGAAGGATTGCCCTGCGAGCAGATGTCGCGCCGGATCGGACAATAGATGCGCCGACGCACACCCAGAAGGAGGCTATCGCAACGCTTCTGACGTAAGAGGGAGTAGTATTCGCGACAGGATCGCCACCGCCATACCAAGCACCACCAGATTGCCTAATCCAGAACCGATATTCAGAGATACCGCCAGAGGGCGGGACGATTCTTACCGCCATTTCAACTGTGATAGCGTTACCCGAAGCCCCTGTGATGTTGGGGTTTCCCGCTCGGTAAAGGGTGCCGGTGTTCGCCCAGATGCCCGCGCTACCGTCAGATGTTGTGCCAGACCCCACCCAACCAGCAGCGCCGCCGGGGAAGTTAGCGGTCGGAGAAGACCGACTCACGGCAGCCAAGCCAACTACGCCGTTCTCACCGCCACTTGCTTCGATGACCCCGGAGTAATACCCAAGGTCTTGCACCTCTCGCGAGGACACGGCGTTTGCGTACGTCCCTACCGCGCCAGTGTTAGCAGTCAAGATCAGGTTTGATCCTGAAAGAACAGTGGGAGTCGATTGGTATTTAGTCAGCGGGGACCAAGTGGCGGTTAAAACAACAGAGGCTATCTTTCTTGCCGGTATACCTAGAATCATGTCGTTGCCCCAAACACGTCGAACTCAGTGCTTGCCACTTGCTTGACGGTCACAGTGCCCCCCGGAGGGACAATAAGCGTACCACCAGCCGGTGCATTAAGAGTTGTGCTACTAGGGGTAAGAGTCAAGTTGTTAGCCCCCACATTCCGAATATGAAACTCTTGGCCTACAACGTTCAAACCAGTTCCAAAGGTGGCTGTCTTTGCCGAGTCAGAAGTGAATCGGATGTACCGACCAGCGTCCCCGTTAGCCATTGCTCGGGAGGTTCCGCTTTCAGTCACCACAGTAGCCGGCACATCCGTGTCGGTAAGCGTTATAGCCCCCGTCCGGGTGTTAACCGATGTGACTGGGAACGGAACATCGCCCGACCCGAGAAGAGAGGTGCTTCCTACGGTCCTGATGTTCGTACCCGAGACAAGGGTATCTTGTTTGGTGGAAGGATTGAACGTACCCGTGTGCCAAACGTCTTGGAGGGTTGACCCATCAAAATACCGGGGCGAGCTTTTGTCGTTTTCAACCTGAAGGAACTTGTTAGTCAGCCCTCGGTTGGTGTTAAGACGGACGATGCACGACGTGCTTCCGTTCGACTCAAGCTCAACTCCGGCAATCAACCCCGAGATGGGATTGTAGCTCATCGAAGAGATTGTGGACAGCCCAACAACAGCTTCGGCTATTGAGGAATTACCACCAAACTCGTAGCCGTTAGTGCTTTGAGGTAGGCTACCTGTGGAGTCCCAAGTGAACCCTGACGTACCTCCAAAGGCACCCGAGTCGTTCCATTGGAACTGGCCCGAGGAGCCTCCCGGAGAGCCACTCCCTCCGCTGATTGTGATGTTCCCCGGACCCTTGAGAGACTCCCCGTTGATAGTCTTGAGAGGGTGGTTCTCCCAAGTGTCGTTCGAGAAGTTGTAGAAGATCGTGTCGTTGTCGTCTGGGTTGAGAACGTCTACGTCAGTCAAGCCGTCAAAGCTGACTTGATCGAAAGCATCCTCGGCCAACTTACGCAACGACACCTCTTCGCGAGTGTCCCAGATGTCCAGCTTTGATTTAGGGATTCGAGCCATAGTTGTTATCTAGTCCCTCCGTGGACGTGGGTTAAACTCTCTTAGGTGCGTACTTACAGGACCGGCGGCTGGTAGTTCGTATCGGTGACACCCGCGTCGGCGTTGAGCTTCGTGGCAAGGGTAGCACCCCAAGCACGAATCGTTTCGATGTTAAGCATCACTTCCTCGAAGGCTCGCTTTAGTTCGAGGGCCTTGTCGGAATCGCCTTGGGCGTAGAAGGTGTAGGTCTTGGGATCGAAAGCAGGCATGGTGTTTTAGTCTCCTCTGGTGTGGGGTGGGTACAACGTGGGCGAGTTTACACCTAATCGGAAGGAGAGTCAAGAGAAGGGGGAGGGTCGAAGATGATATGACCTCGACTAGGGACGCTTACCCCTCCAAAGCACTTGTGTGCGTTTTCCAACGTAAATCCTTTCGACAGGGCGATCTTCCGGAAGGTGTCTTCAATCCTTGCTACCTGCTCCGGGGTCCAGACCTCATCTACCCACACCCAGTCTTCGTCTTTGTTGGGCTCCATCCTTTGACCTCCTGTAAGCCTCTGTGAGGCTCGTCTAGTATCTACCCGCACCCCACGGTAGGGGTCGGGGCTAAGATCGCCTCCTAGAGGCTCGTAGGCGGCTTCTCGTTCGTGTTCGACGTGTACAGCCCCAGTGCCTCTGATTCTCGGACCAACTCTTCCAACGCTTGCTTTCGTTCCAAGGCTCGTTGACGGCCTAGCTCGGAGAAGTTGTGACCGACGCACTTGTCCAACTCAACTCGAAAAGCAAGGCTCTCGGGGTAGAAGCCCTTGTCGTGCCGCTCTCGGGACTTGATGCTCAGGTCGTGGATGAGTTGGTTGAGTTGTTCGGTTGCGAGGTGGGAGTAGTTATCAGCGTTCAATGGTCACGGCTCCTTCGGTGGGGTTGTACACGACTCGGGTGCCACCTCGAACGACAAGTCCTTTCCGGGCGGTGGCCTCCCAGTGAATCTTGGAATACTCGTCCATGTTCGGGGTTTCCTCCAAAGCTCGCAGGTAAGCAGCTTCAGCGTCTTTCCTCCACGAGGACTCAGGTGGGAGGTCTGATCCCCACTTCCAGTCCAAGTACGCTTCGGTCCGTGTGCGGTAGTCGTCGAGGTGACTCATCACGTGTACCTCCAGATTTTGTTGAGGACGATGTTTGAGATATTGGCCGGGCTGATCCGAAACTCTCGGGCTAGGTTTGCTTGAGACTCTCCCAGTTTGTGGCGAAGTCGAATCTCTTTCACCTGATCTCGCTTCAGCTTCGATGACCCCTTGACCATCGGCGTCCACGGAATGTCCGTGACCCGCTCCGCTCGGAAAGGTGCCTCCTTCGGGAGAGGCTCCAACCCATCCCGCCTTCGTCGGGCCTCCAACTTACGTTCGTAGTGCGGATCATCCATGAAGAGGCCGTCGTAGTAGGGGCATGGGACAGAGTACATTTCTTTGGGGTGCTCCGATCTAGGTAACTTGGAAGATGCCACAAGGAAGAGATAGATATATTCTCCGAAGGAGAAGAAGTATCTAGTTTGAGAGATAGTATGTTTTAGATAGAGGGGTATACTCTTTCTTAGAGTATTAGTATTAGATAGAGAGAGTATATAGTTAGAGAGATGGTATATACTCTTTAGAGTAGTAGTATATCTATAGTAGTAATACTACTCTCTATGTATATACTTTCTACTTCATTGTATACCTCCGAAGGAAAGCTGTCAAGCCCCCTCGCACTGCTACTCGCAGTGCTCCTACTCCCCACCTAGCGGTGGGTCTGTGACCTGTCAACCCCAAGGGAAGTTCACCCCTTAGGAGAGTTATTCATCCCTTCATAATTCCCACTAACCCTTGAAGATCAATACCTTAACAAAGGAAACCCACCCCCCTTCACATCTATACCCTCCACCACAACTAGGTTCCCTCGTCGGAAAGGTTGGGAGGTGTCCACCCTCATGACTGTGTGAACCATCCCTAAACCCCCTAGTTCCTCCGGAGTACCCAGCTCTCGGAGAGTACCGACCCATGTGGGTAGCTGACGTGGGTGAGCCTTCAATCCTCTTCTCTTCTTCCTGAACCTGAACGGGATCACCACCTCCTCGTACATCTCGATCCACTCTGTCCGAGTGATCTCCACCTTCCACCCTCGGAACCGAGCCACCGCTAGGAGCCTGTCGTACCTCCGTCCGGGGTCTGACTTAACCAATAGAAGTGTTTTCCTATTGGCCTCCTTCTTCTCCACGATAGGCTTCCACCGAGCCTTCTTGGAGAGTCCCGGTCTGTTGCCCGCTCGGTTCATCATCTCCTCAAGGTAAATCTTTTCCCGAGAGGAAAGGGGCTTATCCGAATAGGCCTTTCGATTAAGGTAATCCGCATAAGACCTCAATTGAAAGATAGGGGCTACATCCGTCTCCCAATTAGGGTCAAGCCAGTGGGGATGGGTGTAGGTTGGATTGAGGCACTCCTCCAAGATACGTTCGTTGACTTTTAAGGATACGGGGCAGAGGTCTTCCTCGGTAAGCTTTTGATATTCCGAAGGAATGGGGTGAGTTTCACCACACAATCTACAAGTCATGTTTGAGTTCTCCGACGATATATAAGCGAAGTGTACACCACAAGAAAGGGGGAGTCAACAAGGGAGAGTTAAATACCTATTTGGGCTTTTCCGTGGGAATAGGGGTGGTACTCATCGACACACACCCCCTATCAGGCGGGGGATACCCCCGGGGGTCTAAACACAATAAAACCCCAATGAAGGGGCCAAGATGAATAATGGACCCATTACAAATAGGGCCTAATGAATTAGCAATCAATTGAGAAGAGGGCTAATGGAACGGGGAGACGGCCTGCGGCTCTGTGTCCTGTTAAATGTGGAGAGACGGGAGTGAGTGAGGGGGGCGCACCACACACACACACACCCGAAGGGGACACAAACAAGCCTTGCCCAACGTTCCCAGGTTCCCCCACCCACAGCGGGCTCCCCTTTAATATACACTTGTGCAGCAATGGGGCTATTATCGATGCACCATAGGCGCTACGCGCTGGCGCGGGGCTTCTCCCCGCTTCGGTGCAACGGTCACCCTACCTGTGGTGAAAATACAACACACATTGTGACACAATCTCTTACAATCGCCCCCTTGTGCTAGCCTATTCCCCTAGAGTAGGCTATCCCGAGCTAAGCGATAGTCGCGAAGCCACCCGGAGCACACAAGCCATGACAAGAATTAACCCTCCGAATCCAGCAGATAGCGGAATTGATCGTTGGCGCTTTTGCGGGCTTTCCCTCGAAAGCCTCACCGTGCACTTTTGGAGATACGGACAAGCCGCGAAGGGTGAGCCGTCGCAGATCGGCAGCTATTGCGAGTTTTCCGACAAAGATTCCTTTGATAAGTACGTTCGTACTATCATAGGTTAACAAAGATTAACAAAGGACGCATCCGTCGCCCCTTGTGCTAGAGTCTTCCCATATGCGAGGATTCTAGCGCTGATAAGCGCGCCCCACGGGCGAAGCCCGTAGCCCGAGCTAGGCGATAGTCGCGAAGCCGCACCAACAGTCACCCGGAGCAAAGCCGCTATGCGCAAGATCGAACAACAAATGACCCAAGCCATCCGAGACGGCCAGAACTGGCAGAGCGGGAACACTATGGTCAATCGGTGTGATGTTATCGGCGACACAGAGACAGGGGTTTATCTTCACGGGCACTTAATCGCTAAGCGGTATTCAAGGGGGTTTGACACTGCAAGCGAGGCGCCTTTTCAAGTAATTGAACACACCTTCCGCAAGTGGCCCACCCGCACTACCGTCTCCCGCCTCCGCGCCCTTGGTATTGATGCCGCTATCCGCAAGGGCAAGCCCACGATTAACGGAAAGGAAGTCTAACATGCGCATCACCCGCAAGCATCTCCAACCTGCCATTGATCGCCTCAACCGCGAGACCAACAGCCCCGCTAGTCCGTGGGCTCGTCGTGACGAAGATGGCAGGCGGCGTGCCAACATCGGCAACTATCACCTCAGCCAAGCCTACGGCGGCTTTTCCCTTCACCGGATGGTAAACGAATCAGGCGGTGTCTCGGACGTGTTCTCGTGTGGTCACGTCCCCGCTCGTGACCTGTATAACCAGCTCCACGCTTTCTTGCGTGGGATTGAGTTCGGACGGGAGGGTTAAAACATGGATCGCCTGAGCTACCGCACCCACTCCGGGCTTCTTACCCAAGCCCGGACCAACAACCCCGAGCCGATGCGCTCCCGACTCGCCACAATCGCCCTTAGCGGCTACAAGAGCCGCAAGCGTAGGCGAGTCTATGCCACCCTACGGGAGGCGGGTATCACGGCCCTAGAGTGGTTCCTAGCGGCTCTCTTGTGTGCCGGGGGCACCTATGTCACCCTGTACCTTATCAGTGAATACGCTTGTACGTTCCGGGGGGTTTGTTGATATGAGCGCTTCGCGTTTTGAAGTCTTCAACATGGAAACCGGGGAGTCCGTCAAGGGCTTCCCGTTCTCAGAGCACAACCCCCGCACCCGCTCCCTTGCTCTTGTGAGAGCCAAGCAACTGGCGTTGGCCTACACCTTCCGTTCCCTCGCTGTCCGTCTGTGGGAGAAGGGCAACCCGGTCCCGACGATTGTTTACAGTCCTGCTTAAGTGTCCTAGCTCCACAGCCTCTAATCTGTAACACTCTTTTACACTTTAGGGGTTGTGCGGCTAGTCCGCTTGTGATCTAGTAGCTTCACCCAACAAGAGAGGAATACATCGTCATGTTTACCCTGCCGTTTTCCAGCTTTGATGTTCGCCCCGGCGATTGGATCGTCTGCACTGTAGATGGCACCGACTACACTGCGCGCATCGAACGCGACGACACAACCGTCCCTAGCGACTTTGAGTGCTACAGCCCCGAGCAAGTCTACGAATGGGAGCGTGGCGATTGGTGCTTTGTCGGAGTTGTGATTGAAGCTAAGCGCAATGGCGTACCTTTGGGCGGGTGGCTAACGGGTCTCTGGGGCATCGAGTCCGACAGCTCCCCAGAATACTTCCTTGAAGTCGCCAACGATCTTCTCCGCGAAGCTATCCCCCTTGCCAACGAAGCCCGCAAGCGTATTGCTTTGGCGATGGCGTGATGCTAGACTTCCTATCATCACCCTTACTTTGGTTCGGCCTCTTGTGGATACGTGTCACCTTTGTTTACATTTCTTGCGTCAGTGCAACCAACCCCGCCAAGTTTTGCAATCCGTAGCACACAACGAGGGCACAAGATTGACACGCCACTATGTACCTAGTTTGTCGGGCGATGCTCTTTTGTGGGTCTGCGGCTTCGCTCTGGAGTCATCACGAAAAGGCCGGGAGGAGGTACAGTGGTTGCCTTTTATTGCAATTGAAACCGCACGCCATACCGATCCACTCGACCTGCAAACGCTTGCCCGTTTGACGTGCGGGTTCGAGGCCCACCCGGACGGGGATTGTTTCGCATCTTGCCCGAAAACGAACATAAAGGTGCGGGCAAGTTCCCCGAAAGAGGCTATACTTCGCTGCTTCTCAGCGTCTCAGGTGGGATGCTGGGTAGACGTACCAGATTCCATTTTCGACGAAAAGTAACCCGCCCCATCGCAATCGGAGACTGCTCTTATGCCATCCATCCGCCTCCGCTCCTCCTCCGACCTCCGCGAAGAGTTCCGCGCTTACGGTCGCCAGTCCACTTTCTCCGCCCAAGCCTATGACTGGCTCTGGGACTACCTCGAACAGCTTGAAGAAGACACCGGCACTCCGCTTGAGATCGACGTTGTGGGTCTGTGCTGTGACTACACCGAAGAGGACTACGATAGCATCGCGTCGTCTTACAGTATCGACCTGCCCGAGCGGGACGAGGACGAGTCCGAGGAGGATCACGCCGAGTCCGTGCGCGAAACCATCCTCGATTATCTCCGGGATAACACGGTTGTTCTCGGGTACGATGATGATTCGGTTCTCTACGCGGCTTTTTAAGGAGTAAAACCGCCGTGTCTATTGTCAAAATCGTTTCCCGCTGGGACTCGTCAAAAGTTCTGTTTGAATCCACCACATCCAATAGTTTGAAAGAGGCTGTTATTGAGGCACGGAGGCAACGGGCGAACCTCTCCGGGGCGAACCTCTACGGGGCGAACCTCTACGGGGCGAACCTCTCCGGGGCGAACCTCTACGGGGCGAACCTCTCCCGGGCGGACCTCTCCGGGGCGAACCTCTCCGGGGCGAACCTCTCCCGGGCGGACCTCTCCCGGGCGGACCTCTCCGGGGCGAACCTCTCCGGGGCGAACCTCTCCGGGGCGAACCTCTACGGGGCGAACCTCTACGGGGCGAACCTCTCCGGGGCGAACCTCTACGGGGCGAACCTCTCCCGGGCGAACCTCTCCGGGGCGGACCTCTCCCGGGCGAACCTCTCCGGGGCGAACCTCTACGGGGCGGACCTCTCCGGGGCGAACCTCTCCGGGGCGAACCTCTCCGGGGCGGACCTCTACGGGGCGAACCTCTCCGGGGCGAACCTCTACGGGGCGAACCTCTCCGGGGCGAACCTCTCCGGGGCGAACCTCTACGGGGCGCTGCACGCTGAACTTACAATTGCCCAAACGCGCATCCTCCCCGATGAGGGTGCAGTCATCGGGTGGAAAAAGTGCCGAGGCGGTGTGATCGTCAAGTTGCTTGTCCCTGAAGGAGCCAAGCGTTCCCACGCCTTCGGGCGTAAGTGCCGGGCCGAATGGGTGGAAGTCCTCGAAGTGTTCGGGGCAGACGTTGGTGTGTCCCTCCACGATGCCGCGACTAAGTACCGCAAGGGCGAGGTTGTCCGCCCGGATTCGTTCTCCGACAACTGGCGGGACGAGTGCGCCCCCGGTATCCACTTCTTCATCACCCGAATTGAAGCCGAGAACTACAACTAAGGGAGTTCCGTTATGCTAGACCGCACCACACATCCGTTCATCGTTAATACGCTTGATTCCTCCCCTGCGTGGAGTCTTGAGACTCGCAAGTATCCTGATGCTTGGGAAGCTACGATCTGGTTTCATGATGACGGTCTTTCTCAGGCATCCTCCCGTGCCGAAGACCTGACCCTCCCTGATGCGCTTAACAACCTTGAGCGCCTGCTGGAAACCGGGAGTGCCAAAGCTTGAGCTACTACATCGTCCAAATCCCCCCGAGAAATCCCGAAACGGACGTTTGGCGTCTCCACGAAGTCCCCTACCGGGAACGACGCCACGCAATCGCCGCCGTGGAAGCCCACCGGACTTACGGTTTCCACGATGCTGATTACATCGAAGTGACAACCGGAGAGTACGAAGATGAAAATTTCTAAAAAGCAGAGAGCAGAATACCACAAGGCGTTTCTAGAGTTGAGAGAACTCGGGCCGAGATATTCAGGGGTAGGGATTTGCCTAAATTGTGGAATTGATTCACAAGTTGTTGGTGCCCTGTCAGAAAAATGGCCTAGGTTTTCCGGTGACATCAGTTATCCAATCCCTTCCTCTAGGAAGGGTGGTTGTCCTGAAGTTGCTTATCACGGAGCCAAAAGTCTCTGGAACAAACGTACCAAGTACGGGCGTCTCCGGTGGGAGTTGTTGGATTTCCTCATTGACGCAACGAAGCCGGAGGATAAGTGATGAAAACCCCTGACTGGTCACAAGCCCCCGAGTGGGCTAACTATGTGGCGATGGATGCGGATGGGGAGTGGTTCTGGTATTCCGAGGAACCAACCATTGTCGATAATGTTTGGATTCCCGATGGTGGGCATCACATCTATGCTGGGACGACCGACTCGCCGTGGACTTCCTCTCTGTCAACACGGCCCAACTCAAAAGGGGCTTGACGGTATGCACACTCTAAAAGAAGTCTCACCGGGAATTGTCATCGGCATCACATCGGCTATCAAACCCACCCCCCGCACTATCCGTGCGCTTGCTGATATGCTCCGGGGGAGGAATCCCGGCTTGTCGGTATCTCACCGGGATTCGGCTTCGGGAATGTGGTTCGTTGCAGTACAATTGACCGGAGAGGAGGTAAACCATGAATATCAGTAATGTTGGGGTGCTGCGGTTGGGCGCTAATACCGAGTCCGTAGGGTGGTTGGACCTCCCCGACAATTGCGGTTGGAGTGAAGACTTGGCTGACTACACCAACATCCCCGGTGGTTATGAGATTGGAGATATCCTCCTCGTCCCCACCTACCGCCTAGAGGAGGTGGAGGAGATCATCGAACCCGAGAAGCCGGGGGTTCCGGTGGAACCGTATGTGGGGATGGTTTTGTACCACAATGAAGGCTGCTCTTCTTGTGTGATCGTAGCGCAGGTCCAGTCCGATGCTTGGATGGTAGCTTGGTGGGGAGAGGATTGCCCAATTGAGATTAACTCAGCCCTCTACTTCAACGACCTCCTCTTCAAGAGGAAGGACTACCCCCACACCCCCTCCACCCCAGCCGTTACCCGAAAGGTCAAGAAGTGGGTTAAGATCGAGCACCCGGAGGTGTCTTCCGATGGTATCGCTTGAATCCGTGTGGCTGCTCGGGTGTTCCCTTGTTGGGTTGTCGTACATCCTCACGGAGTATCTTCGACGTGAATCGTGGAAGTATGTCACGAAGGAGCGGGACGAGTTTCCGTGGGTGTTGAGTGTTCTCCGAGACGGCTCCCTAATCTTCGGATGTGTTATCGTGCTTGGGGTGATTGGTCATTTGGTTCTTAACGGAGGGGGTGTGTGATGATGAAAAATGGAGACGTGCCGGCGACACTACTCACCAAGCGCGAGCTGTTCGCAGCTATGGCGATGCAGGGGTTGCTATCTGGCCCTGAATTTTCCAATGCTGACGCGCATCAGTCCCGCCAAGTCGCAATGTGCGCAGTCAATCAGGCCGACGCCCTCCTAGCCGGCCTGGAGCCCAAGCCGTGAGCGCGGAGAGCGGAAAGGCAGTCGAGCGATTTGACTGCACCAACGGCGGCGCGCAGTTCTGCCAAGGCTGCTATACGATGACCGTGGATTCAGACGGCGAGTATGTCCGCCACGAGGACTACGCCAAGTTGGAACAGCAGCGCGCCGCGCTTGTGGAGGCGCTAACCGCAGCTAACGCTGCTTTGCGGGAGTGCCTGCGCGAGTGCGCCGATGACCTTGAGGCCGAAGTCAACGCCCGCGCATCCGGCGAGCTACCCCGCAGGATCGAGCGCGACCTAGAGCCCGTGCGCAAAGCGCGTGTGTTGCTGGCCCAGCGCGGCGAGGGGGAGTGATGGTCGTCTGTACGTTCGACAATCCTGCGACGTGGTGCCGCGAGTGCTGGCAAGATGGTAAACTCCTTTGCTCGTACAGCTACTTAATCCTACCCGGCATTGCTCGCGAACCTATCCCCGGTCGACTGTACTTCTTTGGTGCGAATGTAGGGGAGTGGTCGCCGGGGAGATTGTGGGGCGATCCGAGAGCTACCGAGCCTGCTTATTCACACACTGACAACAAGGAACCCACCCCCGAATGAAGCTCGAACTGATACACCGTTATGACCACAAAGGCCGGATGTGCGTAGCCCCACACATCGACGGCTTCAATGTGTGGGACATTCCTAAAAAGCAATGGACAGAGGAGGTAGCCAGCGCACTCCTTCACGCATACAACCTCGGCAGAGCAAGCGCCCGCCGAGACATTGAAGCCTCCATCCGAAACGTAAACACACAAGAGGTATCTGTGTGGAACTTGAAGTGGCCCACCTCCGAATGAACCGGACTATTCTTGGTGTACTCTGGACTCCTCTCGATACGACCAATGTCTACCGTTGGTGTGACTGGTACGATGGATACCTCCACGCTCGGGGGTCTACCACCTCCGGTAATGCCTCTAGGAAGTCCTCCAAGGCTGACCAACGCCTTACCCAATACCTACCCTACGGGTACCTGTGTGCTGACCTCCTAGTGGAGGACGGGTGGACTCGTGACGTACACGGTACGTTGTTCAAGACTGACCCCGTCTGGGGGTTGGAATGGGCAGCCTCCGAGAATACTTCGGGGGTGCGTACTTCGGATGGACTCAACCCGATCCTTGAGTTCCGGGTACGTCTTCCGAACTCCTACCGCTTCTCCGGGGCTATCCCGAGCTTCGGCAAGAGGGCGTACTATTCCGTGTTCCGTCAACAGGTTAGTATCCCGGACACACTTGTTGACTGGTTGCTTCAGCTTGGGTACACGGAGGACCGGCTAGGATATAAGAGGGAGGAAGATCATCGTAGACGGAACGAAGCGTGAGCGGAGTGAAGTCGGAGATGGATAGATAACCTTTCTAGGAGTAATACTTAGATATGAAAACTGTACGAGTGCGTGTGTTTGTGAGTGTGGCCCAGAGTGGACACTGGTCAGCATATGGGGACGCGCAGGCACAAGTGCCTGAGAAAGCAGCTGTGTTCTACACTGGGCACGCCTACGGAGACGCCGGCTACTGGATCGAAGCTGACCTTCCCCTTCCTAACCAAGCCCCTGAGATTGTGGCTACTGTTACGCGAGCCTGAAGGAATAACAAAGATATGACCAAAGACCAACTCGAAGCGGTCATCAAGAGAAGCTCAGTCAAAGGTTCAGACATCTATGCGGAGGTTGCATCAATTGCATTTGGTGTGTTGCCAAATGAAGTCACATCTAGTCAACGCAGACAAGCAAAGCAGATGACACACCAAGCCCTTTATTCAACACCCACTGCTATGGAGACGCACCGTGACCCTTAAACTCGAAGCTGGTAAGAAGTACCGCACCCGGGGTGGTGTTTGTGAGGTGGAGGTGCTGAGGATTCTTGAGAATCCAGTCAGCCCTTCCGAAGCTGTTGTTGGAGTTCTACGTCAGACAGACGGTTGTCAAGAGGTAGTCGCCCATTACGCAAACGGGTCTTTTGCTCAGGGAGAGATTCACTACCTCGACCTCATCTCCGAGATCAAACCCAAGCGCGTGGCGTGGTTGAATGTGTATGAGGAAGACGAAGGGGGCTTCTACTTCAACTCACGACAAGAAGCGGACGATGACGATATGAAGCATCGTTCGATAGATGACGTCCGCATCGCCTGTATCCGGATAGAGATTGAGGAGGGAAGGTTCGATGAGTGAGTACCCCACCCCCGATGAACTAGACGCCTTGATCGACCAAGCCCAGATGTCCCCGGATCAGGAGGCTTGGTGTGTCATGGCTGTGATGGATTATCGACTCGCCGCTAGGCAGGTGATGTTGGCTATTGCTCAAAAGGAAAAAGCCCATGTCGAATAACAAGAACTACGAGAAGTACATCCGAGAGGATGGTGCTGTAGGCGTCTTGTCTTCACCCGGCTTCGGAGCTGGGTGGTCTACTTGGAACCGCGATGACGTAGCTGAGAGAATGGTCTTTGATAAGGCTCTGGTTGAGGCAGTGCTTGGTGATAACCGTGGTCTAGCAGCAGAGATTGCATCGGGGTTTGACGAGTATGTTTGTGTCCTTGGTGCTGGAGATTTGGAGGTTTCTTTCCTCCACCCGAACACGGCTTTTCGTATCGAAGAGTACGATGGCTCGGAGAGCATTCAGGAATTCTCCCACATGGAGTTCTATCATGCATAACCCCCTCGACCGTGTAACCGAAGCAGCCCGAGCCATCACCAACCTCGGGCTTCCCGACAACTGTGTGTATTCCGAGCGAACTTCGTTTGAGCAGGGGGTTATCCAAGAGTTCCTTCAAGCGTGCTTTGACGCACGAAGGGAGTTGCAAGACGACATTGGGTATACCATCTCTGAATTAGAAGACGCCTACGAGCGGGGTTGGAACGATGGGTTTGAAGGGGGGTACAACAGCCATGACTAACGAATCCGAAGACGCGCTCGGCGTCTCAGACGCTTTGTACGAAATGGCGGAACAAGCGTGGAATGAGTGTTGGCCTGATGAGCCAAAGTATCTTTCGTCTAAGACCGCTCAGTGTATAGTAGATGCTCAGTGGCTTATCGGTGTAGCAACCGCCATCATTAAGAAATACGATGGCCCTCTCTCGGACATTGCCGACCATCTTGGAGACTTTGGAGATAGGTGGATCGAGAAGCGAGCCGAGGCTATTCTCGAAGATGCCCGAGAGGCGGAGGCTCAAGCTCGTGCGGACAGTCGGGAGGGGTGGTGACAGCTCGATACGTAGCCTGCCCTTTGTGTAAGGCCGAAGGCCGGGACTCCACCGGCAACCACCTCAAGTTGTTCGAGGATGGAAAGGCGGGGTGGTGTATGAGGGGCCACGGACGGGTGGTGTTGGATGCAGATGGTGACGACGAAGGAGGAGCAAGACGAGTGAGCTACACGAGTAGGCCAGCCGAGCGAGACACTGCTCTTGAAATGGCACAGATTGCCACGTACAAATGTCTCGCCTACCCTCAACGTAAGATCACAAAGGAGACGATGGAGTTCTTCGGGGTAAAGACAGCCGTCTCCCCGGAGACAGGCCAACCAGCTGAGCACTACTATCCGGGATATGACGAGTTCGATGTATTGTCCGGGTACAAGTGCCGCATCCTCCCCAAAAACTTCGGGGGTAAGGGTGTTATCGGCAAGTACAAAAACTGGGTTGGTTGGAATAAGGTAGTTGGCAGGAAGTTCGTTATCGTGGTGGAGGGTGAGCAAGATATGCTTGCTTGCCATGAGATGATGAAGGTCTTGAAGCCAGACCGCCCGCCGTACAACGTGTTGTCAGTTCCAAGCGGAGCGCCCGAGCCCGACGAGAATGGACGGGTCAACCTCGGCAAAGACCTCCGCCTCCTCCTCCCGAAACTGCTTGAGTTTGAGAAGGTGGTGCTGTGTCTTGACATGGATGGTCCGGGTCGTGCCCTAGCCAATGCCATCGCCGAGTTCTTGTGCTCAACTACAGCCGTGTCAATCGCCTCTCTCCCGGCGAAAGACTCGGCCCAGATGTGGGAAGAGGGACGAGAGCAAGAGTGGGCCAAGGCAATCAACAACGCTCGGAAGTATGTCACGGCTGACATCGTGACTGCTGCTGATGACCCGGATGAAGTAGATGAGCCACTAGTCGAGGGCACTCGGTACTCGTTCCTTCCCCGCACATGTGACAAGCTGCACGGGTTCCGTACTCAAGAGATGACAGGCTGGATTGCCCCGGAGAACGTCGGTAAGAGTTCGATGATGCGACAGATGATGTATGAGGACTTGGCTCGCGATCCTGATGCCCATGTCGGTGCTATCTTCCTAGAGGAGACAGCAAAAAAGACGAAGCAAGCCGTGGTGGCGTACCACTGCGGAGTCCCCCTGAACAAGTACCGGGCCAATCCATCATGTGCCGACCCGGTCTTGAAGCAAGAGGCAAAGAAGTTGCTCTTCCCTCGGATGCACCTGTTCACCCACAAGACACAGACCGTCTCGGATGATTTGATCCTTCGTAAGATCGAATACTTCGTCAAAGCAATGGGGTGTAAGCGGATATACGTGGACCATTTGAGTTTCGTCGTGTCAGCTATGGACACCAAGGATGAGCGTCGTACCATCGACACGTTCCTTACCAAACTGGCTCGGTCGGTGGAAGACTGGGACTACTGCCTCAACATCGTCTCTCACATCAAGCGAGGCGAGCGAGAGCAAGCTCGGATGGAGTCGAAGCAGAAGTACCCGTACTGGGAAATCCTCAAGATGGAGGATGCACGAGGGTCGGGCGGAATCTCCCAGTTGTGTCACAACATGGTAGCTATTGAGCGTGAGGTACTAGACCCCAACTTGGACAACACACGAGGCCGGGTTCGTACCCGCGTACTCCGTGCCCGAGAGTGGGGGTTCACTGGACTGGGCGATGTGCTGACCTTCAACGAGGAAGGGAAGTACGCGCCTATTGTGATAGAAGAATTCGAGTCTTGACAGCAACAGATTAACGGGCTACAATAGAGGAGTCACAGCTGGTGGCAAGACCTAGGAAGTACACAGATGAAGAACGAAAGCAACGAGCACGGGACCACTGTAGAGAATGGAGAAAGCGCAACCCCGACTACATGCGGGACTACAACCGAAAGCGAGGAAAGGTGGCTCCCGGTAGTGGGGTATGAGGGGAGATATGAGGCGTCTAATTTCGGAAGGGTTAGGAGTATCAGGCGTAGTCGCATCCACGTTCTGAGTCCCGCCTACAGTAGCAGCGGGTATCTCTGTGTCGCTTTAAGCGTAGACGGTAGGCAGTCTGTCAGGCTCATCCATCATCTAGTATTAGAGGCATTTGCTGGTAGACGGCCCACCGGGATGGACGCTTGTCACAACGATGGAGATCCTTTTAATAATGCCATTTCAAATCTGAGGTGGGCTACAAAGAAGGAAAACATGCTCGATCGTAAAATACATGGCAGGAACTATGATCGAACAGGCGAGAAGAATGGGAGGGCAGTTCTCTCAGAATCAAGTGTGATTGACATTCTTCGTAGACTTAGCCTTGGAGACTCAGTTTCTACTCTAGCGGCTAATCACGGTGTTCATTATTCCACGATTCGCGGGATCAAGAACATCACAACTTGGAAGCATATCCCGAGAGAGGAGTTCGATCCGCAATGAAAGATTTCACAAACCAGATTTACATCTGGACACTAGGCTGTGTTGCCGGAATAGGGATTGGTGTGTTGGCCTATGGCTGGGGAGCTGAAAGCCGACTCATCCGCGACTGCTCCATGACAAGAGTCCACATCATCGACAACGACACCCTCATTTCGTGTACCGTCTTGAAGGTGAACCGAACCGAGACGCCCATTCAAGATGACAAGAAGCCGGAGATTAGTCTATGAGCAAGCAAACGACCGAGGAAAACTATCGGGTTGTGGTAGAGCCGAGGCGCTGGCGGTGGGGGGCACTGAAACACGACTTCGACCGCGAGACGTGCGAGTCTATCTTGGAGCAGATCAGGCGCCATGTTGATGATGTTCAAGATTCTTATATCTCTTTTGATATAGTCGAAACATGCGAGCACTGTGGCGCAGAGTGGACCGAGGATGATTCAGACTACAATGGTGGCTGCTGTGAGGAAGATCAGGCAGCTTATGAATCTCGCATCAACTGAGAACATTCCATGAAAACCCGAACAACGCGCTTGACTCTCTCCCACTTCGAGGGTGTCTTTGAGGTAGAGATTATTGACGAAGGCGCTGGTGAGTACGTATTGGTGAGTTGCGGATTGGATCGTCCTCCCTTTGAGCAAAGCATCTCCATCGACCCCTCCGAGTGGCCTTTCCTCCGAGACGCTATCGACCGGATGTTTGAGGAGATTGCGGAGAATGAGTCGGAGGGTAAACTCAAGGAACTTCTTGAGACACCGGCACCTTGGGAGAAGGCGAGCGAAGAGCAGGCAAAGCCGGATGCGGAAGCACCGCAAGGTGCTGCGAGTGGCGGCTGGATTCCTTGGGAGGGTGGGGAGTCTGCACCCGCAGAAGCGGAGTACAGGCAGGTGTCGGTCCGCCTTCGAGACGGGGTAGTTCCGGCTAAGGAGCAGACCGGGTGGTTGTGGGACTGGACTCACTACGGTAGTGAGAATGACATCACCGCCTACAAGGTGGTAGATTGATGACCGACCGACGAACCCTAGTCTTTGACGTTGAAGCGGACAATCTTTTGCCGCTCTGTACCACCATCCATGTAGTCTGTACCAAGCTAGTTGAGACGGGAGAGAAGAAATCCTTCCGGGATCGGGATGAGTTCGTAGCGTATGTACGAGAGGTGTCACCCACCCATGTTGTCTTTCATAACGGACTAGGCTTCGACCTAGAAGCGCTTGCCCGAGTGTGGGACATCCCTTACACCGTGGGAAGGGATGCCTCTTGGATGGGCTCTCCTGTGGTGTGGGTGGATACTCTTCTGATCTCCCGGTTCCTGAATGCGGATCGGGTAGGGGGTCACTCGTTGGAATCCTACGGGGAGAGGTTTGGTTTTCCGAAGATTGACCACAGTGACTTCTCACAGTACACAGAGCAGATGAGAATTTATTGCGAGAGAGACGTGGACCTCACCGAGAAGGTGTTGGAATACTTGGAGCGAGAGATGGAGGAATACACGAAATGACTGACCAAGAACTTCTTGAGTACGCCGCGAAGGCGGTGGGACTAGAGGATGCAACCTTTGTAGAAGAGTCCTCTTGGGGCTGGGGTATTACCCACAAGTACGATGAGTATGATTTGTGGAATCCTCTAGCGAAAAACCGGCATGCGTTCGGGTTGATGGTTGACTTGAACCTCACTGAAAAGCACAGCTTTTTGGACAAGTTGCACGAAGAGAACGCAACGTGGGCGCCGGATTACAGAAAAGCCCACCGACGAGCCATCGTCCGAGCAGCAGCGGAGATCGGGAGGGACATGACTGATGGCTAGCTCACCTGAATCGAACTGGCTAGATCAGGCTCCTCGCCCGTGCATCGCACGCATTGTTGATGAATATGAGGATGTGTTGAACCTTGCAATCACGGCGCGTATCTATGATTCAGAGACTCTCGTGGTAATCCCGGTCCGTCTTCTAGGTGATGTTGCTTTTCGGGAGCGGGGTAGGAATGGATGACTCTCGATGAACTTCTAGCGTGGCAACCGTACAAAGTCTTTGAGATGGACTCTTGGTTAATGTCGATTCAGGAGACCTGCGGAATCGGGTTCGACATCGAAGGGGCTAAGGCTCTTGTCCTTCGTATCGACCGGGAGATGACGGAGATCGCCTCGGAGATTGAACCTCAGCTTCCGCCGAGGCCACTCAATAAAGGAGAGGTTGACTCGTGGCGTATCCCGGCGAAGCCGTGGAAGAAGGACGGTACTCTCGCATCTTCGATGGTCAAGTGGATGGAGAGGGTTGGGGCTAGGTATGTGGGGGTGGAGTACACAGAGCATCCTTCCGTCCTATTGGACGGGAAGATGTACCCGATTGTGGGTGGCTCTCCTACCAAGACTCATGGGCCGATGCGGTTGGCGAATCAATCCGACCTCAAGGACTGGCTGATCCGAGAGGGCTGGGTTCCTACTCTCTGGAACTTGAAGAAGGACGAGCGAGGCAAGCCGGTACGGGATGACAAGGGTCAAGTCATCCAGACCACCCCGAAGATGCAAGACCAAGGACGACTGTGCCCAAACCTAGAGGAGCTTGCTGGCGAGCTAGTCAAGCCTGTAGTCAGGTGGTGTAGTCTTCGCAATAGAAAGAGCGTCATCGAAGGGTGGCTTGAGAACAAGCGGCTCGCTTGGGATGGGAGGCTTGGGGCGGGGGCTAGTTCGATCACACCCACGTTTCGCAAGACCCATGCGGTTGTAGCCAACCTTCCGAAAGCTGATGGTAAGGTAACACTTGGGGTAGAGATTCGTTCTTTGTTTCGAGCGGCTCGTCCGGGGTATGTGTTCGTGGGCTACGATGCCTCTGGACTGGAGGCCCGAGTTGAGGCACACTACACGTACAACTACCCCGGAGGAAAGGAGTACGCCCACGAGTTGATTGACGGGGACATTCACACCAACACAGCGGTCAAGATGTTTGCGGAGCAACTGGCTCACTTAGCCCCGGAGGATATTCACAAAGATCACCCAGACATCAAGCCGCTACGCAACAAGGCGAAGACGTTGAAGTACGCGGCAAGTTACGGAGCCAGTGCCAAGAAGATTGCCAGTACTCTTGGTATCCCAGAACGAGAGGGTGAAGAAATCTTCAACGCCTTCTGGGAAGCAGCAGCCCCGCTTGCTACTCTCAAGGAGAGACTGACCGCCCATTGGGAACAGAACGGTAAGAAGTGGATTCGGGGATTGGATGGTAGGCGGATCAGTACCCGCTCCAAACACAGTCTGGTCAACAGCCTCTTTCAAAGCGCGGGAGCGCTGATCTTCTCCTACGCAGGGTTGTTCATGGCTAAGCGTCTTGGGGGCTTGACACATCGAGATGAAGCCGGTACACTTTGCTTCCTCTACAAAGGTCGTCCGGTCTACCGGGTCGCCGAGTACCACGATGAGAACGTGTACGAAGTACCGGAGGAACTGGCCGAAGAGATCAAGGAACTAGGGGAGCGGAGTCTCTCCGAAGCAGGGAAGTATTTGAAGGTAAACGTACCGATTCTCGGAGATGGGAAGATCGGTATGACGTGGAGCTGCATCCACTGAGGAGGTTCCTTATTATAACTCAAGATGAACTGAAGAGGTTGTTGCACTACTGCCCAGAGACAGGTAGTTTCACTTGGAACGATTCTTGGAACTACAGGGCTAAGGTGAATAATCTGCGGGCCGGGACTCTGACAAAGGCTGGGTATATTCAGATCAACATCAAGTCAAAGTCTGAACTTGCCCACCGAATTGCATGGCTCTATATGACAGGCTCTTTGCCCACAAAATCGCTTGACCACATCGATGGCGATAGGTCAAACAACCGATGGGAAAATCTCCGCGAAGCGACTGCCTCAGAGAATATGAGAAACCGACTTGGACGCGGCAAGTACAGTAGATTTCTAGGGGTTTCATTTATGAAGGACACAGGTAAGTTCATATCTCAAATGAAAGTCAACGGGAAAACTTCCCTGATCGGGTTCTTCAGTAGCGATACAGAGGCGTTCGCCGCCTACCTTTGCGAGGTTGCTGAGTTGCAAGACGAGGCTTCTGCGAACATCCTCTACAACCGCCACTTCCCAGAACGTAAAGTTGCAATCCACTAAATTTAACACGAGGACACGCCACACATGGCCTTTACTTTTCAAGCCCCCAAGGGCAACGCTAACGCAACCAACCGCCAGTCCAATGTGGACTACGATGCTTTGAACGAGCACATCTTCCTGAGCACCACCGCCGGCAAGAAGAAGTCTGTGCCGGGGACCATCTCCGGTATCTACGATCTGGGTATCCAGAACCGAGAGGACGCCGAGGAAGACTTCAACCCAGCCAAGACCTACCCCGAAGGTCACGAGGTCTACGAGGCGGGCGGTAAGCAGATGGTTCGTTATCCCCGCAAGCCTTGCCGCATGGTGGCTATCGCGGTGGACTTCCCCCAGTGGCAGGTTGACTACGCCAAGTTCTACCGAGGCGAGTCCAGCCCGACTCCGTACCGCATGCTCCTCAACAATACGTGGGGTGTCTGGGATGACGCGGAGCAGAAGAAGGTCCAGACGGTGACGGGCTTCCCCTTGACTCTGATGAAGGATGACAACGGTACTTGGGGTGTTGCGAAGAACAGCAAGCTTCACGCTCTGGCTGAAGCTACCGATTCATTGGATGCCAATGGCCGTCTCCTCCCCGAGAATCTTGGTCTCCTGCTTGGCAAGGCGGCTCAGTTTCAGGTGGAGGTGTTGCTCACCCCGA
>Ga0315904_10000487_pt1 | contig 63188 bp, 103 predicted proteins | sample LakEriMetagenome_6_FD_203529 | JGI IMG/M metagenome (GOLD analysis project Ga0315904, IMG submission 203529) | Freshwater fungal communities from buoy surface, Lake Erie, Ohio, United States - Buoy 12 MA120 | ecosystem: Environmental > Aquatic > Freshwater > Lake | place: USA: Lake Erie, Ohio...
CCCAGCCCGCCGCACCAATCTGTGCGTCGAAGACTTGTTGGGTGTTGGCCGTATCGGCGGCTGTAGAAGACTCAGAGACCGCCGCAGGTAGCGTCTCTGTCGCACTAACCGTGTCTAGTGCAGTGGCGGTTTCTGAAGTGATCGCACCAAATACGGCGCTTGCGGACACTAAATCCAATGCAGTGACGTTCTCTGCAATGGAACTACCAAATGTGAGTCTAGCGGCGGATGCGTCTACAACGGTAGTTGTTTCAGAAACAGCGGCAGCAAACGCCAGCCCACCTACCACTACATCCGCTGCTGTAGCGCCCGTATCGTTGAGCCCGCCCCAACCGTAATCACCCCAGCCGCCAATGCCCCAGCCCGCCGCACCAATCTGTGCGTCGAAGACTTGTTGGGTGTTGGCCGTATCGGCGGCTGTAGAAGACTCAGAGACCGCCGCAGGTAGCGTCTCTGTCGCACTAACCGTGTCTAGTGCAGTGGCTGTTTCTGAGACTGCGGCAGGTAATGTGCGTAGCGAACTGATCGTGTCAGTGGCAGTAGCAGTCTCAGAAACTGCTGAATTTAACGTCCCTGTTCTTGAGACGGTATCAGAGGCGTTGGCAGTCTCGGAAACGGCGGTATCAAATACCGACAGTCCCCAGCCAACCTGCCCCCAGGAGCCAGAGCCCCAGCCCCCATTGGACATTCATCAGGACTCCACCGCTTGCAATTCGTCGGCCTTGAACCAACGCTGCTGGGTATCGCCTTCCAGATCTTGCCACTCAACGAGGCAGGAAACCTCACCGTCTTCGTTCATGCGCATCGACAGGATCGGCCCCGTGGGCACAACCGCCTTGAGCGCTACAACGTCACCTTTTTTGAAAGCCATGTTCTACTCCTTAAACAGCATCGAGGTTGAACGTGTACGTGACGTTCAGTGTGTCACCAGAAACCACTGCACGGTCCCCTGGAGACTGGAAGTCCGACGCCGAGAACAAAATCCCCGTGGTGCCGCTCTTCGTGCTGTTGCTGATCAGGAAAGCCCCACCAACCGTGGCCGTAGCGTTGATGGTAAACGCCGCAGGAGATGCGGAGTTGCTGATGACTGAGGGGTCTGCCGTGGTTGCCGTGCCAAAGGTCGCCGTGGGGCGAGTGGCGTTGCTGTAAGGGACCACCTCAGTCCAGCCCGCGTGGGAAGCAGCGGTATCGCCTGCAGCAGGCGTGTTCGACGCGCCTGCGCCATACAGGCCAATGAACCACGTAGCGGTGTAAGCACTGCCACTGAAGTACTTGGCGTTCATGTCTTGCAGGCCGACGTTCACCACAAGGTTCGGGCATTCGGCAACCCACTTGACTTGACCGTCAGCGCCGACGCACTCCATGCGGTATACACCGCCAGCCTTGGCGGCATCCGTAGCGCGTTTGGCGGTAGACAGGGCACTTGCCACAAGGTCTTGGGACTTTGCGTTTTCGTTGGACATGGTCGTTCCTTAACTAAACCGAAGAAGCGCCGTGGTGGCTGAAGGTGCTGGCAGTTGCACAATGAAAGGGTTGGCTGTTTTGTCCGAGCCAAAATCTAGCACGGCAATAGCGCGGTTGGCTTTGGATGTGTTGTAGATCAGCGCACCACGGGCCGTAAAGCCTGCGCCAGCCCATGCAGGGTTGTCAAACGTGACGTAGGCCGTTGTGCCAGAGAGCAACACCTGAACATTCACAAGCACTTCACCGCCTGCGGTGTAGCCTGTACCCACAACTTCACCTGTGACCGTGTAGACCGTAGTGTCCGCGCCAAGGGAGGCATCGCTCATATAGAGCGCCATCTTCAACACATCAGTGTCCAAGTCGTGGATAGCCAGCCATGACTCCCGCTTGAACGAAGAACACATCGTCTGCACCAGGGCCATTTAGACCACCTTTGTTCTGACTTGGCCGCTGCGATACGCATCCTGTCGCTGCTTGCCATCGCCAAGGTTCTTCAGCAGAACCAGCGACTGGGCGTATTCCTTGTCCATCATCTGCACGATGTCTTGCTCTTGCTTCATGAATCGAGCCGCTTCGACCATCACCGCGTTGAACAGCGCGGAGTCAAAGTTGTCACCCAGCCAAGACGTACCCGCAGTCACGATGCTCACCGGGTAGTAGAAGTAGTGCAGTTCTGCCGTCAACCCAGCAGAAGGAGTAGGACCGAGGATGAAGGTCAACTCCGTTAAATTTGACGAGTCAGGGCCAAACAGGGCGTAGTACTTTGGAGTTCCGGTCGTGCTGGGGTTTGGGAACGCCGAGCGGATGAAGTTCACATCCTTGTTCAGCAGGTACTCGTAGTTCCCCAGAGCATCAATGACTGCGATGCTGAACACAGACAAGAAATCTGTCGGTGCCGAGAGGTACTGATTCCCGCTGGTCAGCGTGCCCGTGACGTTCTTGCGAAGCGCAGGAAGCTGCACCGAGTTGTAGATGCGCTGCTCTGCCAACTGCGTGAGCGTGGCAAAGTCTGTCGCTGAGAACGTATTCTCAGTGGCATCCTCAACAGCGGTCTTCAACTCAGTGTAGTTCATGTTTTACGCCATCGGCCCGCGAGACATGAAGCCCCGCGTAGCTGCACCGGACCCGCGCTGCTTGATCCCCGTGGTCTTGGCAGGCGGAGCGGACTCCTTGGAGATGTTGCCCACCACCATGCACAGGTCACGCGGGTTGACCGGGCCTTGCGGGTATGCCTGCTTGGCCGGAGGAAGTTGCTTGATCTTGCCCATGTTTCACCCCGTCTTCTGGTTCATCACGCGGGACATATTTTTGCCCATCTTCATACGGTCCTCAGTGGTAGGACCGCCCTTCTTGAAGGAAGGCGTCTTGCCGGGGTGCATGCGCTTTTCATGCTTTGCCACGGCCTTTTGAGGCGTCATTTTCATCATCGCTCCTTAGGAAACGGATACGTTTACTGTACCGACTAAACCCCTTGGTGCCAAGGCATTTGGCGTCAAGGCGGCATCAAAACTTCTAGAACCTCCAACTGGATTCCAGCCCCACTCAATCACCCTGCTACCACCACCAAACGAGCCCGTAGCAGTCACGCCAGATGAGTACCAAGTGTTCGTGTCAGGCCGAGGATTGCGGATAGCCTGGGGGTCCGAAACGGGATACATGCCAAGCTGAAGCTGAGGTTGATCTGGAACCCAGCAAGCAGGACAGGCTTTAATCTCAGTTTGCTTTGTCTTGACTACAAGATTCTTGAGCTTCTTTAGCGGAAATCTAAAAGAGCAAAGATCGCAGTAGCCAAATGCCTTTGCGCCGTTTGCAAAGCGGTTGCTCATACAAACTTACCCCGCGTCTTGCCTCGTTTCTCACACCCACTGCCACGAATTTTTACAACTCCACCCTTCTTGTACTCTTTTTCTTCTTCGGGCTTTTCCTGCACAATTTGTCGCAGCAAGGTGTCGTACTTGATCTTGTTGGCCGCTTCTTTGGCTTCACTGACTCCTCGGTCAGGCTTCACCATCCTAACAGGCCCGCCCGCCCGCAGGATGTTTGGAGTTCTGCTAATCGGTAACAGCATGCCAACTTCAGGGTAGTACCCGTCAATAGCATCCCGCCCATTGCGGTTCATGTCCGCCGCACGCCGAGACTCACGCTCTCGGTCAGACATCTCCAGAAAATGCTTCTTGCGGTACGGCATGGCTTATCCTATGAACATTTGTCTTGGGACAAGCCGAATAGCGGCCTTCTCACGGTCTTCCGTTGAAGCAAGGTCCCAGGCTTCATCATATTGAGCCTTCAATACCTGCATTCGCTCCATAGCACCAGGAATCTTCATGGACAGGTAGTAAGCCAGCCCTGCTACCAGCGCGTTTAGGAAACGGAACGGGATATCTTGTGTGTATGTTCCTCCTGCGCCCGCATCCTGAATCCTACGCAAACGCCAGTACACCAGCGTGTATGTCTGAGAATTGTCAGGCGTAGGCCACACCGTAAACTGCGGCGCTTCTGCTTGTCGATTAATCCAAATTTGGATCGGCCTTGCAGATTGGAGCTTGTTCGGAATGGACGAGTATGTAGAAACACTGATGCGCGTGATTGTCAGATCAGTCTGCGTGGAGACATTCCCCGCGCCCGTGCGAATGACATGCTCAATCAGGTCTACCGTGTCAGCGGGAAGTGTGTACGTGTTTGTGCCGTGTGTTAGAACTTGTTGTCCTTGTTCCACAGTCCACAGGTTCACCCCCCGGTTTGCCCAGTCCGTCAGCAACAAATTTAACGACCGACGTGCTGTACGAAGGTCGTAACCAGTACGCAACTCAGCACCGCAACGCTCAAAGGATTCTTCGACCACTTCATTGAGGTCAAGATTAAACGTAGCGGTGCCGGATGTAGACATAGCTTACTTCGCAGTCAGCGCAGAACGCTTGAAGGCTTTGGCAGTAGGAGCGCCGGGAGAACCCGGCTTGCGCATGGTTTCACCCGATCCAGCGGCAATCCGCTTGCGCTTGGCGTTAATGTTGGCGTACAGACCGACTTCTCCGCCTTCTGCGTACTCGGTAAAGTTTGTGTTGTCACGGCGCTTCTTTACCACACCCTTGCGGATAGCGCCCATGCCACGACTGGCGAGCATTAGATGTACTTGCCTTTGGTCTTACCACGCATAGCGCAACCGTCAATGGCTCCGCCCTTGGCCATCTTGACCATTGCGCTCTTGGTCTTGCCCTTGGACTCAATACCACCGCCCTTGGCGTAGCCCTTGGCTTCCTTCATCTCGTGCTTGAGCATTGACTTCGGAGCGCCCTTCTTCTTCATGAAGGCCACTTCCTTGTTCATCATTTCCTTGGACTCTTTCATACTGCCTCCTTCGGCATGGGCTTTGGGACCAACAAACTTCTTCGCTACGCTCGGCGGGACGTCAGTCTTGCCTGCAAGTGAAGCATACATAAACCTGCGCTGCTTTTCAGACTGGACTGGCATTATGAATTCACCCTGCGCTCTCGTAGCGTGTCCAGTTTAATGCTGAGGTTGTCCAGTCGCTCTATCAACTGCTTCATGTCCTGCCGGAACTCTGCCCGCGTAATGTGGTCTCGGGCTACCTCTTCCCGAGTGCGGTTAAGCAGCACACTGAGCCGGTCAAGCTCTTTGAACTTGGACGCCATGAAAAAGCCGATCACCCCCAACAATACGGTCAGGAGCAGGTTCCAGATAGCTACGCCTTCCATTTCAGCAGTCCCATGCGCGCAAAGACTTATTGATACGAGAATTGGGATCTTTAGCCGTCTTCTCGCTGGTGAGCTTATTCTTCATGCCTTTCATGCGGGCACAGAATGAATCACGGCGCGAACCACCTTCGGGCTGAGGGGCTTTGAGTCCAGGCTTGCCAGGGTTGGCACGGTTGTAGGAAGCCCGCCCTTTGGCGTTGAGGCCACCAGCCTCGGATTTACCTTCCTTGCGCTGCCACGCCGGGGTCTTAGCCATCATCAGTCCTTCAGAGCCAGGAACTGGGGGAGAGTCAGGCAGTCGTTGCTGCCCGAGGTTAGCGTGCGGCTCACATAGGTCCACACAGCTTGCGCAAGCGTATCGTAGTCTATCCCGCCTGACGAAGCAAGGTTCAACTTGTTGCCCATCGTGCCAGTATCGTTGTAGTCCGCTGCAATAGCTTGCCACACCGCTGCCGCCAAATTTTGCGGGCTGAGTTCAGTGTACGGTGTGATCGCGCCTTCTAGGTTGCCAATCGCTCGGATGGTGCCGTCTGCCGCAATCGTGACTGTGACATTGCCAAAAACACCCGCCAACGCACCTAGCGTTGCAGGGCCAACCGTGAAGTTGATATCCGCATTGCCCGAAGCAGGGGCGACAGACTGCAGCAGGCCCGTCAGCGTGAACGTGATGGCTGCGTTACCAACCGCAGAGACAACCAGATTTAACTGGGAAGGCCCAACCGTGAACGTGATGTCAGTACTGCCAACGGCGTTTTTGCCTGCGGACACAGCAAGCGGGTTTACATCTACCGTTGCACCGACAAACGTAAACGCTGACATCGCCCCCGGCTTGTAGGGCAGCACCCATGACGATGGCGCGAGGTGCCCGCTGGGGATGCCCGCCAGCTTGGACGTAATGCCCTCGCCCACCGACTGGTTCATCCGGTCACCACGCCCCCACATGGAACGCAGCGTGCCGGGGTCGCCGCCGATCTGGCGCAGGGGAAGCTGCGCCAAGAGCGTGGTGTTCTGCTTGAGTGCCATCAGCCCCAGCCGATCAGCCCCAGCCGAACTCAGCCGCGCCGTAGAAGTTGGTATTGCCAGCCGTCGCCGCGCCCGCGAAGTACAGCCACGTGAGGCAGGCGCCGTCCATGATGCGGGGCAGGCTCGGCAGTTGGTTGAGCAGATCGCGCTCGGCAGCGACGGACACCGTGGTCAGCGGCAGCGTCAACAACGGGCGGGCAAGGCACAAAGCACCCGAGCCGGTGTTGGCCGCGCTGAAGGTCACCGTGGCGACGTTGGACACGCCAGTATCGCCCGAGGCCAAAGGCAGGAACGGCCCGTAGTTGTTCGCCGCCGTACCCGAGTGGCCGATGAAACTCGTGATGGGCGAACTCGCCGTCATCGCCACCGTCACCGGCAACGACCTGCCCGAAGTTGGCACCGTGTTGGAATAACTGACAGAGATGTTCTGCGCCGTCGCGCCGTTTCCTGTTGTCTGCACCCAGAACAAGCGACATCCTGCGCCGTTGGTGTACCGCAACGTGGGTGTGCCGGTAAGTGTTTGAGGTGAGGCCGTGTTGTTGCTGATACCGGGCCAGTACCCTTGCAAGTCCACCAACATGAGCTGTCCAGGCACGCCCGTAGCCACGGCGGTAACGGCTGACACGTTCAACGCATGCTTGGTGTCAGGCGAGACGTTGCCACCGTGCGGCAGGCCGAATATCTGCGTGCCGTTGCCCGTCGTTTCGTCGCACGACCTCCAGGCCAGCGCAGTACCAGCCCAGGCGTTCGCCACCGGGGTGCCAGCCAAGCCGCTGAAGTCATACCAGCGCCCCGCCGTAAGGGTGCCGCTACCCGTGATCTTGTTCCAGTCGGCGCGGATGAACTTACCGCTTGTGATCTCGTTGATGAGATCGTCCATTGATGAGAAAGGCATGGTTATCCCCAGGCAAATTGCAGTAAGCCGCGCAACGACGGTTGCGTCGCGCTCCCGTTGTTGAGTATCCAGTTCAGATACGCACCAGATTCGATCTTTGGGCACGATGCCGAATTCGGCACCATCACCTTCTCTGCCGCTGTGGAAGCCTCTCGAAGCTGCAGATGCGCCAGAGGCTTGACCAGCACGGCATTGAAAAGGCCACCGGGCGAGCCGGACACCGTGACCGACTCAATGCTGCGGATGCCCCGGTCACCGTTGGCTAGTGGAATGAACGGCGACACCGCATTGGCGTCGGCCGTGGCAGCGGTGGTGTTGGCGATGCTGCCAATCACCGTGCTCAGAAGCAAACTGGCGCTTGATGTGCGCCCCGACACTCCGTTGGAGTTGGTGTAGCTGACGCTCACCGTGCCGTTTTGCGTCATCGGAGACGCCACCACGATCATGCACTGCACCCCCTCGCCAGTTGTGTACCTTGGCAAACTGATCGGGTTGTCCATGTTTTGCTGGTCGGTGGAGTCTCCGTCGATCAGCGGGTAGAACATCAGGTAGTCAGCCAGCAGCATGTAAACCGGCACGCCAGCGCTGTTGCTCACGGCCTGCATAACGTGCAAATACTTTTCTTGACCGGCTTCAGGGTCCGGCCCGACGTAGATGCCACGGTTGCCGACGCCCGTCAACGGCGTGGCTTCCAGCGGGATGCCGACGTAGGCGTTGTAGAGCGGGATGCCGGAGCCCACGCTGCCGTCTACCCAGCGCCCAGTTCCGCCGTTGGGCACAGCGTTTTTGAAGAAAAACGATTGCCACTCGCGGCCATCTGTGGCCACGGCATCAGCCAGTTGGCGCACGTCCCTAAACGACATCAGGGTTCTCCGGCGGTATCAACTCCACCTCTTCGGAGGGCGCCCACTCCACGGCCCCGTTGGGGTGCTCTGCGCACTGCGACAGCTTGTCGTCAGTCAGCGTCAGCAGCGCGCGGCAGTGGGCGCAGCGGTACACCATATTAGTCCACCGTAACGGTGAGCGCTCCTGCGGCAAACTGAGGCTGAATGCCGTTGGAAATGGACAGCGAAGATGTCAAGGCACCCGACATCAGCAAGTTACCGGCCCCGCTCAGGTCGGTCCCGATACCAAAGTACGTTGCAGTAGCCGTACCGCCCGTAGCCGTTGGAAACTGCACCAAAGCCGTGTTGGAGATTGTCTGCGCCGTCAGCGTCCAACCACCGGCAGACCGCGCCACAGCCACTCGCGCATAGCTTGTGTACGCCACCTCGCTGGTGCTTTGCGTCCCCGTTTCACCGGGGTCAGCGGTGTGCAATGACACATAGAAAGACCCCGCCGTAGCAGAGTTTTGCAGGCCCGCAGCATCACCGATGTTGGCCCAGTCTATGTTTACGAACAGCAGGTTCAGCAGATTTGCTTCTGCTGCGTTGGTCATGGACATAAATCACTCCTACACATTACTCAGTTCTTGGAACTGCGAATACGTCAGCGTTAACCTATTCGCCCATGCCGATGCATACGTTGTGTAACTAGGATTGTTGGACACGTTAGCCCATCCCATCGCACCTGTGCTCGTGCTAAATCTTTGAATCAACCACCGCCCACCAGAGTCAGTCACCTTCCCAACATACAGCGGATCGCCATCAACAAAGTTGTTGAGGTAATAACTGTTTGGTGGGAATAGGTGCGCTACTCCAGTAACAGACACGGCTTACCCCAACTTTGCACGAAGCGTATCCAACGCCTTTTCTGCAGTCGCCTTGCGCTTCTCAAGGTCTTTGATCTCCGCTTCCATCTCAGCCTTCTGAGCCGCCGCATCCGCCTGGGCTTTTGCAACGCTTGCCTCTGCCTCTTGGATGGCCTGCGTTGCTTTGCTCTGCGCCTCAGAAATAGCCGCCTGGATGCGGCTCAGAGAAGCATCACGATCTGCTTCAATCTGCTTTGCCTGCGCAGCAAAATTAGCGCGGGTCTTGTCCATCTCTTCCCTCAAAGCCTGCTTCTCTTTGACCACGGCTTCAAGTTCTTGATTGACTTTTTCCAGGCGCTTGTCCGCTTCTTCAAAAGCCGAGGCGATACTTTTCTCAGCAGCCTCAAACTCTTGGCGCTTCTTCACCAAAGCACGGTCGAGATCTGCTTCCTTCTCAACCATGTTGATGACCGCAGGGATGGCGGCAATTACCGGACCCCAAACGTCTTGGAACTTTCGCAGTTCACCGATGCTAATGCTCATAGCTTACCTTCCAGGCATACCGGCTTGAATCAGCGTCATGGTTGCAGTACCCGACGTATACGCGGTGATTGTCAGGCGCACTGCCCCGACAGGATACGCATAGTTTCCGTCAGACGATGCCGTCTTGGCGCTCAAGCCCGTGTTGGGGAACCATGTTGCTGTCGCGGCAGAAAAGCTACTGTCAAACGGATCGCTGAAAGTATGCTCCACCGTGTAGGTCAGCGTAGCGCCAGCAGACAGAACTACGCCTACACCCACATTGAACGGCTGCTTATAGTGATCCAACGGGACCACCGCAGATGACCCAAGGGCACCTACGCTTACAACTACTGGGCGCATGCCGACTCCTTAATGGGGGCCGAAGCCCCCGTCATCAGTTCTGGAACGTGGTCGGAGCCTGCGAACCGTCGTCAGCACGCTGGATGTACTCAACCGTCACCACCACCGCACCAGCGGTCGGGTTACCACCAGCAGCAGTGAACGTCCCAGTCACCGCCACATCAGTCGTGCCAACATTGTTGGTGGCCGAGGAAACCAGCGCCGCGTCCAGCGTAGCCCGAGCGGTTTGAGCCGTGGTCAAGCCAATGTCAATCGTAGTCTGAAAAGCGTTGGCCGAGCCCGCGCGCCCGAACGTGGTGTTCACAGCAGACACCGAGCCACCGGAGATGGCAGTGGTCTTCTCAACCGTGAAACGAAGAATCTTGGAACCAGCAGGCAACGTGAACAAATTCTGCGCTGCGGGCGAACCCAGCATCACAGAGAACGGCACGTTAGCCGATTGCGTCAGAACAGGCAGGCCGGTGTTCGCAGCAGCGCCGTAACGCTGAGTACCAAAACGAACCGGCCCGGACAGAGTAGACCAACCCATGATATTTCCTCAAATCTGCGCCCGTCGTCTCTGAGGAGAAGTCTGCCGAGTCAGTCGGCGGGCTGTGGTAAAGCTCGGTTTACAAGAGGGTAGCACAGCAAGATGGGGTAGTCAAGCGTATTTAAACGCCCATCCCTTAAATGGTCCTTTGGCAAGCGCTTGCCCAGACTTGAGCGCACGATTAATTGTTGGGGCCTTCAGGCCCGTGGCCTCTCGCAACGCCTGAATGCTGGCATGTCGCTGCACTTCGCCAGATGGAAGTGTCACTTCTACGGCCTTACGAATCTTCTCCTTGAACGAGTCAGGGCGTTCTTTGCCATACCAAAAATTGCCTGCACCGCTGAGCGTTTTGCTGATGCGCAGACGTTGATCAAGCGATATCTCTCGACCTTTAAGGGCTGCAGATCGCTTGGCGCGTGTTTCATCTGACACGGGCCTGCCTTTGCTGGCAGCAGCAATCTTGGCTATGGCTTCTGGCGTATGTTTACGCTCTTTGTGGGGGTAGCGAAGATTTGCTTCACGAATCCTTTGTTTACGTTCTTCTGGAACAGGTACGCCATAGGTCGGGCTTAACGGACCAGATACTTTTTCACGTATTTTTTGGCGCACACTTTCTGGCATGCGCTTACCAAAATTTGGTGTATCAGCCCCACTTTTCCCACGCATAGGAGCGCCTGCGTACAAAGACCAGTTAAAGCAGTAGTCTTTTCCGGCATGCTCATCAAGATACTTTTGCTCTGCAGCAAACAATGCGGCGGGTTCAGCAACATATTCCAACACCTCAAACAGAAACGCAGTTTCTCCGTATTTGGCCCAGGCCGCCGCCATACGCTTGTTAGGATGCGTACCGTCACGGAGTTGCTTGCGATGCCTTGCCCAGCGCTGGGCCTTGTTGACTGTGCTGCCGATATAGAACTTGTTGTTTGCCGTGCAAGTGATGCGGTAAATGATGCCCATGTGGCCTCCGGTGTTATCAACCGATAGTGTACCACAGAAGAAATAAGAAAGGGGCCGAAGCCCCTTTTGTTAGGTAGGACAAGGACTTAGGTCAAGCCCCAGGACTGCCCCACGCGCCAAGCGGATCGCTCACCCCGAAGCTGTACCTAGCCCTTGCTTTAAACCTAGAGTTGCCCGTGTCAAAATCTTGGTCCATAGAAGTGGTCAAGGGGACACGTTCAAAGTTCTTCAGACCGTTGGGCACGTCAGTCTTGAGGAACCAAGCGTTGGTGTCGGTCAAGAAGTGGTTGACGGTGTAGCCTTCGGGAATACTGCCGTTGTTCTTGATCGCGTTGATGTCGTTATCGGTGGTGCCGACACGCAGCGACGTTTCCAGCAGTCGGGTTGCGACGAACTGGAGTTGCGGGGGAACAATCAGCTTGCGAGGCTTGGCAGCGATCAGCAGACCACGTTCGTCGGTCCAACCAGCGATCTGGATCACAGCCGCTTCGAGGGACGTTTCGTTCAGGTCAGCCGCCGTCGCAGGACGGTTGCTGTTGAAGCCACCAGACACCAGCGGGTGAGCCGTCGAGAACAGGGCTTGGCCGTCACCGTAGGTGAAGGACGCATTGAAGCCGTTGTTCAGGATAGCCGCCGCCTTCACCTGCTTGGTGTACGCCATAGCCCGTGCAAGGGACTTGGTGTACCGCGCAGACAGACTGTCGTACAGGTTGTCTTCCATCGCCTCTTCGGTGATGGAGAAACCCATAGCGATAGTCTCGTGGTTGTAACGAGCGGTCCAGGCTTCTTGCGCGTTGTCATACGCAATGGCTGCACCTTCGTTCTTCACCGGGGCGGCAGAGAAACCAGACAGTTTGGTTTCTTCTTCAAACGAGCGCTCAGAGGTTTCCGTTTCGTAAATCTCTTTGTGCTCTTCGCCGTAGCTCTTGTACTCCAAGCCAAACAAAGCGTTCAAGCCGGGCAGGAGTTCCTTCAGTAGTTGGGCACGTGAAATTGCCATGATTCACTCCTTTAGGCGATGTTGTAACGATGGACGTTGAAGTTGATCTTTGCCAGGACTTCCGGGCTCTGAACCAACGCCAAGTTCGGGCCAGCGATGGTCACGGTCGAAGCCGTCACCGTCAGGGCCGTGCTGCCCGTGGTCGTCACGGTTGCCGCAGCGGTCAGGGTCGAGCCCGTAAACTGCAACTGCCCCGTGGCGGGAACCAACTGGAACACGTCCGTGCCGATGGGCAGGACTTGACCAACAGTCAAACCAGAGACGGTCAACGTGGTAGTACCCGTGCCCGAAACGTAGGTTGCTTGACTGGCAATCTGCGTGTCCGGCACCAGACTCAGGATACGGAATCCTGCGTTGGCCGTCGTTGCAGTAGCGTTCACAACACCCGCCAGACTGTTGCCGGTGGCAGCAGAACCGACGTTCGTCGTACCAGCAGCGTTCACACCCACAACCAGTTGCGACATGGAGCCGATGGTTGTTGCACCAGCAGCAGTCACAACCGCAATGCGGAACACCGTATCCGGGTCATCGCACACAATGGCGCGAATGTCACCGGCCAGCGTGTTGGCGGGGTAGAACTGAGAGAAGCGCTTTTGCTTGGTTACCGGATCGGTAAACGAGCAACCCAAGAACACACCGACCGTGGTATTGGTGGTGTTAATCGGCGCAGTCGCAATCACGGCAAAACCAGCGGTGATGGTCACCGGGTCGCCGCAAAAAATTGACGTGCCGTAGTTGTAGGCAATCGGGTACTCACGGGTAGAACCCGAGAACACCTGACCGCCCAATAGATTTACGGGCTTGTACCCGTAAGGGGCATCAACAAAAGGGTATGCCATTTCTGACTCCTTGAATTACGAACCGCGTCCGAACGAAACCTCAGACTTGCGCTCTCGGAACAGAGGCATACGAGGATCGTTCTCGCGCATGTAATTGTTGTCCACAGACGCCATCTGTCCATCAGCTTGACGCTGGAAGAAAGAATTGCGCTGGTCAACAAACTCTTTTGGTGTTTTGCAAAGCATGAGCCCGCCGATCTGAATGCTGTCCGGGAAGCGGCCCGCGCCGGTTTCCGCAACATACGTCTCAGGGTGATCGCTGGCTTTGACGGGCTCCCAGCCCTCTTGCAGCTTCATGGAAACATTGCGAGGATCGGAGTTCCCGAGGGTACTTACCCGAATCCAACGGAAGGCGTATCCAGGCTCCTCATTCACATGAGGGAGTACATCGGGAACCATCCACTGCTTGGGCCGTTCGGTCTTTGCGCGGGTATCAAGTTCACGGGGGTTACGTTCAGCCATTTTGTTTCCTCATTTCTTCAGCAACCGCACGGGCGTACTGCTCATTGGTCAGTCCCAGCCGCTTGGCGATTTGAACTTGTGATTGCGTCAGCACGATCTTTTTGGGCGCTGTGCTTCGCGTTGCAGGAGCTACCACTGGGGACTTCCTTACCGGCTTCTCAGAGGGGAAAGCATCTGGGAAGATTTGGCGCACCTCTTGATTGATGCGCTGGTAATACTCATCACTGTTGGTATCTACACCACTCTCCACAAGTTCATTATGAACTTCCATCGCCACTGCCGTCATCTTCCGGTTTGTCAAAAACCACGGATTGGCTTCTTGCCACGCACGGGCCTTTTGATCCACCTTGGGTACAGCAGGGCTTGGAGCGGGTTGTACCACAGTTTCTTCAGGCTTTGCAACAGGCTTGAAGTTATTGACACGCTCTGCCTTAATTTTAGCAGCAGTCAATTCTTCCTGAGCCGCCACAAGTGCGTCTGAATCACCCGCTTCATATGCCTGCTTGTATTTGGCCTTGGCCTGTTCTACTTCATTGGCAACAACCTTCTTGGCTTGTTCCAGCAAAGCCTGTTGACCTTGGCCCAAACTACCTTGAAGGCGTTTGTTTTCTTCTACAAGAGTTTGAGCCAGCCGCACTGCTTCTTCCCGCTCACGCAGCGCAGACTCTTTTGCCCTACGCTCTTCGTGATACCCTTTGGAAAAGTGCTGGATGCGCTTTTTCACCCCTTCGGAATACTGAGACAGTTCATCTTCAGTAACTTCTGCAGGGGCCTCCTTCATTGGAGTTCGGTTGCGGTCCTCTGGAGGAGTATCGTCTACGACTTCAATCTCAGCTTCGCCCTCAACTTCAACCTGAAGCTCTTCAGGCGCTTCCTTCTTCTCAGCCTTGATCTCGTCTGGAAATTGGAATTCCGTCATGTTCTACTCCTTATGCACGCTTGATGCCGCGAGGGTCCATCACGACTGCCTCTACTGAGTCGTCATTAACCAAGCGCCACTCAGTACCGTGAATCTTTAGCCGCGTACCAGAATTGGGACGTACCAGCACAAAGTCCCCCACCTTGCAAGATGGCCCGCTAGGAAACCGCAGAGGGTCTTTGTAGCAGTCTGGCCCCATCTTGGCAACAAACAGAACAGGGCTCATCACTTCTTCAAAATGCATGGTCTGGCCCGCTTTAACCAGTCCACTTTCGTACTCTTCTTCTGCTTTGGGCAGCATGCAGAGCAAGTGGTAGGTCACAGGATCAGGCACTTGTCGGGCTTTTTCCTCGTCAGTTTGCGGCAACACGGTGGTGTTTTTGCCATCGCTCAGGAGTAGTTCACTCATCTTCAGATTGCTCCATTTTTCGCACGAGGTCGGTGATAAAGGAATGCGCAAGTGAAAGACCCCGGATTTCACCCGCACAAGATTTGTACTCGGCAAAGTCTTTTGCCGCACCTGAGATAAGCGCCTGCGCGATGGACTCGCGGCGCTCTTCCAGTTCCTTAATAACCACGTCAAACGCAGTGGCCATGTTTACTCCTTAGTTTTTGAACGAGGTTTCTGTGCTTGTTGCTGCGCCCGCTGGGCTGCTTGCTGTGCCTGCTGCCTCATTTTCTGTTGATGAGACTGTTCCTTATGAATCATGTCCTGCTGGGCCATGACAGCCTTTAGCCGAGGGTCATCGCCCTTATTCTTTTGTGCCTCCAGTGCAAGTCTTGCCTGTTCAATTTGCAACTTGCCTTGAGCAATTTGGAAGTCACGGACACTATCCGCTTCTTTGCGCTTCAACTCTTCAGCCTTCAACTGCAACTCAGCCTGTTGCATTTGGATCGTCGGGTCTTGAGCTTGCTGCTGGGCCTGTGCTTGCGCGGCCATTGCTTGGTTTTGCACCATCGTCCTTTGCGCCGCTGCGGCAATCAGCGGAGCCAAGGCTTTTTCATCTTCAGGTGCAATAGGTGCTTCGTTATTCCCATCCAGCGTAGGAAGGGGTACGCCCAAAGCCATCTCAACTTGAGCCCGGTATGCAAACGCTGCATGTTCTGCCATGTGCGCCATGAGTGCGGCCATCATTCCCTGCGCCATAGGGTTCTGTCCAAGGGTGGACATAACCTTTGGGTCTTGCATGAACGACTGGTGCGTCATCATGTGAGCTTCATGGTCTTGATAAGAAAAAGCCTTGATAGGCTTGCCTCTCAAAACATTCATGTTCTCCGTCACCGGGTCTTGAGGCTTCTGATCCTCCGGGATGGCAACAAGTTTGTCAGCGTTCTTAATCCCCAGAACTTCCAACATCTGCCGGTGAAGCTGAGGCAAGTCATAAATTTGTGGCGCACCTTGGGCCAGTTGAAGTGCAGCTTGGTACTGCATGATCCGCTGCGCCATCGTGGCGGCGTTTGGATCACTGACAGGAATTACCTCAACTACATCGTAGTCAGCTTGCTTAACCGACCGATCCCCGCCTTCCGGGGTGTATGGATACTCACTAGGCAGAAAGTCTCGAATGATTCCCTTTAGGAGTTTGAACTCCATCCGAAGCGAAGCATGAACCCGCGCTTGGACGGCGCTCATGGTCTTGAGTTGCCGCTCCAAAATTGCCAGCGTAGTTCCCACCGGAGCCTGGGCTGACATATCGCTGACCTTCAAGTCCGCAATAGCCGCAAGGCGTCGGCCCTCTTCTGTGATGCGCTCAAGCAGCATCGACAAAACTTGGCTCGGCTCCTTGTAAGGAAGCGGCATGATGTTGTCACGCACACTTCCCGAAGGAACATCCACATCCCTGAACTCGCCTGGAGCAATAGGAGTGTCGTCGCCCTTGATCCGAAGCCCGCGAGACTTCAGGCCACCCGGCAGATTTGACAGAGTTCCAGCATCCACCAACTGACGGATGATAGAAGTCCCTGCGCGGGCGTATCCACCGATCAAGTGGATATAACCAAGCCCGTAAGCCCCAAAACCAGGGATGTACGTGTACTGAACAAAATGTTGACGTTTGAGTTTCTTCTTGTCGTTCTCTTCCCAGTTCCTGCGGATAGACAAAACAGTCTGAGTGCCCTTCTCAACCGTGACCACATACGGAAGCGCAATCCCCGTTTCTTCGTCACCATCTTTGTCTTCGTACCCTTTCAAGTTCCAGTCAACGTGAATTTCCAAAACCTGATACCGATCATCATCGGTTAGGGTATACCCTTGCTCTTCGGCCTTTTTCTTTTCAATGTCAGTGAAAAACCTGATAGGTTCGCCCAAATCTACGTCTTTGTAGAACCCTGCTACCTGTAGCTTCTTGATCTCATTCTCGGTCTTGCGCATCACGTGGGTCACACGCTCTGCTGTGTACACGTTTGACGCCCCGTAAGGCATGATGAGGTCTTCAGCCGGGACAAGCGGAGCCGCAGGTAGTTCAGTATTCGGGTTCGGGTAGATTTTCTTAAACGCCGACCCAGCAAGGCCAAGGGAGTACAGCATCCGCTCATGTTCGGACCTGTAATCAATCATCCGCTCGGTCAGCATGTAGTTCATGTCGTCACGAACTCGCTCTGCCGCCTCCTCTTTCAGCCGGTCAATCGCCCCGATGATCTGAGTCTTGACAGGACCTTGCGCCGGGAAGGTTTCAGTGATCATCTCCGACTGAAAACGGATTGCCGCTTCGGTCAAAAGCGGTGAGTAAACCCCACAAGCTTTGTTCCACGGCTCAGTACGCTCTTCGTACTTCATGCCAAGGACTTCTAGGCCCTTGACAAACATATCTGTCCAGTCTTTGCGACTGTTGATGTCTGCATCTACGAGGGAAATAAGGTCAGAAGCCAGGGATTGAAGCTCCCCTTCCTCCATGTACTCCGCAAGATTGGCGTCAAAGTCTTCAGCCGTCTCAGTTTCCGGCATCAGTTCAATCTCAACTCCGTCAATCCCAATTTTTACGCTCTCCGGGTCTTCAATTTCAATCTCAAGAGCCGGTTCTTCGGTCATGATCCCCATGTCAAGGGGCATCATCGCGGGGTCGAAGTTCGTTGCCATCTGTAATCCTCAGTAAAACGCTACTTTGCGCTTGAAAGACCGCATTTCGTCCTGTTCGTCTGTCTGTAGACGCAGGAAACCACCCTGCCGGAAGCGGATCAACGCTTGTACGGCACTGTCCACATCGTCGTCGTGGGGTGCGTTCGGAAAAGCGGCCATGTTTTCGATGAGTTCTCTAGCCCACCGGGTGTCTGGAGCCCAGACTTTACCTGATTGGAACAGGTCTGCCACAGAATTGATACGGACAAACTTGTCATTCCCCCTGCTTGGGGTGTATTCAGACACCGGAATGCCCATCGCCCGCAGTTCAAAGATCAACGGAGCGCCTGCGGCCTTGGCTTCCACAATAAACGAGTCAGGCTCCCACTCTCTATAGTGAGCAAGTGCCTTTTCTTTAAGCTCAGGGAACTCCATCCGCTTCTGAAAACAGTCCAACAAGATGATATTGACATCCTTTTCATCTTCGTTCATGTGGAACACACCCCACGTAGTACAAGCGGAGTAGTCGTTTCGCTCAACCTTAGTAAAGGCAGTGTCCCAAGACTGGATGATGAACTCACATGAAGGAGGCTTCTCCTTCTCCCAAATCTTCCACCACTCCCGTTTAACAATAGCACCTTCTTCGGCGGTGGGATTTTGCTGGTACTGAGCGTTCCACTTACCCGGTGGGAGTTCGTCCCTTAGCGCAGACAGTTCCTCCAGCGACCAAAACTCAGGCCATAAGGGTTTACCCGAAGGCATGATCGCCGGGAGTTCAATGACTTCCCACTCTTCTTCTTTTCCTAGCTCGCCCGCCGCCTTGAGCACGCGTCCAATCAAGTCTCTCTTGGACCACCTAGTGGCGATGATGACAATAGCCCCTCCAGGCTGGAGACGCTGACGGGGACCAGAAGTAAACCACTCGTAAGACTTGTCGTAAATCTCCGGCTGAAACGCGGCAAGCGCGGCCTCGCCCTCGTTGTGCGGATCATCAATTATCATCAGATCAGCGCCACGGCCAGTCATCGTGCCGCCAACGCCGATACTAAATGACTCCCCCCCTTGGCTTGTGCTCCAGCGGCCCGCTGCTTTGGAGTCTTGCCGCAAAGTTACGCCAGGAAAGATTTTTTGGTACTCATCTGATAGCACTAAGTTTCTAACTTTGCGTCCAAAACTTACAGCAAGCTCTGCCGTGTTGGATGCTTGAATGATTTTTTTATTTGGAAACCGGCCAAGAAACCACGCCGGGAACAAGAACGATCCCATCTCGCTCTTGCTGTGCCTCGGTGGCAAAGAGATACACAGCCTCTTCAACTTACCTTCCGCGATCTCCTCAAACTTCTTAGCCATCACCGCATGGTGTCGGCCATGAATAAACCCCGGCCACATCTTCTTTACGTACGCCATGAAGCTCTTCTGACACTTCTCCCTGTCCACAGCATCCTTGTAATCTTGTACCTGCTGTAACAGCTTCTCCTGATCCGCAGGAGACAGACTCGCCACTAGATCATCCAACTTCATTCCATATTCCTAAAGCTGATGTACGTCGGCCGCACAGACCTTCCCATCCCCTCAACCCTCTTGAGAGCACCCAGCTTCACCAACCTATCCACGATCTTCTTCGTGCTCCCAAGCCCAGGCTTACCCCTCAACTCACAAATGTTCCGCAGACTCGGGCCGTACCCAAACCGGCACCACCACACATCTATAGCCAAAAACACTTCCTTCTGAGCCTCAGTCATCCCCATCTCCAATACCTCCTCCTTGGACCCATACACCTTCCTCAGAGGACTCTGCAATACCTTCTTCGTGCGCCACTTCTTATCCATTTCGCCGCGCAAACTCTGCCATCAGTTCTTGCGCCAGCGACTGCACTGCATACGCCTCTTGCTCACGGCCAGGAAACTTCTCGCCGTAGAAGTCACAGTACTCCTGCCACACATGCACTGCTTCATGGACCAGAAGCCCTGCTACTTCGACGGGATTTCGGCCAGCATAGTCACTTAAGCACACCACCGCACACAGGTTCCCATCCTCATTACTCAAGTTGTGCGTCGTCGCAGATGCCTGCGGCGTAGAGATCCACGGACCGTAGTGCTTGACCTTCAGCGCCTTCATAGCACCCTCATACTCCTTCTCACTTAAACACAAAGTGAGATACGGCCCCGGCGCTGAAATTCTTCTGTCAAGCCACTTGTTCATAAAAACCCTTAAAAATCAACAACTTAGCGCACACTCTTAAAGCATCACTTTACTTCCGTTAATTTTAACGGCACGTTTGGCGTCTGCGCGTTCCACAGTCGCTTCATCTCGGTATTCAATGCGCGGTCGGCGCGGCAGTCCTCGCTAGTGCGACCGGTGCAATCCACGGCTGGCCCCTTGTGGAAACAGTCCCAGCATGCGTAGTAGGCCGGGCCTTGCAGCGGCGTAGCTCCGGCCTTTGTGGCACGCGCCCACTTGCCCACAAGTTGTGGCACCGTTTCATTTCCGGTTGTCTCCATCGCAATTGGCATTTGCGGCTTCATGTTGTAACTGCCGCATTTTGGGCACGGAGCCATCGACTGCCCATACACCCACTCTGCGCGTTTTGCCGGGTCTTTTAGCATGTTTAACATTCTTCGGCCCTTTTGCTTCCGGTAAGGCAGCCTAACAAAAATCGTTACAAATCAACAACTTAGCCACGTTTGTTAAACCAGTTTATGTCATCCGTTAAATTTAACGGCACCAAAATTTAGTCCCAAAATTTTTGGTACTTCCCCCCACCACTTTTTGTAGAAAGACTGACCGGGGGGGTGTCGCCAGATTTAGGGGGTGGGGTCTGGTGCTAGCGTTAAATTTAATGGCAGGGGAGCGTTAAATTTAACGGCGTTCATTGGGGCATAGAGTCGTTTGAGTGGAATCGGTGCGAGGTAGGGGCAGTTTGAGTGGAATAGTATGTTCAAGGCAGCGGGACTCCTGCTGCTGCATCGGGGGGGTGCCCGGTGGGTGGGTCTGCGTCCTGCGCCACCTCGTTGTCCGTGGCGTCGCCGTTAAAATTAACGCTAGGCTCACTCGTCCCGCTCAGTTCCCGCAGCAGGGAATCTGCCTCGGCCTCGATGACGGTCGCGTCCTGAGCTTGTGCGGTAAGCAGTGTGCGAAGCTCAGACATGACACGGGCTCGCGCATCATCGCTGCTGGTAATGCTGCGGACTTCCTTACGCTCAGTGAACGCTGCCACCTCGGTTACTGTGCCAAGGGTCTTCAATGCTTGCACCCGTACACTGTCTTTTGTGTCTTCTGCTAGGGCCACTTGCACTAGTCCCTGAATGACAAGATCACGCAAAGCGGCAGGGGTTCTATGCTTCGCTGCCTCTATTGCCAGGGCATAGGCGTCGATTTCTTTTTGTATTCTTTCGTCGCGCATAAGCATGTACGGGTGGCGGGTCAATGTGTGCTTACTGGTGGCGTCATAGCTGGCCCTGAAAGCATCTGCTTTAGTGGCTCCCATAGCTACAGCCCGTGCGAAGTTTCTTTGCTTTGTCGTGAGTCCATCGGAAACGGCTTTACCGAGGTAAGCACTCGGGGGCAGTTCCTTAGCTGCTTTCTCTAGAGTCTTTCTTGATAGCTTCATAGGTGTTTGTCCTACTGGGGTTCTATACAGTATAGGGGAACAGATGAGGAATGCAAGAGACTGCTGCTCGCTTCGCTCACTGCGGGCGGGCTCCGGCACCGCACCAGCACTCGCACTGTACGTTTATACATGAGGGTTTGTCCCTAGTGACAAGGGCCAGACAAGGGCCTACAGTCTCCCCATGCACTGCACGGTGTAGTGCTCAGGAGAACACAGATGCGATTCCTTCCCGCCTTCAACATTTGGTCAACCCCTACAGAATTGCTGGCCCACGCTCAACCTGGACAATGGGTTTACGCGGGGACACGAGAGCCCAACAGCATGGGCCGCTTCCTGGGCGTCAAGCCTAGCGGCACAGTGGTCGTTGCGTGGCAAGGGAACACCCGCAGTCAGGGGAACCGCGCAGCAAAGCTGGACTATCTGCGGGCTTTGCGGGCTTATGCCCGTGGCCGTTGACCTACACATAAGGAGAACCAGACATGCCTGCTCTCGCTGCCGCTCGTTTCTTCACCCCGGAACAATCCGCCATCATCCTCCGCACCATGACGGACATTCAAGCCGGGAACAACGGATGGTCTTTCATCCCTTCGCATGCGTGGCTACATGATGCCTTGAACGTTGCGGGTTACGTGGTCATTCGCTCCACCGACTACCACGGACGGCCAGCATTCAAGGGCTACACCAAAGCCGCACAAGCCGCCCTCAAGGGTCAACCCTACGGCGTCAGCACTTACAAGCCCGTGAGGATTGACGAAACCCCCGACTATGAAGCCGCGATCCTGGCCCGTCAGGAACGGGAAACGATGGACACCTGACCTATCCGCCTAGGGTCTTTCGGACCCTATGGGATGCGCCAGCCCTGGACATCAAACCTATCAGGAGAAACCAAATGACTAAGAAAGAACTGCTGCGCCTGACGGCGCTTGAAAACACCCTGCGCGCCCTCGGTTTCACTTCCGACGAAGCCACCGCCCTGCGGCGTATCTCGAACACCCTGCAAAGGTGGTATCTGCACGAAGCTGGGACCGACCACGGCGCTATCGAGAGGGACGATGAAACGGACAAGCCCCGTTTTTACTGGGAACACAAGGGCAAGCGTTATAGCCGCCCCGTGCCTGATCGTGAAGCCGGAGCAAAAAAGCGCTTGGCCCGCATCATCGACGCATGCAACAAGGCCCGGACAAGTTCAGGGAGTGAGGCACTGAACTATTACATTCAGACCGATCCGCGCGGAGCTTGTCTTTACATCCTGCGCCCTGGTGATATTCCCGCAGGGTCTCGCGCTGATTCCTGCTACACCAACGGTGTTTGTGTTTACTGAAGGGGCAAACCATGACAACACAGAAACAAGTCCGGGCCGCATTCTGGGCCGCATATCCGCACCTAGCAGAGCAAGCAAGGGAGGCCGGGATTCTGAGCAAGCCACAAAACTTCCACTGCGCTACCGTCCGGTGCACGTTTGTAGACTTTGTGGACTCACTGCACCGTGACGGGCAGATATCCGATGCCCTGGCGGATCGGGTGACGTTGTGACCACTGAAGACAAAGCCATTGTTCTCGTTTCCCTAGTGGCACTGCTGCTGGCGCTGCTGGGGGTCATTTAACACTGCTGCGCGCCATGCGCGCTGAGGATTGACCTATGCAAACCGAATCTTTGATCGGCCGCACCCTGACGTGCGCAGAAACCGGAAAGCAATTCATCGGGGCATCTGACGGGTTCACGACAAACTACGCCAGAAACGACGCCGGAGAAGTGTTCTCAGACGAAGGCGTACACCTGCGCGAAGTCCGGGCACTGCTGGACCGTTCCCGCCCCTTCACGGGCTATCTGTCGAGCGACGGGAAGCGCCTGACTGGATGGAAGGGCAACACCCTAGGCCACGTAATCGATTCCAATTCTTGCGAACTGACTCGGCCATCGTACACACATGGTAAGTATTACCAGTCCGTCAGGGTGCGGGATGTCCACGGGCGCGAATGGTACGGGCGGGGATCGCCCGGAATCTGCATCCGCCTTCGCCCGACTAAGCACTGACCGGCCCCTATAGCCCCTCACGCGGGGGCTATGGGGGCATGTTGCCCTACACAATCAGGAGATTGACCTATGAATGCTTTCATTAAGACCGAAAACGGACTTTTCAAAGTCTACCGGCACGGGCTCGAATGGCAGGTTATCGGGCCGCGCTTTGAACGCTGGTTCTCTGTCTGGCAGCATAACCCCATGGCCTCACTCCTGCGGGCGCTGGACTCTGTGCCGGGTAATCGCCGGACCGTTGAGATTGTGTCTTTGAAGGGAGACTGACCTATGCCCGGAACCTGCAGATACGCCCACCCCGGCACATGGGGGCATGAGTGCGGCAAACCCGCAACATGGGGCCAGAAGCTCCAGAACCCTGAAATGTGGCGGGAATACTGGTGTCTAAGGTGCGATGAATGCCGGAACCATACCGGACCGGATAACGCTCGAATGAGCCGCACGGGATGGTTACCGTATGACCCGCAAACCATGCGCAACAGGTGGTTACAGAACCGATGGCCGGCGGACCCCGTGCCGATGGATGCGCCAGCGTAACGACCGGCACCTATAGCCCCTCACTCGGGGGCTATGGGGGCATGTTGCCCGCTACACAATCAGGAGAACCGACACCATGAATCCAATCATGAACCCCTGCCTTGATCCCGACCGGCCTCTCACCCCCTCAGAACTGGCCGATGAAGCCTGGGAGAGGCGCCGTGCCCGCGTTCGCACCCGTGCCCATGTGGAGCGCCTGGAAACTGCCCTTCGGTGGGCTCTTGAACAAATCGAAGACGATCTTTGCCCGGACCATCAGGCCGCGATGGCGGATGCTTGGTCCCTTTTGGAGGACTGACCTATGAACCACTACATTGTGCTCTATCGAATTGAAAGCATCATGTGCCCCGAGGATGCGCCTTTCGGTTTTAAGTGTTATGCCGACGATGGCGACCATGCCGAAGAACAGTGTTTAAACGCATACCCTGACGCCGATGTTGTGTGGGTGTCAGATAGGCTCGCAATGCAAGATGCGCTTGCCGATTACTGGTCAACCGAGGAGGACTGACCGATGATCTATTCCCAGACTGCCCGTTGCGCCCGCTGGGGCGCTGAAAAGGGTGCCCGCCGTGTCTCAGGACTGACCCGCTCCGAACGCGAAGCCATCCGCAACGGAGAGGAAGTGCGGTTTCGGGGTTGTCCCCTAGTGGACGGAACCACTGAACGGCGCATAATTTTTGCGGGCGGGAGGTTCTTTGCCCGTATGCCTAAGGAGGGAACATGACTGAACAAACCAAAGCCGAGAGACTGGCTGAATATCTCACCGGCCTTGCAGGCGAAATTGACCATACCCACTACACAGACGACGTGCGGCTATCCGCTGCAGAACTGTACCGGCTGAGCACAGTGAACGCGGAACTGCTGGACGCACTGCGCCGTGTCATGCGGCATATACCCGCAGACGCTGGCGGATGCTCACTGGCTGACGATATGCACCGAGCCCGCGCAGCTATCGCACGGGCTACAGAGGAGTGACCTATGGACCAACCGACTTGCCCACACTGCGGGCGCGATCTTGAGGACGAGGAACTTGTCACCGGACTCTGCACCAGTGACGATTGCCCACGGCACGATGAAGTAAGCGACGAGGCCCGCGCTTTCGGGCCTAACCAAAAAGCACCGCAATGGTGGAGGGCTTGACATGAAACGAACTGCTACCGTGACAGAGACAGTGACCTACGTCATCAGTTTCGAGGTACCCGATGGGGCCGATGATGATGAGATTGAAAACCTCGCACATACGGAATGGGGCACCAACCCAGACCGTGATCCCGATAATTACGAGTGCGACATCTCCGTCGCAGAGGAGTGACCTATGTTCACGCTTCGCATAAACGACAACCACTATCCGATGGTGACTGCCCCGGTGGAATGGCACGATGGGGGATGGCGCACTAGCATCCTGCCCCGCGTGACTCAGGAAGTCTCAGAGGAAATTGACCACAACCATTGGGAGGATTGGCCCGGTGGCATCGTGGACACGATCTACTTTGCAATGGTGGACGGCTGGTCTAGCGACGGCACCATGCGCGATGATGACCCGGACCTTGAGCCGATCTATTGGGCGATAGAGCACAACGGCCAGCCCATAGGACGAGATGAGCTGGAGGAACTGCTGAACCCCGGCGAGGTTGCGATCAACATGCTGGTGGGCCAGAACTCACGGGGCGATCCGGTGGAGAAACGGGTGGAGTACCGCCGCCTGGGAGGCGAGAAGGCCGAGCAGTTCGTCATGGACTACGCAGACAAGCATGGTCTAGAGATTAACTATCTGGACAGGTATGGATCGCTACTTGTGGCACAGGTGGAGTGAACCGCTTCGGCGGGCTTTCTAAACAGGAGAAACCTATGGAAACTGGTGTTCAGGGCGTAATTGATATCGCCCGCAACGGAATCGACCGCGTGATCGAACTGGAGCAGGCCCGCGCCCGCGACAACATCGCTTTCAAAGAACTGCGAGCCGAGCGCGATGAACTGGAGCAGCATCTGCGCTCTGTCGTGGACTCCCTGGCGTTTCATATCCTTGAGCATGGTGACGTCGGCATGGACCGCGCACGGCTGACCAAGGCGCGGAACTTCCTCAACAAAATTGGGGTATGACATGAACGAAGAACGACTCTGGCAACTGTTCACCATGATGCACGGCCAAGCGCCAGCGAGCACGGGAGGGGTCCACCTCCGCGTCCAGCTTGCCTACAAAATGCTGCAGGAATACGAGAGAGAAGTCGCATTTCTCAAGGCCAAGGAAGAAACGCAAGCCGAAATTGACGTTATGGTTGACGATCTGGACTTGCCCTGCAGAGTTCTGAACTGCCTGCGTTTTGAGGACGTAAGGACGATTGACCAACTGTGCTCCATGACAGAGAACAGAGTCCTCCGTATCCCCAACATGGGCAGGAAAGGATTGGCCTACATAAAAGATGAACTGCACAGACACGGCAGGGAACTAGCGAAAAAGTGACCCAGCCCGCTTCGGCGGGCTTTTTTACGCCCCTGCTACGCTGCTCTCGAAAACCGAGCGGGCACGATACGACAGAGAGGTGGAGCGCACGGGTAGACGCTGCGCTGCCATAGCGGAGGACTGACCCATCACTCATTCCCCTGGCCAAGAAGCTACGCACACCACTACGCTACGCAAAGAGAAGAAAAGAGCAATCGGCCTGGAACCCGCATGAATGCTAGGGGTCACTCATGTGGGGAGTAGTGCGTTTACTCATAGCGAGTAACAAATTTACTCACTACAAGGAACTTTACTCGTAGCAAGTAAGTTTACTCGTGACAAGTAAGTTTACTCGTAGCAAGTAAACGTATACATTTTTGAGTAGATGACTTCAGTAGGTCTTTACTTGTTTTCCGTTAGATGCTATCATCCAGATCAGGAGGTAGTTATGCGTGATGTGATGAGCAAGCAAGCCCGTGCGGTCTACAGTAGCCTGGAGCGGACGCTGACAACTGACGCCGAGACGGGCGAAATTTTGCGGGCAACCGAGGTTGTCAAAGAGGTGACGCGCAAGGAAGGTGCTACGCATCTGACGTTCACCAAAATGTTCTACGCTGACCTATGCCGACTCTACGGTCTGTCTCGGTCTGCGATGGTTCTGTTCATTGAACTTGGTTCGATGGTCAGAGACGATCAGAACCATGTCATCATCACCCCGGTAGAGCGTAAGGAAATCACGGAGCGCACCGGCCTGAAGAACCAAGTGATCTACAACGCCACGCGGGAACTCATCGGAAGCGGCCTGCTCATGCGCGTGGTCAATGGCGTCTACATGATTGACCCTCATATCTTTGCGGTAGGTACTGACCCGAGAGTGCTGGAGAACCGCCGCAAGTTCAACGATCTGCGGAAGATCAAGATGCAGATTGAATACTCAGAGGAAGGCCGGAGCATTTCTGTCTCGGCTGAGTAACGATGGAAGAAGAAGACCTGTTCAAGTCTGAAGAATGGCAGAAAGCCACGCCAGAAAGAAGGCGGGCTTTCCTATCAAAGATTAGAGCCAACGCTCGTATTGCAAAAGACATCAAGAAGAAGGAAGAACGCAAGGCGAAGATTGCGGCGAAAGTTCCTCCTGTCGTTGAAAAGAAAGCGCCCGCTGTAGTGGAGCCAGTTCAGAAAAAACTGACAAAACGGCAGAAGCACCGAGCAAAACTTGCGGAGCGCCGCGCCAAGGGGTTGATGCCAAGGAAATCCAAGGCATTGAGCACCAAGCTGGCACCACAAACGGTTGCCGGTATTGATGTCACGACTACTGAGTTTCTATCCACATATGAATGGCGCAAGACGCGCATGGTGGCCCTGAAGAAGTACGGTGCCCGCTGCCAATGCTGCGGCGCTACTCCCGCAACAGGCGCAGTCATCCACGTTGACCATATCAAGCCCCGAAAATTGTTCCCCCATCTGGCCTTGGACGTTGATAACCTTCAAGTTCTATGCCATGAGTGCAACCACGGCAAAGGGAACTGGGACCAAACGGATTGGCGACCACTGTAAAAATTTACAGTATTGCCGAACGGTTTCCTACTTCCACCATTTTGGAGTAGTAGACACACTGTAAAAATTCACAGTGTTGCACTACACGCTAAGGCATGGCAACATTCACTGCCACTTTCGGCAAACAGGAGAATCCCATGAAAAAGACTGTCGCTTTCCTCGCCGCTACCCTCTTCGCCACTGCTGCCCTGGCCTATTCGTGCCGGTACTACACCATGACGATGAACGGTCGCACCGTTTACTGCTCTGAGTGCTGCTACGGAAGTGGGGCTCTTCGTCGGTGCGATGTGACTTGCAATTGACAACGCTAGTCACAATTACCCTCGTACAAGAGGGTGACCAGATCACGATTCGATCAGATGCCGTGGGCCGGGATGAGCAAGTCCTGGCGCTCGGCCTGCAAATTTTGGGGCATCTGTCCTATCTGGAAATGCAGCACCCCGAAATCTTCACGGTGGACATGCCCACCCTGAGTGCTGGGAAGCACTAGATTTTGCCCTAAAGCAGGTAGCCTCTTTCCTGCATGAAATCTACAGGGTGCTTGCTGTATTTTTGGTTATTGCACTGCGCCCTAAGAAGTTGAATGTTGTCATCTGTGTTTGATCCACCCAGTGCTAATGGCATGATGTGATCCATATGGTAGTTGTCACCTAGAGGCTTCTTACAACAAGCGCATTTGCCGTTTTGCAGCGTATATAACTTTTGCGCCAGCCCAGAAGATAACTTGCCATTTGATGCTAGTTTTCTTGCTCTTCTGTTCTGATTTATTCTTTTAAATATTTCAGGATTTTCTTTTTTGTACTTTAGTCTTGCTTGTTTAACTTTTTCTTTGTTTCTTAAAATATAGGATCTTTGTATTTCTTTAACTTTGTCAGGATTTTGTTGCCTATATATTTTTGCTCTAAGTTTTTCTCTCTCCTTATTCTGTTCGTAATACTTTTTATTGTGTTCCCATGTTTTATCTGGGTTTTGTTCTCTGTATTTACGACTAACTTCTTTTAACTTTTCTTTGTTGTTTTTGTAGCGTGCTTTTCTGGTTGCCACTACTTTTTCTTTATTTTTATCTTGCCATTTGCGCGCTATTGCTATGTGTTTTTGTGGATTTTCATAGTATCTATTTGAACTATCTTCCGCGCAACAAACTTTGCATCGTGATCTGAACCCTGTTTTTGATGTTTTATCTTTATGAAACTCACTAAACGGTTTCTCTTGTTTACACTTAGTACAAGTTTTCATGATGAACCCCTCATGATGAACCAGGATAGTTGTGGCAGGCAGTGGTTCAGTCTGCTTTTCCCCCGCTAAAGGTAGCCACCCCTAATTCTAACTTGTTAGCTTGTGTTGTTGAAGCACTTTGTATATGGCCTGAGTGGCTTTGAATATACCTACCCTTAGATGGTAGTCATTGAAGTCTTCTCCAACGGTATCACTGATCCAGTATGGGAAGCCCGTCTCAATAGCGGTCTTTTGCCCCACACCACTGACATCGTTGTCTGCGATCACCAATGCAGAGTCTAGAGTTCTGGCAACTTTCAGTAGATTACCTGCTGAGAACGTCACTCTTATTTTGTAACGCATCTTCAGGCTCTTCATAATTTTCCTTACGGAGAGCGCGGTCGCGTACCCCTCTGCCAGTATGTTCACTCCTCGGTTATCTATCACATACTCCGCGCCGCCCGTGACCTGACCCGACAGGAAATTCTTCTTGCCCTCGGAGTCGATCAGTTGAACGCCCACCAGCCGGTTTCCAATTCTCATGGGGATCACCAGCAGATGCTCACCCTCACGTACCCAAACATTTCCAACTTCGTCAGGGAAACCCTTGGCCTTGAGGTATGGATGCGATGCGTACTGACATTGGTGAAGTATCCAAGCGGCTTTCTTGGCCGCTTCTGCTTGCCTTCGCAGAGTATCCTGCTCTGCTCTGCGGGCCTGCTCGGCTAGGTCACGCCTGTTAATTTTTACGGGCTCATCAGGTCGCCAGACGGAAACAGTTACCTCAGTGGCGTGGTTTTGACAGAAGCCGTGGTCAAGCATCCACTTGACTGCTCCGTTTTTGTGGCGCGGTTTGTCCTCCGTGGGATACCGCCTCCACAGACCGACGGGAGGCAAGTGCTCGATCAGGATACCGTGCGCTCGGCAAAAGTCTAGGAAGTTCATCGCTTGCCCTTCAGGTACTTCCTGATGCTCTTGATTGCAAAGCTCTCAAACGCCCGCGTAGGTGGTAGCGGTGTGTCATTCAAACCTTTTGGCCACACACCAAACTTCTCGCGGTAATTCGCAAGAGCACGTTTGTCTGTCCACGATCCAGTCTGTACTTTGTACTGCGCCATGCTCCACCACGCTTGTTTGTCATCGCGTGACATGGAACCCAGTTCTTCCATCTGGCCGGGGACAGATACCACCGCAGATTTGCGCTCCCGCACATGCCCGCAGTTCGTACAAGTATCAGAACCACGCGGCCACAGGGCACCGCAGGCGGGGCACTTGGATTCTTTCTTCTCCTTCTCGTCGGGTTCCTGCTTGGCTTTTTCAGCGCCATCATCAAGCTCATCAATACCGCTGTCGTATATCTTCTCCCAGTCTTCTCTGAACCTTAAATAGTTTCCCGAAAAGTCAAGCCACGTTGCAAATTGTTTTGTGCTATGCGTCCGCATAACTCTGCCCATTTGCTGAATATGTGATGACAAAGACTTTGAGAATGGTCTGGCAGATATTCCGATATGCACATCGTCAACCGAGAAACCCTTGGTAAGTATGTCTACGGCACAGATACCGTGTATCTCTGTATCAGGTTTTGAGAAGTCTTCAATGACGTCCTTTTTAAACTGATCGTCATCTCTGTAAGAAATACTTACGAAGTTATATCCTTGCTCACGGAACCTACTGGCTAACTCTGCACCGTGCTCAACGCCAGCACAGAATACGATTGTTTTGACAGGCTTGCCGTATATTTCGTGAGTCTTCTTTACCCATTCGGCAACTACATCGCCAACGATTTTCATCGCTCTTGAAGAAGCCTCTGCATCTGACCATTCCCCCGCAACTTTCTTCGCCCCTTTCATATCAATCTCCTTGGAGATAAATACTTTTAGCGGGGTAAGTAGCTTTTTCTCTACAAGTTCTTTCGTTGTGACTGGGTTAATCACCTTGGAATAAATCTGTCCAAGCCCCTTAGTTAGCGGTGTTGCAGATAACCCAACAACTTTAATATGCGGGTTATTCTTGATGAGTTCGTTGGTGGCTTTGCGGGAACAATGGCATTCATCTATGATAAGCAGCTTGGTATCTGGTACAGATCCCCTTGCTTCCAAGGTTTGCGCGGAGCACACCTGTATGTATTCGCTGGGCCTGTAGCGCCAATGTCCTGACTGGAGTACGCCATGATCTATGCCGTATTTATCAAGTCGCTGGGACGTTTGATCGCACAGAACTATGCGGTCAAGGATCATTGATGATCTTGTGCCCTTTTTTTTTGCCGCCTCAAGCAAGGCAATGGCTACTTCAGTCTTCCCAAAACCGACAGGCGCGGCAAGTATTTGAGCGCGGTGGCCTTGTGCAAATCCTTCTCGCAGTAGCTCAATGGCGAGGACTTGCTTCTCTCTCAGTTCTAGTTTCAATTAGGTTCTCCGCTGCCAGCACTAGCCCGCTGGCGTGGGCGTGGTCTATTTCAGGTTACGCGCCTTGAAGCAGATCACCTTCCAGAAGTCAGGGCCAGGCCGCTCGGCAAGCCCGCGAGGCATCGCCTCAACAATGTGTTCACGCATCCGCGAAATAGGCAGTTCTTGCGGACACTCAACGTCGAACTTCGCCCAGGCCGCCACTGTTTCGCCCAGCCAAGAGCACATAGCCATGCCGCCGTCGCGGCGCTCAAATGCCACCACGGCACCCAGTCCGGCGCTGAACCCGGACCCACGAACGGCGGCGCTCAAATCTTCTGTGTTCACACTTCCTCCTTCTTCAGCTTGCGCTGCAGGGATGCCACGGTCTTCTTCAGTTCACCGTTCTCCCGCTGGAAGGTGTCCCGTGAAATTTTGAGGGACTGGTTCTCAATCTCCAGAATCCTGATCTGCTCCCGCAGTTCTGCGATGGTTTCAGATGCGGCAACCTTTTCCTCTGGCGTTGCTTCCATCGCTTCCACCGCAAGCCGGTCGCTCAGGCGCTGGTTCTCGGCCACCAGTTCTTGAACCGCTTCGTCCCGCTCGGGCGTTAAATTTGTCGGTTCCAACGGGGCTTCAACCACGTTGTTCAACTTGGCAGGCTTCTTCGGAGCGTTAGTTTTAACGGTGGAAACCTTCTCGCCACCGTCCATCTCTGCCTTGACGGCCAGGACAAGCTGAGGGCTCACTCCACAGATGCGGGCCATCTCGTTGACGGATAGGTCGCCCCACTCGAAATCATCCAGCAGGGTCTGCACGCACTTGCGCTTGTCTGCATTGCTCCGACGCAGGCCGTGGTCCCGGTTCGCGCCCAGGCTATAGAGGATGGCATCCCTCAGAGTTCCCGTCCGCACATCGGCTTGGATGCTTGTTTTGCCCAGGCGCTTGACGGCATGCAGACGGTGGAAGCCATCGGCCAAGTAACACTCAACCCCGTCGAAGAACGCGATGACAGGCGGGAACTCGTCGCCCGCTTGCATCGCCTCAGCGTAGTCGGTAACGGTGTCCTCGCTGATCGAAGCCCTGCTCTGGGTGCCCTTGTCGATGATGATTGATTGGATGTTGAGTTTTTTCATGGTGTTCAAAAGTTAGGCCGAAGGCGTGCGGCCTGTTCACGTTAAGACTCACAAGCGGCACACCGCTTCGCCAATGCGCTCTTTTTCGTAGTTGTTCTCGTAGGAAAACCACTCGGCAAAACGTGGCTTGCTTTCGCTACCGCGCAGCTTTGCACGATGCGCAAGCACAGGTGGCCGCACAGGTGCGCGGGAGCCACCCCAGCCAGTGCGCTCCACATCTAGGTCGCCGTGCTCTGCTTTGATGCGCTCAAGCGCATGGATCAGTTCGCTTATCTTCATTGCTTCTCCTCTGTTGCATGGGGCCTGTTCACGTTAGGGTCAGATGCCGCAGGTCTTTACCTTGCCGTCTCGTGTGTAGGCCACAGTCGCACCGCTCGTGAATTGCAGGTACTCAACACCATCCACGCACACACGGGCATAGCCGGTCGCCGTTGCCACTTGGCGGTCAAACCAGCCGCAGCCGGTCAACAGAATCGCGGCACTCAGGATCATTGCATTTTTCATGTTTCCTTCTCCTTGATGTTTAGCCTGTTCACGTTAGGGCGCTTCACTTGGCCGCCATGTAAGAAAGCCAGAACGGCCAAAACATCGCCTTGTAGAGTCCGTCTGCCGGGCTCGGACCCCAGGCGCACGGCTGCTGTGCCTTGCGCTCGCATTCGGCCTTGTGCTCTCGCTGAGCCCTCTCGCTGTCCACTGTGGCTGGGCCGAAGCAGATCACAAAGATGATGAAATAGGCCGCGCCAAACACCACTCCAATCCGTTTTTGAATGCTCATTGCTTCTCCTTGTTGATGATCACTGCGTCCTCCACCTCGGCAGGCCGCTTCATTGCTACTTCCACCAGACGGCGGAACACTTCACTCGGCACCTGCACCGCTGGCACCAATGCACTGTGCTGGTACAACGCTGCCACCAGATGCCTCATCTGCTCGTTCATTCTGACCTCCTGTTGCCCGAATGCACTAGGTATAAACCCCTAGTTGTCATCAGGCAGGTTCAGTGTAGCATCGGGGCTCTGGAGGTGCAAGATGACTGAAGTTGAAGTGTTGAGAGAGCGCATCGCTGTGCTGGAGAGGCACATCCACGCTGGGATCAACTGTGGCTTCTTCTGTGCGCTGCCGGAGTGTGCCAAATTTTTATCAGGAGAACAACGTGAGCAAGATGCAACTGATGAAGCACGCCCTCAAGCTGTGGAACGTGCCTCATGTTCCACGGGAAGTGAACCGGGCCAATGCTCGGAAGTGGATCAGGGCCGTTGAGAGGTTGTGCGAGAAGTGGCTTCTTCACAAGAAAGTGCAGAGGGTGCAATGACACTTGATGAGATGTGGGCGAGGCTTGAGGCGCATCAACCCTACGCTGACAAGCGTGGCTACGGGCCGGCGTGGAAGCAGATGTGCCAGGATCGCACTCGCAAAACTGCTGAAGCCGTGGCGGACTTGCTGTGCTGGCGTGATCCAGAGTTCCGCAAGCATGCCGAACATGGCAGATGGGAGGCCGCACATGCCGGATGGGCAGCGTTTTCTGCGGGGTACGCGCTGAGCAAGGTGGAGAATGTTTCTGTGTTCCTGAACAAATCGGAGGCGGCATGAAGAAACTCCCCAAAGGCTGTGACCAACAAGGCCGCTACCCCGAGGCGGCGGAAGCCGCAACCGAGGTCGGCGTTGACGACGCCCCTGAATCCTTGGGCACCCTGGTGGTGCTGGGGCTGTGCGTTGTTGTCCTTGTTGGTGCGATTGCGTTCGTTGTGGGGGTGTTGGTATGACCGACCTGAGAGACGCTGCGCGTCAAGCGCTGGAGGCGTTGAAGACAAGCCAGCATGCGACCCAAGAAAAATTTGACGACCTTCGATTTATGGCGCATTCATCACAGAAAACTGCGGTCGCCATCACAGCCCTGAGCGCCGCGCTGGAGCAGCCGGAGCAGACCTGTAACTGTCGGTGGGTTGGCGATGTCCAGACGCAGCAATGCACCCTGCATGAAGCGCACATTGCCGCGATCCACGAATGGGCCGAGCGGGCTAAAGCGGCAGAAGCAAAACTGGCCGCGCTGGAGCAGCCGGAGCAGAAGGACGTGCCGGCCTTCCTGCGCGCCGCGTTTGAGCGCCACGCCAAGAGCCTAGGTTACAGCGTGGACCCGGACACACGCGAGGGGCGCGAGGGCGGCTACTGGAGCAGCCACACGCACTTGATGTGGGAAACGTGGCAGGCCGCGCTGGAGCAGCAGGAGCCTGATGCCACCGAACAAGCACAGGCGCACGCTGCAGCATTCATCCGTGGGCACGATGCCGGCTGGCAGTCGGCTACTGCGCACCGCGCCGCGCTGGCGCAGCCGGAGCAGGAGCCGGTGGCGTGGGCATGCTTCAAAAATGGTGAGCTACAAACGGAACTCGTCGGCACCGAAGCCGATGTCGACTTCTGGTGCGCATCGGACGAACCGGAGATGCGGGGCGTGGTCAAGGTCGCCCTCTACACCCACCCACCTCGCCGCACCGGCCTGCCGCACTGCGAACGATCCTGCGAGGCCAATGCTTTCCAGATCGAGATCAGGCGGCTGACTGGCGAGGTGTGGATGCTGCAAGAGCAGAACACGGAACTCGACCGCAAGCTGGCCGCCGAGGCCAACGCCCGCGCAGCTATCAAGAAAGCGGAGGGGAAGGTATGACTCCCAACGAACGAGAAGCCATCAACAACGAGGTGCTAGAGGCTTTGCGGAAACGGAAAGACGAGACGGAGAAAGCAGAGCGCGCACAAAAGCCCGCGCCGTTCGTCCAGCACGGCTGGCTCTGTCCCGCCTGCGGACGCGGTAACGCACCGATGAACATGACCTGCCCGTGCAAGCCCTGGCCGAAGATGGAGGTCACATGCTGACCCCCGAAGAAGCAATCCGCTGGGCGCGGCAGGCTGGATGGAGCAGCTTCGACTTGATTGACCTTGACCGCTTCGCCGCCCTAGCCCACGCCGCAGGAGCCGCTGCCGAGCGAGCAGCTTGCATTGAAGACTGCAACGCCGAGGCCAGGGACGACGGCACGGCGCAGCGCATTGTTGAGCGTATTCGAGCAAGGGGAGAGGCGTGAACCACCTACCCCAAGACTTCGCCCGCTGCATGACCAACCCGTTGCTTGAGCAGTGCAAGACCTGTCAACGGAATGTGAACAACAGCCCTGTGCATCCCAAGGCAGAGCGTCAAATGTGGATCGGCCCGTGGACCGGGCATGGTCCGTGTCCTAATGGGGATTTTGTGGAGAAAGAAGGAGAATGAAATGAAAACCCGAGAAGAAGTCGCCCGGTTTGTTGAGAAGCAGATGGGAAGTAATTACATATGTTCTCGGAACAAGAATTACGCCGACCACTACGGTCTTCAGGAGTTGCGCGAACTGATGGATTTCATCTATGGCGAAGAGCCGCAGAATGAAGAGCAGAAGATTAAAGCCGTTTATGAATAAGGCAGGAGAATGAAATGTCCTCAGTGCGGAACATGGACGGAAGTCCTGGAATCGGTTCTCAGGAAAGATGGATCGCGCCGCCGTCGCTACCAGTGTGCAAACCTGCACAGGTTCAACACGGAGGAAAGAATTGTTGGCCTTTCCTCTACTCCTATAAAGAAGGAGGATGTGTTGTCAACACTTCCCCGCGTCGATCCGCGTATGCCCAGGCTCAAGACGTTGGAGAAGCCCTGATCTAAAAAAAGAGCCCCGGACACCCAGGGCTCAACGGGCACACGCCCGATCAGGAGAGCCACGGGGGAGGACCGTGGCATCCCGATGCTACACACAACGCTTCAGGATGTCCAGCGCCTCATGCTCTGAGTTGACGATGTACAAATTTGTGCCGGGCCACTCAGCGTGAAATTTAGCTTCTGCTGGCGTAAGCGCTCGGGCCGAGGGCGGTTTGTCTCCGTCCTTCACCTCAAGCAATAGCGTATGTTCACGGTAGAACACCAGAAGATCAAAGGCTCCTTCGTCGTTGATCTGCTTCACGTAAGCCCCACAGGCCCGTAGAGCGTCGATCACCCTTCTCTCATTGGCATCTCGCCTTGCAACTCTTCTCATAGGGTAAACCCCTAGTTGACATACCTGATAGGTTCAGGTCCAATACATCACACAGGAGAACACAACATGCACATCAAAACAGATGAGGTTGAAGCATACATCGAGCGACAGGCTCGGAAGTACAACAAGAATTTTGACACTCTCCCATCGGGGGAGCAGTGGGCCGTGAAATTTGGCGTTGCTCAGGTGTTGGTTTGGGATTTGATCATGGATCTTGAGCCTGATCTTAGGGCCAAGCGCATCAAGCAGATGAAGGTGAAGTTATGAGCAAGCACACACCGGGGCCGTGGACGGCAAACAAGCCGACCCAATCCAATGGGAGGGCCGAGGTTCACGCCGGGCCGATGCTTGTTGCCCAGGCGTTCAACTGGCTGCTCGATGCCGAAGGCGATGAGCAGTGCTGGGCAGATGCCCGCCTAATCGCAGCCGCGCCGGATCTGCTGGAGGCGCTTAAGGCCGTTGTCCGTGTTGCCGACAGGAAGACAGACGAGTTTGACGCGGCCCGCGCCGCCATCAAGAAAGCGGAGGGAGCATGAAGTTCAGACGAAAGTACGCATGGGAAAGTAAACCTCACCACATTGAACCATCAATGCTGGTTGAGGCTATCGTCCACCAAGCCAGCTTTCATAGCAACGGCACCATTGAATCAATGGAAGCGGATCTCCGCACCTTGACCGAGATCGTATCTCGCATGGTCGCCAAACTCCCGGAAGCTGACATTGTTGATCTGGCCGAGAGGTACGGCTTTGAGCGTGCGGAGGAAGTATGAACCTCACTGATTGGTTCCCTGGCTCAGCCAAGCCCGTTCGCAAGGGCGTGTATCAGCGGGAGTACACCTATGGCAAATCCAAGCAGATTCAGCATTGCTACTGGAATGGCAGAAGCTGGAGCATGGGGGAGAGAACCGCAGAAGAAGCCATGTGTAATGAGTTTGCGTTTATGGAGTCTCCCCATCAGCAACTTCCTTGGAGAGGAGTTCTGAAGTGAGATCAGAAGCACATCGTCTTGCCGACATCATTGAGCAAGACCCAACAACCACTTGGGGCTACAGAGAAGCATCACATGCTGCGGCTGCGGAACTGCGCCGGTTGCATGCTGAACTGGTTGAGTCCGAGAGGTGGCGTGACCGCGATGAAGTCCGCGCAGAAAACGCCGAGCGTGAGCGTGACATTGCCGAGGCCCAGTGCAAAGAACTCGGCGCTGCAGTGCGCCGCCTTATCAGCTACTGCTTCACGCTGGAGAACCGCTTGATGGACGCAGACGGTGAGCATCCGGCATTGCAGCAGGCAAAGGAAGCGTTGGCTAAGGTGGAGCAAGCATGAAGTTTTACACGTACATACATCGCACAGCCGATGACGGTAGGATTTTTTATGTGGGCAAAGGGTCTGGCAACCGAGCATGGAAGCCTTTTGATAGAAGTGATTGGTGGCATAAGACTGCAAAAAAACACGGGTTTGAAGTTGAGATTTGTGCCCAGTGGAAAACAGAGAATGAAGCCTTTGAACATGAAAAGTTTCTTATTCTGTGCTTTAACGACCTAGGTTTTCGTCTTGTTAACTTAACTGCTGGCGGAGATGGGCCGTCTGGCTACAGACACACCAACGAATCAAAGGAGTTGATGTCTCGTCGCACAAAAGAGTTTTGGTCAAAAGAAGAGAATATCCAACGAATGAAGTTAATCCGCCAAAACCAGTGGAGTACTGAGTCAAGAACAAAGTCTTCTATTGCGCAACAAAAAAGATGGACAGAAGAGGAAAAGATAAAACACTCACTGATATTGAAAGCGGCTTACTCATCTGAAGAGCGCAAAAAGATGCAAAGAGAAAAAAGCCCCCTCGTTAACAATGGGCGTGTATACGAAGAAAAAAAACAAGCGGCCATTCGCAACTACTGGCTTTCAGAACAAGCTATGTCTGAAGAAGCTAAGAAAAAAAGATCCGAAGCAAGAAAGATTGGTTGGGAAACAAGGAGAAAAAATGCGCATAACTAATTTGCACCACCTGCCCGACTCGGTACTGAATGCACTTCACAGGCCAACGTACAGCAAGGGCGATGCGCACATCTCATGTACCGAGTTGCTGAACAGTCCTCGGATTGTTCAGCTTAAGCGCAAGCATTGGGAAGACATTGAGCAAGACGCCAGTGAGATGGTGTGGCAACTGTTCGGCTCGGCCATCCACCATATTTTGGAGCATGGCAAGGGAGACAACCACATCATCGAGGAGCGTCTGTTCGCAGAGTTCTCGGGCTGGGTTCTGTCTGGTGCCATTGATCTTCAGACCGTCACGCCCGATGGGATTGAGATCAGCGACTACAAAACGACAAGTGCCTGGGCGGTGATGAACGAGAAAGCCGACTGGACGCACCAGTTGAACGTCTACGCTCATCTAGTGGAGAAGGTCAAGGAAGCCCCCGTTACCAAGCTGTCCATCGTGGCTATCATCCGTGATTGGTCGGCCCGTGAAGCGCAGAAGGAGGGTTATCCCCAAGCTCCCATCGTCACCATCCCCATTAAATTGTGGTCGCCAGAGGAAAGGGAAGCGTTCATTCAGTCCCGCCTGACCGCTCACTCCTCGGCCATGTTTGAGGCAGACACCGAGGGCTCACTGCCTGAGTGCTCACCGGAAGAGATGTGGGAGAAATCCACGACTTGGGCCATCAAGAAAGAAGGAGGTGTAAGAGCGAAGTCAGTTCACTCAAGCGAAGAGGAAGCTAACGCTGCGCTTGCGGAGGCTGAGAAGTCTGCCAAGAAGAACGAAAAATTTGTGATCGAAATCCGCCCCGGCGAGAGAACCCGGTGCAAGTCCTACTGCCAAGTGTCCAAGTTCTGTTCCCAATTTCAAACTTACCTGAAGGAGAACCAAAGTGTTGATCAACCTGACTGAATCTGAAGTGAAGTTCGTTGCCCATGCCGTGCAGGAATCTGCCGCCAAAATTCTGGCGAAGCTGGAAGCCAAGCCGGTGACGACTGTGACTGCACTCAATAAGATGCTGGAAGCCACAAGCGCTGGCACAGTGCGTCTCACCAAGGCAGGCCGTCCCGCCAAGAAGCCTGGGCGCAAGCCGGGGAAGAAGCCTGTCGTCAAAATTGTTGAGCAAGCAGCATGATCGCAAACCTCCTCAAACTCAACGTACAGGATCACGTTGAGAAGAAGAACGGGCTCACGTACCTTAGCTGGGCGTGGGCCTGGGCAGAAGCCCTGAAGGCTGATCCTACGGCCACGTTCCATGTTGATACGTTCCAGCGTGCGGACGGGACAACCATCCCGTACATGGACATCAACGGAACCGCGATGGTGTGGGTTCGTACCACTCTGTTCGGTAAGGAGATGACATGTTTCCTGCCGGTCATGAACTCCAAGAATGAGCCGATCAAAATCGCAGGCCGGAAGTACAAGGACAAGTACGGCAACGAAAAAATTGAGGAGCTTGACTCGTTCAATGTCAATACAGCCATCATGCGGTGTCTTACCAAGTGTCTGGCTATGCACGGGCTTGGTCTGTACATCTACGCTGGGGAAGATTTGCCAGAAGACGATGGCGTGGTGCCTCCTCCGAAGCCGAAGGCAGAGAAGCCGCCCGCTCTCCCATCGAAGCCCCCGGCCAAGATGGCAGGCGAACCCGGACGGTTCCAGATCACCGTCACGACCAAGCCTGACGCTACGAATACTGACTTCATCAACATTGTTTCCGAGGCCGCTGTTGTTGCGCTGGAGCAGGCTACGTCTCAGGCTGACGTCATGCAGGTCTTTCAGGTCAACCGGGCTTTGTTTGATAAGGTCAAGGACATTGATCCCGAGTGCCACAAGGGTCTGATGTCCGCTTTCAAAACCAAGAAGGATTCTTTCCAATGAAGTATCGCAAGAAGCCCGTCGTGATTGAGGCTTGTCAACTTACCAAGGACTCTCTTTTCCCCCTCATCCATTGGATTGATGGTGAGGGCGGAAAAGCAGGCGACTGGTGTTGGGACGTTGAAAGGTACTTGACTATTGAAACGCTTGAGGGGAATCACAAAGCAACCGAAGGTGACTGGATCATCAAAGGTGTGGCGGGCGAGTTCTACCCATGCAAGCCCGACATCTTTCAGGCTACCTATGAATTGGTCCAAGAAGTACCTTTTGTTTCTGGAGAACTGAAATGAACTACACCAACACCGGGGCACTGTTCCCCAACCAGTACAAGAAAGACAAGCAGCCCGACATGAAGGGCGACATCACCCTTGAGCGGTCGCTTCTCAGGCAACTCCTGTCCGAGACGGATGAGGACAACATCAAGATCAAGCTGTCCGCGTGGAAGCGTGAAGGCCGTAGCGGGGAGTTCTTGTCCCTTGCTTACGATGCCTACCGCAAACCGGATGAAGCCAAGCCAGCACCGAAACCAGCGCCGAAGAAGCCCAGCGCCTTTGACGACATGGACGACGATATCCCCTTCTGACATGGAAACCCTTCAATACGAGGCGATCAAGGTCGCCCTTAAACAGGACAAGGAGGGGTACATCCTGACCCTCCGCGTACATCCGGACTCCGTGCCCGAGGAGCTTTTTCGGGACTTCTGTGGGGCCAGATACCAAGTGGTCATGGTCCGCATCGGTGACGACGAGAAGCCCCTGAACAGGGATAACTTCTCCGAGGTAGTCAAGCTGGCCGGGATGCTTCCCCGTAACCCAGAGTTTCAGCGGTGGCTGTTGGGTGAAGGGCACATCTTTGATGCCGACGAGGATGAGGCTACGTCGTGGATCAAGGCTCATTGCGAGATCGAATCGCGCCGGGAACTGGCTACCAACCAAGCGGCTGCGGCGAAGCTGCGTCAAATTAACATGGAGTTCCAAGCATGGAAAAAAGGCTAGTCCCGTACTCGGTTCATCTCCGGGAGGACATCTACAACAAACTGAAGGAGGCCGCTGGTAGCCGCAAGGCATCGGCCTTGGTTCGGGATGCCATCACCATGATCATTGAAGGTGATGACTCCTTCAACGGCGGCTACAACAAAGCAGTTCGGGACATGATCTCCCATGTTGAGCAGGATCAATGGTGCCAGTCCATCGGTGTGGATGGGGTAACCATAGCGGCTCACTTGGTAGGTGAACTGGAGAAGATGATCGTTAGCCAGAAGGTGAACGTATGAAACTATCCGTTCAACCAACCCGCATCGAGATCGTTGACAAGGAGAACGACCGCCTCGTTGCAACAGTGGTGGCCGTTGACGACTCAGCGGTCAAGGTGGAGTTTTTCCAGGCAGTGGGCTGGAACGAATGGCTCAATCTGACCGACGCCGTGCGTAAGGCTATGCACATGATGGATAAGGGGGCAGTATGAACACAGGTGGACCGGCGTTCCCTATCAACGCTAACGAAAGCGCAGATCGTTGCATCTACACCGGCATGACCTTGCGCGATTACTTCGCGGCCAAGGCGATGCAGGCGCTGTGCGTTGAGACGTTGATTGCGTCAAAACTGAATACGCAATTGCTTGCCAACAACGCCTACGCGGTTGCCGACGCCATGCTTAGCCAGCGGGAGACTTCATGAACGAAGACATCATCAAGTGGGCGCGGGAGGCTGGGATTGATGAGTTTGGTTCGTTAGATGAGCGCCTGATTTTCTTCGCCGCCCTTGTCCGTGCAGATGAAAGAGAAGCCTGCGCTAAGGTGTGTGAGCAGGAGGTTTGCACCTGCTGTTGGACCGATGAAGCGCTAGTCGCAGCCGAACACCTCGCACAGCGCATCCGTGCAAGGGGGCAAGAATGACCCCATTCCACGACTACTCCTACTACCTCCAAGTAGCTGAGAGAAACCTCAAGCAACTGGAGGACAAGTGTCTACACAACAAATTTGATGGCGTAGACCAGCATGTGTCTGACATCATGAGAGCACTGTCTGGTGTTCTTAGGTGGGTGGAAGATGTTCAGCAAGAACCACAAAAGTAAGACCGCCGTAGAGCGTATGCACATAGCCCGCATCAAAGAGATGCCGTGCGGGGTGTGCGATGCGCCGCCCCCTTCAGATGCCCACCACATTGAACAAGAAAGCCACCTACTTGTGATACCTCTGTGCCGGGATTGTCATCAGGGTTCTTTCAATGGATTGCATGGGCAAGCACGAATCTGGAAAACGCTGAAGAAAACCGAGATGACCGTACTCAATGAAACCATCAGGAATCTGTATGCAAGTAGACCGTAAAGTTTTGGAGCAGGCGCTGGAGGCGTTGTACAGTTATCGCAAACCGCTGGGTAATCGGACTACCAAGGACGAAGAAGTCGCTGTCCAAGCAATCACCGCCCTGCGCGATGCTCTAGCCAAGCCGGAGCCTCTAGGCCCAGGCGACTCTTGGGAGTACGACGACGGCTTTACGATGAACCGCAGGGTCTACCGCCACGGCAAACTTGCTGCAGTGATCCCCATTGAGACCATTCAAGACACGCCGCAGATGCGCCCGTTTCGAGTTGCGCATTCGTTTGGTAATCGTGAACACCGCCCTACAGACAAGCAGGAGAATGTATGACTAATCTTCGTACTGCTGCCCAGCAGCCGGAGCAGGCCGACTGGATACACCTCAAGAGGTACGGCTACGCGCCCGGCTACTACATGAGCAAGTGCTGCCGTTGCGGCAAATGGGTGGGTGACCTCGACAAAAGGGCCGTGTGCTGCAAACCGTGTGCTGAAGCGCGCCATGCCTTTGAGCTAAAGGAGCCAAACCATGACTGATCTTCGTACTGCTGCCCTTCGGGCGCTAGCTTCTTTGAAGGGTTACCGCCGTGAACTCGGGTGCCATCAACCTTGCGATGCGGAACGGGCGCTGGAAGCCGCCCTCGACTATCGAGAAGACAAATCCCAAGCAGCCTTTGAGCATTGGCTGGTGGAACAACTGCTTACCGTTACGCAAGCACAGATGGCACATGCTGATGCAACTTGTAAGCAATCCTTACAGGTTGAGCCATGCAATAAATCTTGTGCGCCGGGGTACTGCTACTGTGAGCCAATTATCCAACCCGAGATAAAAGGTCATAACGTAAAACCACCACCAGAGGCACAGACCGAAGCAGAGAAGATTGCTTACTGCGCGGGCTGGTGGGCTGCGATGGCAGCGAAGCGGGAGCAGAACCTCCAAGGGAAACTGCTACCCTGGAAAGGGCTAACAGAAGAAGAACACAACTACTACAAAGCCCTCGGCTTCGTGGGTGTCAAAGCAGTGGAAGAAAAGCTGCGTGCGAAGAACTCCACCCTGGCCTGCATTCCGGCTGTTCCTCCGGGTTAAAGATATAGAGGGAAAAAAAGGGTTATAGAGGGAAACTTGCACTTTCCTACTGTAGCCCGCTACAATGCGCACTGTATAAACCTACAGGGCTTGACATGCGCAGGAACTTTGCAACCATTGACCTTGACACTGGAGAGATTGTTGAAGGTGTCCCGGTCTACACGCCAAGGCAACACAAGGTAGGTTTCCAAATGTGGCTTGCAGTCAGTAATGAAGCATGGCAAGTTTTGTTGGCCCGTAAATTTGACGGCAACACTTTGCGCGTGTGGATGGCGCTTCTCATGAACTGCGATTGGCACAACAAGATTGAAGCCAGTCAGCGCGAGATGGCAGACCAGATCGGTATGGACTCCGCAAACTTCAGCAGGTATCTGAACAAACTTGTTGACGCTGGGCTTGTGGTCAAGACCAACGAGGATGGCCGTCGCCAAAAATTAGCGATCAGCATCTACCATGTGTGGAAGGGAAAGGCGGTAGAACATAAGGCCGCTGTTGACGAAGACATGAAGCAGGCCCGTAAGCGTGCTAAATCTTCGCCATCTCCCGCAGTTCCTTGACGTTCACTGAGCGCAAAATTTCACGCTCCAGTTCCCTCAGTTCTCGGATGTTCTGCGCCTTTTCATCAGCAGGCATCTGGCTCTCAGGCATGTTCGTGATGATGGTCATCCTTCTACGGATGTCTGACAAGTGCCTGTTAATTTTGTCAACGCCCTTAGCCATGCCTAGACGGATGGCGTTCTTCTCGTCTTCCAAGAACGCTTCAATCCCTTCGGGGCTACGAGTCTTGATGTCGTTGAAGGTGTTAGCCGCTTTCTCTACTGCATCGCGGAGTACGAAGAAGTCGTTCTTCAGGGCAGATTCTTGCGGGCGCTTGAGCAAACCGGACGTACCCGGCAGCGCAGCAAGCATCTCGTTCGCTGACATCTCCGGCCTTGGAACGTCAGGGTCAGAGTGCAAGAACTGATTGGTCCCAAACAGAACCAAGCCACCGAACGAACCCAGCATGCCACGGATCATGTGATCTATGGCAATCGGTGACATCCCTTCAAACTTGCCTTTTTCTAAGCTGTAGGACAACGGCACATTGGAAAGTATCTTCGCCAACTCCGAAGTTGAATCACGGAATTGCCGCTCTACGTCCTTCTGCTTCTCAAAGGTTCCGATCAAGGGTTTACCCTGGAAGAAGTCGTAGTTGATGGCTACTTCGATGGCGGGCTTTATAGCCGTGGGGAACGGTGTCGGGCTTGCAACAGCGCTGAGAAGCGCATCTGCCATTGACTTCCTAAATTTTGCTCCGTCTTCATATCCTTTGTCACTGAGCATCAGGTAAGTGTGCTCGGCAACAATTTTGGGGAACAAGAAGAAGTCAGGCCGCAGAGGAATCCGCACCCCACCTGAACCCGGAATGGTCAACGTCCGGTCACGGATAGCAGCAGGGGTTTCTGCGTAGTCCTCATCATCCCCGTTCGCCATCGCGTAGATCACAGACAAAGCCGCCACGGCAGCAGACGTAGTGGCAAGGGTAGTCAGTGCTTCCTTCCTGTCTGACGGAGAGATACCCACCCCAGACAGAACACGATAAGCAACTCGCTGAGCAGAGAGGTAAGCATAGAAGAACGGGACGGTTTGACCCATCACGTTCAGCATCTTGCTGGTTCCGCGACGGCGGAAGTTGATGATTTCAAACGCCTTCTCAAGAGCCTCGGACTTTTTCAGTCCTTGCTGCATGGATGCCTCATACACCGCTTGCCGCACGGCGTTGTCAGCAGACATAGCAATGTGTTCCAAGAACTCCTTGGTCTTGCCCCATCCGCCCTTTGGAGGCTTCAAGCCAGCGTAAATTTCAGCGTCATCGCGGATCACCGTAGCGGAGAAATCTCTCACCCCCACAACACCAAACCGCTTCAGTTCATTGTGAGTCTGGCTTGTCTTGGAAAGAGTCTTCACAAACTCCTTCACCGCAAGGTACGGAATCTTCAGGGCGTGCTGTGTTTTCAGGCCAGACGAGAACATCGCCGCGAAGGAATCCTGAGGAACCTGGGCAACAGAGAACAGAGGATACAGAACCACCGACTGTCTCAGTACGTTCGCCAGCTTAGCCATGAACGTCAAGGTAGGAATGGAAACGTTCTGGATAGACGAGAACGCCGGCACGAACAGGGGGTCAGCCATGTCGTACAACTCTTGCTTGCCATCCCGGAACGCCCGCACGATGTTCATGCCGCGCTTTTGTTCCGTGACTTTGGTTGCCATCGGCTTACCGTCAACCTCGATCTTCAGCGCCGCGTCAATCATCTGCGTTGCCTTGTGCGCCCGTATCGCACGGTTCATGGCGTACTGGCTCCAGCGGATCATGTTGTCAAAAACATCATTCACCGCCGCACCGGAGCCCTTCAGTTTGAACTCCTTGGACTTGACCTGAAGACCACGGATAAATTCTTGCGGGCCTGCACCTTCTTCAAGCTGTTCCTCACGGTAGTACGGAACATAGTCCATGTTGTCCCACATGGCGTTTGCGTACTCAGGCGACCACAGGCCACTGTTCACCATCACATCAATGTTGTTCTTGCGGATGCCCTGCCAGATGTCTACCACTTCCTTGAGTTCAGGAATGGTCTTCGCCAAAGACAGCCCCGGCTCCATCATCGCCAGTTGCTCGTCAGAGACGAAAACCTTCAGGGATTCCCACTCTTCAATCTGCTTACGATCAGGCTTGGCCGTGGCACGCTCTGCCTTGATCTCAGCGTCCAACTCTTCGTTGCGCTTGATGATCCCCGGCAGTCTCTTGGCAACGAAGTACGTGTGAGCAATACGCTCCATCTCATCCTTCGTCACGTTGTACTTCTTGGCTAGGTCTTCAATCTTCTTAGCCAAGGCGACAAAATTGTCGTCCTTCTTGACGGATTCCCACTTCTTCAGATCGTCGTTGTACTGAAGCCCGCCGTCAATCATGAACTGGCTGGCAAGCGCGTCAGCGTGAACAGTCTGAGATTGACTAGCCTCAAGCAGCATCCCCAAAACTTCAGGGTTCTGCTTGAAGTCACTGATGATGCCACGCCTAATTTTGTTGTTGAACGCAGAGTCGCTTGAGAACACCGTGGTCTCAAACCAGTCCAACCACTTGGTCAGAGTCTTCTTGGCTGATTCCTTCGTGAGAGACGGGTTGTCTCCGGCGTCCTTCAGGATTTTCTTGGCCTTCTCAAACCGCCCAGGCTCAGGTGGCTTCACTCCCATGCCAAGAGAGTTCACGATGGAGATAGCCTGCTCTCCGGGGTTGCCGGATGGCGCGGCCTTAACTTCACCAAGCATTTGCTGCGCAGTGCCGTCATCGGTTGAGATAACGTGCCCAGAGGGCTGATGGGTCTTCTCAAGGTACTGAACAAATGTCTCGTTAGGCAGATAGCCAGCGTTCTTGATCTTGGAATAGAAAGACTTCAGCGCCTGAGCAAGCCGACTGAAGAACTTCTCCACCACACTGACAGGCTTCTCGGAGGTAACTGCCCAGCGAGAAACTTGGTCTGCATACCACTCGCCAAAACTTTTCCAGTACGGCGTCATCTGATCCGCAGGCATACCCTTTTCAACACGGGTAGTCTTGCCGGTAGTTTTTGCGCGGAGAGATTGGACCAACTCACGGGCAGAGCGGCCTTGCTGAGACATGAGCCACTTGTCATGCTCCTCACGGATCTTCTTCTTGGTGTCTGAATCTGCGCTGTTGAATACTTCACGCTCGTGCATGTGCCCCAATTCATGGGCCAGCACTTCCAGCATCTTGGTTTTGCTGGTGCTTTTCTTGAAAGCGATGTAGTAGTCGCCGTTAGGCAAACGCCTTACTTGACCCGCTTCGTTGGCATCAAGGCCAGCAGAACCAATAGCACGGTGCGGCCCGGTAAATTTGTTGCGGTCAGCAACGGCATCATCAATCGTCGTGATGTACAGATTGGGCTTGAGGCCAAGCAAGTCTTTCCACCCGCGAACGATGCCTGCTATCTCTGGGCTTACGTTTGCCGAAGTGGCAAGGCCACCGGTAAATTTGATGCTAGGAGCCTTATCAAACTTAACCTTGTCTTCTGCCTCAAGTTCTTGTTTGACTTTGACAAGATCCGCTTTTTGTGCGGGCGTTACAAGATTGCCCGTGTAGCCCTCAATGTCTATTTTGGCTCGATAGTCACCGTTGGTAACCACGTAGACAGGTTGACCTGTCAGCATGGAGAAGCCACGCAATAGCGCAATGTCGCCATCTTGATAGACAACAGTGCCACCAGTTGATTTGGCGTGGCCGTCTGCCGTTTCCAGTTGCTTCTGTGTGCCTTGGCGTGGCTCTCGTTTGGGCGACTCAGCAAACAGATCGCCCATGCCGGTCATCTGTTCTTCTGCGCTCTTGCCAAGCTCAAAGTCTTTCACAGACTCATCTGCACGAGCCTTCTCTTCCTTGGCTTGCTGCTCCTTGCGAAGACGCTCTTGCTCAGCGGCCTTGGCTTTCTTTTCCTCGGCAGCGGCTTTCTCAGCTTCTTCTTGTTTACGAGTTACTTCTTCGGCGGTGTATCTCTCAAGCCCCTCAGTGCCCTCTCCAGTTTCAGGAACCGCTCTCGCTTCTGCGGGTCGGCCTGAAGCAGTTTTCTGAGCACGTTCTCTCTCTTGCTTCTTTTGGACTGCATCTGCTATCTCCGTTTCGTCAAATCCAAGCCCACGCATTCCTGCTGCGTATTGCTCATCTGTCTGCGGCTTAGCAGGCGCAAACACATCAATGTCTTCATCCGTAAGCAAGTCACCTTCATAGGGCGTCAAGCCAGCTTCACGCGCTGCGTTGTCACGCTCAGCCTTCAGTTCTTCTTGTTGCTCAAGCCAAGCCTGACGGTTTGCTTCTTCGTCGGTTTGCCTTTGACTTTCTTGCTGCTCAAGCGTTAAAACTTCTTCACGGTTAAGCGCCGCCTTGATCATGTCCTTGGCGCGTTCACCAGCTTCTTTGTAATCACGCTCAACAGAACCCGGCTCAAGGTATCCGGCCTCTTCTAGCATAGTTGCAATCAGAACGTAGTCACTCTCGCCTCCCTTGCGGAACAGAGTGCCAACGCCTGGAACCATCGGGTTGCGCCACATGGTCAATGGGCGACCGTACTTATCCTTGCGCTTGGTGATAAATTTTGTGGAGAACTCAGACAACAGAGACAGATCAAGACCACCAAGCCGATTGCTGACATCGGCCAACATGGTTGAGCCCATAACAGTATTGGGCTGCTTGCGGAGAGCGGCAGCTTTTGCTGGCTTTGTCGTAGGCGCTTCTGCTTTGGGCGCAGCGGCTTCTACAGTGGGTGCTGCGGGGGCGGCACGCAGTGGGCTCAGCGCTTTCTTTACTTGCGATTTACGAGCATCGCTGATATCAAACTTATCAAGTGCTTTGATAACACTCAAACGAAGATCATCTGCGGGAATCTTGGCGTCAGATGCCCACTGCTGAATTGCTGTTGGCAGTTCGTTCGGAGAAAAATCTTGAGCAGATGCCTCATCTGCAATTTGTGCAGCAAGCTCTGAACTGACAGACTCAACCTTATCGGCCATCAGTTGTTCGGGCGTTTTGCCTTCTGTGCGCCACGCCTCGCTATTTCTTGATGGCGGCTCCACAGGCGCAGCGGCTTCTACCACCGGAGCAGGAGTTACGAGTTCACTATCTTCCGCAACGCTAGGCTCAACTGCTGCCTCTGCCACGGGCGCAGCGGGTGCCTCGGCGGCAGGCTCAACAGGCGGGGCAACCGGCGCTTCAACGGGCTTGATGGTGTTCAGGAAACCAAAGATGTTTCCACGTACTTCGGGAGAGGCGTAAGGTTGTGACGCAAAATTTGTCAGTTCTTCCGTAACCTTGGGGTCGGTCAACTCAAGTCCAGACAACCGCTGGATGACAGGTGCCCGCCCACGAATGCCAAGTTTTCTCAGCATCTCAGGCGTAACGCGGGTAGCCACCTCACCCATGCCCAACAATTTTGCGCGGGCAGCAATCTGCTCATCTTCCGGCAGGCTTTGGATGTAAGCGTCTACTTCGCTACTGCGGGCAACAGAACCATCGGGGTAAACAATCAGAGGTTCAGGCTTGAACTCCAGCGCTTTGGTAGGTTCGGCAGGGGGTGCTTCTGCTTCTTGAGGAGCAAGGCCGAGCAGTTTGGCCCGCATCGCCATTTGCTGATCTTCAGGAAGCGTTTTGATGTACGCCTCTACTTCAGAGCGCTTGGCTACCGTCCCATCGGGGAACTGGATAAAGGGCTCTGGCTTGTACTCCAGCGCAGCAGGAGGAGGGGCTGGCGGCGCTTCTGGCGGAGGCACCTCGGGGGCAACAGCAGGCTTACCCCCACCAACCGTAGCACCAAGCCCAGCACCAGCAAGACCTTCCAACGTAGCAGAACTCACTGCCCCACGGAACGTAGGTACATCAAACCCTTCCCGCTGAAGAGCGATGTTCTGCGCTACTTGCTCTTGCCCTGCCTGGATAAATTCAGGAGCCGCTTCCAGCGCACCGGCTTCTAGGCGGCGGCGAACAGCACCCTTGGCCGCTTGCCCTGCTACGGTTTCAGTAACATCAGTCTTGCCAAGAATCCTGCGGGCCAAAATTGCCGCACCGCCCTTTTCCAGCGGGCCAACAGCAGCAGCGCCACCCAGCACAGTGCCCAACAAAATTTGGTCAAGATTCTTGCCGCCGTACTCTTGCGCAAGTTTTGCCCGCGCCTCAGCGTCCTGCTCAGAAGCACCAGCTTCCTTCAGTGCGTTCTTGGTTTCCTCATAGATGGAACCCTTGATAGTTCCAGCACCCATGCCCGCGCCGGTCAGTGCTGAAACACCAGTGGTTGCAAGCGCCCCAGCACCCAAAATTTTTGCACCCAGAGCACCGGCAATGACGGGCGCAGCAGTTCCTAGAGCACTGCTCAGCGTATCAACCGGAGCAATGGTGAAGGCTTTGATACCAGCCTTGACCTGATCTAGAACACCCTTGTCTTCCGCATCCTTCATGATGCGTGAGATCTCTTGCTGGTCGTTCTTGGCTTGGGCAGACATCAAATCTGCAAGGTACGTCTCAGCAGATTTAATGGTCTTGGATGTGTCAGACCCAGCGCCAAAAGCGTCCGCAATCATGCGAACGCCTTGAACAGCGCCCTTGGCTATGCCGAGCGGTACGTCTGCAATCTGACGGAAGGCGCTTTGCTTTTCGGGTGGTTGGACTGGAGTCCCAAACTTTGAAAAATCCAGAACAGGTGTCTGCTCTACCGGAGTGCCAAATTTTGAGAAGTCCAGTGCCATGATCAGTTCTTGATGTACTCTTTGCCGTCTGCAGGGTTAATGTAACGCGCTCCCTTGGGAAGTGCATTAAATTCCGCTTGAGACTTAGGAGTTACCACGCCACCAGTAGGTTCAGTAGCAGGAGTGCCGCCCATCAACTTCACACGGTCTCTGCTAATTTGTTCCAGTCGTGCGGTGATTGGCGCTCTTTCTTGTGAACTGTAAGTAGCCTCAAGTCTCTTCAGCAACTGCTGCTCTTCATCCTTCAGTGCGCGAAGCTGAACAGAATTTTCCTTCGGGTCAATGCCGTACATTGTTCGGTATTGCTCAGGATTTTCTCTATACAAGCGAACGCGCTGTTCAAATTCGCTTGGCTTGCCAGCACTGATTTCAGCAGCACGCGCCTGACGTTCAGTTGCCGCAACCTGACGGCCCTTTATTGCCTGCTCAAATGCCGTATCGCCGCGGGTCAGACGGAACTGTTCACGCTCCATTCCCAGTTGAGCCAACTTGTAATTGATGTCATTGACTTCATCCAACTTACCCTTCTCAAGAGCAACTTGACGCTGAGCCTCAAGCATCTGCGTCTGCCGCAGGTTAGCCTGCATCGTCCGCTCATCACGTTGTGCTTGGGTAAATTCCTTGCGTGCGGCTTCAGCAGCGGCTTGCCTTTGCCCCATAACACCAGCGGCACCACGGGCTAGTGAGCCAATAGCCTGCCCCCTACGGGCGTCAATGCTTCCGGCCAATGCAAGAAGTGCTTGCGGATCTTCCAGCAAACCACGCTGAGACCTTGCCATAGCGGCATCACGCGCCGCACGAATATCCTTCCCGTAGGCTTCCGCTTCCGCACGTTGCGCTTCAATGTTTGCCTTTGCCAGTGCAGCAAGACCTTCTTCTGCTCGGGTCAAAGATTCAGGCCGAACCAGCCGGCCACGCATTTGTGCCTCACGGTCAGCGTATGCTTTAAGCATTTCAGGCGTCAAATCTGACGGCGCAACAGGAGCCGCAACTTCTGTTTGAGGACGCTGTTGCGTTTGTTTCGGTTGACTTACAGGCGGTGCGCCTACTGCCGATATACGCGGAGCAACGGCCATGATGCCACGCGGGCCTTGCCTGCTCATCAATGCTTGTGCTTCAGGCGACATAACAGGAGCGGGCGCAGGCGCTGGGCGTGCAGTAACAGAAGGGCGACCAGAAAGCGCATCCAACTGTTGTTTGACCTGTGCTGCACGAGGGTCGTTTTGCGACAACAAGTAGAAGTAACTGTTTTCTAGATCACGCACCTTTTGCTTGTTTTGTTCCTGTTCAGAACGAAGTGCATCCAAAGCATAGGCTTCTGGATCGCTTACAACACCGAACTCTTTTGAACCATCACTGAAGTGCTGAACATCGCCGCCGCGCCTAAACGCCACAGCACCGCCACCAGCGTAGCCTTGCATGATGCCGCCTGACGCTGCCATGATAGGCGTTTGCGCTGCCGCTGCCGCTGCCATCACATCATCTTTTACCGTACCCGTTTGCTGCGCTGCCGCTGCCATAGCGTTTTGCCCCTCTTGGGCTTTACGGGTCTTTTCAACTTCAAGCGCATCAGTAATCTTGCGTAGCAAAACACCTGACGGTTGTCGTTGAAAGAGCGCGGTTAGTTGCGGTAGCGATAGCCCGTTATATCGGGCAATTTCTGCACTAGGCGTAGAAGAACTCTGCTGCGGCATCATCCCCGGGAGCGGAGCCTGTTGAGCCTGCCCAGGCATCAGCGATTGGATTCCTTGCATATCAACCCCCCGGCTTGTTCAGCAAGTTGTACAGCGCCAAGCCCGACAACCCGCCTTGCATCAGTGAACCCAGAATACCCTGGCCTTCGTCATACGCCCGCGCTTGGAGAGGTAGACCTTGCAACAGACTTTGCATGTACGTAGCTTGTTGATACGGATACTTCATGGATTCTTGGAACTGCTGATATCCAAAGTCAAGCGGCTGCTGGTTCAGTTGCTGCTGAGTTTGCCCCGCGCCAAGCTGCTGCTGCAAGCCCTGAAGTTGCGTACCAAACTGTTGAGTACCCAGTGAGCCAAGCCCCAGCCCCGCTGCAATCTGAGATTGACGCTCGGTGTTGTACTGCTTCTGAGCCTGATCGAAGGCGCTTTGCAGGCCGGTAACCTGAATATCGCCCATCCTTTGCTGGAGGTTTCGATCTGCCTCGGCGTTCTCAATGGCTTGTCTTGCTCCACCGAAAGCTCCGGCCTGTGCAAATTTTGCACCCCGCTGAGTGCCAGCAATGTCCGCTTGTCGCTGGGCTTCTCGTTTGTTGATGTCAACTACGTTCTGCATGTACGGAGACATGAACGCTTGCGTAGCGCCTGGATCGGTGAAAGAACCCATCCCCGCTTGAGATACTAGAGACGTACCTTGCTGGAACTGCTGCGGCGTTTGAAGAGAACCTATTCCTTGGAATGCCTGAGACTGCAACTGAGACGGCCCAGCAAACCTTTGGCCGGTGAATTCTTGGTACGGCAGACTAGCAAGCCCCTGCCCCTTGCCCAGCATGTCATAGACATACGACGCAAAATTGGGAGAGAGGGTAGATTGCGACGGGCTGATTGCGGTGGTTTCGGCCATTACACTCTCCTCTGGAGCTTGTTCATCAGTGCGTACATTTGTTGCGATCCGCCGTTCTGGTCAACCACATGCTTCGGGACATACGCTTCCCCGTTAGAAACTCTGGCAGGGGTTGAACTGTTGGCCCCATGAATGACCGCTGGGATGGAATCGCTTGTTCCTGTTCCCGGCCCACGGATCATTTTCGCACCGGGCAAGAGAGATGTAATCCCCCCTGCTGCAAGTTTTCCTGCTTCTTTGACGGCTTTCTCGGTCATTACAAACCCACCGTCTTCCATCTGCACCCTGCCACCTTGGGCGTAAGCCTGCATCAAGCCACCGTTGGCAGCGTACCGAGCAATGGGGCCGTACCTGCCTTGCGTCATCGTGCGACTAACAGGCTTAGGTCCAGCGTAGGCTTGAGCGGCTCCACCACCACTTGCCCGCTGACGATCCGATGCCGCAGCAAGTGCAGCAAGGATTGCCATGATGCCTTGGTTGGTGCCCGCAAAATCTAGCGCCTTACCGCCAAAATTCTTCAGCCCTGAGAACAGCTTTGACAAGCCACTCAAGGACATGGACGGGTTCGTGTCGTTAGCAACCCCCATCGCAGAAAGCGTGTCTTGGCCGTAGTTGCTATACACCCCATATGGATTACTTGGATCAAACGGGTTGTTGTCGTCTCCATAACCTGACGGCTCATCGGGGACATAGTTGTCAATGTACTCATCCATATTCAACCTCTTCCAATAAGACGCAACAGGTCTTGCTGCTGGTCAAAAATACTTCCGAACGGGCTTTGTGCGTTGATCTGCGCCACCTGATACGGATCAGGCTTATCCCGGCCTTGGTTCATCATGCCCAACAATGCAAACAAGCCGCTCAAGTCCATGCCCGATTGTGCCGTAGACGGCGCAGGGCTGGGTGACGGACTCGGCGCGGGGCTTGGTCCCGGTGCGGGGCTTGGTCCGGGCGATGGGGCCGGCGTGGGCGCGGGGGTTGGCGCAGGGGTTGGCGGCTGTTCGTAGATCGGCTCGGGCTCAGGCGTCGGCGGCTGTTCGTAGATCGGCTCTTGCATTACCGGCGCTTCAGGCAACTCAAAGAACTGCTCCTCTTGCGGCCTGTTTCCTATCACCGTGATAGTCTGGTCAACCGGGTTGTTTTGCAGATTTGGGAAATACTCCTGCATCAGTTGCTCAACTGTTTCCGGCTCAGGAATGTTTGCCTCTAGGAACTTGTTAAGCTCCATCGGGTCCATGTTAGTGCTAGGTTTTTCTGCTACTGGCGCAGGGTACTTTGCCAGCAATCTATCCTCATCAGCGTACTTCTCTTCTTCCGGCTTTGAGGCGTAGTAAGCCCCCGTGTCAGGACGATTTCCTGTTACATCAATGGTCTGCTTGTACAAATCAGGGAAGTAATCCTGCATCAACGTCTCAATAGTTCCCGAATCGTCAATGTTCGCTTCTAGGAACTTGTTCAGTTCCACCGGGTCCATTGAAGTCTTTGGCTCGGCAACTTGATCGGGCGCAGGGTACTTTGCAAGTAGCCGATCTTCTTCAGCGTACTTCTCTTCTTCGGGCATAGGTGCGTAGTACGCCCCCGTATCTGGCGTAGGAGCAAACAGTTCGGGGTACTGCTCTTGCAACAATTTCTCAACCGTAGCCGGATCTTCAATGTTGGCCTCAAGGAACGGCGCTTGCTCCGTTGCCGGAACAAGGGCAACCGGCTCCCCAGCCTCTTTCGTCAACAGAGGTGCATCAAACTCTGGAAAGAAAGAAGGCTCTGCCTCAGGATATCTAGCCAACAAGCTATCAATATCATCCTGAACCGCTTGCGCTTCCTCGGCATCAAAGAAGCCAGATGTCTCAGCGCCGCCATACCCACCAGTAGACGACTTGTCCAACACAGGACCAAGTTTTGTGATGGCGTTGAAAATCTTGTTTGGGTCGCCCCCAGATTGAGCGGCCTGAACAGCAAAATTTACAAGTTTAGGGTCAAGCCCCAAGTCGCCAGTTATTCCTGCAAAGCCGCTATTCAACAACGATCCTGCAACAGCACTACCTATATCTCCACCACGAATGGCAGTTTGTGTAGCTGCTTTGATCGCAGCATCTACTGCTGGTGTGCCCGTTGTTGGAATCTGAGGAATTACAAAAGATGGAGCCGCAGTCATTACTGCGGACTTCAATATATCCCCGATGCCGCCGCCTTGCAGCGCCGTGTTTGCACCTCCAGCTATTGCAGAGCCAAGCGCGGCAGTCTGCGCAGCAGATAGCCCAGAAATTCCTAGCGTACTAGCCGCCGCACCCCCAAGCATTCCAGCCAATGGACCTGCACCAACAGCAAAAGTTGCCAATGGAGTAATCTCTTTTGCCAATCCAAGAGAAGTGTCAAACAAATCCTCAAAAAAACCACTAGATGACGGGTCTTCAACTGCGTCATACCCCAATACCTTGCCGGTCGGGTCGAGTATTTGGCGCGTTTCTCCGGGACGAGCATCAACTTTTTGGCTAAGAATTTTCTCTAAGGGTCCTTCGTAGCCGCTACTTGCTTCTGACTCGATTACATACCCGCGCTGAGGTATGTACATCGTGTCGCCAATAGTAATTGGCACACCATGAACGGCAGTTGACCAGTCTACCCCCAAAAAATTGTCTGTCTTTGGAGGCGGTGGCGGCGCAGGAACAACCATTGGCCCCATGCTGGGGTCATATGGCGTAACTTTTACGCCCATGTCTTCAAGAGATGGGGCGATATTTAATGGCCCACTAAAAAGTGGCCCATTAGAAAAAAGAGAGTTTAGGTTTGCCGTAAACTCAGGAGTCATCAAGGAATTAAGACTAGCCCATGCTTCTGGACTTACATACTTTTGCAAAGACGGATCAAGATTTGAGGACATTGCTTCAGTTCCAAGTATTAACCTATCACTGCGTCAAATCGTAGAAGGTCAAAGACCCGATGGCCGCACCGGAGGAGCCAGACAACACCCGGATGCCCAGCGTATAGATATCACTCGTCCCCGTCAAGGAGGAACCCAACTGAAGATCCCAGTTGTACGCCGCAGGTTGATTGATCGTCCCGCTAGACTGGTTTGTGGCTTTCACGTACTGGATATCTACGATGGTGCCCACCGTCATAGCCGTGGCGGAAGTGTCTTGTTCTACGTTGGCATCGCTTGCCACCGCAGCCCAGGAAGCCCCGGTCAGGCCCGTGCTGTTCTTCGTCAGGATAACCTCAAAGTCATCCCCCGCCGAGGTCGGCATCACGTTAAATTTCACAGGTAACACCACAGCGTTTAGAGCCGTAGTAGCCAGCCGGATGGACACCAAAGGAACAAAGGTCGTGCTAATCGAAGTTCTGGTCGTTGTCCTGCGGGCAACGTGCTCAATAGATGTCTGTTCGTACCCGCCTTCTGAAACCACCGAGGAGCAAATTTGCTTCAGGGACGAAGCGCTTGCAGTTGCTGCGGTGTTTGTAATCTCATACCTAATCGGCAGAATGGCCGTGGTCATGTAGACAGAAGTGATGTCGTTTGCATTCTCAAAGGTATGGCAAACAATGTACTGCCCGTCAATGATGAACCCACAGCGAACTGAACCTACGCCGAGCCACTCAAAGTCCATCCACAAAATTTGTGCTTTGGTCAGGTCTAGGGTAAACCCTGAGTCTCCTGTTCCGTCCAGTTTGTCGCCGTTCCAATCCGCTTGGTTGACCGCCCGCGCATCACTGACAGAACCTGAGATGTAAGACCGCAGAACAAACGAAACCGTGCTATCTGCCTGCTGGATAAACACGCCGTTCTGGGTTCCAAAGTACCCCACCCGCTGACGAAGCCCCGTCTTGGGGGAGTTCATAACAAACGTAGCCAGCAGCAACAGTCCTTTACCCGGTTGGTACGGCATGCACCTGTAAGTCTGCCTTACAACTTCAGAACCACTGGAGGTAGTGACATCCATCCGCACCGATGATTCGTTGGGCAGGTACGTTGTTGTGCCCCCAGTAGCTAGGCTGGTGTCAAACTGGTTGTCAATAGCGTAGCGGTTCTGAGAGTCAAAGATGGTGTACGGTGCGCTAGTTCGCAGCCGGCCAAAGGCGTCAACATTCGTCCCTCCGATGGAGACTGGGACTGCACTGCCAGTAGTTGCCACGATCTGCCCCAGTAGGTTGTCTAGTTGGTTAAAGTACAGGCGAAGGATGTTGACAAGCCCATCCATGTAGGCCCTGTCGTACTCCACTGTCGGCTTTGGGAGTGACGGCGCTTTGAAGCGCTTGATGATGGCTGACCAGATAGTCATCAGCTTTTCCTGCCGTCATTCCGCACATCGAGTCGGCACGAACCAAGCTGCCACTGAACTCCAATCGCATCAGATGATGCCTTTAAAGACATCTGCCGCCCGCGAACACGGATGTTGACTTGCCCTGTAAATTTTTCTACAGGCACCGTAGCACTGCGCACCACAGGAAATGAGTTTTCCCCCGCCACAGACATATTTGCAGTGACAGACGAAACAGGATCAACACCTCGGGTATACCCTGAGCCTGAGTTCTGCAACGGCAACAGGGTCAAGTTCATTACGGGGTTCTCAGAAGTTGAGCCCGTAAAATTTACGTCAGGCAGCACTCGCCATATAAAACCAAAGTTATACCCGTCGTCAATGTCAAACTCTGCTGAGGTAACAAACGCCTCAATCGGAAGAGTCGTGGTCGTGGAGTTATCGTCTGTCCCGGTTTCGTGGTAGATCAGGCGGCTGTTGTAGTCGCTTGCCATAGGAACAGTGTTAGATACGCTGGTGTCAATCCAAGCCGTTCGGCCAAGAGTGCCGTAGTACCACACCTTTTCCAAGTAGTTGTAGATTACATATCTGTTTATAGACGTACTACTTGCTGAACAGTAGAACCACCAGACTTCACCAAACTGCTCGTTAGTCCCACCAAAGACTTGTTGAGATTGAGAGTAGTTGAAGTCACTGAACACGTACTGGCGGACATCACAATCCAAAGACTGCACTCGGCCATCGTACAGATAGAACTTCTCGTTACCCATCCAGTAGGTAACGCCCGCAGCATTGCCCCACGCTCGATCACTGATGATGGAAATACTATCAGCAAGCAGTTGTGACCCCCATACGATTGGAGGGCCAAGGTACTGAAGGGAGTACAAAGCAGTATCTGTCCACACCAAAATTTCTTGGCGTACTTGAGCTACAGCCTCAATGGCTGATCCATGAGATAGACGAAGACTGCCCGCTTGGTTGGTAGCTGCTGGTGTCCAGTTAGCTGCGTTTTCCTGCTCAGACCACCGGATAAGCATGGTGTCTTGAGTGGACGATCCGTAGTCGTTGCAACCAAAGGCAAGCACAAACCTTGAGGCATCCGACACCATCAGCAAAGATTGCACTGTCGGAACATCAGACGCCCCCGGCAAAGACGTCAGAGCCACCCCGCGAGTTGTCAGCCCGGCACTTGGATCCCAGTAGTACATCGGCCCGTCTTTAGGGCCAAAAATCAAATCCTCACCAAAGTTGTAGTGGTTCCATACACGAAGGGACGTTGTTGATGATTGACCAACGCCCCATCCACCAAGTCCCCAGCCGCCACCACCCCAGCCGCTTACGGTGTTTTGCAGCACATCACCAGTGTTGATCTGGTACGCCGCAGAAACAGATGCGCCGCCGTAAGTTCCAGCAAGAATAGCTGAGCCAGTTGAGATGGTGTACGTGTCTGTCGTTAAAACTGTCACTTGGAACTCAGCGTTGAACGTGCTGGCGTAAGTTCCAGTTGCTCCGCTGTAGGTTACATAGTCCCCAGTAACCGCCCCATGAGCGACATCAGTAACTGTAACCGTCGTGGTTCCGTTGCCAACAAACGGGTTATTCAGGGTAGCGGTTTCCCTGATTGGGGTAACGTCGTTGTACATTCCCCCGTTAGCTAGGGCGATGTAGTATTTGAGGTTCGTTCCAAGCCCGACATACCTCGCACCACCTAGAGATGACCACGCCCACAGTGAACGGCAAATTCCTAGAAACTGATTGTTCAGTACCTGCTGCCAGCCACCAATTTTTTCAGGCGTGCCCTGGCGAAACCGCACCTTGTCGCAGGAAAACCAGCGGCCTTCGTTGGTGTAGCGTGAATTTTCACGGTTGACACCGGGCGCGGGAAGGAATTTTTTCAGAGGCATTGCATCATTCCAGCAGCGCAATCTCTGCGGCTCTGCGTTTTACCAATCCGGGCAGTACACGCCCGCCACCACGCACCCATAGGGCCAATTGTTCTTTGGCACCTTCCCAGTCAAGCGCACGCAGTTTGCGCCGCAGGGTGGAGGTCTGTAGTCTACCCGTCCCGAGGTTGTACGTGAAGTCCGCAATAGCGCAGAACGCCCGCCAGTTTCCGTTGGTTACGCTCCACGCAAAAAGCTCCGGGCACTGCCGCATCACAGCCGAAGCACACACCCGGCGCAGTTCGTCCATGAGCCAAGCGTCAGCCGTCTCTCGCGTAATGGGCGGATGCTCCATCGTGACTTTGGAGCCATCAGGCTTGTAGACCGTGCCCCACCCAATGGTGGGATAGCCTGCTGGGCAGATGTAGGGATAGATCAGTCCGTCCTTTCCAAGACGGTGCAACCCCTCAAACTGCTTGCACAGCGCAACGGCTACGTCGAGGTTCACGCAAGACCCCTTTGCTTCAAGGCGCGATCAAGGAACCAAAAGTTAATCGTTCCCGCAACCAATGCTGAGAAGTCAGGCGACATAGCGGTCTTGAACACTTCCACTGGCGGCATGCCTTGCAGCCAAGCATTCCACGCAAACCAGATATGCACAAACGACCAGATGAACAGAATCCAGTAGGTCACCACCGGACGCACCGATGCGCTGAGGGACGCTACCCAGCCGCCTGCAACTTTGACCATCTCGGTCTGCTGATCTAGCGCAGACTTAAATGCATCCAGCACGCCCGTGTCTACGGCCATCCCATGCTGAGCGCCAATCTCTTGCAACTTCTGAGCGCCGCGCAGTTGCTCCAGTTGGCACTGCTGCTCAAACATTTTGAGTTCGTGCTGACGCTCATTCTTGCGGTCAAAGAACTTCAGCACTTCCGGGGCAAGGCGGAACAAGCCCCCAAAGATAGACCCGAGAAGGCCCCCGCCGAGGATGTCAAGCATGTTGTTCCTTAAATGTGATCCCCGCTGGGGTCATAGGGGTCGATCAACGGCTCAAACCAAGCAGCCAGTCGTTGACGCCAGCCTGAGCCTGTGCGGTTGTGGCGCTTGAGCCTTGCGGTCACAGTTGTCTCTCGGGGGATTTCCAAGAACAGCACGGTCATCAGCGTGACGTTGACCAGCACATCCAGCGCGTAGCCCACCAGCAGCACCGGATAACCGAACACCTTGGAGAGGGTACCGAGCTTGCCCATGTCGCGCACGCGCTTCAGGTTCATCACGGCAAGGTAGAAGATCCACAGGCCGTAGCTGGCCGCGAACACGAGTGCGATGAGCGTGATCATACTTGCTCCAGAGCGGCCACGCGGGCGCGGAGGGATTGGATTTCCTTGATGAGCATCGGGACCAGCTTGGAGTAGTCCACCGCCATCATTTCGTCAGGGTCTGCCGGGGCATGGACTGCCTCGGGCGCGACGGCCACAAGTTCCTGCGCGATGAATCCGTAACGCTGGTGCGTCTCATCGCTGATCCAATCGAAGCTGCGGACCTTGATGCTGTCGATCAGTGCGGCGGCATCAGGCGCGTCAACGATGTTGGTCTTGAGGCGCTGGTCGGAGGTGGTGTTGTAGAGAACGGCGGTGGTTCCGCTTTGGGTGATAGAGCCAATCGTGCCACCGTTAAAACCAAAGTACGCATAGAACGATCCGCTGGCATCTGTATTTAGATGGTTCTGCCCAAAATATCCAGCGGCGTCCGAATAAAAGCCTCTTGAGTTCAGGTTTCCAGAAGAGGTTTGACCTCGTAAGAGGTTGCCGGAACTATCCAAAGTCATAGTATTCGTGAAGCTGATGGCGCCCCCTGCGGTGCCTGAGGGGGCGCTGAACCAGCGATGGTTGCCGCCAAGCTGTTCGTATCTAGCGGGCGCTTGGCCAGTTACTTGGTAGTACCACGTTGTGTTGCTTCGATATGCAACACTATTCAAGTTGACGCCGTAATCGTAGCCACTGGAGATAGAACCCCAGTTGACTTGGTAGGATTTGTCCCCTACCCAAGCACTCGGCGTCACCCCCAGGCCGAGGTTGCCAGAGGAGTCGAGGCGCATCGTTTCAGCGCCGTTGTTGCTCCACGCCAGCGTGTTGGCCGCAGGGGACCACATGCCTGTATCCGCGTCACCACTAATTGCGACAGAAGGAAGCGCCGCAGATCCTGACGTAAACAAGAAGTAGTTCTCCGCCACCACTACGTTCGTGCCGTCGCACCGCAGTGTCATGGAAGCCCCGTTGGGAACCGAGATCCCCGTGCCAGAAGTTCTGACCGTCTGAGCAAACCCCGTGTTGTTGGTCACAAAGTACAGCTTGCTGACCGAAGGGACAATGACTGCGTACGAAGCTCCCGGAGTCCCGCCAAGCACGAGGAACATGGCCCGTGACTGATCCGATGCGCCGTTGGCTGTGGTCAGCGTGAAATTTGCCGCCGTCATCGTGATGCTGGAGGTTCCCGCAATGGAAGCGTCTACCAGCGCCGTCAGGCCGGTGTTGACCTCCGTGCCCCAGGTTCCCGGAAACTCTCCAGTGCTAGGCTGAACCAGTCGAAGGCTTGTGGTGTATGAAGGCATTTGAACCTCAGTTAGTTGCTGGTATCCACATCAACCCAGGCAGTGGGGTCGGCGGTGTTCACATCGTCCCAGACAGTAGCGGGATCATCGCCTACCGCTTGCCAAAGGTCAAGCGTTGTGTTATTGACTGCGGGCCACAACGTGGCCGGAGCGGCTGGGGTATTTTGCCATGTCTGCCCCGGCGACGAGGGCGCTGGTTGCCACCCACTTGACTGTGCGGTTCCCACTGGTGTCCACCCACTAGGCTGTGCTGTAGCAACAGGGCTCCATGTGGCACTAGGAACCGTTGAAACCGCTTGCCACACAGGAGTCTGCGCGTCGGGAATAACCTGCCAGCCAGCGCCCTGTTGGTCTGTGATGTCCTGCCAGTCTGGGCTCTGCGTATCAACAATGACTTGCCACCGCAGCCGAGCAAAAAACGCATCAAGCGCGCTTACCTGCTCTATCAAGTCTGCAAGGAACAGACGGCCTGCCGTGTAAAGATCTTCTGCTTGTGTAGCTTCGGAAACATCGGCGTACATGACCGCAATGTTTGTTACGACATCTTGCGCCGTGCCTATTTCCACTATGGTGGAGAGCAGAACAACCGAGGTAGCAACCGTATCTAGCGCAGTTGCGTTTTCGTTGCTGGAAGCTGCAAGACTTCTTGTTGCGCTGACCGCGTCTGCCGCTGCTGCTGTCTCGCTTACGGTGTTCGTGAATATCTGCCCTTGATTGACAGAATCAAGCGCCGTGGCCGTTTCAGAAACCGCAGTAATGAACGTCTGAGCAGAACTGGCACTATCCAGAGCAGTTGCGGTTTCTGAAGTGATCGCACCAAATACGGCGCTTGCGGACACTAAATCCAATGCAGTGACGTTCTCTGCAATGGAACTACCAAATGTGAGTCTAGCGGCGGATGCGTCTACAACGGTAGTTGTT
>Ga0315904_10000489_pt1 | contig 63075 bp, 38 predicted proteins | sample LakEriMetagenome_6_FD_203529 | JGI IMG/M metagenome (GOLD analysis project Ga0315904, IMG submission 203529) | Freshwater fungal communities from buoy surface, Lake Erie, Ohio, United States - Buoy 12 MA120 | ecosystem: Environmental > Aquatic > Freshwater > Lake | place: USA: Lake Erie, Ohio...
TCGGTCCCGTGACGGGCAAGTCGGGGGATGTCTGCACGGGGGCGGGGGATGTCGCCCAGATGACCGACTTTGGTGCCGAAGACAGCCACGACCTGTTCGACCTGTACCACAGCCGGACGATCGTGCTGTGGGGGAAGAACGTGCATGTGGGGAACGTGCACCTGCTGCCGATTCTCAAGGAGGCGCGGTCGCGCGGAGCCCAGATTGTCTCGGTCGATCCGGTCTTTCACAAAACGGCCGCCTTCGCCGACCTGCACGTGCAGCCTCGTCCAGGAGGAGACCGCGCACTGGCACTGGGGGTGGCGCACCTCTTCTTCGAACGGGGCCAGGTCGATCCGCAGGCGGCGCAGTACTGCGACCACCTCGCCGAGTTCGAGCGTCTCGCACGGTCGCACACCCCGGCGGAATGGGCCGACCTCGCCGGCGTGCCCTTCGAAACCCTCGACGCCCTCGCCCGGGCCTACGCCCAGAAGCCGGCCTCGCTGATGATTGGCTGGGGACTGCAGCGCCGCCGGCATGGCTCGGCCACCGTGCGGGTGATTGACGCCCTGGGGGCGATCTCGGGGAACCTCGGCATTCCCGGCGGCGGGGTCTCGTATTACTACAAGCGCCGTGGGGCGTTTGATCTCAGTTTCGCCAAGCGCGACGAAGTCGCCCCCCGGCTCATTCCCGAGCCATTGTTTGGTCCGGCGGTCCTGGCGGCGAATGATCCCCCGATCCGCGTGTTGTGGGTGACGGCCGCCAATCCGGTGGCGATGCTCCCCGAGTCGGAAACGGTCGCCCGCGCGCTCGAGACCCGCGAGTTGACGGTGGTGGTCGATTCGTTCCTGACCGACTCGGCCCGGCACGCCCACATTGTGCTCCCCACCACCACGCTGCTGGAGGAGGATGACCTGCTGGGGGCGTATGGACATCACTGGGTGGTCGAATCGCGCCCGGTGATCGATCCGCCGGTGGGGGTGAAGAGCGATTACCAGATCATCCAGGAGCTGGCGCGGCGGACCGGGCTGGAACAGGAGTTTTCCGACTCGCTCGAAACCTGGAAACGCCGGGTGTTGCAGCCGGTGGCCGACAAGGGGGCCTCACTGGAGGACTTGCGGCAAGGGGCGGTCCGCAATCCGCTGGCCCCGCAGTGGATGTATGCCGACCGGAAGTTTCCGACGGCGACCGGGAAGGTGAACCTGATCCACGAGGTCGACATCACCCCCACCCGCGCGACTCCCACGCGGCCGTTGATTCTGATGGCGCTGTCGACCTCGAAATCGCAGGCGTCACAGTGGGATAAAAAAGACCAGCAGGGGCCGGCGATCGCCACTGTGCATCCGCTGGCCGCCCCGAACTTCGAAGAAGGGGAACTCGCCCGGCTCGAATCGGAGCAGGGGGAATTGCGGGTGCAACTGCGGTTCGACTCGAAGCAGCGACCCGAGGTGGTGCTGATGGACAAGGGGGGCTGGCTGAGTGCCGGGCGGTGTGCGAACGCCCTCGTCAAGGCCGAGGTCACCGACGCCGGCGGCTGCGCGGTCTACTACGACACCCCGGTCCGCTTATTGAAATTTCCGACCTGCTGCTGAGTGGGGTAGCCGACCCCCCGTGGCGACAGACCTCCAGGTCTGTCGGTCGAAACCCTGTGGAACAGCCCCCCGCCATCAGCCCCGGCCGCAACCAACCGGCCCGGTTGCGTGCCGTTGGGATTGAACTACGCCCTGTTATGGCACAGGCTGACAAGCCTGTGCCACAAGCCGCCGTGGCGACGGACCTCCAGGTCTGTCGGTCCAGGTCACCTGAGACAGTACTGTGTCCCGACAGGTCGGACGGCAACTGCCATTTCCCATCGGCAGAGATCTGCGCAATCCACAGACCATTCCGCGGGAACCGCGACGAAATCCAGCGATTGCACAATGTCGACTTGAGACGTCACCGCACACCGCATGGTCCGAAATCAAGGCAATGGCTGGAGGCCCGAACCCCGGGCCGAACCAACCGGGAGCGTGGACCTCTGTGTCCACTCCGCTGGGCGAGCATCAGAAGACCACCACGCCGATGGAACAGCCAACAACGTGGATCGAAAACCCCTTGCGAGGCACAACGAACAACATCACACCCAAGACAACACCATGCCCAAGACAACGGCACACCCAAGACAACTGCACGACGTGGGCCCTAGCCATTCCCCGTAGGGGATACTTCCCTCAGCCTGGGGTTGTCGCGCACGCGACTACCCCAGGAAGTCACCCCCATCACGATCTCTATCCTGTAAGGATTGCTTTCCACACCCGTCTGATGATTGGGGACCGATCATTGAGCGAGCCCGCGTCGAAAGGAACCGCTTTCAGGGTTCAGGTCCTGTGGGGGATCGCGTTCCCCGGGTCGCCTCTGGGGCGGCAACCCGGGGCTGAGAGAAGCAACCTCGACGAGGTAGGCGGGGGGTTGGCGAGAGGTTGGTCGCGAAGGCCGAGGGTGGTTGTCCCAATTGTCCAAGGGTGTCGGCGGCCAAGGTCGTCGGCGGTCCTGGGAGGCGTTCGTCCAGGCACCCCGGGTGTGTTACAACATGAGCCGGATAAGTCCCTTGGCAAGCGTGTTCACCAAAGTTCGATGCCGCGTTCACCCTCACCAACCCCCGGCGAGACCCGCACCCTCGATTTGGGGGAAGGAGTGACACTTGATTTGCAATATGTCCCCGCAGGGACGTTTTGGATGGGGTCGTTGGATGGGTATCCGAATGCCCGTCCTCGACATCGTGTCGAGATCTCGCAGGGATTCTGGCTGGGGCGAACACCGGTGACGCTGGGACAATATCAACGATTTCGCAAATATCATCGCAACAACTTCTCGGATGCTGTTCCTGATGATCTCCAGCACCCCGTTATTCTCGTCTCCTGGCATGAGGCGATGCAGTATTGCGATTTGCTAACGCAGGAGATTCAGCGGCGCGACAAAGGCTGGGCGAAATGGGTGGCCACCCTTCCGACGGAGGCGCAATGGGAGTATGCCTGTCGCGGGGAGGCCGACGGGGGACTTGTCGAAACGGACTACTGGAACGGCGATGGAGAGCAGGCCTTGACCGAGATCGGCTGGTTTGGTCGGAACTCAGACGGCCGTCTGCATCGGGTGGGGACCAAACAGCGAGGGAATGCCTGGGGGCTCCATGACATGCATGGTTTGGTGTGGGAGTGGTGCCAGGATGTCTACGATCCACAGGCCTACGGACGATGTGCCGATTTGACGGTCGATCCCGGCAACCTTGACGACAAGGGAGACAATTACGCCCTGCGCGTGTTGCGCGGCGGTTCGTGGTTCAATTCGGCCGCGAACTGTCGCAGTGCGATCCGCGGCGTGGACAGGGCCGGCGTCAGGAACAGGGACTACGGGTTCCGGGTCGCATTGGTTCCCGGTGAGTCTCATGCGGAAATCTAAAAAGTGCGGAGTTGACGAACTCAGACGGAACTCGGAGACGGCAGGAGGCGTTAAGCCGACCAACCGGGAGCGCGGACCTCTGTGTCCGCCCCGCTGGGCGAGCATCAGAAGACCACCCCCCGAGGGAAAAACCAACAACGTGGATCGAAAACCGGCTCGAACCAAAACGATCAACACCACACCCACGACGACGGCACGACGTGGTCCAATGCCGTTCCCTGAAGGGGAACTCTTGGATAGCCCGGGGTTCGCCGCGTCGCGGCTACCCTGGGTCAGGGACATCCATAACCCCGCCTGAACCCTGAAGGGGTTCGCTTGGTGCGGGCATTGCGAAAACCGGCATTATTGGTGGTTCTCGTAACGGTGTCGACGGGTCGAATGCGGCCCGCATTGCATCCCAACGGCACGCTTCAAGCCATCCCCTACAGGGATGAACCAAAATCCTCGACCCCCAACCCAGGGTAGCCGCTGCGCGGCGAACCCTGGGCTATGGAAGAATGTCCCTTCAGGACATGGCGGGACTCGGTGGTGTGTCGCGCCATCGATGCCGCAGACGGACGACGTGGCCGTTTCGCCCTCACCCCAACCCTCTCCCGCAGTCACCCTGGATTTGTTGACCGGATGTCGTTTCGCGGGAGAGGGGGTTCGCGCGGCTGCGCCGCTGGGGCTGGGATTTGGACTGACAGACCGGGAGGTCTGTCACCACGGCGGGCGAGCATTCCATCTGGCGACTTCGGTTGTTTCCAACTCAATCGCGAATGGTATGTATACAGGCGTGCTCATTCCGCGCTCAAGCGCTTGTCGCCCATGCCAGGATCGGGGATGATTCCGCGTGGTTGAAGGCGGTTCTGGCCCTGCGTCCACCCCCCGTCGGTTGGGACTGATTCGGACGCCAGAACAAGAGCAAGTGCATCGAGATTCGGAAAGCGTCGACCCTGTGGCACACCCGGTACCGGCAATCGAAACGACCCGTCTCATCCTGCCCGGCGGCATTCCGCTGCAATTCTGCCGCATTCCCGCCGGAACGTTCTGGATGGGTTCGCGGGAGCGCGTGACTGCTCCTTTGCATACGCCCGCGCCGCTACATCAAGTGCGAATCAAAGACGACTTCTGGCTCGGCCAAACCCCCGTCACCCTGGCCCAATTCCAGGTGTTTGTTCAAGCGACCGGAAGGAAGTGGAAAACGAAGCGCGTCACGGCCGACGACCAGCCGGTGGTTGAAGTCAGTTGGAATGACGCGCTGGCGTTCTGCGATTGGTTGAATTCGTGCGAGAGTGCATCACCGCAAACGGCCCAAGTTCACTGGCCGGCTGAGCTGGCCGATTGCGTTGCTACTCTACCGACCGAGGCCGAGTGGGAACGGGCGTGCCGCGGCGCGACGGACGATTCTTGCGTGGAGCAGGAGTTTGGCTGCGGCGACGGAGCCGAGGCGTTGGCGGAAGTCGCGTGGTTTGGTATGGATTGGAATGCCGAGGTCCCCCGTGTCCAGCAGAAACGCCCGACCGACTGGGGCTTGCACGATCTGCATGGTTTGGTTTGGGAATGGTGCCACGACAAGTATTCGGCCACGGCTTACGCAACGCGGACCATGGTGACTGTGGACCTCGGGGCGGCGGCTCGAGCAGCTGATCACAAGAGAGACGCCGAACCTGCCGAGTGCGTGTTGCGCGGCGGTTCGTGGTTCCTTTCGGCCGTGTACTGCCGCAGTGTGTTCCGCGGCAGGGACTGGGCCGTCATCAGGAACTGGGACTACGGGTTCCGGGTCGCTTTGGTTCCCGGTCCTGCTCGTGCCCGAGGGTCGGCAGCCCCAGCGCAGGCGGAGCCCGGCCTCGGACATGCAGCGAGGCGCCTAGCCGGTGCGGAATGGGAGAGGCAGGGCGGAGCCGGGAGCGCGGCAGGGCCCCCCGCGAGTGGACCCTAGCGACAAGCTGGCCATGGCGGGCCGTGCGGGAAGCGGATTCGGCCCGACACAGGGGCCCGGTCTGTGGGCGGTGACTGTTCACCTCGTTTTGTTCGGATGGCGGAAGCATGGGTGCGTCTGAGAAGGCTGAGAAACTGGCGATTCACTGTCCGGACGGAAAACGCCCGCCGGATTGGCCAGCCAAGGCAAACCGACAGATCGAGCGGTTGGTGATTGGCGCGTGGGAGCAATCGCCAGGTTACCAAGAGGGATACAAGACGCAGCCGGTCGACGCCGACCTACTGCGGGACTGGAAGACACTGTTTCCCGGCCTCAAGGCGGTGCACCTGTGGAATCTGACCGGTGTCACCCAGCTTCCCGAGTTGCCCGCGGGACTGCACACACTCGAAGTGCGCAACTGCCCTGATCTGACCGCGCTGCCGATGTTGCCCGCGTCGCTGGAAGTGCTGGATGTGAGCGGGTGTGGCAGGCTGAAAAAGCTGACCCCCAAGTCGACGACCGATGTGCCTGCACTGAAGCAGCTGTTTTTGGAGGATGTCGGTGGACTGTCGGACTTGGAGATCGGGTCGTTTATCAAGCGTCTGCTCGAAGATGATTCGAATCAACTGGTCGAACTGCGGGTGACCAACCATCCCCGCCTCACCGATTCGCTCGTCCAATCACTGGTGGAAGATCCCCGCCCAAACCCCGTCAGCCAGTCGCTGATCAAGCTGGTCCTCAAAGGGAACACCAGTTTGAAACAGGTGGGAGACCTCAGCCGGTTTGAGAAACTGCGACACCTCGATCTGTCGAACTGCACGAACCTGGTACAAATCGCCAATCTGCCCGACAACCTGCAGTATTTCGCGGTGTGGGGACCGAAGTCGCTGTCATTCGGACCGACGGGCACCAAAACCCAGCAGGCCCAGCAGGTGCCGGAGTACGACCTGGGGACCAAAGAGCAGCCGAATGTCGCCGGGCGGTTCAAGACGCGGAAGAAGTTTGGCGGGGATCTGTCGCTCGGGGCCCATGCGAAGATTTTGTTTTTGGGGAATGGCCGGGTGGGCAAGACGACGTTGGCCAACACCCTGCGCCGGCACTTCAGCCGGGCGGATGCCGACCTCTCGGGGCTGCCCAGAGTGGAACAGATCGCGTCGACGCACGGGGTGGAGCTGGGGCGCTGGATGTCGCATGTGGTCGTTCCCCCCGCGCGACGAGACGGCCTCGCGGCGATGAGCCATCACCACCCTGACTGGGCCAGGAAGTGGAGCAAAAGCTCGCCGGATCGGTTGCAGGCCGACTTGCAGTTGTGGGATTTCGGCGGCCAGGAGATTTATCACCAGACGCACCGCGCGTTCGCGGGGGTGGGCACCGTTTATGTGCTTGTCTGGCGTCCGAAGTTGACTCTCCAGGAGTTGGAGGAGGACTATGACGCCGAGGAACAGAAAAAAGGAGGCGATTGGGACTGCTTGAAAAGCGAATGGCTGGATCAGAACCGCCAGCACCCGGTCCGGTACTGGGTCGAGTATCTCACCACGCTCAAAGATCTCAGGCTGAAGGTCGAGGGGGACCGGCAGATGTTTCGGGATGTGGTGATTGTCTGCCCGCAGACGTCGGCCTCGGAAGGTCGGCCACTCCTCGAGCAGGAGCTGGAGGGAGATCAACTGCTGAGCAAGATCGACCGCAATCAGTGCTTTTACTTCAACAGTTGCGATCCGGCGGCGGCCCAGAATTCCGAATATCAGCGGTTTGTCGAGTGTTTGCGGGAGCGAGCGGGAGAGGTTGCCAGTGAGCAGTCGCTGCTGCAGCCGAAAGTGTATGAGAAGGCGGTGGAGTATGTGGAAAGCGAACTCGACAGTATCCACCGGAACCGGCGAGAGACCGGAGATGAGGCGCCGGAGCGCTGTCTGCGAACCGTCGACGTCTGGCAGCAGCAGATCATCGCAGAGCTGCAGCCCCACGCGGACAAGCCATTGGAGCGTGAGGATGTGGAGAGCATCACGTCGTATCTGGACGCGTGCGGCAAAGTGTTGACCCTGCGTGGCTCGTTGAAGCTGGCCGATCGTGGGGAGCGAGACTCCACGCAGGCCACACAACGGCACATTGTGGTGGATATCAACTGGATTCTGGAAAACGTCTACTCGCTGCTGAGCCGGAGTGCGAGCAGTGGATCGCTGTATCAGAAAATCAAGAAAAACCAGGGAAGAGTTCCGATCGAGATGCTGCGGTCGCATTCGACGGTCAGGGGAATCGATGAAACGGGAGCGCGCCCTCTACTGGACTTCATGGAGCAGTGCGGCATTCTGGTGCCGTTGTCGACACGAGCGGGAGCACGTGAATATCTGGCGACCGAGCGGTCGCTGCTGCCCCCCTGGAGCGAGATGGCGGGGAAATGTGATGCCGAAGTGGAATCGCTGCAGACGGCCGGTCCAGTGGGCGGCTGGGAAATCAGTTTCCCAAGATCGCGGCTGTGTGAGTTCGACGTGCGGCCGATTCTGGGACGGCTGGGGCGGATGTTTGGTGAAAACGCGGTTTTCTTTCAGGATGGCATGCAGGCCCAAGGGACCGGGAAGGATTTACACGACGATCGTTTCGAGCCGGTCTGTTCAGCGGAGGGGCGAAACTCTCAATGGTTGAAGAATGACGCTGAGGCCCTGGCAACGGAATGGGTGTTGCGAGTGTTGTGGGAGACGCAGGATGCGGAGTCGATGCTGGGGGGAGTGTTGGCAGGAATCCAGGTCGCAGGTCCCAAGGCCCAAGAGGTGCGGGACGCGTTGGTGGAAATACTGAACAAGCGACTGGAGGTGGGGGTCGCGAATGTCCAAATGAGGCAGCCGCCTTACGCGTTTTTGCCGCCAGCGGCGATGCGAAAGCCGGGATCAGAGAATCCAGCTTTTGTCTATTCCGTCTTTGTCAGTTTCGCGACCGTCGATAACGGAAGTGGATGGGTGGATTCCTTCTGCGAGACGCTGAAGACGAATCTGAATGAGCAATTGGGTACGCGTGATCCCAACCGGGTCTGGTTCGACAAGGAACGCGTTGAAAAGCACTTCCCGTTGGCAGCGCAGATTGAGAAACGCGTGCGGGAATCCCGGATGCTCTTGGTCTTCTTGTCGCCGGGTTATTCGCAATCGGCTTGGTGTGGTCAGGAACGAAAGGTGTTTCTCGAAAAGAATCGCACGGCTGTCGATGAGGGCCGTGTTGTACTCGTGGATCTCGGGCGTCTTGGACTCGAGGGGCGACCAAGGGAATTTCAAGGTTTGGGGGTCTACAACTTTTTCGAACCGTCTTCAAACAATCGGGAATTGGGAACCCAATTTGCAACTCCAGTTCCGAATGTGAACTTTGAGAAGCATCAGCCCTTTTTTGACGCGGTGCGCGAGTTGTCGGTGCATGTTGCCGCAACTTTGAAGAAGTTGGGATAGAACGCATGAAATCTGTTCCGTTCCGGCGTTGTTGCGGGTTTGGGGACGGAACGGGGACGCCGCGAGCGGTGGGGGATTTCATTCGCGGCGACAAAACCACGACTTCAGTGCCGAAAAATCGCGGCGGACCAGTCTGTATCGGTGATTGCGACATGGAGCGAACGGGCGATTTTCCGAAGATGGTCTTCAGGGCTCACAAACCAGGTAGGTTTGTCACCACGGACGGGGGGCCAGACTCGCGACGCCGCCAGCCAACTGCGGCCGTTTGGCCCTCACCCCAACCCTCTCCCGCAGTCAACCTGGAACTGTTGACCGGATGCCGTTTTGCGGGAGAGGGGGCTTGCGCGGCTTCGCCGCTGGGGCTGGGATTTTGCCCGACAAACCTGGAGGTCTGTCGCCACGGACTGGGGACAGACGCATGCGCATTCGATGCCACGGACGGACGACGCGGCCGTTTCGACCTCACCCCCTCCCTCTCCCGCAGTCACCCTGGATCTGTTGACCGAACGTCGTTTCGCGGGAGAGGGGGCTTGCGCGGCTGCGCCGCTGGGGTTGGGATCGGACACAGGGGCATTGGGTGCGCCCGGGGGTTTGGGCCCGACAGACCTGGAGGTCTGTCACCACGGGCGGGCCTCTCATTTCATCAGGTCGTACCGGCGCAGTTTTTTGTGCAGGGTGTTGCGGTCGATGCCCAGATGCTCGGCGGTGCGGGTCTGGACCCGGTTGCAGTTTTCGTAGGCGTGCTGGATGACCACTTTCTCGACGTTCGAAATGACTTTGTCGAACAACTCTCCGGTGAGATGATCGGAATCCTTCAGTTGATTCCGGAGCAGGGTGGCAATCAGTTCTTCAATTCCCGAGCCATGCTGCTCTTCCCGCTCGAGTTCCAACAAGAGGTCCACCAGCAACTGCGCGCGGGCAGACGACAGGCGGACTTCGATGCTCAGACAGGCATTTGCCTCAACATTTTGGGGGGCGCGGTGCGAGGGAATGATGGACGCGAAGCGGTCCGTCGGCCCAGGCGGGGTGGCGGAGTCGACAATCAAGGTGACATGCTTCATGGCGGGCTGCCAGCGGAAATGGGCCGTGCCACCGTCGGAGACGGTGTGGGTGGGAGTGAGCGCAACCCTCCGTTTGTGCTGACAGGGCAAAAATCGAACCAACCGCACGAGAATCTCACTGGGAAGGATGGACAGCAGTTGAAGTCCACCCGTGGATTTCAACCCGGGCAGACCAAGAGAATCCCTTGTGCACCGCCTTGCGGTGCCACGCCCGAACACGTCGATTCCCAGGAAAGCAACGCCTCCGATGACCTGCGGTCGGCAGGAGGGCTGCCCACTTTGTCAGCACCCCTGCATGTCTGCTCAACATCTGGTGGCGTCTGGTGGGCCCCCGGTGAGGCAGGGACGTCGAACGGCGGGAGTCGGCAATTCGGGAAAAAACCGGCTCATTCTGAGCGGGATTGGGAACCTGCCTGCGATTTTGGCGTTCGGGCACGCAGGTTGCTTCTGCGTAGTGGCGGTCCGAAGAGCGCGTGGTGCGGTGCAATTCGGCATTCCGTTTGGTTGTGGTTTCTGCCCTCATCTCCGCCGTGCAGCTCTCCCCATGAAGAAGATCGAAGCGATCATCCGCCACTACAAGCTCGAGGAGGTCAAAAATGCTCTCACCTCCAAGAACATTCTGGGGATGACGGTCACCGAAGTGCGTGGTTTTGGCCGACAGAAGGGGCACAAAGAAACGTACCGCGGTGCTGAGTACACGGTCGATTTCATGCCCAAGGTGAAAATCGAGATCGTGGTTCCCGACGAGCAGGTTGAGACCGTCTTGCAGACCATCACAGGGGCCGCCCGAACGGGGTCGGTGGGTGACGGCAAGATTTTCGTCACCCCGATCGCTGAAGTGATCCGGATCCGGACCGGCGAAACCGGGGCGGGGGCGATCTGAACCTGCGGGTTGAGTCCCGGAACGTCGTGTGAAGCGACGATTCCGGTGAGGGATTCTGACTCGACGGGGGGGGCACAACAGGCACGATGCCGTTGTTCCGACCGACCGGCCGCAGCGTGCACGAAATGCCGCTGCGGCCGGTCTTTTGTTTGGTGTCAGCCCCGGCTGGCCAAAACTGTGCTGGACGGGCCAGCCACGAATTGCCACGATTCCCGATGCGGGGGATCAGCCAGACGGCATTCGACACGGCATTCCCCTGTTGTCACGGCCACGCCATCACCCGGAACGGGGAGACTGCCATCGTGCTGCTGGGGTATGTCAGCGACGAGACCTACACCGCCCTGGCGGGGGTCGCCATTGCCATCGTGGGGCCCGGAGTGCATCGGGGCGCCCTCTCCCTGGCCGACGGTTCGTTCCATGCCGATCTTGCGCCGGGGGAGTATGAGCTGACCTTCGCCTGTCCCGGCTACGGAGGCAAACGGGTGCTCCTGCGTGTGGCGGGAGAGGGGGACGAGCCGGTGCAGGTGCGGCTGCTGTCGGACCGGCTGCTGGGGTACGCCTGGCCCAAATGGATCACGGCGGGCGAAATGGGTGAGTTCCGCATCCATTCGTCCTGTGCCTATCGCCTCTCGCTCTGGCACTATGGCTGGAACCAGACCCAGGTGGAGGATCTGGGGTGGTTCGACGACCATGGCCCCCGCCCAACCCGTCAGCTGCTGCCGGACGGAGACTTCACCCAGACGGGGGTGCGATGGAATACGGTGGGGTATGGCTCGGCGTGGCATCAGCAGAAGCAGGCGGCCCCCGCACGGACAGGGCTGTATTACTTTCATGTGAAGAATGCCGCAGGGGAGTTTTTCTCGTTCCCCTGGATCGTGCAGCCCCCCCGTCCCACGGCCCGCATCTGCGTTCTGACGTCGAACGTGACCTGGAACGCCTACAACAGTTTTGGCGGGCGCAGCAACTACGTGAATCAGCGCTCGCTGCTGCCGCGGCCCACCGTGCATGCCCGGACCGATCTCGAGCGGTACACCGCCCCCGGGACGTGGCCCTTTAAATTGCGCGGGGCCCCGTTGAGTTTCGACCGTCCCGAACCGGCCAACTGCGTGCCGGAGGGGACCCGCATTACCGACGTGATCCACGGCCGGCTCGAATGCTGTTATGCCCCGGGCGAATGGCGTCTGCTGGGTTGGCTGGAACGGGAGGGATTTGAGTTCGACCTGTATTCCGAGACCGAACTGCATTTCGGCCGGATCCCCCTCGATGACTACGAGGTGGTGCTGCTGAACACCCACAACGAGTATGTCACGCGTGAGATGTACTTCGCCCTGAAGGATTGGGTGTGGCAGCGGGGAGGGCGGCTGATGTACCTGGCCGGGTGCGGGTTCTTGTGCGAATTCGAGTTCGTCGACCCGATCACGATCCAGTGCCGGCAGGAAGAGCGGCACGACCTGCGGGGGGAGTCGGAGGCGTGCCTGCTGGGGGTGGCGTATTCGCATGATGGCTACCGGAGTGGAGCGCCCTATCAGGTGCTCGCGGGAGATCACTGGGCCTTCGCGGGGACGGGGCTGAAGACTGGCGATCTGTTCGGCCGGCGCAGTCTGAATGGGCGCACGCCCGGCGGGGCGTCGGGGCTGGAACTCGACAAGCTGTCGTCCCATTCGCCGCCGCAGACACAGCACCTCGCGAAAGGGCAGAATCCCAACGGGAGCGGGGCCGACTGTGTCTTTTACACCACTCCTTCGGGCGGGGCGGTCTTCTCGGCCGGTTCGCTGAACTGGACCCTGGCCTGCCCGATTGACGGAGCGGTGTCGCGGATCACCTCGAATGTGCTGCGCCGGTTTCTCGAGGTGCCAGGCGATGTCGGCTGACCCGCACCAGTCCCCTTCGCGGGTCCGGTTTGGCGTGCTGGCGCTGGTGGCCCTGGCGGCGACCAGCGCCTACATGACCCGGTCGTTGGGGGCAGCCAACACCACCATCGCGCGGGAGATGGTGATCTCGGATACCGCGATGGGGGAGGTGCTGGGGGCGTTCAATCTGGGCTACCTGCTGTGTCAGATCCCCGGGGGACTGGCGGCGAGCCGGTGGGGAGTGCGGAGCACGCTCGCACTCCTTGCGGCGGTGTGGTCGGCGTGCACGGTCTGGGCCAGTCTGTGCCAGACGGCCGACCAGTTGAGCACCGCCCGGCTGGCCCTGGGGGTGGCGCAGGCGGGGCTGGTGCCGTGCATCGCCAAGGTGGTGGCCGACTGGTTTCCGGTGAACCGGCGGGGAGTGACCAGCGCGATCGTGGCGGCGGCGATGCAGTTGGGCTCGATCGCCGCCTCGGGGCTGACGGCAGTGCTGCTCGAGCCGTTGGGCTGGCGGGTGACGCTGCAATGCTACGCGGTGGCCGGACTGGGCTGGAGCGGGTTGTTCTGGTGGTGGTTCCGCGATGCGCCGGGCGAGCATCGGCAAGTGAACGAGGCCGAGCGGCAATGCATCGCAGCGGGACGGTCGAGTGCCGAGAGTGGCGAACCCCCGGCCCTGGCGCTGCTGGGCTGGCCGCTGGCGGGGGCGTTGCTGGGCTCGCTGTCGTTCTGGGCGTTCTGCGTCCAGGCGTATTGTCGGGCGTACGCCTATGAGCTCTTCAGCACCTGGTTCGCCCCGCTGCTGGAGAAGGGGTATGGCGTGTCGGTGGAGCGGGCGGGGCAACTGGCGACGCTGCCCACGACGGCGATTCTGCTGGGGAGCCTGGCGGCGGGGGTGGTGGTCGACTGGATTTTCCAGAAAACAGGTCGGCAGTACCTGAGCCGCAGTGGGGCGGCCATTGTGGGGATGCTGCTGTCGGGATTGGCGTTCGTGGCGGTGCTGCCGGTGCGCGATCCTGTGACGCTGGTGCTGGTGGTCTCGGCCGGGGCGGTGCTCTCGGCTCTCGCGAATCCCGCCACCTGGGCCACCGCCATGGACCTGGGGGGGCGGTACACCCCCGTGCTGATGGCGGTGATGAACATGGTGGGTTCGCTGGGAGCGTTTCATTGTCCCCGGCAGGTGGGGGCACTGTTTGACGAGATCGCAGCCCGGGGGGATGGCCGTTGGGAGTTGGTGTTGTGGCTCTTCGCGGGGGTCAATATGGCTTCCGCACTGGCCTGGCTGCTGGTCCGGCCGACCGAGCGCATCCGGAACCTGCGGGGCTGAGTTCGCTTGGTCCGTCCGCCTGCTTCCGCCGAGCCGCTCACGCCGACGGAAGTTTGCCTTGTTCGGCTGTTGTCTGGTAGTCTGTTCAGACCAGCAACCGGGGAACGGAGAGAGCACAATGGTGCGGCGCGGTGGGAAGTTCTGGCTGTGGATGACGGTGGGCGTGCTGTCGTTCGCCACGACGCGGGGGTTGTCTGCCGCCGAGCGTGGTTTTCCCTTCACCCCCATTCCCGCGCGGATCGATCTTCCGTCGGCCTCCGACGAGACGCCTGCTGATACGGCGATCGACTTGTTCGTTCTCGACCGGCTGCGGACGGCGGGGCTGAGCCAGGCGGCCGAAGTCGATCGGCGAACCTTTCTGCGGCGGCTGTCGAACGACCTGCGCGGATTGCCTCCGTCGGTCGAGGAGATGCAGGCATTTCTGGCCGATCCCCGGTCCGATGCCGAGGCCCGGCTGGCGGTGGTCGAGCAGTTCCTCGCGTCGCCCCACTGGGGTGAACGGCTGGGACGACTGTGGCTGGATGTGGCCCGCTATGCCGACACCGACGGATTCGCCATCGACGGCGAACGGCACACACTGTGGCGGTACCGCGACTACGTGGTGCGTTCGTTCCAGAACGACACGCCGTTCGACCAGTTCGTGAAGGAACAACTGGCGGGGGACCTGCTCGAAGGGGCCCCTGAAGGAATGGTGGCGACCGGCTTCTACCGGCTGGGGCCGTGGGAGGCGGACAACATGACCCCCGAGCACCGCCGGCAGGATTTTTTGAATGAGATGACGTCGGCGGTGGGGAGCGTCTTTCTGGGGCTGACGCTGGGCTGCGCCCGCTGCCATGACCATAAGTTCGATCCGATTCCGACCGCCGACTTCTACCGGCTGCAGGCGTTCGTGGGAGGCGAAGACCGGGGAGATCGGCCGTGCGATCTGCTGCCGCAGGAGCTGACCGGTCCGGTGGAGCGGGGCCGGGGGGCGGCGGAAGCCGAACGGGCGGCAGCCAAGTTGGCGTTCGACGAACTGCTGGCGAAGGTCAAAGAGAAGCTGGCTGGTCCCCTGGGGGTTCCTGCGGCCGAGATCACCCCCGAGCGGATCCTGGAGGAAATCGTCAAGAAAAACGAGGTGATCACCCCGGATGAGGTGAAGCAACTCGAGGCGGCCAAGAAGCGGGTTGAGCAAAACGTCGGACTCCGATTCCAGCCGCAGGCGGTCTCACTGACCCGGCTGCCTGCCGACAAGGTGACCCCCACGCGCATTCTGCGGAATGGAGATCCGTTTGATCCCGCGGCGGAAGTGCCGACAGGATTTCTGTCGTCGGTTTCCCCCTGGGATTCGCCCCTGTTCGAGCGGACGGACGCGGAACGGTTTCCCGCCGAGCGCCAACGGCTGCGGCTGGCCGAGTGGATTGCCAGTCCGCACAACCCGCTCACCGCACGGGTCTTCGTCAACCGAATCTGGCAGCACCTGCTGGGGCAGGGGCTGGTGGCGACCGCCAATGATTTTGGCGTCGCGGGGTCGGGGGTTTCGAATGAGCGTCTGCTGGACTTCGTGACCCGCGACTTCATCGATCATGGCTGGTCGGCCAAGCATCTGGTGCGGCAGGTGGTGTTGTCGCGCGTGTACCGCGTGGGGACGAGCCATCCGCAGGCCGAGCAAGCGGCCCAGCTCGATCCCGCCAATCAGCTGCTGTGGCGGGGGGCGTTCCGGCGGCTGGATGCCGAGGGGGTGCGCGATGCCCTGTTGCTGGTCTCGGACCGGTTGAATCGCGAGGCGGGGGGGCCGGGGTTTTTCGAGCAACTGCCGGCGGGAGTCGAACTGAAGTACGAATTCTTCGACTGGCCGGTGTCGAGTGAAGAAGAACGCCGGCGGCGCAGCCTGTACATGTTCCAGCGGCGGAACCTGGTGCATCCGGCGATGGAGGTCTTCGATGTGGCCGATGCCAACCAGCCGTGCGAGCGTCGCCGCCCGTCGATCACCGCGCCGCAGGTGCTGTTGCTGCTGAATGGAGACCTGGCGCACAACGCCGCCCGGGCCCTGGCCGACCGGCTGCGGAGCGAGTGCGGCCCCGATCAGGCCGCGCAGGTCGAGCGGCTGTACGAACGGGTCTTGAACCGTCCCCCCGATGACATCGAGCGGCCGTTGTGTCTGCAGTTCCTGACCCAGCCCGCGCCGTCGCTGACGGCGGCCCCGCCCGCGGAGACATCGGTCGCGACGGCGGGGGCAACCCCGGAACCCGAGAACGCCGCTCCGAAATCGGCCCCGGGAGGTGAGCCGCTCGACTCGCTGGGGCGATTGTGCCTGGTGCTGCTCAACAGCAGCGAGTTCCTCTACCTCGACTGAGTTTCCCTGCCCGGACTCTCTCCCCGACGGAGGAGTCTGCCCGCCGACATCCCTTCCCGAATTTCCCGCCGCGTCCGCCCCACTGCGACCCGCCATGCCGATGTCTACCCTCGCCGAACGACGTGACTTTCTGCTGAACTCCGGGTTGGGGCTGGGGGGCGTAGCCCTCAGTTGGCTGCTCGCCCAGGATCAGGCCCAGAACCGGGCTCAGGGAGCCGAGGCGACGGTTGGGCAGTCGGCCCTGCGTCCGAAGATCTCGCACTTCACCCCCAGGGCCCGCGCGATCATCTACGTGATCATGGAGGGGGGGCCCAGCCAGATGGACACGTTCGACCCCAAGCCGAAGCTGGCCGAGCTGGATGGGCAGCTGTTCGCGCGGGGAGACGTGAAGACGAACCAGGTGAAGGGGAATCGCTATTTTGTGAAGAGCCCGTTCCGGTTCGAGAAACGGGGCGAGTGCGGAATGGACGTGTCGGACCTGTTCTCGCATGTCGGGGGCTGCGTCGACGACATCGCCTTTTTGCGTTCAGCCTATGCCGACAGCGACAATCACCCCGCCGCCCTGTTCCATTACAACACGGGGTTTCCGGTTCAGGGGAATCCGTCGATTGGTTCGTGGCTGCTGTATGGTCTGGGGAGTGAGAACCAGAACCTGCCCGCGTATGTGGTGCTGCGGGATGGCAAGCCGTTTGGCGGGAACAGCAGCTGGAGCAACGGCTATCTTCCCGCCGAGTACCAGGGGCTGCAGTTCCGCAGCGGCGAGCGGCCGGTGCTTGATCTGCGGTCTCCCGAATCGCGCGACGAGCAGACACGGCAGTTGGAACTGGTCCGCAGCCTGAACCGCCGGCACCGCGAGCAGCGTCCGCAGCATCCCGATCTCGATGCCCGGATGGCATCGTACGAACTTGCGTTCCGCATGCAGACCGAGATTCCCGAGACGATCGATCTGGCGGGGGAACCACAGCACATTCAGGCCGCCTATGGTCTCGATCAGAAAGAGACCCGGGCGTTTGGTTCCCGCTGCCTGCTGGCCCGCCGGCTGGTGGAGCGGGGAGTGCGGTTTGTGCAGATCTGGGCGGGAGGCTGGGATTCGCACGATGATGTGGCGGGAGGGCATCGCAAGGCGGCCGCCCGGGTCGACCAGCCTCTGGCTGCGCTGCTGCGTGACCTGAAGCAGCGGGGCCTGCTGAACGACACGCTGGTGGTCTGGGGAGGGGAATTTGGGCGGACCCCCGACACCAACGAGGCGAACCACAACAAGAAGACCCCCGGGCGCGATCACAACCCCCGGGCGGGAACCATGTGGTTTGCAGGCGGGGGGACGCGGGGGGGATTCTGTCTGGGAGCCACCGACGAACTGGGAGAGAAGGCGGCCGAGCGTCCCTGCCATTTGCGGGATGTGCACGCCACCCTGCTGCATCTGGCGGGGCTCGATCACGAAAAACTGACGTTCTACCACGGGGGCCGGTTCAAGCGGTTGACCGACGTGGGGGGCGAGGTCATCGACGAACTGCTGGCCTGAAGCATGTCGGGTACCATCGAACTGGTCTGCGCTCCCGCGGCCGCGGGAAAGACCGCCGCCTTCCTCGAGCTGTATGCGCAGGCCTTGCGCGAAGCCCGGCAGCACCTGCGGCTGGGAACCACCCTCTGGCTGGCTCCCAACCTGCGGGAGACCTTCGAGATCTCGCAGCGGCTGACCGCTCTGGTGGGAGGGGTACTGGTCGAGCCGCAGGTCTTGACCTTTGAAGACTTCGCAGAACAGATCCTGGAACGGACCGCCCATCCGGTGACCCCGCTGTCTCCCGGACAACAGCGGACGCTGCTGCGCAATCTGGTGCGGCGGCTGCGCGATTCGGGAGAACTGCGGCACTTCGCCCCGATCGCCGACTCCTCGGGGTTTCTCGATCTGGTCCAGGCGTTCATTGCCGAGCTGAAACGGGCCGAGACCTGGCCGGAAGATCTTGCCCGGGCCTGCGCCGGTCGGGGAGCCTCGCCGCGTGACCGGGAGTTGACCCGCATCTACTCGGAGTATCAATCGGTTCTGCAGCAGCAGCGGTGGTTCGACTCGGAGGGACGGTTCTGGTGGGCCCGGGAAAGTCTGCGCGACAAGGCGTGGGAGGCGTTTCCCTGTCTGGAGCTGGTGGTGGTCGATGGGTTCGACGACTTCAACCAGATCCAGTACGAAATCCTGGGGCAACTGGCGAGCCGGGCGGGCCGGCTGCTGTTGTCTCTGCCGGGCGAAGCAGCCGAGCGCCGGGCCGACCTGTTCGCCAAAAGCCGGCGGGTCCCCGAGCAGTTGGCCCGGCACGCCCGCGTCATCGACTGGCAGGCTGGGGGACGGGGATTGGTGGAAGAGCCACGTCCGAAGGGCCTGCGCAAGATCGCGCAGGATCTGTTCGGCAACGTGCGGGAGACCTCCCGGGAGGCCGACGCCCGGGGGCTTGAGATCGTCGCCGTGCCGGGTCAGCGGGGCGAAGTGCAGTGGCTGGCGGCGAAGATCAAGCAGTTGCTGCTGGCGGGGGAGGATCCGGGAGACATCGTGGTGGTCTTCCGGGATGTGGCCGACTACGCCGACCTGGTGGGGCAGATCTTCCCCGCAGCGGGGTTGCCGCTCGACCTGGCCTGGGTGCCGTCGCTGCAGGAGGCCCCGGTGCTGCGAGCGCTGTGGAAGGTTTTGACGCTCGAACAGGCGGATTGGCCTTACGACCAACTGCAGGATGTGCTGCGGTCGCCGTTTTTGCCCTTCACCGCGGACGCGTCCGGGGAACGGCGGGTCTCGGCGACCCTGGCGGCATTGCGCCGCTTGCAGGTGGGGGAAGACCGGCAGCGCATCCTGGATTTGTTGGCGCGGGAAGCGGCCCGGGGAGACGAGGGGGGAGGGCAGCGGCAGTCGGCCGTGGCGCTGGATTTGTTGCGGACCCTCGATGGCTGGTTACAGCCGTTGCGCGGGAGGCACACCCTGCGGGAGTGGGCAATTCAACTGCGCAAGCTGTCCGAGCCCGACAAACTGCACCTGCTGCGGTGGGGAGGGGCCGACTCGGACGATGCCGAGCACTGGGGGCGGATGATCCACAGTCTCTTCGCGGCGGCCAAGGTGGATGCGTTGCCGGGTGACCCCCCCCGACAACTCGACCTGGCGGGGTTCTTGCGGGAACTGACCGACCTGCTGCGACGGCAGGAGCAGCCGCGCCCCAGTCTGCTGCAGGGGGGCATCCGGGTCTTGTCGGCGGCCGAGGTACGGAATCTCGACATTCCCTGGCTGTTTTTCGCCGGGCTGGACGAACAGAGCTTCCCGCGGCGGCGGGCGGACGACTGTCTCTACGGCGAACTTGAGCGAAGGCAGTTGAACGACAGCGGGCTGCAACTGGGGCATCAGGCACTGCGCACCCAGGAAGAGATGCTGCTGTTCTACCGGGTCTGTACCCGGGCCACCCGCGGGCTGACACTGCTGTATCCCGCGATCTCTCCCGAGGGAGCCCCGCTGACCTGCAGTCCCTACGTGACCGCGGTCCGGGACCTGTTCGAACGCCAGCCCGCATTGGACCAGTTGGAGGTGGAACTCGATCCTATCCCCCAGGCGGGGCGGATTCTTTCGGCTGCCGATCTCCGGGTGCGGGCCCTGCATGACGCGCTGGAGAAGCGGCCGCAATTGCTGGCCCGCGCGGCCGAGCATCCTTCCATCTCGCGGTCGGTCGCACACACCCTGCGCGCCTGCGACCAGAATGCCCTGCGGTTTCATACGGCGGGCTTCACTCCGGCCGATGGACAGTTGCAGTGCCCAGACAACCTGCGCTGGCTCGCACGGCTGTTTCCGAAGACCCGGCAGTTCAGCGCCACGCACCTTGAACAGTATGGGCAATGCCCCTTCCGTTTTTTTGTTGAGCGTGTCTTGCGGGTGGAACCGATGGACCAGATCGAGTTCGCCACCGATCATGGCGAGCGCGGGTCACTCATCCACAGCGCGTTCGCGGAATTGCATCATGAGGATCTGGTGCAGGGGGAACCTCCCGCCATCCCTCCCAAGGGAGAGGATTTGGCCCGCCGCTTCGCCGGGATCATCCGGCGCCGGATCAACGAACATCCCCCCGCCGATCGCCTGCGCGAGGCGTTGGCCGAGGTGGAGATTGCCCTGTTGACCGAGTGGGGGGAGGAGTATGGGCGTCAATGGGACAAGTACATCGAGCGGTGCCGGGCGACGTTTGGTGTGATTCCCCAGCCGGTGCTGTTTGAACAGTCGTTTGGCGAGGCTCCCGGCGGGACTGACGCCGCGTCTGCACAGGGGGCGGGGAAGGCGGTCTGTGTGGGGACGGGAGAAATGCAGGTCCGGCTGGGGGGGCGGATCGACCGGATTGATCGGGGAGAGTTGGGGGGGCGGCCGATCTTCTGCGTGGTGGATTACAAGTCCGGAAGCAAAAAGTCGTTGTCGCGGAAGGATGTGGGGCTGGGGACGAATCTGCAGTTGCCGCTGTATGTGTTGGCGGTGCTGGAGCAGGCGCTGGCCGGTCCCCAGGCCGACGTCGCCCAGGCCGCGTTCTGGTATCTGAAGGAAGGGGGGTTTACTCCGGGGCTGCAGGCACCGGGGAAGCGGGGGAGCCGGTCGGGACTGGATCTGCTGGGATCCGAGGAATGGGCGGCCGCCCGTCAGGATCTCGAGCGGGTCATCCCGCGGATTGTGTTGGGGATGCGGCGCGGGGAGTTCCCGGTGTTCAATCGGGACGAAAACTGCCAGGGGTTGTGCCCGCATCGGCTCTCGTGCCGGGTGGGACAGGTACGGGCTCTCGACGAGCGGCTGCTGAAACGGGTGGAGTTGCTTTCCGAAGCGGGCGAGTCGCAAACCACTTGACTTGCAGGGGGGCCCCGGCAAGCATGAAAGGACAGGGAGTGAAGATGGCCGCCGTGAAATCCCTTCCGGGGCCATTCGAACGGTCCCTGGACTTTTGAGAAAGTGCGGGGATGGGTGTCACAATCCACTACCGTGGGAAGCTGGATCAGTTGTCGCAGGTCGAGGATCTGGAAGATCGGATCCTGGAATTGGCGCTGGCCCTGGGGGGAACGGGCCGGGTTTGGCGGAGCACCCCCGGCGGCGCCCCCGAGCGGATGTTCCGGGGCATCGTGCTCAACCTGGTTCCCGGCCAGGAAGCCACCAGCCTGATTGTCTCTCCCGAGGGGTGGCTGCTGGGGCTGCACGATCTGGAAGTGGCGGGATTGCGTGGTTTCTCGACCCCTCCCTGGGTCCAGGTAAAAACGGGACTGGGCTCGATGGAGGGACACGTTGCCCTGATCGAAATGTTCCGCGAGCTGAAACGGCAGTTCGTCTCGGATCTGGCCGTCCAGGATGAGACCGGCTACTGGGACTCGGGAGATGGGTTGCAGTTGGCGCGGGATTGGTCGGCGCTGGCGGGGCAGGAGTTGCAGCCGGCGTTCCGCGGACTGAGCGGTGAGGCGGCGGAAGATCCCGAAATTGTGGCCTCGCGGCTGGCCCGCCTGGTGGCGGTGGTCCGGCAGACCATCGGTCAGCCCGCCCAGTTGCTTGATCCGTCGGGAGGACCGCGACTGGATCCGCCGCGCAGTCCGGAAGAACGGACCCCGGAGCAGCGGTGGGAACAGATCGAGCGTTTCCGCCGGCGCATGCAGGAACGCCTGCAGCGCTCGATCCAGGAACGTCTGGTGGCGGGAGAGTCGATCGAGCAGGCGATTCGCGGCGCCCTCGAGTCGGCCGGTTTGCCGCGTCCCGAGGAATTGCGGCTGATTCTGCCCGAGGAGCTGTCGGGGTCGAGCGACGATGCGGACACCGGTGCCGAGCTGTTCGACGCCAGTGAGCCGGATTGGTCCGCAGAGGATGACCAGGATCCGGAAGCCTCCGGTTTGTTCGATGCGGCCGACGTCGAGTTGGATGACGACTCGTCCCCCTTCGAACCGGACGAGGATCCGGACGATGAGGAACGGCCGACGCCGAGGCTCGAAGGACGGATTTTCTTTTCGGGACCGGGCGGAGGACTTCCCTGGAAACGCCCCTTGCCGGAGATCGTGAACCGGGCGACGGATCTCTCGGCCGACGGTCATCTGCTGATGGACCAGCTGCGCAGGCTGGGAATGACGGCGGGGCTCGACAACGCGCGGGACACGCTGCTGCAGGGGCTGTCGGATCTGTCGGGAGGGCTGATCCAGGCGATGATCAATCTCCCCCCGGATGACCCCGACGAGGCCGACGCGTCGGAAGAGCCCGATTCCGGGGATTCGTGGTCGGAGAACGACGCCGCCGGGGAACTGCTGCGGGAAGCCCGCGTCATGGCGCGGGTGCAGTTGCGGCGGGCGGTACGGGGAACGGCGTTCGCCCTCGGGGCACTGGCGCAATTCCGTGATCCGCCGGGGCTCCCACAGACCCCCGTCGCCAGTCTGTCCGAACGTCTGCGGCAAATGAACGACGATCTGCACGCCGAAATGGAGCGGCTGCAATGGGCCGATTCATCGGCGGACGAGTAGGCCCCAGAGTCCCCCGCGGCCCCGGAGGGTACCCGATCGGATGGCGGTTTATGGCGCCGGCAGGGCTCCCCCTCCACCGGGGGTTTGCAGTGTCAGGATGTCACCGGGGGCCACTTCGAGCTGGACCTTGCCTCCCAGTGGCTCGGTCTGCCCTGTGCTGGCGCGGCACAGCGAATTGATTCCGAGGGCGCCGGGGGGGGCGCCGTTGAGCCCCTGGGGGGCATGGGGTCCGCGGCGTTCGGAGAGAATCGACACCCGCAGTGGCTTCAGGAACTCGATCCGGCGGAGCACTCCATCACCGCCGCGGTGCCCGCCCGGGGCCGTCGGCCGGCCTCCCGAGCCGCGGCGAATGGCGAACTCGTGCAGCCGCACCGGGTACCGCCGCTCGATCACCTCGGGATCGGTCAGGCGGGTGTTGGTCATGTGCGTGTGCACCGCGTCGGCCCCATCCGACGTGACCGTGGCTCCCGATCCGCCGCAGATCGTCTCGTAATACCCGAAGGTGTTGTCGCCAAATGTGAGGTTGTTCATGGTCCCCTGGCTGGCGGCGGCGAGGTGCAGCGCACCCAGCAGCACGTCGACCACCCGCTGTGAGGTTTCGACATTCCCCCCCACGATGGCCGCGCAGCGGGCCGGGTCTTCGTGCTCCGGGGGGCTCAGCAGACACTCCGGCAGGATCAAGGTCACCGGATTGAGCACACCGCTGTTGAGCGGAATGTCTTCGTTGATGAGGCAGCGGAACACATACAACACCGCCGCGGTGACGATGGCGCGGTTCGCATGCAGATTGAGTCCGCCCGGATTGCTGCCATCGGCCGGGGGGGTGATCACGGGACCGGTCCCCGTGAAGTCGACGGTCGCGCTGCTGCCGGAGATGGTGATCGCCACGGCGATCGGCGATCCCTGGTCGAGATGATCGACAAACCGGTAGACGCCGTCGGGGATGCGGGCGAGGGCCTGACGCATCTTCTGTTCGGCCGCCGCCTGGATATGTCCCATGTAGGCCTCGACCACGGGCAGCGTGTACCGCTCGACCAGTTGCAGCAGCTGCTGAACCCCGCTCTGATTGGCCGCCGCCTGGGCCGCAACATCGGCCAGATTGTCGCGCACCGACCGGGTGGGGTAGGGGCCCGACAACAGCAGTTGCCGCAGTTCGTCTTCCCGCGAACGGCCGGCGTCCACCAGCTTGAAGTTCCGGATCAGGACCCCTTCTTCGGCCAGGTTCCGCGAGAAGGGGGGCATGCTGCCGGGAACGATGCCTCCGATCTCGGCATGATGAGCGCGGCTGGCGGTGAAGAACACCAGCCGACCGGAGGCCGCGTCATGTACCGGCGTGATGACTGTGACATCGGGCAGGTGCGATCCGCCGCGATACGGGTCGTTGGTGACGAACACATCGCCGGGGGCAATCTGGGGATTGTCGGCGATGATCCGCCGGACGGTCTCTCCCATGGCTCCCAGGTGGACCGGGATGTGCGGGGCGTTGACCACCAGCTGGCCCCGGGAATCGAACACGGCGCAGCTGAAGTCGAGCCGCTCCTTCACATTGGTGGAGAACGACGTCCGCTGCAGGGTGATGCCCATCTGTTCGGCGATGGAGGCGAACAGATTGTTGAAGATTTCGAGCTGGACGGGGTCGGACTCGGTGGAGACCCGGGTCTTGCCAATGGTTCCCAGGTCGGTCAGCAGGATCTCACCCCGCGGGAGAATGCGGGCTTCGAATCCCGGTTCGACCACGACGGTTGAGGTTGGCTCGCAGAGAATTGCAGGCCCGTGGATGCGGTCGCCGGGATGGAGCTGGGCCCGGGTGAAGACCGCCGTCTCGAGCGACTGCCCGCCGAACCAGGCGGTGGTGGTTTCGGTGGGGGCGGGGCGGCGTTCGACCTCGGCCCGCACTGGCTCTTCCGGTTGCGGAGTCCGTCCCGTGGCCGCCACCCGCGCGGCGACAATCTCGACCCCGCGGGTTTCGTGCCGGTAGCCGTACAACTGCTGATGCAGCGCGTGGTACCGGGCGGCATAGTCGAACCCCGTCTGGGGGCGGCCGTCGACGATGGGGCAGGGGACGTTGATCGTGGCCTCGACCCCCTGGTAGCGGAGGTCGAGCGACCGCTGCTCGGGCTGAATTTCGCCGGCGGGGATCCCCTCGGCGAGAATCTCGTTGCGGGCCCGTGTCGTCAATTCCTCGAACAGGGGCTCCAGGCGGGCCGCCTCAGCGGGGGACCAGGGGCGCAGGACTCCCTGTTCGCCAAACCGTCGTACATCGGCCAGGCCGATTCCGAAGGCGCTCAACAATCCGGACAAGGGGTGTGACAAGACCCGGGAAATGCCGAGTTCGCGGGCGATGGCGCAGGCGTGCTGCGCACCGGCACCGCCAAAGGTCACCAGCACGTAGTCGCGGGGGTCGTAACCCCGGGCGACCGAGATGTTGCGGATCGCCCGGATCATGTTGGCGTTGGCGACCCGGACAAACCCTTCCGCCAGTTCGACCGGGGTGTACTGCCTGGCGCCGCTGCCGGCGATCTGCTGACAGAGCTGCTCCAGCCGGCGCTCGACTGCTTTCACATCCAGCGGAAACGGGAAGTGCCGGGGGATCACCCGGCCGAGATACAGATTGACGTCGGTCACGGTCAGGGGACCGCCCCGGCCGTAACAGGCGGGGCCGGGGTTGGCACCGGCACTCTCGGGACCCACCACGAGCTTCACCCCGTCGAAGTGGCAGATGCTGCCGCCGCCGGCGGCCACGGTCTCGATCGCGAGCATCGGAGCCACCACCCGCACCCCCGCCTTGCGGGTCTCGTATTCGAGGTCGTACTGACCATCGAATCGGGAGACGTCGGTGCTGGTTCCCCCCATGTCGAAGCCGATTGATTTTTCGAAACCGGCCCGCTGGGCGACTCGCGAGAAACCGATCACGCCTCCCGCCGGGCCTGAGAGAATGCTGTCCTTTCCCACGAAGTGTTCGGCTTCGACCAGACCGCCGGCCGAAGTCATGAGCCGCAGGTGACTGCCTGGCAGAGACCCTCGCAGGGTCTGCACGTAACGCCGAAGGATTGGATTCAGATAGGCGTCGACAACCGTGGTGTCGCCACGCGACACAATCTTGATCAGCGGGGCCAGCCGGCTGGAGCGGCTGATCTCGGTGAATCCCGCCTCGCGGGCGAGTTCTTCGACCAGCAGTTCATGCGTGGGATTGGCGAAGGCGTGCAGCAGGCAGATCCCCACCGATTCCACACCGGTCGACTTGAGCTCGTGCAATTGCCGTAGAACCGCCGTGCGGTCGGGAGCCCGCAAAACACTTCCCTGCGCATCGAGGCGTTCGTCAATCTCCAGAACCCGTTCGAACACCGGGGTCGGTTTTCTGATCTCGAGATCGAACAGCCGGGGACGGTCCTGATTGGCGATGAGCAGAACATCGGCGAATCCGCGGGTGGTAATGAACGCGGTCCGCGCTCCCCGGCGTGTCAGCAGGGCGTTGGTTCCCCGCGTCGTTCCCAACCGCACAGCCACCGGGGGGAGCGGCTGGTCGAGTCGCCTCCCCAGCACGCGACGAATGGCCAGCGTGGGGGCCTCCTCTCCCGAGACCAGCTCGTAGCCGGCCGGCAGGTCGACCGGCGGGATGACCGCCGCGCAGGTGAGCAGCCCTTTGCGGTGGTCGAATGCCGTGATGCGGGTGGCGAGGCAGGGAGAACCGTCGGAGTCGAGCAGCCGCAGTTCGCACCCCACCCAGAAATCCGGCGGATCACCGCGGCGTCCGGGATCGAGCAGGCGATTGGTCCCCTGGATCTCGGCGACCTGGCCTTTGGTCACCCCGGAACTGAGAACCTTGCACTGGACGAGTTCGCCGGTGGGGCCGCGGGCGATGCAGTCGGTGAAGGTTCCGCCAACGTCGATCCAGAATTCCCAGGAAGCCATGGAGAGAGAAAAAACCTGTGGGGAGAGGAGGACGGGGCCAGCTGTGCGGCCAGGGCGGCAAGAAGGTTTGTCGCGTACCGCAGCGAAGAGTCCGGAGTATAGAGAGACGCGCGGGGACAGGCGAAGCAGGGGCTACCGCTGCTGCCACTCTTCAATCTGCTCGACCAGCCGCTCTTTCTCGTCGTGCCGGGCCCAGACGGGCTCGCCCCCATCGAGCACGATCTCATAGAGCCCTTCACAGTTGCATTCGGGCTCACCGCAAAAGTGGGGGGTGGCAGCCACCCAGAGCACCCGATAGAGGGGAATCAGCTTGTCGTCAATGCGGCAGAAGATGCTCACGGCACGGACCTGTCTGATTTGGGACGAGCACGCTTTGCGGAACGGGGCGTCTTTCGCCCGGGCTGTGTGGCCGAGGAGAGTTGCCGCAGGCGGGCCTCGAGCGGCATGCGGAAAGCCGTGGTCGCGAAGCGGGGCCACAACTCGAAGAAACGTTCGCGGGCTGCGGCTGCCCGGTCGGCATGCACCCGGGCCACAAACCGCAGCCCCGCCGACAATTCCTTCCAGGAAAACAGCCCCTGGGGTTTGTGATCCCAACTGGACCGCAGACGTTTCCGTTTCCAGCGTTGCCGCAATGCCGCCAACTGCTCCCCGGCCACCTGGGCGTCGTGGCAGGTTCCCAATTCGTCCTGCACCGCGACCAGTTGAGGGGCGAGAAGCGAGCTGTATCCGGGTTCCAGCAGGGGTTCAAAAAGTTCACAGGCGTAGCGCAGTTTCTTGCCGGCGATCCGCAGTCGGTGCAGTTCGGCAGGCGAAGAATTCGGGCCGGGAGCCTGGTCGCACACGTCCTGCAACAGTCCCGTCAGCAGTGGCAGGGCTGTCTCCTCCAGGTGGCCGCACGGGTCAGGCGTGCGTTCCCGCAGCAGTTCGAGATGGGCGAGCACATCGGCGCATCGACGTGCGAGTTTTTTTTGCCGCCGGGCCAGCCCATCGAGCAGATCCGGCTGCAGTCTCTCGCGACGGATCGTGGCCCGTTCGTAGAGCAGATCGATCACCGCCAGGTCGCGGGTATCGACCTCCCCCAGCAGTTGTTCGTAAAAGGCGCGTTCGATGTCGAGATCGCGGGCTGGTCCACAAACCCGCCGCAATTTTTTGAGCTGCCGCAACAAGGGCCGACGCAGGTCCGACGGGATCAGCCCGCCCAACAGATCGACGGCGGTGGCACAGCGTCGGGTTGCGACCCGCAATTGGTGAATGGGCTCGGGATCATCGATTCGGGACGCCAGAGACTGTTCCAGAGTCACCTGCAGTCGCTCGAAGCGAGGGGGAAGCAACAGAGTCGCGGACTGCACCAAAGGCTGTGCTGCTGTCAGCGATTCTTCAGCAGGGTTTGCCTTGGGGGATTTCACTCGCGGCGACATGTGGTTCACATCCCGAGACACAACAGACAGGGGAGACGTGCGGACTCGCACGCCTCCCCCGAAGCATATCGCATTTCCCGTCGAGAGTGCTATTTCCCCCGATCTCCCGCCTGGCGATCATTCTCTCTGACCAGTCTGCCGACGGGAAACGTCGGTGGGAATTCGACCTGCCCGCCCCCGCACCAGAGGGGGGGTTACGGGGCCCGCAGCGGATCGATTCACTGCCGAGATCGCCTGCAGCAGCGGAAGATCGGCCGAGGTTCCCTGGGTCGTTTCATCTCCCGGCACAGAGATGTCGGGGGTGACCCCCTGGCCCGCCATTTCACGCCCCTGGGGGGAGTAAAACTGGGCGGTCGTCAGCCGGAGAGAGACCCCCGCTGTCTGCAGGGGAAACAGCGTCTGTACGGTTCCCTTGCCGTAGGTCGGTGTTCCGACAACCACCCCCCGGTTGTTCTCCTGGATCGCCGCCGCGAGAATTTCGCTGGCGCTGGCACTGTCTCCATCGACCAGCACGGCGAGGGGAAGATTCCAGGTCGCTCCCTCCGCTCCTGATTCGGTGGTGTTGTCTTCGCGGGTCCGCCCGCGGGTGGAGACCACGGTTCCCTCTTTGACAAACATCCGGCCAATTTCGATCGCGGTCGTCAGCAGGCCTCCCGGGTTTCCCCGCAGGTCGAAGACCAGGTTTCGCATCCCCTGGTTTGCCAGGGTCTGCAGCGCCTGTTGGACCTCCTGGGTGCTGGTGGACGAGAAGGTGTCGAGACGCACGTAGGCGGTTTCAGCAGTCAGCATGCGGGCCTCGGAGACCGAACGGACTTCCAGTCGCTGCCGGGGAACGGCAACGGCAGCCGCCGGAGCATTGGATCGCATCACAGTCAGGGTCACCTGGGTTCCCTCGGGGCCGGTGATCAGCGCGGTACTGCTGTTGAGATCGCGCCCCGCCAGAGGTTGTCCATCGACCGAGACGATCATGTCTTGCGGCTGCAGGCCCGCCTGGCGAGCCGGGCTGCCCGGGAGCGTGCGCACAATTCGCAATCCTTCCGGGGCCACCTGCACCTGGACTCCAATACCCACCGCGGGGGCCGAGAAGTTCTCATTGGAGCCCGACCGCGTGGCCGGGGGGACGACCGCTGAGAACTGATCGAGAGACTCGATGGCTCCATACTCGAATTCGAGCGCCACGAGGACCGGGTTGAGCCCCAGATCCTGTTGTGCCGAAAGCATCACCGCCTGCAGCAACCGGGTCGCCTCAGCCGGAGTCTGGAGCGAGGACTGCTGGAAGATCTGCACCAGAGATTGCTCGAAGGGGGACATTTGCCGGGGATCCACAGCGAGCCGTGCTCCCTGCTGGAAAGTGGGGTTCCGCAACGCTTCCACGAGGTTGAAGAGTCCCCGCTGGACGAGTCGTGAAGGAGGAGGGGGATCGAGGTGCCGGGCGGCGATCAATTCGAGTGTCTCCTGGTACAGCGTCAGGCACTGCTGTGCCGAAATCGTCGATGCGAACTGCAGGACCTGAGGGTCGGAGTAGCGACGCGAAATCAGCTCCTGGGCGGGAGCGAGGTGACCTCGCCAGGGGGGTTCTGTGGAATCGCCCCGCGGTGACGGATTCCATTCGGGGTTCTGGTCGGCAGGAAGGGGGGGCTCAGGAAAGGCGGGGCCACGGCTTCGAAAGCGTCGCAGCCCCTGACCATCCCGCGACTCGAAGGAACCCAGGCCGAAGCTGTCGACGTCCGCCGGGTCGCGATTGAGCTGGGGAGCATCCCACCGCGGGGCGGGTCGGCGATCGTCTGCGTCGAACGCGTCTTCCCGGATCACGCGCAGCGTCGCGCCACCGCGGGGAGTCCGGGACTCGTCCCGCAACAGTCGGCGTGGCGTGTTCTCATCCTCCCGCAGCAGCGAGAACCCACGGGAGTGTTCCATTCCTCGGCTCTGCCGTCCCGATTGGGCGAAGAGCGGAGGAGAGACCAGTCCACAGCCCAGGGAGGCCAATCCCAGGCAGAGCAAACGGGACAACCAACGATGGGAAACAAGCAGGGGAGCGCACATGGCGGTGATCCGGTCGAGGCAGAAGAGATGGCCGAGGTGGATCGAAGGGGAGGTGTCTGCTGGTCGACGGTCAGTTGCGCTGGGGAGATCGAAGCTGCAGCGCAGGGCCGTCCGCACCGGTGGGGGCCACCCGCAGGGCCCGCAGCATCGCGGCCAAGGGGGCGGTGGTGGAGACCATGGGGGAGATTTGGGATGCGGAGACTTGGGATACGGAGCGGGGTTCCGAGGTCGGAGAGGACTCGGTCGCGGGCCGGCATTGCTCCTCGATGACCGTGACTTCCTGCTGATAGGCGTCGGGCACTGGCAGTTGGTCCAGCGACTGGTGTGCCGGGCCCGATTCGCGACCGGCTCCCTTCACCTCGCCCCGCATCACACGGACGCTGCTGGGCGCATCAATCCCAATTCGCACCACGCCATTCCGCATGTGCAGCACCTTGATGACAATCTCTTCACCAATCAGAATCGTTTCCGCTTTCTTCCGGGCCAAGACAAGCATGTTCACACTCCAGATTGCTGATTTTGACGGGTTCAACCCGGTGCTCCCGTCGTCGTATTGACTTCGGTGGAGCACGGCAGGAGATCAATGCAGAGTGCATGCCAAAGCTGAGGAATCCCGATGCGGATTCCATAAGATATTATTGCATATGCTCTTGTGTTGTTGTTGCCGTCCAGGGTGCTTCTGGGACTGGGACCACAACGCGAAATTGGTCTTGGGTTGTACCAGGTGTTGTAAAAAAGATCTTCAAATTCTTGGGTATGTCATCTGATAGACCAGGTGGCCGCGAGCTATCGCGCTTTCCGGAGTAGTCCAGAGGAATGAGCCAGACGCGTCCCAGAGTCAGATAGTCATAATGGAGGGGGTGCAGAGAACGGCTGGGCTTGGGTGAGCGCCTGTTTGAGCCGGCAATTGAATCGCCCTGTGGCTTTTATGACGAGGAATGTAAAGAGGTGTTGTAAGAAAGCGACTATGGGGTGCAGGGAATGCAAGTCAGGCATCCGGTGGATGTCTTTCGCCAAGGCCCCAGTCAGTCTCCGAGTCCCCGCCCGGCCTCGCGGAAGATCGAATGGGGTGACTGGGTGTTCTGTAACGCAATGGACGGAGTGCGATCCAGACTTGCGCTGTTGTTTTTTGGATTTGGCATGCGTCGTGCATCTGATCTGTTCCGCCTGACGCATGTCGCGACAGGCCGTGCGGGACTGGTCCCGCTGATTGCGACTCGGGTGGTAAACCCCAGGAGTTTTGTCATGGTTGGCCTGCAAAAGTGGTGGAAGTTGGCGGTTCTCTCGGCGGGCATGCTCTCAACCTCGGGCCTGGTGGCGGCCGAGCGGCCGGCGTTGAGCACTCGGACGACTCAGGGGCGCGTCACCGCGGCCGCGCCGTCGGCCCGTACGGCCCGAGGCAATCCGTTCGCCCTGGTTTCCGAGGAGCGGGGGGCCGAGCCACGCGAGACGCAGCGGCGATTGTCCCCAGCCGATCCGACCCTGGCGGACGAGGAGGCCAGCCTTCCTCCGACAGAAGAACGCTCGGCTCAGTCGTCACTGCCGGGAGATCCAGCGGCGGGGGGTGAGAAGACGGCGTTTTTCGGATGTGGCTGGGGGTTTGGCTGCGGCCCCTGTCGTCCCGCCTGCCGTCCCGTGTGTGCTCCGGTCGGGTATGGCTGCCCCAGTCCGTATCCCGCCCCCTGCAACTATGGGCCGGGGTATGGTGGGGGCTGTGCTCCCGTGGGAGGCTGCTATCCTCCGCCAGCTCCGGCGGGAGGGTTCTACTCGGGCCCGGTGCTGCCTCCGGCGATCAGTTCACCCGTGATCGGCACCCCAGCCGGCTACTACGGTGGGGGTTACTATCCCGGGTACGGTGCCCAGGGCTATGGGGCGCCTGGCTACGGGGTTCCCGGCTATGGCTATCCGGTTTACGGTGATGCTCGTTCGTCAAACGAATCGAAGGCGCCCAGCCAGTTCGACCGGGAAATGATCGGCAAGACACGCGCCGTCTCCCGACTGCAACAGGACAACCCCCGGAATCCGTTTGCCGAATGAGCCGGGGGCGATAGAAGTCAATACCGCGAGGGTTTCGGCTCTGCGAAACCCTCGCGGTCGGTTTTGGGGAGGTCCTTCCGCGACGATTTACCTCGATCTTAGCCCGGCGAATAGCTGGGGAAATCGGTATAGCCGCGGGCTCCGGAGGGGGAGTACCAGACATCCATCGGGGCGGGGGCCGAGAGGGGCCAGCCGTGTGTAAATCGCTGCACCAGGTCGGGATTGCTGATGTAGTCCCGGCCAAACGAAACCACTTGGGCCAGGCCCTGCGAGACGGCCGCCTCGGCCGATTCCCGGGTGTAGCCGCAATTGGCCATCAGCGGACCGGAAAACACCTGCCGGGCCTCGGCGAGAGTGAAGGGGGTTCCCAGGTTGTGGAAGCCCAGCGCGAGTCCGTCCAGCAGATGCAGGTAAGCCAGTCCCAACCGGTCCAGCTGCCCGATGGTGTGCAGAAACTGCTCCCGGTAGTCGGGGGAGCCCATGTCGTTGTAGATGCCGTTGGGTGACAACCGGACTCCCACCCGACTGGCGGGCCACACTGAGAGGACCGCCTCGAGGATTTCCTGGAGAAAGCGATAGCGGTTGGCGACACTCCCCCCATACCGGTCCGACCGATGATTGGTTCGCGACTGCAGGAACTGGTCAATCAGGTAGCCATTGGCGGCATGCAGTTCGATGCCGTCGAAGCCAGCCTGCCGGGCCCGCTCGGCCGCCAGCCGATAGTCCTCGACAACCCCGGGAATCTCGTGCGTTTCAAGGGGACGGGGAGTTTCATGCGGCTGTTTGCCGGCGGGAGTGTTGATGGGGTCGCCGGCGATTGGAATGGCCGACGGTGCGACGGGCAGTTCTCCGCCGTGGAAACTGCTGTGCGAGGCCCGCCCCATGTGCCAGAGTTGGCAGAACATGCGGCCCCCTTGTGCATGGACGGCGGTCAGCACATCACGCCAGCCAGCCGTCATCGAGTCGGTGTAGATGCCGGGGGTCTCGAGCCAACCATTCGCCTGGGGGGAAATGGTGGTGGCTTCGCTGATCATCAAGCCGGCCGAACTGCGTTGGCAGTAGTACTCGGCCATCAGGGGGTTGGGGATGCGGTCCTTCCCCGAGCGGCTGCGCGTCAGTGGGGCCAGGACGACACGGTTGGCCAGCGGAAGCTCGCCCAGGGAAAAGGACGAGAGAAGGGAGCACGAATTCATCGTCAAGACCATCAGGGGAACCAGAAACTTGGACGGCACCGCGCCGCCGTACAGTAGCCGAAGTGAAAAGCCCACCTGTCGGCTGCACAGGGCGGTGGGACTGATCATCGACAGACGGACGGGGGGACCGGTACAGAGAGCCGCGGCGGTTCGGTCGGAAGAACATCCATGAGCTGGAGGCCACTTGGCGTCAACCCTTGAGCGCGTGCGGGAAGTTGCGCCCGTACGGAGTTTCTTGCGGATCTCTCAACAGGAAAACCGGTCGAGATTGCATAGACCGCAAAAAATCTTCAATCCATAAAACCTTCCCAACCGATACTTTTAGTTGAATAGCACCCTTGGATGTTCCCCAAATTCATCGGCTCCAAAACAAGAGCGGATCGTCCGTTCAGTCTGTCAGAAAGGGTGAAGACAGCATGCGATCGATTGTTTCTGGTCTACGAAGCGGGATGTCGCGTCTGGGGAGAAGAGGGCCGAGACGGGGTTCTTTGTCGCGGCTGGGAAGTGGCTTGCTGGCCGCAGTTCTCGGCCTGTCTTGTGGGGCGGCTGCCGCACAGTCCCCTGCCGTCAGGCGGCCTGCTGTCCCGACGCCGCAGGCCGATGTCCAGGTGGCAGATGAGTTTGAGGATCCGGACTTCGATCAACCCGATTTAACGGGTGACAGGCCTGTTCCGCCGGCCCCGGGGGATCCGGGAACAGGCGTTGGCCCTGGGGGGAACTTCGAGGGCCCGGATTTTTGTCCGCCGGGGGCTTTCGCGGCGGGGCTGGCGGCCGGCCCGACGCTGACCCTGGGGAATACGACCTACGCCCGGTCCACTGTCACGGGCGACTGGGTTCCCGTGGATGGGCCGGCGGTCAGGTCTTATGGCGCGACGGCGTCGGGGGCCATCGGGGACTGGATGTCGCAGCGTCGTTTTGGTCGGGACCGCCTGCCGGGGGTGGATGACCCCAACTCAATCATGTATCGGTCTACCCAGGATCGTATGAGTCTCGACGTTTCAACCCGGCCCAATATCCAGGCGTTTGGGCTGAGCGCTCTGTCCGCCGAAGAGGGAGGCCCGGACCTGGGATGGAATGTGGAGTTGCGTCCCACGTTGTTTTACGACACCGGTTACAACGGAGGGACCGTCCCGTTTCGTCCAGATCTGATTGCGGTTGATGGATCCGCCGATGCCCACCGTCGGGGGCAGCTCAGTTTCTACAACTTCGAAGAGCAGCAAATTGTCCGCTTGCCGGCGAAGGTGGAGTTCGATTCCCAGATCAAGGATTTGGCAGATTTCGGGGATGGCCAGGCTTACTTCGATCTGTACTCGCCCCAGTCCGATTCGATTGCGCTGCGGCATGGTTACCTGCGATTCGACGCCTTGGGGACCACAACGTTCCTGGTAGGGAAAGCCCCCACGCTGTTCGGGGACATGGGGGGCAGCCCGGTCACGATTGATTCGGGGAGTGTTCCGTTGGGCTTTGTCAGTGTCTGGAGCAAGGGGGGCGACTACCAGGGGAGTTTCCAGGGGATTCCCCAGATCCGGGTGGATCAGGATCTCTGGGACCGGACTGTCCGGGTGGGGATGTCCATCGAGGACCAAGGCTCGCTGGACGACGTTCACACGGCCGGCGATGCCCTGCTGCTTTACCGCTTTCCGGTTTTTGTGACACGGTTGCGGTGGTCTCCAACCGACTTCAGCTCGGTTCAAATGGCAGGGCTGTATCGGAGATTCACCATCGATTCCGACCTGACCTACGCCGACAACTATTCGAATGGCTATGGCGTGAACCTGATGGGCCGCTGGCGCAGCCCGTCGCTCTCAAACGCCCTGTTTGGCGGAATTGCTGCCGGGCGTGGCTTGGGCCATTATCTCTATGGCGGGAGTTCCGCGGCGATTATTCTCGCCGACGATGACATCCGTGCCGTGGGACAGATGGGGGCGTATGTCGGCCTCGAACACGTGTGGTATGCCAACGACGACGGGAGTCGGCTGTTGTCGACCGCGGCGTATGGGTATCTGGCGTCCGAGACGGTGGTCGAGGATGAGAGTCGCCGGGTTCAGCACGCCTGGGGCAACCTGCTCTGGGACCGAGCGAAGTACTACGCCGTGGGGTTGGAGTACCAGTACGGATGGCGCGAGACGGTTGCCCGGAGCACTGGGAACGATCATCGCCTGGGGCTGGTCGTGCAGATCAATCTGGGGCCGAACGCCGCCAAGTCGACTCAAAGCACAGCCCAGGCGCGGTCCTTCGCCGAGGGAGGGAACGCAACCGCGGAGCAATTCTCCCGCGATCATCGTCGCCGACTGTAGCCGAAAGCCGTCCGGGCCCGGAACTTGGCCCGGGCGGCTCCCGGGGGTGGGGGAATGATGCGTTTCAGGAACGGGGGACGATTTTGCCCACCACCCGGATCTGCACGGGAATTCCCTGGACCTGACGGGGAATCCGAGAGGCAGTGTCTGCCTGTTCGAGGTAGGCCTCCAGCACCTTGCCCCCCTGGGCGTCGCGGGTTTCTCCCACACCACAGACGCCAGGAATCGCCAACAGCACGGCATGTGCCGCCGGAATCTGGGCCTGAGGCTGGGGGATCCCCCCGCGCCCCGGCGCGGCTACGGGACCGACGGGAAGTTCCAGGGGAGGGTCGTCAAAGTCGTTGGGGTGCGACATGGCTGTCTTCGTCGAGGCCGGTGGGTGAGGCATGGTCCTGGCGGAACAGACTCAAACGTAAAGCTGCAGATCCAGGGCATTCAGGACAGTGTCGATGGGATTGGCGAACGTCACCCCCGCCCCCCCCGCGAACAGCAGCCCCACGGGATTTCGTTGGGGACTCCACGTCCAGATGAGCGATCCCGAATCTCCTCCCTGGCTGAATTCGCGCCGGGAGTCGACCGATAGAATCGAGAACTGGTTTACGAATGTGGCCACCGCCCCTTCGCCGAAAGACACATTCACCGTGACCGAGGTGGCGTTGATCCACCCTTGCGTCACCTGAGTCGTCCGTCCCGATTTGCCCACCTGCAGGCCGAAGGTCGCGGGAACCGTCTGGGGGGCCACGCGAAATCGGTATTGAGAGCCATTGACGAGATAGACGAACTCGCGATCGACCGCGGAGCTGGTCATCCAGGCGCACGCGCAATCCACCACGTTCTGCGCGTTGGGGGAGAAGTCAATCCGGACGAAACGCTCCAGGACACCGATACTGCGACCGCCACCGTCCGCGACCCCCGGTTGCACAATTCGGTCTCCCTCACTGGCGCGGTTCGCATTGGCGAACACGTGGTTGTTGCTGATTCCAAACAGACGATTCAGCCTTTGACCACTTCGTCCTCGGGCGAGCACCCCCAACGTCCCCGCGGTGACGAGCGAATGTCCGACCGAGATCCCGCAGGGAGCCGGGTTGGCGCTGAACCGGTGGGCCCGGGCCTCCACAATGCCCGACCAGTAGACCCGCATACGCGTTCGGTCGAGACTTTCGTCTGTGGCGGCCCCGGCGTTGGACAGGTGCCCCTTGATCTTGTCCTCTGTCGTCTTTTCCACCGTATAGACCACCAGGGACTGCTCTCCGGGAGCTGCTCCCTTGAGCGGGTCTCCCAGGGTTTCCCCGACTCCCACGATGTTCCCTTCGGCGGTCAGGCTGGAGGCTGCTGCAGCCATTCCACGGACTTGTGGTCCCGCCTGTCGGATGAGCAGTTTTTCGATTCCCTGTCGCACAGAGCGCAGATCTTTGAGGGATCCACTGGCCGCAGCGGCGGGGGTGATCGCCAGCGAGGCGACATCGGGCACCAGAGAACCTGGTTCATCAAATCCAGCTCCGCCAGCCATTCCGCCCGCCGCAGCAGGCCTGCGAGCTCTCCTTTTTGGGGGCAACTTCGGTGTCGAAGCCGCCTCGTCCGGATGCCGTTTTGACGTCCGCCTTGGTTTGCGACTTTCAGCCATTTTCCTGTCTCCGGAACTGTGCCTGAAAAACACTCTTGTGAACTGACTTTGTGATAAGGCCTGGTCTGCCCTGAGTCAATTGGAAACCGTGGCCCGTCTCTGCGGCGGCTGCGGACAGGCCAGATGGGATCCGTCGCCTGGACGCGGTCGGCGAGGCAGCTGGGGATCAACCCAGACCGTCGCAGCATCCGGAGCCACGACGCGTCTCTGCGGCCTCAGGGTGTGGAGAGGGGCCAGTGGATCCGCCGTCACTGTTCCATACCGCCCGCTACAACCGCTGCCATCCGTGAGGCTGGCACGATCGTTGCCCGATGCGTCCCCGATCCCGCTTTTCTGATCGGCAGCCCCGCGTCCATGGGGCATACTGCGTCGGGAGGAGTGTCCTCAGTCTCGGGACAGACAGGGACATCCAGGGAACCGTGTTCGGGAAAAGCTGAGGGTGCCATGCCGCGTCGAATTCAGGAGATCATGCACAGGCTCGACACGCATGTGCAGCACTTCGCACAGACGAATGCCAGTATCGCCAGCAAGACCAATCTGCTGGCGTTGAACGCCACGATTGAGGCGGCCCGCGCCGGGGATGCGGGACGGGGTTTCGCCGTCGTGGCCAGCGAGGTCAAAAACCTGGCCGAGCAGGCGGCGGTCAACAGCAAGGAATTCCGTGGCGTCATGCTCAAGCAGATCCACGATGGGCTGGAGTTGACCGATCGTCTGATTCAGGAGTTGGAGGGGACGCGGCTGGTGGAGATGGCCCAGACTCTCGTCCAGCTGATTGTCCGCAATCTTTACGAGCGAACTGCGGATGTGCGGTGGTGGGCCACCGACGATGCGCTCTGCCAGGCGCTCGTCACCCGCGACAGCCGCGAGGTTGCCCGGGCCGCGGGCCGCCTCGCCACAATCAACCGGTTTTACAGCGTTTACCGCAACCTCGTCCTGGCGGATTCGGCCGGGGCGATCGTGGCCACTTCGCGGCCGGAGCAGTATCCCGCCTGTGTGGGGGCCAGCGTGGCGCAGGAGGGGTGGTTTCGACAGGCGCTCTCCACAGCCAGCGGCAATGACTACATCGCCGACGACATTCGCACGTGCGGCCTGCACCGCAATTCACCCGTGGCCTTGTATGCCGCGGCCGTTCGCGCCGGAGGGGAATTGCATGGACGCCCGATTGGCGTGCTGGGGGTGTACTTCGACTGGGGGAACCAGTCGCGGGTGATTGTCCAGGAAGAACCCATGTTGACCGAAGAGGAATTCAGCCGCAGTCGGGTCCTGTTGCTCGACCGCCGGCTACGCGTACTCGCAGCCAGCGACTCGGTCGGAATCTTTCAGGCCTACCCGCTGGTCACGCAGGGAAAACCCAAGGGGTCCTACCGCGACGAACTGGGAAATACCATCGCGTTCGCCCAGACCATCGGCTACCAGGAATACGACGGACTGGGATGGTACGCCGTCATCCAGCAAACGCCGGCCCGACCCAGCGAATAAGGGGCCCGCAACTGCGTGTGCACGCCGGCCGGGGGGGGGAACATCCGCCGGATCAGCGCAGGACTTTCGCGACCGCATTCGCCAGGCGCCGCATCCCTTCATCAATTCCCGCCAGGTCCTGCACACCATACGACAACCGCATCTGGTTGCGCGGCCGTCCCTCCGGGGGGCCCGCGTAACAGAGCTCGCCCGGGACGTACATCACCTGGTCCTCCTTGACCGCCACCTGAAACAGCCGGCTGTCGAAACCGGTGGGCGTTGACTCGGGCAATGTCATCCAGACGTAGAGTCCCCCATGTGGCCGGACCCAGTTGACGCCGGGCATTCCGCTGAAATATCGATCGGCCGCAGCGAGCATCGCATCGCGCTTGGTTCGGTAAGCCTGTTGCACCTGCGCCACGTGCGGCTGGTAAAGCCCCTGTTCGAACACCTGGGTCAGCAGGTGCTGGCTGAAGTTCGATGAGCCGAAGTCTTCATTTCCCTTGCGGTCGCAGACCGCCCGCACCAGCTCCTCGGGCAGAATGCCGCAACCGACCCGCAGCCCGGGCGAGAAGCTCTTCGAGAAGGTCTGGGCGTAGATCACCTGCTGTCGGGACGGATCACAACTCCACAGGCTGGGCAACTCGGGGCCGTCGTAATGCAGTTCCCGGTAGGCGGCATCTTCGAGCACAAAGATGCGGTGCTCGCGGGACCACTCCCGGGTCAGTCTGACCAGTTCCCCACGCCGCTCCGCCGCCAGACTGATTCCCGACGGATTTTCATAGTAGCTGACCGAGTAAACAAACCGCACCCGCCCGAGATCTCCCTGTTGGTGCAATCTGGCAAAGGTCTGCTCGAGGGCGTCCATGCGCATGCCCCCCGCGTCGGTTGCGATGGGAATGATCTGCGCGCCCAACCCCTGCAGAGTGCCAAGGTAGGCGAAATAGGTTGGTGCCGCGACCAGGACGATGTCTCCCGGATCGACCAAAATCTCCCCCACCAGCGACAAGAGCTGCTGGGAGCCGGTGGTCAGGACCAACTGCTCGGGACGCAGTCCCAATTGGGAAAGCCCGACCCCTTCCAGCCGCGCGAAATGCTCGGCCACATGGTGCCGCAGCAGGCCTGAACCGGCCGTCGTGCCGTATTGCAGGGCATGCCGGGCCCGGACCGGGTCGGCCCACAGGTGTTCGAAGGCCTGGCGGGTTTCGGCAATCGGCAGCGACTGCGGGTCCACCAGCCCGGCCGCCAGCGAGAGGACCTGCGGATTGTCGACCGCCTGGGCCATCAGAAAGCCAATCGCCTGGTGGCTGGCCCATTCCCAGCGTTGACTCAGTCGCACAGTTCCCACCGCGGAGGTACTCATCAGATCCCCTCTGTTCAGGACCGCAGGGATGTCCTTCGGTCCGCAGATCGATCATCGACCCGGGCTTTCGGGGCGTCAACTGTGGGGGGGGCGTCAGGCCCTGCGGCGGAATCGAAATGCGGCCGGCAGGCTCGTCGGCACGATGCGGGGTCGCTACGTTTTGCGTTTCTGGACTTGCGGAGAGGAGACCGGATGACGGACATCCTTGTGGTTTCCCGCCGACGCCTCGTTCCTGGAGCCTGGGCGTGAGCCTTGTCCCCAACTCTGTTGTCTTCTCTCCCGGCCCCCGGCCGCGCACTGTGGTCGATGCGGCCGGAACCGTCCGCGAAGTTCCCGAAGGGTGGGACTTGCTGTTGCCGGGAGATGCCGGGGCGACCCGCCGGGTGAAGGCGGCGGGTGAGTTCTGGGTGGTTCAGGAACGCCGGGGACGAAAGATTTTCGGGAGAGGAATCTGGGCTCCCGCCGCGACCATCGCACAGGTGCAGTCTGGACTGGAGGCCGAGCGGGCGACCGAAGCCTATGCCAAAAAGCAGCGTTCGGCGGCGGTCCGGCGGGAGCGCCAGCAGGCCGATTATGTCGAAGATTTCCGGGCGGCCGTGTTGCAGTTTCTGGCGTTTGACTCCCGGTATGCGGAGCTGGCGGGGCGTCTGGCCGATGCGGTCACACTGCATGCCACTCCCGTCGGAAGTGGAACAGTGGCTCGCACCTCGATGATTCCAGTCGAGGAACGGGCGGAAGCCGCCGTCATTGCCTGGATGCGTCACCAGACGACCGCCTACGACTCCCTGGCAATCCCCCGGATCCGTGGCGAACGGCGCGAGGTCCGACGGATGCTGGCCCGGCAATCCCGGCTGCTGTTGCAGCAATACCGCCAGGGAGACCCCGCGCCGGAGAATTGTCCCTTGCAGCGGGCCCTCGCTGGGCCGTGAGCGGACGGAGGGAGAAGAGTCTGTCCTCTGGCCCGAGCCAGGATTGTAGCCGGGCAGCCGCCTACAGCCAGTCGCGCAGAATCTCTTCGATTTCTTCCCGTTCGAGGGTGTCATGCGCCAGCAGATTGTCGGCCAGCGCTGCCAGAGCCGCCCAATGCGACTCCTGGTTCAGATGCCGGTAGAGCTCGAGCGAGACCTGTTCGAGAGAGGCCAGCCGCTGTCTCTCGTCGGGCCACAGCAGTTGCCCCGATTCCCAGGCCGCCTGCCAGTCGGCCGCCCATTCCGCCACCATCCCGGGATGGTAGGGATCGCCGGTGTAGAGCATCTCGGCCACGGGCCCGGCGAGGCTCACCCGCACCAGCTTCCGGGCGAGTTCCTGCTCCCCTTCCGAACGCCGCCAGCGAATCTCGGTTCCCCCTTCACGGGCCGGGCCATCATCGTTGTCGGGATCGATGGTCACCAACCGCACCCGCCCCCCCAATTGCCAGGCGACCATGGCATGTCCCGCTTCGTGATAGGCCACCAACTCGGGCTCCGTCATGATGCCTCCTGCGACGTCGCGGGGCCGGATGCCGGCCAATCGGCCGTGGCCTGGTACATCACAATTCCGGCCGCCACGGCCACATTCAGCGAGTCGACCCCGTGGGCCATCGGCAGCGTCACCCGCCTCCGGCACGAGCGGGCGATCTCGTCCGACAACCCGGGATCCTCCGTTCCCAGGAACACGGCCCGGCGGTGCGCGAACCGGGCCTCCCGCAACGATTCGGCTGCGGCATCCAGCACCGTCGCAATGGTCTCGAATTTCTCCTGGTGCAACTGCCGGAAGACCTCGGGCCAATCGTTGGTCTCAATCACGGGGAGCTGGAAGATCGCCCCCATCGAGGTGCGCAACACACGCCGCGACCACGGATCGACTCCTTCGGTCCCCACCAGCAGCATGTTTGCCCCCAGGGCAAGGGCGGTCCGTGCGATTGTTCCCAGGTTGGTGGGGTCGCGCAGCTCGGGGCAGCCGATGGCGAGGGCGGGTTCGCCCAAGGGCAACCGCTGCAGCAGGCCTGTCAGCGAGGGGGCCGGTGGGATCCGCCCCAGGGCCAAGACGCCCCGATGAAACTGAAAGCCAATCAACTGCGAGATCTCGTGAGAGTCGAGCAGCAAGACATTTGTGGCATCGGAAATCTGACGGGCGAGCCGCACGTGCAGCGCGGGAGTACAGGCGATCGTGTCGACCTCCAAGCCACTGGCCAGCAGGCGAACCACCAGTTTCTCCCCTTCCGCCACGAAGGTTCCGCCGCGCTGCCCCCCACGCTGTTTCAGATCGCGGAAGGGATCGAGTCGCGGGTCTGTGAGAAGTGGCCGCTCGCTGGGCATCCGGAACCGCTGGGAAAAGGGGGGGCAATTGCTGGGCGCGATCAGGTCACTTGGCGCACTTTGGGGGAGAGATCACACTCGCCTCCGGAAACTCGACTTCGTCGGGAAGTCTGACCGCACCACCTTGCCACCCACCGTGCGGCTGGCATTTCGCCTCTGGACCACTGGTTATCGGGCATGTCGCAATCGTTGTCAAAGTCGGAACTGCCGCACTCCCAGGCGTCCGCTGCGGCAAGCCCGGCACGAGCCCTCCATTCGGCGGGGCCGATTCGGATTGGCGTGGTGGGGCTGGGGCGGTTTGGCGTGCTCCATTCCCGCACGCTGGCGGCACTCGATGAGTTTGACCTTGTGGCGGTCGTGGCCCGTCGGGCCGAGAGCCTCGCCGCCGCCCAGCCGTTCCTTCCCGGTGTTCCGGGCTATTTGCAGCTCGAGCAGGCACTGGCCGAGACGGCGCCAGAAGCCTGGGTGGTGGCGTGCAGCACCTCGCAGCACCTGGCTGTGACACGGCGATTGCTGGAATCGGGGGCGCGGGTGTTGCTCGAAAAACCGATTGCCGAAAGTCTGGCCGAGGCGCGGCAATTGGCCGACATCGTGGAGCCGGGCACGTCGCGGCTGATGCTCGGGCACATTGTGCTGTTCAACAGCGAGTTCGCCGAGTTGCTGCCGCTGGTGCGGCAGCGCGGTCCGCTCGCCTATGTTCAGTCGGTGCGGCATCGACCGGCCACCATCGTCCGACAGTTCCCTGGCGAAAACCCGCTGGTGGCCGCCATGGTGCATGACCTGTACTGCGTTCAGGCACTCGTCTCGCAGCCCGCTCACGAAAAGAGTGCGGTTTCTGGTCACTCGTCGACTCCCGCCCCCGATCCTGTAACCTACAGCGCGGCCTATCATCGGACGCCGCAGGGAGAGATCGACCTCGCGTCGGCCCGGCTGGTCTTCCCTGGGGGACTGGTAGCCGACTTTACGGCGTCGTACCTCACCCCCGCCGGCATGGCGCCCCGCGGTTACGATCGGCTCGAAGTGTTTGGCGCGGGCTGGTCCGCGCGGTGCGAGCCCAACCCCCGTCCGCTGCAAGTCTGGGGTGATAAAGCGGAGTGGCCCCTGGCGCTCGAGATTCGGACGGGAGGGGCGCTCGCCGGTGAGGAAACCTCTCCCGCGGGCATGCTGGCGGAAGAACTGCGTTGCTTCGCCCGGGTGGTCCGCGATCGTCAGCCTATCCCCCGAGGGGCCACGTACCATGATGGGCTGCAGGTGCAGGAGTGGATTGAACGCCTGCATGCGTCGGCCCTGGCGGCCGGCTGATTCACTTTGGTTTTTCGTCTTGTGCCGGACTCTCTGGCGCACTCCCCATCCCACGGCATGACACCACTTTCGCTGACCCCCACCTCCGAATCGCGACAGATCCTGGTTACAGATTTCGACGGGACCCTCTGGTCGCACGATTACTACTTGTTGTTCACCGATCGATATGGCGGGCCCGACACACTGCAGGCGTGGCACGACTACCGACGCGGGGAGATCACCCATTTTGAGGCGATGCGGCGCATTTACGCCGCGGCTGCGCCCGGGGAACAGGCCTTGCGTGACCTGCTGCGGGATAACGGCCTGGGACCATTGGTCCGGGCGGGAGCCGAACGGCTGCGGGCCGCCGGGTGGAGCCTCGTGATCGTTTCGGCCGGTTCGCTCTGGTACATCGAGCAGCTTCTGGCCGAGGCGGGATTGGTGGCCGAGGTTCACTCGAACCCCGGCCATGTCCGGGAAGGACGGCTCTGTCTGACGCGGCCGGAGGGAAGTCCGTATCCGTCCCATCAAAACGGCATCGACAAGGCCGCCGTCGTCCAGCACTGGCAATCGCGGGGATGTACCGTCGCTTTTTCGGGGGATGGTTACCCGGATGTCGAACCGGCCCGGCTGGTCCCCGCAGAGTTGAGGTTCGCCCGGGGCTACCTGGCCGAAGAACTGACAACCCTCGGCGAGCCGTACATCCCGTTCCAGCACTGGAGCGAAGTCTGCGACCACCTGACGCGTTAAAGTCTGGTCGGAAATGCGCCTCGGGCGGCTGTCGAGGCTGCGCGGGGGGAGCTGATTCCGGGGATGAAGGGTCCCGCCACGGGCACGGCCGGGTTGTTACGAACGGTTCAAGTCGGCCAGCTTCTGTTCGAGCCTTTCGATCCTCTGCAGCAGGGAGTCGATATCTTCCTGGCGGGCGACCTTCAACCGGTCGAAGGCTTCGTTGAGTCGGGCATCGACGAACGACTCGGCCTCGCTGGCCGCTTCACTCCCCATTTTTTTGACCCCGGCTTTGACGAGCCCGAACTGAATCATCGCGCTGTCGATCCGCTTGTCGACCTCAGCATTCAGTTCCTGGCGGGCCTGGTCGACCCGCTTGTTCAGCTCTTCAGTGAAGTCTCTGGCATCCTGTTCCGAGAGCTTGGCCCGGTTCGAAACTTCGGCGGCCAACTGCTGGGCCTTGTCCTTGGCGAGGCTCGCCAGTCCAAGGCTGGTGAAGATCGCCTGCTTGAGCAGGTCGATGGCATTGTCGCCAGTTGGATTGACCGTGGGGGGAACGCTCGGAGGAGTGGCTGGGGTGTTCATCGGGCAATCCGTCGGTTGTGAAGGTGAGAGAAATCAGTACGGTCAGGAGGGGGGCCAAGGGGCGGCAACCTGATGGACTGTCCAAGGGTGTCCACCGTCCCGGATGCCGCGTGAGACATCCCCCCACCGGATTCCAGTCTTGCAAAGTTCATCGTCCACTCGCCCAGAGCACCATGCTCCGGCGAAACTCGTCCGAAACTGCGGCCGGTTCCCCAGTATCCTATCCACTGGAATCCTTGCGGTGAATCGGGCCAAATCGGACAGTCGCCGGCGGATTCCGGAAATCCGCTCCAAACCAGTCAGGGGAGTTCTGTGGCGGGGGGCGTCGCGGCGGTGCGAGTTGGTCTCGGACCATGCCCTCCCCAACGCTTGATGTCGATCCTAAGATTTGAGGCATCAAGGAGTTCTTTTCGTCTTCCATTCTTTCCGGGGTTGAAACTTCGACGAGGTCTGGGATGGCCTGCCGTGAGTTTTCCGAACCTTTCTGGAGTTGCACACATGTCACGCGTTGTGTTTCCCCTCGCAGCCTGGTCTCTGGTCCTGGTGGCCGGATTGTCCGGATGTGGTGAGCCGCCGGCTCCCAAGCGAACTGCAGCCAACGATCCGGCTCCTGCGGCCGCCCAGTCGGTCACGACCCGGAACATGGAGGTGGACGAAGAAGAGCCATTGCCTGCCGACGATCAAGCGGTGGGTGAAAAGAAGACCAAGCCTGCGACGGACGGCGAAGCAGCGGTCACGACAACGACATCTCCGGAACCGGCTCCGAAGTCTGAGCCGACCGAACCCCAGTCCACTCCTCAGCCGGAGACCAAGGGTGCCGAGGCGAACACAGCCAAGGTTATGCTTGGCTCTCCCGAGTTGACATCCGGGATTCCCGGAGAGGGACCGTTGACCGTGGCCCAGGTCGAGGCCTGGCTGGCGGATCCGAAGAACCACGAGATCCTCTCGGTCGAACTTCCTCTGGGGCTGAGCCTTGGGGTGATTCCTGCCGACGTACTGGCGGCCAATCCTCTGACTCGGGCCAAGATTGAACTCGGCCGGCAACTTTATTTCGACACCCGCCTGAGCTCGAACAACACCGTCAGTTGTGCCAGCTGCCACCATCCCGATCATGGCTACGCCAAGGAAACCCAGTTTGGTGTGGGTGTGGATGGTCAGATGGGGGGACGCAACAGTCCGGTCAGCTACAACCGGATTCTGAGCCGGGCCCAGTTCTGGGACGGCCGTGCTCCCTCGCTGGAAGCGCAGGCGGTCGGACCCATCGCGAATCCGATCGAGATGGGGAATACGCACGAGAAGGCTGTGGCGGCCCTGGCGGCCATTCCCGGTTACAAGCTGCAGTTCGACAAGGTTTTTGGTGACGGCGGGACCACCATCGACAACGTCGGCAAGGCGATCGCCGCGTTCGAGCGGGCCATCGTGACCGGACCTTCCCCCTACGACTACTACGAGCGGGTCGTTCCCTTCCTGAAGCTGACGGAAGAGGATTTCGCCGATGACGCCGAACTGAAGGCCGAGTACGACGCGAAGCTGGCCGCGTCGAAGGCTCATCCGATGTCGGACAGCGCCATTCGCGGCAAGGAGCTGTTCTTCAGCGAGCGGATCAACTGTGCCCACTGCCACGTGGGAGCCAACTTCGCCGATGAGCTGTACCACAATCTGGGCATCGGCATGGACAAGGCCGAACCCGACCTCGGTCGGTTCAACGTGACGAAGGAAGAGAAAGACAAGGGAGCGTTCAAGACTCCCACGACCCGCAATGTGGCGCTGACCCCTCCATACATGCATGACGGGAGCCTGAAGACCCTGCTCGAGGTTGTTGAGCATTACAACAAGGGAGGAACCCCGAACCCCACCCTCAGCCCCAAGGTGAAGAAGCTCGACCTGACCGAGCAGGAGAAGCTCGACCTGGTGGCTTTCATGGAGGCCTGCACGGGAGCCTTCCCTGTTGTGAATCCGGGGCGTCTGCCTGAGTAATTGCGGACACTTTGCCGGCAGCGAATCCTTTGAAGGCGCTGCATTCCTGATGTTGGGGGGGGGCTGGATCCCGTTTCAGCCCCCCCCGATCGTTTCTTTGCCAAGGGCGACGTGACCGAGCGAGCGGAGGGCTGCTTCCTCCAGAGGCGATGATCGGCTTGGATCGGTATTTGTCGGGGAGACATTGGTATTTGCCGATTCCAATGTTTGAGATATGTTGCCAATTCAAGAGCGTGGAACTTCCTGTTCAGACATCGCCGCAGGGCCTCTGCATGGATTCGCAGAAAGCAGATGTGGAAACTCCAGTCGTCCGTCGAACCCTTCTGGGACGGGGCTGGTGGGCCTTTGCTTTGGTTGTTGGCGGAGCCTGGTGGGCCTGGGAGCGTCCGGCATCTCAGGAGGCCGCACCGTCGGCCGTCCGAACGCCGCAACTGCTCGAATGGGTTGACAGTGGGCCCGCGGCTGGTCCGGCGAACGATGCCGGAGTCGTTGATCCCCCTTCCGTCACCGATGCTCCCGTCGATGCATTTCCAGGCTCGGCTCCAGAAGCCACATCTCCCGAGCAACAGGTGCTGGGGGTCTGGCGCGACTTCTATCGCGGCGAGCGGACCTTGACCCTCAAGGCCGACGGCACGGGGACAATGGTCGTCAAGCTGGCGGGGATGGCCAAGAAACTCTTCGCCGAAACCCTGCAGTTTGATTTGACCTGGGGGTTCGAAGAAGGACTGTTGGTGATGAGCACTGTGGATGGACGGCCCGCCTCCAAATTCGAGGTGATCCGCAAGCTGTACGGCGACCGGGCGGAATACGAAGTGCTGGAGTTGACGTCCGATCAAATGCGTCTGAAGGATGCGGGGGGCAAGACTGAATACGACTGGCGGCGTCCCGAGAAGCTCTACGAAGACTTGGCCCTGGACGAACAGGACTCTCTTTAGGTTCCACGGAAGGATACGGAAGTGAAGCGGGGATGGACGCGGCGAAATTGGCTGCTGGGTGGCCTGGGGTTGTGTGCCGGGGGGGCGGGGTTGGCCTTGTACCGCAATCACAAGCGCTACAACCATTTCGAGGTGCATGATCCGGGGCTCGTCTACCGCAGTGCCTGGCTTGAGGCGGATGTGTTTGCCGAGCTGATCTCCCGCTATCAGATTCGCTCGATTGTCAATCTGTGCAATCCTGACGAAATGGGACGCCAGCGGTGTGTCGCCGAGCGGTCGGCGGTCGAGGGGGCGGGGGCGGTGCTCTACGACGCCACGATGCCCAACACGATCGACCCGGCCGATCCCCAGGTGGCCCGCCTGGTCGAGATTCTGTCGAATCCGAACAACTACCCACTGCTGGTGCACTGCCAGCATGGGGTCACCCGCACCGCCAAATTCCTGGCGATGTACGACATTCTTTACAGGCATTTGTCGGCCGACGAGTCGCTTTCCCGGATGCCGGTGTTTGGGCATGGGGAATACACCGTGTCGGTTTACGCCTTCGCCCGAAATTTCGAGCAGCAGCACGCCGCGAAATATCCGCAGGCAGCCGGTGCGCTCGAACAGTTGCGGCGTTGATTGCAATTCGCGACGGTAAGCCAGCAGAGGGGTCGCAATCCGGAGGCTCATGCTGCGCAGTCATGTGCCAGGTTCCTTCGGTGATCCAGGACTGACTTGGCGGACAATCGGCTAGGCCGAAGGGAAACAACGTGGCGACGAATCTCTTTGATTTGACGGGACAGACGGCCGTGGTCATTGGCGGAACCGGTGTGCTGGGGGGGGCGATGGCCCAGGCGCTGGCGGACGCGGGGGCGACGGTGGCTGTTCTCGGCCGGCACGCCGGCCGGGGGGCGGCCCGGGTTGAAGAGATCGCCGCCGCGGGGGGACAGGCCTTCTTCCAGACAGCCGATTCCGGAGACCGGGAGTCTCTGTTGACCGCCCGCCAGGCGATTTTGGCGCGGACCGGCGGGGTGCATGTTCTGGTGAATGCCGCCGGAGGAAACCGGCCCGAGGCGACCCTACCCCCCGGCAGCGACTTCTGCCAGCTTCCCCAGCAGGCCTGGCGGGATGTGTTCGATCTGAACCTGGTGGCCGGCGTCTTGCTTCCGTCCCAGGTGTTCGGCGAGACGATGTTGGCCCAGAAGCAGGGGAGCATCATCAACATCGCATCACTCTCGGGCATTCTCCCGTTGTCGCGGGTGGTGGCCTATTCGGCGGCCAAGGCGGCGGTGATCAATCTCACGCAGTTCCTGGCGCGGGAATGGGCGACACAGGGAATCCGCGTGAACGCCATCAGTCCCGGGTTTTTCCCGGCCGAACAGAACCGTCCGCTGCTGTACGAGGCCGATGGGGTCACCCCCAGTCCCCGCGGCAAACAGATCTTTTCGCACACTCCCATGGGGCGGTTTGGCGAAAAACAGGAATTGGGCGGGGCGGTTGTCTGGCTGGCGTCGCAACGGGCCTCTTCCTTCGTAACGGGACAAAACATCGTGGTCGACGGTGGGTTTACCTCGGTCACCATCTGACCCGTCGGGTCTCGGTTTTCCGGGCGGTCGACGGGGGGCAATTCCCCCTGCATCCGGTTACAATTCGCGGCGCGGGAGGGACCCGTGCGCCGGTCCCCGGTCACCCTTTTTCCTTTGGGAGTTTTCATGAGCGGTTTGTCGATTCGGCAGGATGCCTGTGAGCTGGATTTCCTTTCGCTGGGAGCGCTGGTCCACCGGCTCGATCCCGGGGTGATCCCCTTCCGCAAGGCGAAGTCGCTCGACATCCACGTCTCGGGGGGCGAATACAACGTCGCGGCCAACCTTTCCGACTGCTTTGGCCTCAAGACCGGTGTCGCCACGGCGATGGTCGACTACCCGATCGGCGAGATGGTGCAGGCGAAGGTCCGCGAGATGGGGGTGACCCCGTTCTACAAGTGGTTCAAGCACGACGGCGTGCGCGGACCGAACATCGCCACGGTCTACAGCGACCGGGGGCAGGGGGTGCGGGCTCCCGTCGTCTTCTACAACCGCTCCAACGAAGCGGGGGGGATGCTGAAGCCGGGCGATTTCGACTGGAAGGGGATCTTCGCGAAGGGAGTCCGCTGGTTCCACTCGGGAGGCATCTTCTCGGCCCTGTCCGAGACCACCGCTCCGCTCATTGTCGAGGCCATGAAGGCGGCCAAGGCGGCGGGAGCGATCAACTCGTTTGACCTCAACTACCGGGCCAAGCTCTGGGCGGCGATTGGCGGCGATGCCAAGGGACAGCAGGTGATCCGCACCATCGTCGACCAGGTCGACGCCCTCGTGGGCAATGAAGAAGACCTGCAGAAGGGGCTGGGGATCAAGGGGCCCGAGGTCGACAAGAGCAAGTCGAAGCTCGATCCGGACAGCTTCTTCCAGATGATCGACCAGGCGGTCCAGAAGTTCCCCAACATCAAGCTGGTGGCCACCACCCTACGTGAGGTCCATTCGACCAACCGCCACGACTGGGCGGCCGTGCTGTGGCTCGATGGCAAGCGCTACGTCAGCCCAACGATGGAGCTCGACGTGATCGACCGCATCGGCGGCGGGGACGGGTTTGCCGCCGGGCTGTTCTACGGCCTGCTGGCGGGCAAGACCCCCGAAGAGGCGCTGCGTCTGGGCTGGGCGCATGGCGCTCTGCTGACCACGTTCCCCGGCGACGTCACCATGGCCCGACTGCCCGAGGTGGAAGCGCTGGCCAAGGGGGGCTCGGCCCGCGTGCAGCGGTAGGACGATCTCCAGGCGATTCCCCTGATTCCGACACCGGCGGGATGTGATTGCATCCCGCCGGTGTTTTGTTGGGGGGGGGCGAAACCGCTGATCGACAACTGGAATTGCAGTTTGATTCGGGCCACCGTAGACTTTGTCCAGCGACAAGCCAAATCGCCGAGTCTGGACTTCCAGAGCGGGGGACCCAAATCCTTGGGGCGAACTCGAGCTCATCGAGCGGGACATCTTCGGTTCCGAGCCCGTCAGCTAACCTCGCAGGCGTTCGAGGACACCTTGTCAGGAGACATGGAGAGCCGCGGCTCGTTCGGAAGGCTCCCGTGCACTTTGCCGATTCCAGGCTGGAATCTGCCTCCTTGTCGTTATGACCCGGCAGATCGTCTGCGCACCCCCTGAGCCGTGTTGGTGATCTGAATTCACCGTGCCGCGGGAGGTGACGCTGCGCTTCGGGTCCGAGCCACGAGGTGTCGCCATGTCTGACCCGGTTTCGAAACAACATGCCCCCGCGCAGCATTATGCCTGGTGGCTTATCATGTGCCTCTGTGGAGTGGATTACTTCAGCACGCTGGGATATCAGCCGTCGATTGCATTTGAAGGGGCGGGTACACTGGCTCCGATTGCGACCCTGGTCCTGGTCTTCGTGACCCTGCTGGGAGCGCTGCCGATCTACTCGCATGTGGCCGGTGCGACTCCCGATGGCGTGGGGTCGGTGGGGATGATCGAGCGGATGTTCTCCGGGTGGGGAGCCAAATTGGCGGTGCTGGTCCTCGTGGGATTCGCTGCCACCGATTTTGTCATCACCAAGACCCTGTCGGCGGCCGACGCCTCGGCCCACCTCATCTCGAATTCGCTGTATGCGGCGCACGCGCCCCACTGGCTGCAGGGGCAAATGGTCGTGACGATCTTTCTGCTGGTGCTGCTCGGAGCGATGTTTCTCAAGGGATATGGCGAGGTGGTCACGCTCGCAACCGTGCTGGTGGTCACCTACATCCTGCTGACGACCTTGATTTTGGGGGCGGGATGCTGGTTTCTGTTGCGGCATCCCGAACTGATTTACCAGTGGCTCACCGCCATTTCCACGGGTGAATATCACCTCGCGCACGCGCCCCTCTCCGGCCGCGGCCCGCTGGTCGCCGTGGGGATTGCCTGCCTGATCTTTCCGAAACTGGCACTTGGCATGAGCGGATTTGAAACGGGAGTTCTGCATATTCATCTGGTTCGTGGCACCGTGGAGAATCCAGGTGATGAAGCGGCGCGAATCCGGCATACGCGGCTGCTCCTGGTCACCGCCGCCCTGATCATGTCGCTGTTGTTACTGGGGTCGTCGCTGGTGACTGGTACGAACACGCTGATCCCAGCCGTGGAATTCGCGCAGGAACCGGTCAAGGGGAAGGCGATCGATCGGGCCCTCGCATTCATCGCCCATGGAGAGAGTCCCTTCGCGATCTGTCCCTGGTTTGGTCCCGTGTTCGGAACGATTTACGACATTTCCACGATTTTGATCCTGTGGTTCGCCGGGGCCTCGGCCATGGCCGGTCTGCTGAACATGGTCCCCCATTACCTCCCCCGCTATGGCATGGCCCCAGAATGGGCATCCGCCTATCGTCCCCTCGTTGTGGCGTTCACCCTGATCAATCTCGTGATGACCTGGGCTTTCCGGGCCGACGTCTCGGCACAGGGGGGGGCATATGCCACGGGCGTACTGGTGCTGATGACCAGCGCCGCCATCGGTTCCTGTGCCGATTTGGGCCGACAGATCCGCATTGCGGGGAGCATGGTCCCGGTGTGGTTGCGATGGCAGCGGAACGTCTTCGCGGTCATCGTGGTCGTGTTTGTTTACACCACGATCGCCAACATCTTTGAGCGCCCCGATGGCATTATTATCGCCTCGATTTTCATCGCGATCACGCTGACAATCTCACTCGTTTCCCGGATCTGGCGAAGTCGTGAATTGCGACATAAGGAGTTTCGTTTTGAGACTGAAGCCGATCGAATGCTGTGGACTGATCTCTGCAGTGAGGAGAATTTTCGTGTCCTGGTCCCCCATCGCCCGGGCAGCCGATCGCTGGAAGAAAAAGAAGTCGAAGTCCGCAAGAGACATCGGATTCCCAACTCGGTTCCCATGGTGTTTTTGGAGGTTCATCCGGGAGATCCGAGCGAATTCCACAACTCTCCCATCATCTCGGCGCGGCAGGAGTCCGGGCGGTTCGTCATTGTTGCCCGCGATGTTGTGTCGGTCTCGCACACGATCGCGCAGATCGCCCTGGAGATCAGCCGGACCGGAGCTCCGCTTGACGTCGTGTTTGGATGGAGCCAGGGGAGCACACTGCGACTGGCCTTCGAATACCTGTTTTTTGGCCAGGGCGATGTTCCGAACAGTGTCTTCGCCCTGATTCAGAATGCTGTGTCCGAACCATCGCGACGGCCGACCGTCCTTGTGGCCTGATCGCCGACGGCGAGACCGTCCCATCGGATCTCTTCATCAGGTGAGGCGACACATCCCGATGCACATAGTCAACCCATCATCCAGGAAATGAATTCCCGTCATTTCCCGAACAACGACCGGCCGCCGGCGACTGAAAGTCCCCGGCGGCCGATCGAAGCCTATCGGTCAATCGGTCGCTACGGGAGAAGAGCGTGACCCGTGCGAATCAGCAGTTCCCTCCAAATCACTTGTCTTCCTCGTCGTCATTCTCCACCAGCCGTTCGAGGTCGGCGCGACGGGCTCCCATCAGTCCCACCACCACCCCGTGCGCCTTGAGGGCGGCCTGCGCGCGGGAACTGAGTATCAGCAGCGAAATCAGACTGATGCAGGGAATCAGCCCCAGCAACAGGTAGAGCCACGGCGAATTCTTGAGAGCCGACGCGAGTCGATACACAAAAAACAGCGACACGATATTGATGAACAAGGGCATGACGGCCAGGGGGAGTGCCAACAAGGGCATCCCCGTACTCTTGGCGAGGGAGGGAGCCAACTGGGAGACAGGAATTGACAAAAACTGCAGCAAGATCAGCCAAATGATGGCTCTGTGCTCTTGGCCGATCTGGTAAACCTCGTCATTCGTGTAACCTTTTTCTTCGGCCATGTCGTACGCTTTCTCTAATGCCGGGGAATGGGCGAATCGAATCAACAGGTTATCGAAACCTCGACGCCACTCCTGGCGCCACACCCCGCCAGGCTGGTCTTTTGTCGCAGGAATTCGGAAGTTTCGGGACGACGTCCCTGGTCCCAAACCATACCGAAAGAGGAAACCCGGCTGCCACCCCATCGCGACTGCTCAGCCAGAGGATACGATCTCGCGGTGCGGAAAATGGACGATGTTCGATCAACCGAAGAGGGGCCCGCTGCTGTTTTGGACAGTCTGCGGCACACTTCGAGGGTCAGTCGATATACACAAACTCATTCAGGCACAGCAGCACCTGGCAGAACTCGACCAGCGCCGCTGCGGTCCGTCCGGGATCGTTCCCCCCCGAGGTCTCGACGAAGGTCTGCATGCGGTCGCGCTCGGCGGCCGTCGGCAGCCGTCCCATGGTGATCCGGTACGCCTGCTCGATCGCCCCTGTCAGCGGGACCTCGGCATTCGGCCGGACCCGCTGGGCCAACCGCTGCGCTTGTTGCCTGACAAAGGGAGAATTCATCAGGGCGAGGGCCTGCGTGGGAACCGTCGTGCTGATCCGCTCACCAATGCTCTGTGTCGGTTCGGGGGCGTCGAACATCGTCAGGAACGGAATCAGCTCGCTGCGCTTGACCCGCAGATAGACCGATCGCCGGGGCACATTGTCGAGGAAGCTCGGCCCATACATCGTGGTATCGAGGTTTCCGCCAATCGCCAGGATGGCGTCGCGAATCACCTCGGCTTCCAGGCGGCGCGGGCGGTAATGCCACAGCAGGCGGTTCTGCGGGTCGGCCTGCAGATTGGCCGCGGGAGCATCGTTCCCCTGCTGGTACACCGCGCTCTGCACCATCAGCTTGTGCAGCGGCTTGAGCTTCCAGCCGTTGCGAATCAGCTCGCGGGCCAGCCAGTCGAGCAGTTCCGGGTGCGAAGGGCGTTCTCCCTGGGCCCCGAAATCGTTGGGCGTCGCCACCAAACCCCGTCCAAAGTGATGCTGCCACAGCCGGTTGACAATCACCCGGGCCAAGAGCGCCCCGGCTCCGTCGTCAACGTCGGTCATCCAGTTTGCCAGAGCGAGCCGTGGTTCGGTCGCCGGTTGCCCGGCGGCGGGCGTCGGCAGCCACTTCGCCGGGCCGTCGGCATTGCGCATCAGCACCTGCAAAAACGCCGGCGAGGCCTGCCCCGCCTTGGCGTCGACCTCACCCCGCCGCAGAAAAAACACATCGCGGCCACCGGCCACCGTCGTGTAAACCTCGGTCAGTGGCGCCCGTGGCCGGGCCCGGCGATGTTGCTCGAGCTTGTGGTGCACCTCCGCCGTGGGAGGGTCAAACGGTGCCAGCCATGTGACCGCCTGCTCACGCAGTGTTTCGGGCAAGGTGTTTTTGTTCGCCGCCAGAATGGTGCGCAGTTCTCCCAGGTGCTGTCCCAGAACTTCCCCGGCCCACGTTGGAGCACCGGGGGCCGTGCTGAACGACAGACGCAGGCGTCCCAGGCCATCGCTGGCGAACTTCAGCTCGATCTGCAGCCGGGTCCCCGAGGCAAACCCCGGCAGCCCCCCCTCGATCTCAAAAATGCCTGCGTTGTCTTTGCCGTTGTCGCCAATCGCCCGCCAGAACGTGCCGGGATTGTCATCGACGGCATTTTTGAACGGATGCGCCTGCTCTTCGAATGCAAACTGTGCCGGCTTGAGCTTGAGCACGACGGGGGCCTCGGTGCTGGCGGGATCGAGCGGCTTCGCCGTCACCTTGAAGTCGGCCAGTGTGAAGCTGCCATCCCCCCCCAACCCGGGTCCCTTGTTGGGAAGGGACTTGTCGGTGAGTGCATCGAGCCGCAGAGCGGTGAGATTCTTCTGATGGGTGAAGATCGTCACCGTGTAAGTGTCTGCATTGCGGCGATTGGGTCCGGTGAAGCGGATCACCCCGTCGGCCTCGGTCGCCAGCCAGGTGTCTGCCGTCTCCACCGACTGCGGCACCCCCACCTGCCAGCGTGGCTCGCCCGTGAGTTGTGGAAACTGCTTTTGTTGCCACTCCACGAAGCGGGTGGGCAGGGTGGCCTGGGCGTACGACGTACGCTCCTGCTGCAGCTTCACCAGTTCGGCGGCATGCTGCTCGATCGCCCGCTGCGTGGCGGCGGGATCGGGATCGAGAAACTGGCTGCCATGACTGGCCCGCGCAAATGATGCGGCCAGTCCGTAATAGTCGTTGTGGGGAAACGGATCGTACTTGTGCTCATGGCAGCGCACGCAGCCAATGGTCAGCCCCAGCATCGATCCGCCGATGGTCATCAGCATGTCGTCGAGCTGATCGTAGCGGATGCGCTCTTCCGTCTTCGCGGTGATCTGGCCGGGGAAGGGGCCTGCGACCAAAAACCCGGTGGCCGAGGCCCCGTGGTAGCCGGGCTGCAATACATCCCCGGCCAGTTGCATCTTCACGAACTGGTCGAAGGGGAGATCCTGATTGAGGGCCCGGATGACCCAGTCGCGGTAGTGGTAGGCTCCGGGGCGAAAGCCGTCGAACTCATAGCCGCCACTTTCGGCAAATCGGACGGCATCCAGCCAGTGCCGGCCCCAACGCTCGCCGTAATGCTGGCTCTGCAGCAATGAGTCGATCAGGGTGTCGACCGCCGTGGAAGAAGTGTCGTTGAGAAAGGCGGTGGCCTGTTCGGGGGTGGGGGGAAGGCCGACCAGGTCGTAGGTCAGCCGACGCAGCAGCTTCTCGCGGGGCGCGGGGCTGCTGGGAGTGAGCTGCTGCGCCTCAAGCCGGGCGAGGATGAACCGGTCGATGGGAGTCTTCACCCAGGCCGACTGGGTCACCTCGGGCACCGCCACGTCGACCAGCGGCTGGAACGACCAGAATTGCTTTCCCTCGGCCAGATTGATTTCCCGTTTTTTCCCGGGAGAGGGGGCTCCATCGCGAGGATCGGGAGCCCCCAGTTCAATCCAGCGGCGGAAGTCGGCGATCACCGTTTCGGGGAGCTTGCCACTGGGGGGCATCTCGAGGCCGTCGTACTGCAGCGCCTTCAGCAGCAGGCTTTCAGCGGGTTTGCCGGGAACGACACTGGGACCGGTCTCGCCCCCCTTGGCGACCGCAGCGCGGGTGTCAAGCGCGAGTTCGCCGCGCAGCTTCCCCTTTTCGGCCGCCTCAGCCGAGTGGCACGAGTAGCAGTGCTGCACCAGGACCGGGCGAATTTTCTGTTCGAAAAACTCGAGATCCTGGGGTTCGGCCGCCGGGAGAGACGCGGCGAACGTCCCCAGTGCAAGACAGAGGGGAGAAACAGCAGCCAGCAGTTGTCGCAACGACATCAACACACCCGGTGACAGGGGTTTGGTGCAGGGGCCGAACTCAACTCCCCCGCACCGGTGGTGCGGGAGGAGTGTGGGAGCTGGCCAACTACCTGAGTGTACGGGAAGACCGGCCCTGTGGGCCACCGCGCCGCCCTGGTTACGTCATCTGCACGACGTTTTGAGCAACCCCCTCGATGGTGTTCTCGGCCAGGGTGATGTCTTTTGTGTCTTTGCCGAGGCGAATACCCACCCGCTGCTCGGCCCCCCGGGTTTCCTGGATCCGGTTTCCCCGGATGGTGACCAGTTCGGTTCCCCCCTGCACATCGATCGCGGCGGCTTTGGCCGGTCCCGTGTTGACGCAGGTGTTCCCTTCGATGAGGTTCCGATGGGCGCAGAAGGTGGGGCCCCGTTCGGGACGGAAGAGCACCGCCACTTCGCCGCTGTTTTTGATGGTGTTGTTGCGGACGATGTTGTCGGTGTCGCGGTGTCCCAGCGAGATGCTGTAGGTGTTGCCGTCGAGCTGGTTGTTCTCGGCCAGTCCGTACTGCACGCCCCAGCAGAAGAAGATGCCGATCTTGTTCCGCTCGATGCGGTTGTTGCGCATCACGGGGCGTTGCGAACCCGAGCCGGGGTGCAGCCCCAGATCGGCATTGTCGTGGCTATGGCACTCTTCGACGAGGGTGTCGTGGCAGATCTGCCAACTGATGCCATCGCCATGATTGTTGCGGGCGGTCACTTTCCGGAAGACCAGGTCGTTGCAGTCTTGGAAAAACAGGCAACCGCCGTAGTTGCCATCGAGATGGGCGTTGTTTTCACGGTTTCCATCGAGACAGAGGTTCTCGATGGTCACATTCTCGATTTCTTCGCCGGTGACCAAAGGGAAGAGGGACCAGCAGGTGGAGTCTCCCATCTGCCAATAGTTCTGACGAAGCGCCTTGTCGAGTTTAAAACGGTTCCCCGAGCGGGCGACCAAAGTCCGCTTGGCGACTTCCTGTCCGCCATTGTGGGGGTTCTTGGTTCGCAGCAAAACACTGTCTCCTACCGCAAACCCGGCCGCATCCTCCAGGGTGATTTCCTGGTCGTACCAATCGCTGTCGACAGCCAGTTTGGTGTGATGGGAGGGATGCTTCTTCAGCACGGCATCGAGCCCCGAGCCCAGCAGCCGGACGTTGGATTTCATCCACAGCGAGCCCCGCAGCACGTATTCGCCGGGAAGCACCTGCACCGTCCCGCCCCCCAGGCCGGCGACGTAATTGATGGCGGCCTGCAGCGCTTTGTGAGAGGTGCCGACGATGTCGGCCTCCCGCGGGCCGACCGTGACGGTGAGACGCTCATTCCACGCGGGCTCAACGACGCGATCTCCCGAAGTGGCCCGGGGACGGCGGATGCTTCGGGAAGGGGGGCCGCCGATGACCTGCGGCTCATCGGCCCGCGCCAGACCCGGCCCAGTCTGTCCCACGCCGGCCAGCGCGGCCAGCGTTCCCAGGGAACCACCCAAAAACGAGCGTCGGGACGAATTTGGGGCGGTCATGCGAAACTCCGGTGGGATGCGGGGCAGGGGGGCGGGTGGGTGTCGGTCGGTGTTGGTCGGTGTTGGTCGAAATGACCGTTCGACAGCCTGTGTCGTAAATCGCCACTTCGGGAAATGCAACTGCAATGCGGCTCACGCGAACCTCGCCCTTGGCCTCGTGGTCCGGACCACTTGCTGTTTGGCCATCTGGTGCTTGATCGCTCTGTCGTCAGGAAGTTGCTGGGAAAGGCGTTCTTGCTTTCGATCACAACCGCCGTCAGGTCTCCGCACGGACACTGGTCGACGTCGATCGGTTGGCCCTCGCGACTTCACATGCGTAGAACACGTTCGAGAATTCGTTCTACGTTTGCCGGCTCCCGCGACGTTTGACCAATCCCCGCCTCCAGCTTTGCAGGATCTGTTCGCGGGTCAGGGAGGTGGGAAGCGAATCGGGCATGGGGGCATGCTATCGGGTTGGAGGGGTGGAGGACAAACAGGCGTGGTGCGGACCAACCCATGAGCGGTCGGTAGAGGACAGGCGGAACGGCTCGGCCGTCAAACCATGCTGGGTCGATGAGTCGTTGCACGAAAAAACCAAAAAAACCAGGAACTGGTCTTGCCCTCGTGAAGAGATTGTCTCTTCTCATGTTTGGTTCATTCGAACAGCATCCCGGATCACAGTTTCGGGACAGGCAAGACCTCTCTGATTGACCTCGCTTTCCCTTTGGTCAATTTGTGGAGTCCTGCTGCGATGGGTGATTGGTTTTGGGAATTGGACTGTTCACGGCCCTGGCTGATTTGGTCAGGGCCATTGTTGGTGTGTGTCGCAGTTGAATGGACTGCGGCGGAGAGGAATTGTTCACAGTGAAAGCTCTGATGAATGCGTTGAGGCACGGTTCTGACGCCATCGAGACAGCAAGTCCGCGACTTATGATGGTGGAGCCTTTGGGCTCTCCCCGAAGTTGTACTGCGTGCTGCGGCGACCAGGTTTGAATTCCGGTGGTTGAGGGGCATTCCCGAAACCAGTTCCGAGTTTAATACGCTTCCACGATCGAGCCCCTCCATGGCATCGCTATCGCTCCGAGACTGGTGGAAACAGTTGGCTTCACGCGCCGGGAACCGTCGCCGCCGCAGTCGAGCGGTCGAACTCTGTGCCGCCCAGTCCCTCGAACATCGCCAATTTCTTTCAGGTCTGGTCACCACCCTCACTCCCACCACGACCACCTCGACGTCCGGAACCTCAGCCCTGGTCAGCGGCGGATTGTCAACCATTACGGGGGGAGCGACGTCCTCCGGCGGAACCACCAGTTCCGGAACCACTTCGGGCACATCCTCCTCGGGCACCTCGTCGTCGGGGACTTCGACCAAATCAGCCCCCAGTTGGCTGGCCCCCTTACTTGATTGGCAGGCCACGCTGAAAACTGCGGCTGACAGATACCAGCAGAACACCACCGACAATCGCTCCCTGCTGTCCAGTCGGCTTGCCGAGGTGCTGGCCACCTATGAGGCCGGGGAGGATCTGCGGGCCAAACAGTCGGAAACTCTGCTCGACGAAGTCCGGGAGCGTCTGGATGTGTCCGAGGAGGAGCTCTCGGACAATCTACGCGATCTCGACGACCATTCGAACCGAACCCTGTCGTCGCTGCTGCTGGTCCGCGATCGGACTGTCTCGGCAGTGCAACGCCACACCACCGAGACTGCTCAGTCCGACGCCGACTATCAGGCAGCCGTGCTGAAGATTCAGGAGACCCACTCCCTGTTGCTGAAGCGGGCGGATGACGACTTCCAATCGGCCGTTGATCAGGCGACCGCCGATCGAGAAGCGGCACTCACGGCTGCCGGTGACCGCCATGAAAATGCACTTGCCGCCGCAGCCGCCCGCTTCGATTCGGCCATGGACGCGGCGGACGCCGCCTTCGATACGGCAGTTGACAGCGCAGTCGGGCAGTTGTCGGCGACCGTGGAGGCCGAACTGACCGCGTTTGACACGGCGGTCTCCACCGCCCAGGCAACCCGCGACGCCCTGACCGCTCTCCTGTCTTCGGCGTTCGACCCGCACGCTCCCGAGTCCAACTCCGACTACCTCGCGGCGGTCGCCGCGGCCCAGGCCCGTCTGGAAAACCGCGTCGCGGAAATCATCGCCCACTTCGAGCAGGCGATGCAGTCGCACCTCGACCAACACGCCGCGTCTCTCGCCGCGGCCGATGCCGCATTCCAGGACAGTCTCGAAACGGCCGACGAAGCCTATGCCGCGCAGATGCAGGCCGCCTACCAGGTGCATCAGGACTCGGTGACCGAGGCGATTGAGACCTTCGACGAATCGGTCCAGCAGGTTCAGGAGCGATTTGCGGCCGCCACGACTCAAGCTTTCGAGACCTACGACCGCGAATGGAAAGAGGCGGACGACACTTACACCTCCGCCATCACCCGGGCGGACACGACCTACGAGTCGAAAACAGCCTCTCTGCAAACGACCTACGACGAGTACAAAGCGGCGGCTCCCGCCGAGTACACCGCCCAGGTCAAGGCGGCCGCGGATGCCTGGGTGGCCGACATCATGAGGGCCCGCGACGCGGCCCGGCCCTTGGTCCCCACCGCCGCCAAGCAGCACTGGCAGACGGTGGTCGACTCCCTCGGCACCCTGGCCATGGTCTCGGAAACCAAGGTTCAAGACGCCATTCAGGCGTTTGTCGCGCAGCTCAACACATCCGCGAAAGCCGCCAGCTCCCAATACGCCGACGATATGAATCGATCGATCGGCACCTTCGCGACCTACGACGAGTTCCTGGTCGCCAGCAACCGGCGGCTGCGCGAGGCGGTGTTGGGATATCTCGACTCGGTCGTCCATGCCGCCAACGACAATTTCGAATCGCTGCGGACCAAGTCGCTGGAGGCCCTGGATCAGCTCTTCGACACAGTGACTGGGGAAATCCGCGAGGTGGCCGAGGCCGACTCGCAGTTGCTGGTTGCCCAGGCCGAAACGCGTGCGGCACTGGACCGGGCCTTGCAGGCGGGCGAGGCGGTCTTCCACCAGAAGCTGGCCGATCTGCAGAGCGTGGCTCTGCAGACGTATCAGACCGAGACAGCCACCTATCAGAAGGGCCGGAACGCCGCCGTCGCCAAACGGGAAATCGCGAAGGCTCAGGCAGTCGCCGACCGCACGCTCGCCCGCACCACCGCCGGCGAGACCCTGGTCAAATCCATCACCACGGCTGCCGAGATCGCCGTCAGTGAGTACACCGCTGACTGGAAGACCCTGCGCGAATCGCTGGGCTCGGCTCGTGACACCCTGGTCGACAGTGCGGCCGACGCGGAAGAAGACTGGAACGAGGCTCTCAATGAGGCCGACGAGGCCTGGGTCACGGCGGCCCGCGAGGCGGCACGGCAATACACGGTCGCCGGGAGGCAGTCGCGCTCCACCGCCAGCAGCGAACTCCGGCAGGCGACCCAGAACTTCAGCACCGAAGTCTACGGGCTGTGGATCGCCGCGATGCAGTCGATCTATCCCGCCAGCCAGGACCGCGACACCTTTGTCGATGCCTGGCAGACCTATGGAGCGACTGTGACCGCGGCTTGGACGGCCGCCAGTGCGCGCCTGACCGACTCGGTCAACCAGTTTTCTGACACGATCGACGTGGCCGAGGAGTCGCGACTGCGGGCGGCCGCCGTGGCCACGCACGAGCACAATCTGGCGATCACCCAGGCCGAGATTGACCGTCTGGTGGCCGAGGCCGATGCCCAACGCGAGTTTGATACCCGGTTCACCACCCAGGCGATCGCCCGGGCCAAGGCGAAAGTCTCCGCCGACGCCCGGCACGACCGCGAACAGGCGGCCGCCGCCAGAAAAGACATCGACACGCAGGCGAAATCGGCCCGTGCGCTGATCGAGCAGGCAGCGACGGACGAGCAAGAGGCCGAAGACCAGCGGGCTTCCGCCCGCGAGGAACTGGCCAATCGTTTCTACGAACAGGCGTTTGGCGAGGCGAAGGGGATTCTGGAAGAGAGTGAGCAGGCGGTTCGGCAGTGGGTCGAGCAAATGGTGGAGGAAGTGCGGCAGGCGGGGGACATGAAGCGCGACGCGCTGCTGGCGGGGTTGCAGTTCCTGCGGGGTCAGCTGCGCAACGACTTGGACAAGGGGCTGACCGAGGGACTCGCGGCAGTTCAGAAACGATTGAAGACGCTGCACGACGGCCCACTCGCGGATCTGACGATTTGTCAGACCGACGCCGGTCATGGCACGGTTCCCAGTTGGGTGCTGGGGCTGCTCGACAATCTGCAGGGCCTCAAGACTCAGTTCAGCCTGGTGGCCGAACAGGCCCGTCAGCTCAAAGGGTTGCAGGTGGCGACGTTTCCCGAGAAACCCAGTCAGTCGCAAGCGCTCTCGGCCGCCGGTCCCGACGCCTACACCGTGCTGAACCGGGTCATGGGATTGACTGGACGGATTGCCTACCGGGACCAGGTGGGTGACGACTTCGTCGGCAGTTACGACGTGGCGCTGGGGATGGTGATTCGCAGCACCCGGCGGACTGCCGATGGTCCGATCCGCGAGATTGCGAAACCGTATGCCG
>Ga0315904_10000491_pt1 | contig 62972 bp, 68 predicted proteins | sample LakEriMetagenome_6_FD_203529 | JGI IMG/M metagenome (GOLD analysis project Ga0315904, IMG submission 203529) | Freshwater fungal communities from buoy surface, Lake Erie, Ohio, United States - Buoy 12 MA120 | ecosystem: Environmental > Aquatic > Freshwater > Lake | place: USA: Lake Erie, Ohio...
TTCATGATACGAACCTCCTACTCTCTTTATCGCACACAGATTAGGGCAAATTAAAACACGCCGCCTGATTGCCACCCATCCACCGCGCGGCAATAGCAATCGCCTGCTTCTCGGTGAGGAGCGCTTCATCCACTTCGGCTTGCAGCGCCCGTGTCAGCCACGTTCGCGCCTGGAACGCGTAGCTCACGCTGGCATTGGGCCAGAACGAGTCGCCGCCAAAGGCAAAGAGCTTGTTGGCCGGAACCGCATGAACCGCGTGGCGGACAAAATCACGCGTGGCGTACGGGTCAATACTCCAAGCCCAGCAGAGATCCAGGAAAACATTGGGAAAGTGCTTGGCCAGTGCAATCTGCTCATGGCCGTAGGGGTAGCTGGTATGCATCAGGACAAATCGCGCCTTTGGGTAGGCCCGCAGAAGCCCCGTCAGCAACCCCGAGGGGACGCGCTCAATCGGCATGTAGCTGTGGCCTGCGTAGTAGCCCGTGTGGATTTTTACGGGAAGCTCGTGGCGAGTCGCCTCCTCGATACACCGCGCAAACATCCAGTCGCCCAGCGCGAGTTTTTCTGCCTCTGTTGGTTCGGGCTTGCCCAAAAGCGGCGCAATCTCGCTGTCGGTACGCTCCTGCCAGAGTAGAGTCCGGTTGTAAGCGTGCTGGCTCTTGATCGCGATCGCCTTGGGTGCCCACTGCGCGAAGCCCTTTCCGATATGCTCCCGAACAGCCTCAGGAGTGGTGCAACCCTCGGGGATATTACCCTGTACTAGCCCGACCACGCTGATATCGTACTGGAAGAACCCATCGGCGCTGGGCTCGCACTCCCAGCGAAAATCATCTATCTGAACATAGGAAAGATTGGCAACATCTCTCAGAAGCCGCAGTCGCTCGCCGGGTTTGCGAAAGCCTTCGGTAATCTTCTGCGCCGCCTCCAGCGCTTCGGGGACAAGCTCCTCCAGCCCATAGACCCGCTTTGCCGTCAGCCGCACCGCCTCGCCGTAGCCCGTGTGCTGGATCGCCTCCCAGGCATCACGAACGCCTAAGAAGCGCCCTGGCAGATCGGGGTCATTGAGATCAATCAGGCGTTTGAGTGCTTCTGGACTTGCGCCCGCGACGGCAAGATCGGCCCGCGTGTAGTGGTCGAAGAGATCCTCTAAAACATCGGGGCCACCGGCGAGAAACTTTTCTTCGGGGTAGAGATGCTCGTGCGTATCCGCCAGCGTCGTCGTGGCTATAAAAGCAGCTAGATCAGTCATGGGATTTTCCTCGTTTCAGCCGGCGAAAAAGATATTTTACAGCTTTCGAACAGCGACGCCATTTTCGGCGAGATAGTCCTTGAGCTGCCCGACGGTGTACTCGCCGTAGTGTAGCATGGAGGCCAGTAAGACCGCGTCGGCGCGGCCTTCGGTGACGGCTTCGACGAGGTGCTGCGGGGTTCCGGCTCCGCCTGAGGCGATGACGGGAATGGAGACGAGCTCGGAGACGGCGCGGGTGAGGGGAAGGTCGTAGCCCGTCTTCATGCCATCGGCGTCCATTGAGGTGAGTAATATCTCGCCCGCACCGAGCTTTGCGACTTTTTCGGCCCACTCTAGCGCGTCTATGCCGGTCGGGGTGCGCCCACCGTGGGAGTGCACCTCCCAGCCGGACTTCGTGTTGCCGGTCTTTTTCGGGTCAATGGCAACCACGATGCACTGGCTCCCAAAGCGCTCGCTGGCTTCTCGGATCAAGTCAGGGTTCTTGAGCGCGGCAGAGTTGATCGAGACCTTATCGGCCCCCGTGGCGACCATGCGCCGTACATCCTCCACGCACGTAATCCCACCCCCGACCGTGAAGGGGATAAAGACCTGCTCGGCGACGCGGCTGGCCAGCTCAAAAATTAAGCTACGCTTGTCCGACGAGGCAGTAATATCCAAAAACACCAGCTCGTCAGCTCCTTGGGCATCGTAGCGTGCAGCCAGCTCCACCGGGTCACCCGCATCGCGCAGGCCTAAGAAGTTCACGCCTTTTACAACGCGGCCCTCTTTAATATCAAGACAGGGAATGATCCGGCGGGTAAGCATGACTTTTATTCTATCGCGCACCAATTCATACTTTACTAATCTTTCCATGTGAGACTGTTTTAGAGATGCTCGTCCCCACATAGATGGCAATAAGAGCGTTGCAACCTTTTTAAGGAGACTCAAAATCAGATGAAGAGAAACTTACTGCAAATCACGATCCTGGCACTTGTTGTCTGGGACTTGACCGCTCGTCCCGCCCATGCCTATCTCGATCCGGGAATCGGAAGCCATGCATTTCAAGTCGCGCTGGCAGGCTTATTTGGCGGACTGTTTGCTCTAAAAGCCTTGGCTCAGGGGCTTTTGTTGCGACTACGAGCCTGGCGGCGAAAGTAACGGATGCGGCGGCGACTCTGGCGAGGCACCACTCTCGTCTTTGGACCGCTCTGTGCACTGCTCTACCCGGTATTGGGGACGTGGAGTCAAAATGGGACAGAGCTTGCGGGCAACAGCCTCCTGCGACCTTTACTGGTAGGACTACTCCTAACACTGGGTCTTGGGGGCTTTTTCTGGGTCACGACAAGGCGCAATCCAGAGCGAGCCGCTACTTTAACCGCTACGATTCTTCTCCTCTTCTTTAGCCATGATCTTGTGCTTGCCTGGGTTGCCCCTGAAGTTCGGGACTTTCTCAAGTTACTTTTCCCCCATCAAACACCCGCTATCGAAGCCCCTTGGGTGGACATTAGCCTCTGGTTGATTCTCTCTCTGGTAGTGCTTGCTGTCTTTTATCGGGTTCGTGATGCTGCAAAACTCTTGACGCGCGCGACGTTTTTCAGCGGTGTCTTACTAGGCTCGCTCGTGCCCAGCCTGGTTCGACTGGCGAAAGTTCCTCGCGCTTCCCTCCCCACAGCAAGCAGCTCCGTGACCGCCATGCCGACGCAGCCCCTTCCCTCTAGCACACTCCCTGACCTCATCTGTATCGTTCTAGATGGCTACGGTCGTCAGGACGTGCTCCAGAGGCTCTATGGTCTCGATAATGCGCCTTTTTTACAGGAGCTAGAGAAGCGCGGCTTCTTTATCGCCCGAAAGAGCCGTGCTAACTATATCCAGACTCCCCTAGCGCTCTCGTCGGCCTTTAACCTTGACTACATCACCCCTCCTGCAAGATCTTATGAACATGACACGTTTTTCAGCCAGGAGTCGCTTGATAAAAATCGGATTCGCGCTCTTTTGAAGCCAAAAGGATTCTTGTTTATCTCTGTCCCAACCGGCGTTGTCCAGACCCAAACTCCCACCGCGGATCGTCTTTTTGAGCAAGTCACACCGCGGGGCTTTCGCCTGACGGACACAGAGCGAATGCTACTTTTACGCACGCCACTGGGCTTCTTACTCCGGTTTGAGCGCACCGCCTTCGACGATCACCGGAGCCGCTTGCTCAGTGCACTAGACACCAACCTGCCTGCCGCTGCCGCGCTCGCGCAGCCGAAGTTCATCTTCGCCCATATCCTGGCTCCCCATCCGCCGTTTGTCTTTGGCCCAAAAGGCGAGCCCCGCTACCCAGCAGGCGAGAGTTTTACCATCGGCGATGCCACCGACTATACGCACCGTGGGCCAGAGAAAAACTACCGTCAGGGCTACGCCGACCAGCTCGTCTATCTCAATCAAAAAGTCTTGGAGGCTCTGGATACGATCCAGAAAAACGCCACGCGCCCCACAGTGATTGTTCTGATGGGTGACCACGGACCGCGCATGAAGACCGACTGGCAGTCGCTGGCCAACACCGATGTTAACGAGGTGTTCTATAACCTGATGGCTGTTGCCACGCCCGACGGGAAAGCCAAGGAACTACTGGGCGATTCAGTGACCCCCATCAATATTTTTCGTCTTGTGCTCACGCGCTACTTCGGTCAAAATCTTCCCCGCCTGTCCGATCAGAGCTACTACTCCACCCTCGAAAAACCCTATGCCTTCACCGGTGTCACGTCACAACTAGGAAATTAGCCCCTGGGTGGTGAAAAATAGGGCATGCACCAAGAAACACTTCGCATCCCTGCCTTTACCGCCTATGAGGAAAATGGGGCTCTGGTCTGGTACGGCGAGCTCAAGCATGCGGGGCCCCTCACGCTCGATTTGGAGGGCAGACAAGGCGAGCTGTTTGTCGAAAAAGTGCCCGCAGGAGGCATCCTCAAGCCTGGTGGTGCCCGCAAGCGCCTTGTCGAAAAGAAAGAAACCATCACCGTCACGCCCGGCTACTGGCGCTTCGCACTGAAGGCTCCCGGGAAGGCGGAGGCGCTCCTGCTCTCCGGGCCTGCCAGTAAAGAGGCGCATTTTAATCTTAAAGAGCGCAAGAACGCGGCATCGGTGCATCTGAGCTACGCGCTGGACAAAGAAATCAAGGCCGAGTGGTTCTACAATGAAGTGACGGTTCGCACGACGCCGCTTTACTCCTACTACATGGCCTGTGGGTTTGCACGGGGCTACTTTGGCATCCAGGTGAATAGTCCCACAGAGCGCCGGATTATCTTCTCGATCTGGGACAGTGGCAACGAGGGGATAGACCGCAGCAAAGTCGCCGATGAAGACCAAGTCAAGCTCTTAGCCAAAGGCGAGGGGGTAGTCGCGAGTGGCTTTGGCAACGAAGGCACGGGCGGGCACAGCCATCTCGTCTATCCCTGGCAAAAAGACACGACCTACAAATTTCTCGTTCATGCCGAGCCCGTCCCTATGGGCAGCGGCCAGCAGACCATCTACTCCGGCTACTTCTGGTTCCCTGAGAAAAAGAGCTGGGGCCTGATCGCCCGCTTCCGTGCGCCCAAAGATGGCAACTATCTCCGTGGCCTCTACTCCTTCAACGAGAACTTCGGCGGCGACAATGGGCAGCTACTACGCCTGGCAGAGTTTGGCCCAAGCTGGATCCGCACAAATAACAATAAATGGCAAGAGCTAGAGTCGGCAAGCTTTAGTTGTGATGCCACAGGACGAGCAAAAGATAGATTAGACTTTGCAGCGGGTGTTGCAAAGAGTGGTCGCTGGTATCTCTCCAATGGCGGCTTTGTCAAAAACGGGATCGCCTATAAAGATCCGCTTCCCCCGCGCAAGCTGCACGGCAAGCCCCCTGAGCCACTCCCTAAAGAGCCCTAGGTTATGGGCTCTAGCCGCGTAGGATACGTCGCGTCAGAGCGAGGGAGATACTGCCGAGCACCAGTGCTCCCAGACTCTCCGCTCCTGGCTGCGAGGAAGTAGGCATGGTCGTGAGAGTTGATGTCGCTGTCTGTTTGGCGAGGGCACGCTGCGCCCCCAGTACTACCTGGGCACTAAATGCCCCCAGAAGTCCCACGGTCGAGAGCGCCATTACTGAAGCAACAACTTTGTCTTTTTGGCTCAAATAGTTCACGGTTGAGCCATCGTACTTTAATTTTTACTATAAAGCATTATTTCCCACAAAAACCAGCATATCTACGGATAAGGATCTATTTCCCTAGGGCTTTCCCAGTATTTTCATCTGGGTTGCTAGCGTGAAAGGCTTACCTGGCTCTAGCTCATAGGTCAGCTCCGCATAGATAGCAGCGAAGCCCGTTTCTGGAGCCTGGTAGCGGCCTGTAGCTTGCTTTCCCATGACCGAGATCTCTTCTGACGTCCACTTGGCGTCCCGAAAATCGGTGGTTGCGGCAGTGCAACGGAAGATTCGGGCAGACTTCAGTGCGACATCGCTCTGGACAATCAGTTCCGCCGTGCGACTACTGCCCCCCCTGTTCCATTTCCAGCGCGGCTCGGGCCACTTTTTCTTTGCCGCCAGCGTTCGTGCAAAGGCAGAGAGCGTGGTAAGCAAGCGCCCTCGGTCTTCCATTCCATGGCCAGAGTTAGGTAAGTAGAGCACCCACTTGGGACCTTTCAGATCGTCCCAGTAGAGATTCAGCGCATCTTGCGACCAGTATCTATCGTTAGTGCCCAGTAAGATTAACTTGGGAAGCGTGAGCTGGTTTCGGTAGGAGTAGGGGTCTTCTAGTCGCATCAGCTCTTTGCCGCGCGGAGCGAGCAGGAGCTTATCAAAGCCCACAGCGGTGTAGTCGCCGACTTGCTCGCTGGGCTTACCGAGCATCTCCAGCTGGTGCCCAATCTGCTTCTCGACATTGAGAATATCAATGACCATCGGGGCGATCCCGACCACGCGCGGATCGCCACTTGCGCCCACCAGCCAGGTCGTCCAGCCGCGCTTGCTCGCCCCGGTGATCAGAAAGCGCTTGAGCTCCGGGCGAAAGCTCTGGAGCGCGTCTAGGGCTTTGATCACCGCCTTGGCCATCGGAAAGTGCAGTGGCCAGGTGTCATCGCCGGTTTCTAAGAATTTCTGCCAGGTATAGACAATTAATGCATCTTCAGTAAGCCCACCGTAGAGCGGTTGCTTAGGAATATGATACAGAATCGCAAAGACATTTCCAGTGTTGGTTGCCGCAAACATCCCGATAAGCTCTTCAGCGCTACTACCTCCACCGCCCGTATTCAGAAGTGTACAAAAATCTGGCGAGGTGATCTTATCGGGCACAAAGAGCTGGAGCCGGTGCTCCCAGATATGCTCGTGCCAGGTCTGGGAGACGAGCCAGAGCTCATGGAGCACTCCGCCTGGGATCTTTTTTTCACTACGTTTTTCCCATTTATACACAGGTTCAGGACGGGCAATATAGCCCTTTAGACCGCCCTCGGCCATGGCGACTGACGGCAGTGTGCCCGTAAGAGTAGCGCCGGTAATACTTGAAAGAAAACATCGTCGGTTCATGGGTATTATGATACCCTGATAATCGGAATGAACGATCTTGATCCCTGCGTATTTGTTCTCTTCGGCGCTACGGGCGACCTAACCCGCCGCAAACTGACTCCTGCTCTCTATGCACTTCACTGCGAGGGACTGCTTCCTGAAGACTTTGCCATCCTCGCCTACGCCCGACGTGATAAAGACGATGCGATTTTCCGAGACGATCTCAAAGCATCTATGGCGGAGTTTGCTCCGAAAGTTCCTCTGGATAAGTGGGACTCCTTTGCCGAGCACTGCTTCTATGTTCGTGGTGAGTTTGACTCCGCTGAGGGTTTTACTGCCTTACATGATAAACTACAAACACTTGACATTGAGCACAATGTCAAACATAACTGGCTTTTCTATCTGGCAATTCCCCCAGAGCAGTACGAAGGAGTGGTGGGGCATCTAGGAGCCTCGGGGCTCTCGCGCAAAGGGATGACCGACCATGGCTGGGCACGGGTGATCGTCGAGAAGCCTTTTGGGTACGATTTAGAGACCAGTCGACACCTGAACGAGGCACTCCTGGGACACTTTACCGAAGATCAGGTCTACCGGATTGACCACTATCTCGGCAAAGAGACGGTTCAGAACATTCTCTTCTTCCGGTTCGCCAATGAGATCTTTGAGCCACTCTGGAACCATAAGTACGTGGATCATGTGCAGATCACCGTGGCGGAAAAAATTGGCGTAGAGGGGCGTGGCAACTTCTTCGACGCGACTGGGATGACGCGCGATGTGCTGCAAAACCACGCGCTCCAGATTCTTTCTCTCGTGGCGATGGAGGCTCCCGTGCGCCTCGATGCCAACGCAGTGCGCGATGAGAAAGTGAAAGCCATTCGGGGAATTCGGCCCATTCCCCGCGAGGAAGTCCACTACATGACGGTTCGTGGGCAGTACGATAGCTACCGCCACGAAGAGGGCGTTCCTCCGGGATCGGACACGGAGACCTTTGTGGCCATGAAACTACACATGGACAACTGGCGCTGGGCGGGGACACCCTTTTATGTTCGCTGTGCCAAGGCGATGCCCAAGCGCATGACCGAGGTGGCGGTGCAGTTTAAGACGATCCCCCAAGTGCTCTTTGCCCGAACCAACCGTGATGAAGTACATTCCAATGTCCTGGTGCTGCGCATCCAGCCCGATGAAGGGATTTTCCTTCAGATGGGAGCCAAGAAACCCGGCCCAGATATGGCACTCCATCCCGTCAACCTAGGATTTCTCTATCGGGATGAGTTCAAAGACATTCCTATCGCCGATGCTTATGAACGCCTGATCCTAGACACGATTCGTGGGGATGCAAGCCTCTTTGCCCGTGGTGATGAAGTCGAGGCTGCCTGGAAGCTACTGACTCCCGTGATGGAGGCGTGGAAAGAGCGTCCTCATGACGTTCAGCCCTACTTTTCTAACACCTGGGGGCCTGAGAAGGCAAGCACGCTGCTAGATCCCGGCCAGAGCTGGAGAGAGCCCTAGTGCGTCCGGAGATGGTCTGCCTGCTGGCGTTTCTGTTTGGGGCAATTCCCTTTGGTTTAGTGATTGGCAAGCTCAAGGGAGTGGACCTTAGAACGAAGGGCTCTGGCAATATCGGGGCGTCCAATGCGATGCGGGAGCTAGGCAAGCCACTAGGGGCGCTGGTCTTTATTTTGGACACGCTCAAGGGCTGGATCCCCGTTTTCGCCGCGCAGAGGCTAGGATTCTCGCCGGAGTGGCTGGTCGGGGTGGGACTCGCGGGGGTCTTTGGGCATATCTACTCGCCGTTTGTGCGCTTTAAAGGCGGCAAGGGGGTCGCGACAACTTTGGGGGTACTGCTAGGCCTCGACGGGCGCGTGGCCTTGATCGCCTTCGGGATTTTCATTGTGGTCGTCGCCGTCACGGACTATATCTCGGTGGGCTCTATCGCTGCCGCTGTGGCTCAGGCTACGCTCTTTTGGGTCTTTGGCGACCCACTGCCCATGAAGCTCTTTGGAGCCGTTGTGGGACTGTTTGTAATCATTCGCCACCGGAGCAACATCCAGCGCCTGCGAAAAGGCGAAGAGAATCGGCTACGAAAGAAAGCTACGCCGCCCGCTTAACCAGGGCATCGTGGTCGTAGACCGTGATGTGATAGGTGGTATCCACAGCGATAAAGCCTTTTTGCTTAAAATAGCCCATCGCCTTGTTCACTGACTCACGCGATGCTCCGACAAGGCTCGCCATGTCGTTCTGGGTGAGTCTCAGCTCAATCCGACGACCCGCACCATTTTCCACATCCACACCGTGGGTTTTGGACAGATGCAAGAGCTGGCTGGCGATGCGGCCATAGACATCCTGGCTGGAGAGCGAGCGAATCCAGCTCGTGGCGCGGCGTAGGCGGCCTGCAAGCTGCTTGAGAAGCTCGACGGCAATTCCAGGGACGGCATGGAGACAGGCATGGAAGTCTTCGGCAGGGAGTGCCAGAACTTCGGTGGGCTCTAGCGCGACGACATCAGCGGAGCGCTCCTCCCCATCCAGAACGGAGAACTCTCCAAAGAAGTCGCCCGGACGATAGATCGCAATAATAGTCTCGTCCTCAGAGTCTAGATAGACACACTTTGCTTTCCCCGACGTTAGGATAAACAGTGCATCTCCCGGTGTGCCTCGCTGGACAATCACATCACGCTCTGCATAGCTCCGGCGCTTCAGGTACTTTGCCACGTACTCCAGCTGCTCTTCCGTGAGCCCCGAGAAAAGAGGGATGGCCCCTAGTGCCTTCGATAGAATCATGGCTCTGTTATACCTGAGCCTGAGTCAACATCGCAAGAATGCTCTGAAACACGCAGGCCCCATCTGCGGAGCCAAGCCCCGCTCGGATCGCACGCTCAGGGTGGGGCATCATCCCCATCACATTGCGCCTCGGCCCCCCCAGCACCCCCGCAATGTCGTCCTGAGAGCCATTGGGATTGCCACCCGTGTAGCGAAAAAGAATCCGATCTTCGTCCACAAGCTGGGCATGCGTCTCTGGGGCACAGATATAGCGCCCTTCGCCGTGGGCAATGGGAATCGAGAGAGTCGCAGCTTTCTCACAGGTGCTCGTGAACGGAGAGTTGGTTGTCTCGACTCTGAGGTCTACGTGCTTGCAGACAAACTTCAGGCCCTCGTTGCGTGCCAGCGCTCCTGGAAGCAGGCCCGCCTCACAGAGAATCTGAAAGCCGTTGCAGATTCCCATCACCAAGCCGCCCCCTGCCGCAAACTTCGCCACCTCGTCCATGATCGGGGCAAACCGCGCAATGGCTCCGGCTCGGAGTGCATCCCCGTAGGAAAAGCCTCCGGGCACAATGACGATATCCACGTTCTGGAGCTCGGTACTCTGGTGCCAGAGGAGCTTCGCTTCCCCACAGCCCAGCTCTTTCCAGGCATTGGCGGCATCCCGATCGCAGTTAGAGCCAGGAAAGACAATCACCCCTGCCGTGAAACCGCTCACTCCGCCACTCCATTAGCGTACACTTCGATGTGATACGACTCCATCACGGGGTTGGCAAGAAGCTTCTCGCACATCGCCTTAGCCTCTTCGGGGTTTGCGGTTTCAAGCTCAATCACTTTCCCGACACGGACATTTTTGACATCGGTGTAGCCTAGGCTATGCAATGCTTCCTGGATAGTGCGCCCCTGAGCGTCCAAGAGAGCAGGCTTGAGCGTAACGGTAACAGTGACTTTAGACAAGAGAGATTCCTTTCGGGAGTTTCGGATAGGGGAGATGGATTCTGGTGGGTATGGACGGTCTCCAGTATGCCATGTCTTCTTTCTTCCGTCAAGGCTTGGAAAGGCGCTTCGCTTTCCGCCAAGCGTCTCTTTCTTAGTTTCTACTATCTCTTTTTTTTATTACTCTTAGTAGTAGTAGTAGGTGAAAGCCCTAGCCTGTGGATAACTCGGAAAATCACTCAAACACTTTGTAAGGCAAAGTAAAATTATTACCAAAAAAAGGCAAACTAATAACAAACAAAAGAAAGCCTCAAGCTCTGAGTGTACCAAAATTTGAGGCAAACAAAGTTATCCACAGGCCTGTGGATAACTCGATTTTGCCTGTGGATAACTGCCGAGTTATCCACAGGCAGCCCAAAGTTATCCACAGGTTACCCACAGGCAAACGCTTAGAGAACAGAAGTTATCCACAGGCAAGCCCGAGTTATCCACAGGTTATCCACAAGTTATCCACAGGTTATCCACAGGCCTGTGGACAACTATTTTTTTAAGATCGGTATAAATTAAGCCATTCTTTAGAGGATTTTATTTGAGACAAATTTGAGACACTTCAAGGCAATGAAGTACTAAGACATGCGAAGTGCAGACGTGCAGAAACGAACCGAGCGCAAGAGCGCTGGTTCGTGCTAAGGCAGAGGGCTTACGAAGCTACGGGATCGGTTGAGGGGGTAGATTCCTGGCGAATCTGGTTGCTAAGCTCACTGAGAAGCTCACGTAGCGTGTCGTCGCCGGTGAGCTGGTCGCGGAGGCTGGTGCAGGCGTGCATGACCGTGGTGTGGTCGCGGCCCCCGAAGAACTGGCCGATCCCTGGCAGGCTGGTCTCGGTGAGCTCACGCATGAGTAGCATCGCCACTTGCCGGGCACGGGCAGTCTCTTTATCGCGCTTCTTGCCCTTGAGTGCCTCAGGATCCAGGCCGTAGCGCCGCGCGACGACCGCTTGGATAATATCGGCGGTAATACGGCCTCGGGGTGCGCCGGAGATGGCTTGTGCGGCCTCCAGAAGCCCCACAGGGCCATTGGGGTCGGCAGGAAGGCTCCCAAGCCCCGCCGACGCAAAATACCGCGCTAGGATGTCCGAGGCTAGCTCTTCCGTGACGGGGGAGTTGACCAGCGACGCATAGGCGACCAGCTTGACCAGTGCGCCCTCTAGCGTTCGGATATTGCTCTGCACGAGGCGCGCCATGTACATCAGCACATCATCGGGGATGCGCATGCGCTCCACCTCCGCTTTTTTCTGCAAGATGGCCAGGCGCGTCTCCAGATCCGGCGGCGCGATATCGGCGATCAGGCCGGACTCAAAGCGCGAGCGCAGGCGCTCGTCCATCATCTTTAGCTCACGCGGGCTCCGGTCCGACGAGATCACGATCTGCTTGCCGGTCTGGTAGAGCGCGTTAAACGTGTGGAAAAACTCTTCGTTGGTCTTATCCTTGCCCGCAATGAACTGAATGTCATCAAGCAGGAAGACATCAATGTTGCGCCAGCGCCGACGGAACTCTTCCATCTTGTTCTCGCGGCTGGCTTTAACAAAGGCGGTAGTGAAAGCCTCACCCGAGACATAGCAGACATGCTCCGGGCCACGCTGCGCCACGACGTGGTGGCCGATGGCGTGCATCAGGTGTGTCTTGCCGATTCCGGGAGGGCCGTAGAGAAACAGCGGGTTGTAGACCTCGCCAGGTGCCTGCGCGACGGCATGGGCACCACCCTCTGCCAAGCGATTGCTGCGCCCGGTCACGAAGGCATCAAAAGTGTAGCGCGGATTGAGCGGGGGGGCATCGGGGTGAGGTGCTGTCGAGCCCGAAGAGCTTGAGCCACTCACAGACGAGGGGCGCGCGACAGCCACAGTGTTCTGCCTGGCTTTCGGGGGCGCGAGCGGAATGCGAGGCGAGGGGACAACCACGATCTCGGCTTCAAGAGTGAGGGGCTCCCCTTGAGGCTCTGGCAGTGCGGCTACCAGGGCCTCGTCGGGTGCGGAGACCTGCTCGATGCGACTCAGCGCGTCGGTCGGAGCGAGGAAATGACCGTTGGTCGGTGCCTCGAACAGGCTTGGTGTAATCGCCTTTGGTTGCCCTGGCTGCTCGGCAGAGGTGCGGCTCTGATCTTGCAGCAAGGCAAACTGAAGTCTAACTTCCCGGTCCAGAACTTCTTCGAGAAGCCCTTGGATAAGCGGGGTATGTCGCTTCTCTACCCACTCTCTTGTAAACGCCGAAGGAACCCCCAGTGTGATATCGCAGAGAATCCGTCCCTCATTCATCCGCTCGCTGAGAGAGAGCGGCTTCAAGGTGCGAATATGCGTCTCAAACGTGGGCTTGTTCACCCGTGTGGCGAGCATGCGCAGCGTGCGATCCCAGGCACGCCTTAGGACGATGGGTATGTCCTCATCCTCAAATTGTAGTTGCTCACTCACGACCGTCTTGTGCTCCCCGTCCCGATGCCACCAGACAAAATCCAGCGGGGAGACAGGGGGGATTCTAGCCCACATACGGGCGCTCTGCAAGGACGCTGAAACCGTCGTTTGCTGTGTTTAGCCAGCGTCAGAAGTGTTAAATTCGAGCGAATAGAGGCAATAGAATTTTTTGCTTGCAATACCTATCAAACCTGTACACATTGGCAGAGGAGGGGGTATCCTGGTCTTGTTGAGTGTCGGGTAAACAAGTGTTTAATTTTATATCTAATGATAGCTAATAGTAATAAAAAAGAATTAAATAGACAGTATTTTGTCTGGGGGATGGTTCTTATCTCCGTTGGCTTTTCGTTTGCTTGTTCGCGCATGGCAAACTCGGATGGTCGGAGTGCGGTGGCTCTGAATCTCTTAATATTTATTTCGTGTGTATTTTACACATTTAAAACCCGCGATAAGGCACTCGCTTGTTTGCTTTTTTCCGCGATGGTGTTTGGAGTCGTGGAGCTGCTAGCGGACTTTTTGTGTGTTCGTAGCACCCGGACACTGGACTATTCTATGGCTCACTCGGCCTTGCTTTTGGAGTCGCCGTGGTGGATGCCGCTTTCGTGGGCGCTGGTCGCGCTTCAAGTGGGAACTCTGGGAAATCGGGCCATTGAGCGCTTTGGTTTCATCCGTGGCGCACTACTGACCGGGGTGTTGGGAGCGTCTCTGATTCCGTTTTACGAGGAGATGGCCTGGGGGGCGCACTGGTGGCGCTACAAGAACTGCCTGATGCTGGGGCACACGCCGGTCTATATCATTGTCGCGGAGTTTGTGATCGGGGCGGGCCTGGCGCTCTGGGGGCACTTTACCCTCCGCACCGAGTGCTACCGCCGCGCCGCCCAGCTCGGGGCTATGGCGGGGCTGGTGACGGTGCTCGGCGGCTTGGTTGGCTGGGGGCTGGTGGAGTTTATAGGGCGCGGGGCGAGGCCGGTGTGGCCCCCCTCCCCCGTCCCCTCCTCCCAATCCTGGGAGGAAGGGGAGAGAGGGGGGAGTTAGAGGTAGGTGTTGATCTCGTCGGGGTTGATGCGGCGCGGTAGAACGAGGACTTTGACCTGGTAGGTGAAGGTCTCGCCGTTTTTGAGGACGATCGGCTCGTGGAAAAGCGGCGCGGGGCCGAAGAAGTTGTAGTCGGTCTTGGCGGCGCCATAGAAGGGTTCGGGGTAGCGCGTGTTCTCGGGCGAGGGCAGAAAGACCACGGCGCAGTCCTTGCCATCGGGTGTGGTGCCTTCAATTCCGCCCCACTTGTAGCGCTCGCCGGTACAGCGCGTGGTAATCGTCCCATCATCGAAGACCAGACGCGGGTTCTCTAGGTCGTTTTTGAGGCGCACGAACAGCCCGCCATAGCCGCCCCAAGTGGTGAAGGGCGTTCGGTCAAGGGTTAGTTCCCCCTCTGTGGCCTTCACCTGGGACAGAAGCTTTAGCCAGAGTATGCCATTGTCTTCGACAGACCAGTCAATAATTCGTCCCTCGTCGCAGATTTCGGTTAGGTGATATCGATCGTCACGGTTGTCACACCAGCGCAGATTTTGCTGAATTTGATAGGCCTCGGAGGGAAACTTACCTAGCTCGATTGCATTGTTGATCTGTCTCCCGAAAACCTCGTCGCGCTCTTCCCAATAATTCACTCCATTGACGAACTTAAAGGCAAACCAGAGGCCGCGGTGCCAGGTGTGGTCGGCGGGCTCGTGCTCGGTGATGATCGTGCCGTCGGGGAGGCGGAGCGGGTGGATGAAGGGCTTGGGGGCCGAGGCGTAGTCGTAGCGCAGGCGCTCGATGCCGTTGTCGTCGGTGAGGCCGATCCACTGGCCGATTTCGTGGGTGATTCTCATGGTGTGATCTTGCCATCGGTGATGGTGAGGGTGGGCCAGCCCGCGGACGATCTATGGTAGAGCGTCGGGTGGGCGGCGAGGGCGGCGTCTTGGGTGGCTTTGTCGAACATGGAGAGCCCGGCGAAGTAATGATGCCCGTTGCGCTCGACACTCTCGATGCCCAGTGCGGCCATCACCGCCAAGTCTTGCTCCAGACAGACCGGCCCGACACAGGTCAAGTCTTCGCCGGAGAGCAGTGCGCCCCGTTTTTTCGCAAGGCACGCGTTGGCGACTCCCTTGAAGACTCCTTTACAGCCCTTGTGGCTCGTCCCTGCGTAGCCCAACGCCAGCGCACGCGGAAAGTCGCCGATTGCGCCGTCGGACTCATCAATGATAATGGGTGGGTGGCCGTCCCACGCTGCGAGTCCCACTCCCGCCGCCTCAGTAAGGGCTTGGTCACGGTGGAGGGGCTGCTCGATAAACAAACAGCGGGTTTTGTAGGTGCTCGGCAAGCCCTCCCAGACGGCGCGGACACTTGCGAAATCGGTGTAGGACTCGTTGGCATCGAGTGTGAAAGCCCAGTCGTGGGGGGCGTGGCTGGCGCAGACTTCTAAAACGGCGCGGGTGCGGGCGATATCTGTCTCGACATTGCCGCCAAGCTTGAGCTTGAAGTGCTTCAGGCCGTAGGTGGCGATGTTATCTTCGAGAGTTTTGGGCAAAGCATCATCGCGTTCGGTTCCCTCCAGTGGATCGGCCATCCCGACCGTGTGCCGGAGCGTGAGTTGCGTGCGGGGCGCATCGGGGAGCCAGTCCGAAGGCTGTGTGCCTGCCAGCTCAGGATGAATGGCTCCTAGTTCGATCCCGAAGGCATTGGTCTTGAGAAGTGTGTGAAAGGGCTGGCCGGTGGCATTGCAGAGCGCATCTATCACCGCCCGCTCCACCAGAGTCACCGGAAAGTGTGTCCAGAGGGTTGGCAAGCCTGTCTCTTGGGCATACGCCGCTTGCTTTGCGTAAAGCACCTGCCAGAGCCCAAAGGCTGTTTGCGCCTCCAAGCCCATCGCCCAGCCCAGCGTTTTCTCTATGAGCGCGATCAGCTCGGCGTTGTCGTCCTCCGGTGAGGTGTCCGGGCGCTTATAGAGCCACTTGGGCGAGAGATGCTCAGCGGCGATTCCCGTGACCCGCTTGCCGTCGATCTCCACATCTGCCTCCACAAAGGCGTGCGTGAGATCGGTGACCGTGGCGATCCCGTAGCGAAAGGGCAGGCGCAGGTGCAGGTCTTGCAGGCGCAGGCGGCAGGCGAGAATGCGAATCATGGGGAGATTATAACCTGCCTCCCCCCGCTCGTGCCTCGCGACCCCCTCCGCCTCCGCGAAGGGGGTAAAATACCCCGTGAGCTTTCCACTTCCCACCTATCAGGGTCAGACCCCCGATCCCGCCGCCGCAACCCGTGAGGCGGTCGCGATCTGGAAGACCGGCAAGATTCCTCTCGTTGAGATCTTCTACTCCCTTCAGGGCGAGGGCGGGCGCGTGGGGCAGGCGACTGTCTTTGTGCGGCTAGCGGGCTGCTCACTGGCCTGCTCGTTCTGCGACACGGACTTTCGGGTCAAGCGCGTGCTAACGATTGAGGAGATTGTCGCCGAAGTTCTAGAGTTTGGCTGCGAGTGGGTCTGCCTCACCGGCGGGGAGCCGACGCTTTTTGACCTCAAGCCGCTCTGTGATGCTCTTCATGTGGCAGGCTTGAAGCTCCAGATCGAGACCAATGGCATGCACCCACGCCCTGAGTGGGGGCTGGAGCACATCACGGTCTCGCCTAAAGAGACCGAGGGTGGCCACATCAAGCCCTGGTACTTTGAGCACGCCACGGAGTTCAAGTACGTTGTGGACGACGACGCGGATATCCAGCGTGCTCAAAGCTCGCTTTTTCCGGGCACGATCTATCTCCAGCCCAACGCCCTCAACCCCGCCGCAACCCCGCTCTGTATCGAGGCTGTGAAGGCGCATCCTCAGCGCTTCCGACTGAGCCTCCAAACCCACAAGCTGCTGGAGATTCCGTGATGGCTTCCCCCCTAACCCCCGTTGCACGGGGGGACAAAACTGTATTTCCTTGTATCTCCCCCGCCGGGCGGGGGGTGGGGGGTGGGGAATATGCGTAAGTTCACGGTGAGCCCGACCAAGCTCCGGACGTTTCATCAGTGCCCGGCGAAGTACAAGCTGGAGTACATCGAGAAGCTCGGGCGGTTCTACCGAAAGCCACGGGCGGGGTTCTCGTTTGGAGCCTCGCTGCACAATGTCTTGGAGCAGTTTCATACCCAAGGCGGGGCCGAAGCCGTGACCGTCGAGGCGCTCACGGAGACCCTGGCGAGCAAGTGGCAGTCGCAGGGCTATCAAAGCGCAGAGCAGGAGCAAGCCTACAAGGCGGAGGCGGTGAAGATTCTGGAGGCGTACCATCAGCGAGCCATAGAAATCCCCGTCACCGAAGCGCCGGTGACGCTCTACTCCGAAAAGACCCTCAATGCGCCGCTCTCGCCGGAGATTGTTCTCTCTGGGCGGGTAGATCGCGTAGACCAGCACCCGGACGCCTCGCTGGAGATCGTGGACTATAAAAGTGGGCGAGAAGTGGTCGAGCCCGAGCACGTCGCGGGGGCGCTGGCGATGAGTATCTACCAGTCGCTCCTCAAGCACCACCATCCCGAGCAGCGGGTTTTTGCGACGATTATCGCCCTGCGCACCGGCTCGCAAGCCTCCCACGAGCAGACCGACGAAGAGCGCGAGTGGCTCCTCGCGGACTGTTTAGAGACTGCCGAGACCCTACGCAACAAAGACTGGGACGGCGTCCTGCCCGTCGTCAATACCCACTGCCCGGACTGCGACTATCTCCCCCACTGCGAGCGCTACTGGAAACGCCAGAACCAAGACTCGTTTTTTTAGAAGAGCCTACTCCTCAGTCGCGGAGCGACTTCTTAGCCAAAGGCTCATAGACGCCGATTTTAATCGGCGGGCAACGCGGTATCATAGCCGTATGGAAACGTTTGTCTCTGCCGCCGATAAGCTTGGGCACTTTGGGCCATTTGGGGGGCGCTACGTCCCGGAAACTCTGATCCCTGCGCTGGAAGAACTGGAGCGGGCGTGGCAAGACGCGCTGGCCGATCCGGAGTTCACCCAGGAGTTCCACTACCACCTGAAGAACTTCGTGGGCCGCGAGACGCCTCTGACGTTTGCCGAGGGCCTGACCCGTGAGCTGGGTGGAGCGAAGATTTATTTAAAGCGCGAGGACTTGTGCCACACCGGGGCGCACAAGATCAACAACACGATTGGGCAGATTCTCCTGGCGCGGCGTATGGGCAAGCCGCGCATTATCGCCGAGACGGGCGCGGGGCAGCACGGCGTTGCCACGGCGACGGTCTGCGCCAAATTTGGCTTTCCCTGCATTGTCTACATGGGCGCGGTGGATGTCGAGCGGCAGGCGCTCAATGTCTTTCGTATGAAGCTACTTGGGGCCGAAGTGCGGCCCGTGACCAGCGGCACGGCGACTCTCAAAGACGCCGGCAACGAGGCCATGCGCGACTGGATCGCCAATGTCCGCGACACGCACTACATTCTGGGCTCTGCGGTCGGGCCGCACCCGTTTCCCTCGCTCGTGCGGGACTTTCAGAGCGTGATCGGAAAAGAAACCCGCGCCCAAGTTCTCGAAGTCGAGGGACGCCTCCCCGATGTGGTCGTGGCGTGTGTCGGGGGCGGGAGCAATGCGATGGGCATGTTCCATCCGTTCTCCGGCGACGAATCGGTGCGCCTTGTCGGGGTTGAGGCGGCGGGCGCGGGCGTGAACACGGACAGGCACGCGGCGACCATCACAATGGGCCGTCCGGGGGTTTTCCAGGGCGCGAATACCTATCTGCTCCAGGATGAGTGGGGCCAGATTCAAGAGGCGCACTCCATTAGCGCCGGGCTCGACTACCCCGGAATCGGCCCCGAGCACTCGTCGTTTAAGCTCCGAGGCCGCGCCGAGTACGCCGCCGTCACCGACACCGAGGCGCTCGATGCCCTCTGCTGGGTCTCCCGCGTCGAGGGGATCTTGCCCGCGCTGGAAACCGCCCACGCCTTCGCCCACGTCAAAAAGCTCGCCCCGACACTCTCCAAAGACACCATTCTCGTTGTCTGCCTCTCCGGGCGCGGCGATAAAGATGTCAACACCGTCATGAAAGCAATGGAAACCGTCGAGCGATAAAATACGCATATGGCACTCACTATTCCATCAGAAACCGAGTCCCTTTTGCGAGCGGAAGAAGCCCGGACGGGTGTTCCTGCAGTGGAGCTTCTCAGCCAAGCCGTTAAAGCCAAGTTCGCCACAGCTCCAAATCCCCCTAGTGACGAGGAGCTTCTGCGTCGGGCCACACAAAAACTTTCTGAGAGCTTTTGGGAGCGCTATCGCGCCCTCGTCGCAAAGCAAAAGTCCGAAACGATTACCGAGCTGGAGCGGGGTGAGCTAATAGCTGTGGTGCGTCAAGCAAATGAATGGCACAACGAGCGCCTAGAGGCTGCGATTGCTCTGGCAAAGCGGCGTGGCATTCCCTTCGCACAGCTCAAGCAAGAACTTGACCTTGCACCAGTAGTGGTGGAATGACGGAGCGCCTGAGGCAAGCGGTTCGAGAGCATGCCCGAGGTCATTGCGAGTACTGCCTTGCCCCTGATGACCACTCTTCGGCATCGTTCACGATTGATCATCTCAGGCCACGCTCTGCGCAAGGTTCCGATGATCTTACCAATCTCGCTTGGAGCTGCTGGAACTGCAGTAGCCATAAAGCCGCCGCGATGACCGCACTTGACCCTCTAACGAACCAGCAAGTTGCTCTCTTTAATCCTCGAATAGACACTTGGGAGGAACACTTCCGCTGGGATGAGGAACAGGTTCGCGTTGAGGGAATTACTCCAACGGGCCGTGCAACCGTAGAACGTCTCCAGATGAACGAGCCTGCCATCGTCAACCTGCGCCGCTTGCTCATGCTCATTGAACGCCATCCGCCAATACTATGAAACTACCCAAGCGCCGCAAGTTCAAGCCTGGCAGAGTTCCCGTCGAGGAAGTCGAAGCGTTTCTGTTTGCAGGCGGGAAAACGCTCGGGGATTGGCGTCTTGGGAGTGTTCTGGAATCACGAGGGCCTGATGGGCGCTGGTGGCTTAATTGGGTAGACAATGAAGATTTATTGTTGGCCGTTGAGCGCTACTTACGCGAACACAGCATCGTTGAGGAGGCGGGGTAAAATACTCCCATGTCTAATCTCGATTCTCTCCTCGTCGAGCTGGAGGCCACTGCGGAGGCGTTTTGGAACATCAGTCGCGAGAATGCTGTGTTTCTGTCGTCGCTGTTGAAGGCGATGGGGGCAAGGCGTGTGCTGGAAGTAGGGACGTCCAATGGCTACTCGACGCTCTGGTTCGCTGAGGCCGTGAAGCAAAGTGGCGGCGAGGTCGTGACCCTGGAGTTCGATGCGGGCAGGGCGGCCATCGCGCGGGAGAATTTTTCTAAGGCGGGCCTCTCGGAGACCATTACGCTGATCGAAGGCGATGCGTGTGAGACGCTAAAAACGCTCACCGGTTCGTTTGACTTTGTCTTTCTGGATGCCGAGAAGCCCGAGTACGCCGCGTATCTACGACTCGCGGTTCCACTCACGCGCACCAACGGCCTGATTATCGGCGACGACACGATCTCCATGGCAGACCAGATGCCCGAGTATCTCTCGCTCGCCTTCACCCACCCCCAGCTAGAGTCCGTCGCCGTGCCCTTAGACGATGGCATCGTGCTCTCGCGTAAACGCTAAAATGTCATGGTACGAAAGAGTTCTGTGACGATGGGTTGGATAACGCTCTTTTCTTTCACTTGGTAGGAGCAATAAATGATGAGCGTTCCAAGCTCTCGGTAGGGATACAGCGATAGGACATCATCAACCACACCTCTCCCGGAGCCAAGGGAGCGTGTACATGTCATTCCACTCTTCAGCCTGAGCCGGGATTCTCGCACCCACTTGCGCGTCTGGTCATGATGCCCCGGTGTTTCGACGATCAGGGTAACCGAAAGCTCCGAGTTTTGATGGGAGAAGCGATAAGTATACCCATCGCGGATCAGTCGGTTTGGCTCAGGTGCCATGTAGCTTTCTTTCTTCCAATCTTTGGCGAGAGAGAACTCCACCGGACGATTATGCGGTGGTTGAGCATCCAGTATTGGAAAGCGATAGGTATTTTGCTCGGACATTTCACACCGTGAGATTGAAAAGCATGCGGACACTTAGCACGAATCCGGGAAGCTCAGGGGAGCAGTCGATGGTTTCGGGGTCGTTGAGGAGAAGCGGCTCGGTGTTGGGGCGGTAGAGGTGAACTGTGCGCGTAGTGGGATCGAGAAGCAGTCCAAGGCAGACACCGTTGTCGCGCCACTCGGCCATTTTCTCTTGTAAGGCGGGCAGGCGGTCTGTCTCGGAGCGCAGCTCGACGATGAAGTCTGGGGCGAGGGGGAGGAAGCCGTCGCGCTGCTCGGGTGTGAGAGTGGCTAGCCGCTCGTGAGAAATCCAAGCGGCGTCAGGGGAGCGCACCGCGCCGTTGGGGAGCTCAAAGCCACCACTGGACTCCGAAATCTCACCGAGGCTATTCTGGAGGTTCCACATTCCAAGGTAGGTGGTGAGAAGCGCGTTGCGCTTGCTGGTAAGGTATTTCGTGGGCATTTCAATAGAGAGCTCGCCGGTAGCACTACGCTCGATTCGCAGCTCGTCGTTGTCCTGGCAGAAGGTGAAGAAGTCCTCGACCTTGGCCATGTCCAGCTCAGGCCGGAGGCGAAGCTGTCTATCTTCTGCGAAGGGAAAGCGCAACAGAAGGGGGGCGGCCTGGGTCAGAGTGGACATAGACACATTTTATCGCAAACGGTAGAATCTAAGACAAGCAGAAAAGAGGGCCTGAGATGTCGTTTTCGCAGCAACAACAAGAGCAGCTTTCGTCGATTGTGGAGCGCGAGGTACAGCGCCGCTCGGATGCGGATCACCTGAAGCTCCTCTCGATTGGCTTTTATATCCAGAGTGGGATCTCGCTTCTGATGGGGCTCTACGGCTTGGTCTATATTGGTCTCGGGCTGGCAGGTGGCGGCGTCGGGCGACCCGGTGAGGCGTTCCCGACAGCGATCTTTGTGGGGATGGGAGCGGCGCTACTGATCGGAGGCTTGCTGATGGCGGCGCTGAACTTAGTGGCGGGGCGTAGCCTGACGCGAAAGCAGAACTTGACTCTGGTTCAAATCCTGGCGGGGCTGAGCTGTCTGCATGTTCCCTACGGCACCGCGCTAGGCGTGCTGACCTTTATGGTGCTGGGTCGCCCCACCGTCAAGGCGCTCTTTGAAGGCCGCGATCCTTACGGCCCACCACCAACAAGTGGCCCCAATCCCCCTGATGACGGCAACTGGTACCGTAGCCAGGGGGGCAGTGGGCTCTAGCTCTCGGCAGAGACAGCGCTTCGTAAAATCCCGACGCCTTCCACCTCGACTTCAACCAAATCGCCCACGACCAACGGGCCGACTCCCGGCGGCGTTCCGGTGGCGATCACATCGCCTTTCTCTAGGGCGAACCAGCGCGAGAGATAGGCGATGAGCTTGGGGATGGAGTGGATCATCTGGTTGGTGCGTCCCTCTTGCCGCGTCTCGCCATTGACCCGTAGCGACACGCCAATATTTGTGGGGTCAGGAAGGGCATCTACGGTCACCAAGTGCGGCCCGAGCGGCCCGAAGGTGTCGAGGTTCTTGGCCAGAAACCACGGGTGGCCCTTGCCTTGGAGTATCTTGGACCTCTCCCGCGCCGTGATATCGTTGAAGCAGGTGTAGCCCACGACGCAGGACATGGCATCGTCTTCGGAGATATTCTTGCCGCCACTCCCCAGCACCACAAGGAGCTCGCCCTCGTAGTCCACGCGGCCTACCCAGTCTGGGAGAAAGACCTCTTGATCGGGCCCAATGACGCTCTGGGACGCTTTGAGAAAGACCACAGGCTCATCGGGGACGGCGTTGCCGAGCTCTTTGGCATGCTCGGCGTAGTTGCGACCAATGGCTAGAATCCGATTGGGTCTCGGAATCGGGGCGAGGCGCGGGGCAAAAGGCGGAAGTAGCAAGTCCTCCAGCTTCCCCGTCTCCAGAAGAATCGCCGTGGCCCGATCCAGGCGCTTTGAGAGCATTTCTGCCTCACAAGCGGCGTCCAGTGGGGTAGTAGGAGCCGGGGCCGTATCCCCCGCCGCCGCGAGAGCTGCCACCACGGGGAGAAGCTGCTCTTCCTCCCCAAAAGTCACGGCCAGTTTTCCGTCCACAAGTAAAGCCAGTTTCATTTTTTGTTTATTCCTTGGGTTTTCTTACTAAAAATCGCTGCGTTGCATACGCAAGCTCCACATAGTGCGCCTCGGCTAGGATCTCTTCGGTGCCAAAGATAAAAGTCGGGACGTGTCGGATGCCCTTGGCATAGGCTCCGTCATCGAAGGCGAGAATATTTTCCGCGCCCTGCTCGGCCTCAATAGCGGCTATCAGTGCCGCGACATCCAGCCCCAGCGGTGCGCCGAGCTGCCCCAGAACCTCCAGCGACTCGATATCTTCGCAGCGCTCCCAGTAGGCGCGGTAGATCGCCTCGTGCCAGGCAAGCTCGGTGGCATAGTCGGTGTTGGCCTTGACGAACTCGGCACCGAGAAGCGCTCGGTGGGTTCGCACAAAGCCGGGGCGCGGCTCAGGCACCAAGATCTGCTCGCTCTCACAGAATAGATCAAAACGCGTTTTTTTACGATCCGGATGACGTGGGGCACTGGGGCCGGGCTTGGAGAGCATCTGTGGCTCTAGCTCGGGGGGATACAGCTCGGCTCCGCGCCAGTCAAAGACCACGCTAAACTCAGCGGCGAGACGCTGGGCATGGAAGAAACCAACCCAGCACCAGGGGCAGAGATAGTCGTGAAAAAGAACAATGTTGCTGCGGGTTGCGTAGGGGCGAAATTCGAAAATAGTCACGGCTCGAATTATACCGTTAGGGTGTTTCGCTGGCACAGAAGTAGCGTGAGATCGTCGCTTGGCTCGCCGCCTTCGTGGAGCGCAGTAAAGATCGCATCGGCGAGGGCTTCTGGGCCGTGGGGGGCGTGGGCACGGATGATCTCTAAGAGCCTTGCTTCGTCGAAGTAGCTCTGGCCACGCTGGGTTCGTGCCTCTGTGATACCATCGGAGTGGAGGATCAGCAGATCGCCGGGAGCGAGGGTCAGCTCTTGCTCAGGAGCCCGCCAGATCGCAAAAAGCCCTAGGGGCGGGGCCTGTCCGCAGGAGGCGGACTCGACGTGACCATCCCGCGCTCGCCAGATCAGCGCCGGAGGGTGGCCCGCGTTCCAGAGGCGTAGCGTCCCGGCTCTGGCCTCAATCTCGGCGTAGAGTAGCGTTGCAAATGTCGTGGCGGGCAAGCGCCCACAGAGGTCTTTATTGAGGCGAACCAGAGCGTGATGGGCTCCCCGAAGCGGGTCTAAGTAAGGCAGCAGGGAGCCAATACTAGTGGCTACCAGTGCGGCGGCAATTCCCTTTCCCGCCACATCGCCCACGGCTAGCCCGAGCCGCTCTGTGGCACTGTCGGTGATAAAGGCATGGAAGTCTCCTCCCACCTCTAGCGACGGCTCTGAGCGCAGTACCAGAGAGAGCCCAGGTACCTGTGGCACCTCCCGAGGCAGTGATGAGAGCTGGATCTCTCGGGCGAGCTCTAGCTCATGCTGATGGTTTTGTTCGGTATGTTTTTGCTGTAGCTCACGCGCGAGGCCCTCTTGGTAGCGCGTGAAGTAAGTCTTCATCTGGGTCACTAAGTAGCCTGTGAAGCCACCGACGATCAAAAAATAGGGGGCGGTATCACGCACAATTTCCCAGTGATTGGTGTTGTCCATGACCCCTAGAGCAACCGTCATCAGCCCCGCCAGCAGTCCCACTCCCAGCCCGCCCTTGAGGTCGCCAAAGAGTGCCGCGACAAAGACGATTAGATAACACAGACCTAAATAGGGACTCGTCGCCGCTCCTGTGTAGTAGGCGGCATTGCCTAAAAACAACAAATCCAGCACCACGAGTAGGCGAATCGGAATGCGCAAGATCGAGAGGCGATAGAGCTGCGCCAAGACGACCATGTTGTAGGCGAGTAGCAGGCCCATCGCGACCCAAGCCGCAGGCGGACGCTCGCGGTACCAGAGCGCCAGAAAGAGCGAGATCGCCGACTCTGTGAGAGCGAGTGCCCAGCGTCCTCGGCGCAAAAGTAGGGGGAACTCCTCTGTCTCTAACAGATTCATGAAGTACCCCACGCACAGAGCGCTGCTAGATCCTGCGCTCTATCGCCTAGTGCTGCTGGGACGACATTAAGGCCTTCTGTGAGCCGTGGCCAGGCATGGCCATGGAGTGTGGTGCGTATTTTGGGCAAGAGCAAGTCGGCGGCGTGGACGGCGAGGGTTCCTAGGACAATGCGCTCTAGGTCCAGCAGCATCGCGAGCGTCGCCAGCGCCTGTCCCAGAAGCTCGGCAGCTTGGTTGAGAGCGGCAAGACAGGCAGCATCGCCCACCCGCGCGGCTTCGACCACTGCGCGGCCACTGGCCTCGCCTTGCCAGCCATTTTCTTGGGCGATCTTGGTCACGGAAGGGCCACTGGCATAGGCCTCTAGGCAGCCGTGTAGGCCACACGAGCAAGGGCGACCGTTCGGCACGACCGCGATATGCCCAATTTCTCCGCCTGCCCCGCGCCGTCCTCGGTGTAGTCTGCCGTCCATGATAAGCCCCGAGCCGATCCCTGTGCCCACGGTGAGAAACGCCATGTTTTGTGTTCCCTTGCCTGCTCCAAAGCGCCACTCGGCGAGCGCGGTAGCATCGGCATCGTTTTCGATTTTCACGGGAAGCGCGAGTGCCTCAGAAAGCCGGGCCGCGAGCGGGAAGCCTGTGCTCCCCCAACCTGGCAGATTGGGCGCGGCAAAGACGAGGCCATGGGCCGCATCGGCGGGAGCCCCTGCGGAGACTCCTACGCCAATCAGAGCTTCAGAGCCACGGACTTGCTGTGCAAGATCTACGAGAAAAGCGAAAAGCCCCTCGGCATCGGCATCCGCAGGCGTGGGAGCGGCGACCCGGCGAACCACGGTTCCGTCTTCGTGCAGCAGCAGTGCCGCCGATTTTGTTCCTCCTAAGTCAATTCCCAGAATCACGCCGCTCGTATTGTATCCGCTTGCCGGGTAAAATAGCCGCATGAAGAAGCTCGCTGTTCAGCTTTACACACTCCGCGACCACCTGACGACGACCGCCGATGTCGCGATGTCGCTCAAACGTGTCTCCGAGATCGGCTACCGCGCCGTGCAGGTCTCGGCGGTGAAGGCATTTGAGACGGAGTTCGACGCTCCCACGCTGCGCAAGATGCTCGATGACAACGAGCTCAGCTGCATCGCGACCCACCGCTCGTGGGAGAGGCTCTCGCAAAACACCGACGACGAGATCGCGCTGCACCACGCGCTCGGGTGTGACTATGTCGCGATTGGAGGAATCCCGCAGAGCTACGGAGCCGATCACGCCGATGGCTACCGACGCTTTATCGCTGACTCCGCTCCTGTCATTGCGAAGCTCAAAGCCGCGGGGATTCGCTTTGGGCACCACAACCACAGCCACGAGTTTGTGCGCGTCACCCCCGAGAAGCCGCAGACGCTCTGGGACATTCTGATCGAAGAGGGCGGCCCGGACTACTACTTGGAGGCCGATCTCTACTGGATCTGGCACGCGGGCGTGGACCCGGCGGCGATGATGCGCCGCTGCAAAGGCCGCGTCCCCGTGATTCACTTAAAAGACAAAGAAGTCGTTGCCAAAGACGGCCCCGTGATCGCGGCCATTGGCGAGGGAAATCTCCCCTGGGACACGATTCTGCCTGCCTGCGAAGAGAGCGGTGTGGACTGGTACGCCATCGAGCAAGACACCTGCCGCCGCGATCCGTTCGACTGCCTGCGCTCGTCGTTCGAGTATCTGAGCACACGGCTCTGAACCCACCCGGCTACTCGCACCGCTCGCATCCACCCTCCCTCTACGAAGGAGGCGCAGTAGGGATGTTTTATGAAGAGGGAAGCTCGTACTGCGATTGTATATCTTATCAAGAGCAACGATAATCTCTGTTAGGCGCTTCGCATAGAACGAGCCAAAGCAGGCACATCGGTGATCAGCCCGTCCACGCCTAGCGCGGCAAGGCGGCGCATTTCGTCAGGGTTATTCACGGTCCAGACATTGACTTGTTTTCCCGCGCTCCTCCAGAGCGTCATGGTCTCTTCCGTGACCAGGGCGAAGTGCGGGTGAAGCACCGGCCAGTTGTTCCAGTCATCGGGGAGGGTTTGAGAAAAGAGCCGGGCGCAGAGCAGGCCAGCGCAGTTGTGAAGTGCCTCGGGCAGAAACGACGAGATCAAGACGCGCTCGGCGATGCCGTGCCGTGCGATGCACTCTAGCACCTGTGGCTCCAGGCCGTTGCCGCTCTCTTTCAGCTCCACATTGATGCAGGCAAAGCGTTTCCCGACCGTGGCAAAGACGTCGTCAAGAGTCGGCTGGCTGGGATAGTCGGCGCGAGTGCCGGAGATCGGGTCGTGGGCAACGAGAAGCTGCAGGTCTGTCGTGAGCCGAACATCAAGCTCGATGCCATCGGCTCCTTGCTCGGCGGCGAGCAAAAACGCGGCGAGGGTATTTTCGGGGGCATCTGCCGACGCGCCCCGGTGGGCAAAGATTTGCATACCCCTATTCTACGCCGCTTTACGTGCCATCGTGGGGTTCAGGAAGCGGCTCTCCAGCTCCTCAGGAGAAATGGGGGGACTGAAGAGATAGCCCTGAAAGTGACGGCAGCCAAGACGGTGGAGAATATCGCACTGGGCTGCTGTCTCGACTCCTTCCGCCACCACGGTCATACCAAGGTCGTGCGCGAGCTGAACGAGGTGTTTGACCAGCATCTGATCCCGCACGCTCCCAACAATCGAGCTCACAAACGAGCGGTCAATCTTTACCACATCAAACGGACAGTGTCTTAAATGCGAGAGTGACGAGTACCCTGCGCCGAAGTCGTCGAGCGAGAGCGCAACCCCCATCTGCTTCAGGGCGTTCATGATTACGAGTGCCCCTGGAATATCGTCCAAGAGCGCGGTCTCGGTCAGCTCCAGCTCGAGAAAACCGGCGGCTAGCTTGGTGCTGGCAAGAACATCGGCGACTTTCTGAGGGAGATCCCGGTTGCGGAGCTGCTGTGCGGAGAGGTTCACGGCAACGCGCAGGGGGTACCCGTTCTTTCCCCAGGCAGCAGCCTGAATACAGGCTGCATTGAGGACAAATTCACCCAGAGGCTGGATCAGTCCGGTCTCTTCGGCGATAGGGATAAACTTAGCGGGGGAGACGAGCCCGCGCTTGGCATGCTGCCAGCGAATCAGGCTCTCTACCCCGATCATGCGTCCCGTGCTGACATCCACTTGGGGCTGGAAGTAGAGCAAGAAGTTATCGCTAGGTGTGGCGCGGGTTAGATCATGGCGTAAGTCCGCCTCCAGCTCAAAGCGCTCTTTGGTGGTACGGTTCATCTGCGGCGTGAAGAAACGGAAGTCGCCCCGGCCATCTTCTTTTGCCTTATACATCGCCACATCGGCATTTTTGAGCAGCGAGTCGGCGTCCTGGGCATCCGTGGGGAAGCGGCTAATTCCAATACTGACGGAGATAACCAGCTCTTGGCCTTCCATAAGAATCGGTTCTGTAAGCGCCTTCAGGAGCGCCTCGGCCATCTTAGCGGCTCCGTTGACAATATCGGAGTGGTGCTCCTCACTCATGATTAAGACGAACTCATCGCCTCCCACACGGGCAAGTAGGTCTCGCTGGCCAATCGTGGGCAAGAGCCGTCGCCGAACCACGTACTGTAGAAATCTATCGCCGAAGGCATGCCCCAGCGTGTCGTTGATCTGCTTGAAGCGGTCCAGATCCATGTAGACCGCGATCACGGACGAGTGTTGTTTCTGTGCTCGCTCAATGGTCAGCTCTAGCTGCTCACACAGGCGGCGACGGTTAGAGAGGCCTGTAAGAGGGTCATGAAGCGCTTGCTGAAGGGTCTTCTGCTCGCTATTGCGGCGTGACTGTGCTCCGGTGATAGCTTCGGCGGCAATGATGAGATACTTCTGCTCCTCGTTTTCCCACTGGCGCGGCTCCCGTTTGCTCTCCAGCCCTAAATAGCCCCAAAGATCCCCCTCAATGATAATGGGAAGAGCAAAGACAGAAAAAATTCCTTGTGTTTCTAAAATGCGGCGCTCTTCGTCGGGGAAAGCGCTTACTTGCCCGATAATGTTGCCTTCATCTCCCAGGACCTGTACCCAGCGCGGGAAACTCTTCGAGAGAGCGACATCTTGGCGCACCGGGTTATTGATCTGCCCCGTGACTCCTGGAGCACACCACTCCGCCAGTAGTGTGGCGTAGAACTCGCTCTGATCGGAGTAGCACTGGCTAAGATAGATTCGGTCGGCCTGCGTGGCGTGGCCCAGTAGAGGCAGGACATCTTCGAGTGCCTTCCCACGCTGGTCTGCGAGCAAGAGGCGCTCGATCTCGATAAGGGCCGCTAGATAGCGCTCTCTCTTTTTGTAGCTTTCTTGCTCGTGGAGGCTCTTTATACGGCTTGCCTCCAGGGAGCGATAGCGCTGAAGGTTGAGTCGTTGCCAGGCTGCTAGGCCAATTCCTAGAGCCAGTGCGAGCCCTGCTGTTCCGGCAATGGTCTGGAGCACGGGGAGTCGCCACAGGAGAAAAAGAAGAAAAAGGCCAAGCGCGGTGGCCGGTCCCAAAACGAAGGGTGAGGCGGCCGTGAGCCTCTCCGCAGTGCTATTTTGCGGAGCTACCTGCTTCGTGCTGGTTCGCGTCTTCTTTTGAGTTACGAGCATAGAACCTGGTCAATATAGATCGGAAGCGCTCGATTTCTTTCACTGCCAGCTGGATGCGTAGCGCCCAGAGAGGCGTTTCCTCAGTGGGCCACAGATCGCGTAGCTTGGTGAGATCTTTCTCGGTCGTGAGAAAAATACCACCGGGTAGCTGTGCGACGAGATCAAGTGCTTCTTCTTTATTGTAGGTATGATGATCAGTAAACTCGCGGAAAAATTTTAGGGGAAGAGAGAGTAATTCCAGAGTTTTTTGAAAAGCTTTTCCATCGGCAATCCCAGCGAAGGCGGCGATACTCTGTCCTGAGAGCGCTTCCAGAGGTTCTTGGGTACCGTCAAGCGCGATCCAGCTGTGCGGTGCATGCGTCGCTGTAAAGAGAGCGGCACGGGGTGCAAGGCGCTGTACAACGTGCTTGCGCCGCTCTAGCTCATCGGGGGAGATCGCATCAGAGCGGGTTAACACAATAATGCTCGCCCGGCTCAGATGAAACGGTGGCTCCCGCAAGAGCCCACGGGGAAGCATCCAGCCATTATCAAACGGAGAGCGTGCATCTAAGAGAACAATATCGAGGTCGCGATGGAGCTGCCAGAACTGAAGGGCATCGTCGAGCAGAATCACCTCGGGGGCGAACTCCGCGCAGGCTAGCTTGCCCGAGACTCGCCGATCCCGCCCGACAATCACGGGAATATCTGGCAGGAGCTGGGCAAGCAGTGTTGGCTCATCGCCCGCAACATCTGCTCCTAGTAAGAGCTTCCCGTCGCCCCGACTGACGATCTTGGCACCGCCGTCTTTCTCGTGACTGCCGCCGTGCCCGCGCGAGAGCAGCGCCACCTTGAGCCCTTCCTCGCGCAGAATCTTGCCTACCAGCGCTGCCATGGGGGTCTTGCCTGTCCCCCCCGACGAAATATTCCCAATGGCGATCACCGGCACAGGCAGGCGAAAGCGCTTGCGAACCCCGAGGCGATACGGCAGTAAATACAGCTCCAGCCCCACAAAGTGCAAGCCCGCGAGCGGGGCCATCATAAGGCGCAACAAAGCGCCACGAACGCTCTTCTCCTCCAGGAGCGCCTTAGCGTCCAAGCAGAACCTCCACTGCATCCAGACACTTTACCGACACGCCCTGGTTGCGCTCGATCAGGCCACGGGCTTTTTGGGCATTCTGTGCTTTTTCCTCCGGCGAGAGCGTGAGCCAGCGACACACGGCCTCCGCAAGCCCCACCGCATCCGTGACTTGCTCCCCCGCGCCTTCACTGATGGCAAGCGCGGCAATATCGCGCTGGTTGTTCATATTGGGGCCAAAGAGCGCTGGGACGCCCTGTGCCAGCGGCTGAAAGACGCTCTGACCGCCCCAGGGAGCCAGAGAGCCGCCAATAAAAGCGACATCGGCGATGGCATAAGCGCGGCCCAGCTCACCAAACGTATCGAGAATAAGAGTCGCGCCATGCTCACCTTTGCTTCGCTGCACAGAGCCAGGCAAGTGCGCCTTTACGGCTTCCACGCGCTCTAAGTGCCGAGGCGCTACGATCAGCCTTAGCTCGGGGAAGCGCTCTCGCACGCGCTTTGCGGCCTCAATAATCAGCACTTCTTCGTCGGGAATACCGTCTTTTCCATCGCGAGTCGAGCCACAGATCCAGACCAGAGCGCCCTCAGGAATGCCCAGCTCCGCCCGAAGTTTTACGCGCTCCTCAATGCTGAGCATCGTCGCCGACTCATCGAACTTCGTGTTTCCAAAAGTCCGTGTGCGCCCTGGAGGCGCTCCCACTAAGCCCGCCCGGCGCGTGTCTTCGTCAGACTGCATCGCAAAGAGATCCACGCACGCGAGGCCACTCGCCATCATCCACTGCGCCTTGAGCCCACGCCACAGGCCTTTATCGGAGATGCGCCCATTGAGCACGGCGACCTTGGCTCCCTGCCGCTTGGCAGCCTGAAGAAAGTTCGGCCAGATCTCCCACTCCATCAGCAAGACCGCATCGGGGCGCACCGCCTTCAGCGCCTGCGCCACTGCCCAGGGAAAGTCCAGCGGAAAGTAGGCCACCGCCGACGCACCGGCAATGCCTTGCGCCACCTCACGCCCACCTCGGGTAGTCGTGGTCAGGAGCAAGAACGCCTCTGGGTGCCGCTTGCGCAGCTCACGCAAGATTGGCTTGGCTGCCATCACCTCACCCACAGAGACCGCATGCACCCAGAAACGCAGCGAGCCCTCGCCTGCTTTTGTATAGCTCCCCCAGCGCTCGCGCCAATGTGCAGGGTCTTCCTTTCCCGTCGCCAGCCGGAAGGCGTAGTAGAGGAGCAACAGTGGCGAGAGAAGAAACAGCAGCAAGTTATAGATCACTCGTTGCCCCACCCCTGTGCTTCAAGAGTTAAGCGGACATCTTCCTGGAGGCGCTGAAAAGCACTGAGGCGTAAGAGAGGGCTAAAGTCATCCGTGAGCTGTGTGATGCGCCGCATCGCCGCAGGAATTTGTTTATTGAACTCGTCAAGCCTTCGCCCTCTCTGGCCACTAGCTGTACGCAGTGCCTCACGCAACACGGTTTTAGGATCGGCCAGATTTTCGAGCTGTGCAAGCGTTGGTAGATTTAATGCCGCTCGACTATTTCGGTTTCCTGCTGCCTGTCGTAAAACGCCTATATCAAAGAGAAGCCAAGCTTCCATCATGCGTACAGGGACAACATAAATACTAGGCACTTCGACTTTTGCATCTGTGAGAGCAACCTGAATTTCTTCGTAGCGCCGAATGGGTTCTTCGCGGTCGGAGTCGCGATGAATAAAAAGTAAATCACAAGGAGCATCTTCCATAGCATTACTAATTTTCTCTGCTAAGCCTTGCCCTCTACGATAGGCAAACTCCCCTGTAAAAATGTGCTTCGTGTGCCTTTGAATAGTCCAGTCAAGAATTGGCAGTAGTGCCGCATCCGTTGAGCCTTCCGTTAAAAAGGTGTAGCGTAGCATCATCCTAGAGTAGGGCTCCAAACAAGTTGCCCGACAGCATTGGGTTCTAAATAGGCTTGTTCTAAGGGGCGCAGATACCGCATTAACTTCCCTTTACTAATACTAGGGGTTTGTGGTTCGGCACTTGCTCGCCAGGTTCCTTCAATACAAGAGAGACTTAGATGCTGGTAGCGCTGTCCTTCTTGCTGGCTTGAGATTAGCTCAGCAGCGAGAAGGCAATCGCTGGGAACTAGTCCAACTACTGTAGGAGAATGAGTATTAATAATCACTTGACGTAGCGGATTGTGTTCATCAATGGGACGCGAAGTGTCCACAGCAATAGCCCGCAGCAAGTTTAGCATAGCCTCGATTCGTTCAGGATGAATACCATTCTCAGGCTCTTCCAAGCAAAGTACACCATGAAACTCAGGATCAGCCTCTAAAACGGCTAGGGCTAAAAAACGCAAAGTTCCATCCGAGAGTGCACGCGCCGAGTGCTGTGTGCCATCAGCGCCTGCTGCCCACAGAGTGAGAATATCTCGCTTGTCGTCGCGCTCGATTCCTACCTCACGAATCTCACGTACAAGCTCGCTCACTCGCAGAGCAATACGATCATACACGGAAGTCTCATCACGCTCTCCTTCAGGCGTACGATAGCTCTGTGCAAGCCGATAGAGAGTCGCCGCGAGATGCTCACCACTTGGCGTCAAATGCCCAGGTGTATTGATCTCATCTACTTCACGCAAAGCTGTAGGCTCTAACTGCAAAAGGGACCAAGAAGACATCTCATTTCTAGCAAGAACTGCCGTTCTGTACTCCGCAGCATTTGCCAGATGAATCAGAGTTCGGGGCAACGTTCGCGCAGGACGAGGCGTTGGACGACCACCACCAATACCGCCGCGATCTTGATGAAGACGGATCTCAATTTCCCCGTTTGCATTCTCAAGTGTAGAAATCAAGGGATCAGTACGTCGACCATTAATTACCGAATCACGCCAGCTTTTTGAAGGCTTAAAGGGCAAATTTACTCTAGCATCACTTTTATTGATATGAACTAAAGACTCGTACTTCACCTCAAGGCTACTGTCTATTTCGCGGTAACCCAGCTCTAACGTGTAACGCAAAAAAGTCATGCTGGCAACGGCACGCTGTCCCAAATCATCGTCTCCCTCTTTAGGGACGATCATTTCTGCCTCAAAGTACATTGTTTGTGCATATTGGTTTCCGAATCGATGGAAGAGCGAGCGTGCATCTGGCCTTCGATTGTCTCGTACAGACTTAGCAGCCCCAAGCAAAGTGTCGCTTGCCAAAGCACTTAAGAATCGTATGGCATCGAAGAGGTTCGACTTTCCTACTCCATTTGCTCCCGCGATACAGGTGAAAGCCCCAAAGCGTACATCCACGTCCACAAGATTTTTAAAACCACGTACCTTTAGCCTTGTTAGCATAGACCTATTGTACTCCTGCCAGTGGTTCGGAGGCGCGTGTCTCGAAGTCTAAGTTGGCGGTGCGCCCGTTTTGTAGGTGCCAGTAGCCTGCGCAGGCGATCATGGCGGCGTTGTCGGTGCACAGGGCGACGGGAGGATAGAACAGCGCGAGCCCCGCCTTGTCGCAGCGCTCCTGCATGACGTCCCGCAGGCGCGTGTTGGCGGAGACGCCGCCCGCCAGCAAGACGCGCTCCACACCCAGCTCTTTTGCGGCCAGAATAGTCTTCTTGCTGAGCACATCCACCACGGCCTCTTGGAAGCTCGCAGCAATGTCGGAGATGCTCGGCAGATTCTCACCTTGTAGGGCGTAGCGCACCGAGGTCTTGAGGCCCGAGAAGCTAAACTCATGGGTGCCTTGGAGCAGGGCTCGGGGAAACGTGATGGCTTTGGGGTTGCCGCCTTCTGCTGCTTTCTGCACGGCTGGCCCACCGGGATAGCCAAGGCCCATCAGTCGGGCACACTTATCAAACGCCTCGCCCGCCGCGTCGTCGCGCGTGCGGCCTAGTAGCACATAGTCGCTATGCCCACGCAGGTGAAACAGATCCGTGTGGCCACCACTCACGACTAAGGCGACGGCTGGGTAATCTGCCTGTACACTGGCTCCCCCCCCCGCCCCCGCACCCAGAGGGTACCCGGGGGGAGCCAGTGTATGCAGCCAGTTGGCGTAGAGATGCGCCTCGATATGGTGCACGGGCACGACGGGCTTTTTCAGCGCCATTCCGAGCGCTTTGGCCGCCGATGTTCCGACCAGAAGTGCGCCGAGTAGTCCCGGACGGTTGGTCACGGCGATGGCGTCAATGTCAGCCCAAGTGCATCCTGCCTCGGTAAGTGCCTGACGAAAGACGGGAATCAGCACTTCGACATGGCGGCGGCTCGCCAGCTCAGGGACAACGCCACCGTAGAGCGCGTGCTCCTCCATCTGCGAGGCCACGATATTGGAGAGCAGCACCCGCCCGTCTTTTACCACTGCCGCGCTCGTTTCGTCGCAGCTTGTCTCGATTCCAAAAACAATCACAAGTTCTATTGTAGCCGACGACGTGCCAGAAGTGTCCCGCCGACGATCAGGCTGGGGGCGAGAAAGAGCCCAACAAAGGGGACGAGGGAGAGAAGCCCTGCGGCGAAAGCGAAAGTGAGGGTGTGGGCATCGGGCTTTTTGAGGAGCAGCCTCGCCTGTGGCCCCAGAGTCGTGCCACGTCGCAGAAACGCGGGCGAGGTGTAGTCCAGCAAGCTCACCAGTCCCGCTCCAAGAACCCCCGCGATTGGCCCCAGAGCGGCTCCTAAAGCGAAGGCAAGGAGACAGATCGCGCCATTGAGTAGCAACCGCTTGCACGTATCGCCAAAGAGCTGCCAGAAATTTAGGGGGCAGACGGGAACTTCTCCGCCCAGCAAGCGTTCCGTCTCCCGGCTCAGCGGATCGAAGACCAGCCCGAGAAAGCTGCTGCTCAGCAGGTAGAACGCAAAGGGGAAGAGCACCAGATAGAGAAGAAAAGCGGCAACGCGGGCTCCTTCTTCTAGTCCCGCTCCGTAGCGCTGCCAGCCGATCCAGCCCAGGATGACATAGAGCACCGAGGCGACGAGCCCTGGAACCATCGCGAGAGGCCAGAGGCGCGGGTGCTTGAGGAGAAATCCAATTCCTTTTAGGGCGTCCATTACAAAATAAGACAGCCGCGCCCCCTTGCGGTTGCGCGGCTGTTGAAGGATTCACTCTCTTCGTTAAGCGAAGGCGAAGCGGCCTGCGTCGGCATGCTCTTTGAGGCGCTTGAGGCCACGCTCGGCCTGCTTGCGTACACACGCGGCATTGGTGCCCAACTCCTCGGCGATCTCATCGTGGCTGGCTCCCTCGGCACGGCGAAGAACGACCAGTGCCTCGTTGGGCTTGAGTAGCTTGAGAAGCGCCTCGCGGATCGCTCGCTGCTGAATCCGCGCGATTACGCAGTCCTCGACGCGGGTCTCTAGGTCAACGATATCGCGGGTCTCCCCCTCTTCGGTATCATCGAGTGAGAGCGACTGCTTGTCTTGGCCACGGCGAATTAAGTGGCGCTGGCGGTCGATGAGCAGGTTGGTCGCGATCCGGGCGATGTAGGCTCCGGTGGGCTCTGTGCTGGCTGGGCTCTGGAGCAGACGGATCACCACTTCCTGGGTGAGATCTTCTAGCTCGTTGGCCAGAAGCGTCCGTGCCTGTCGCGCGAGCGTCGCCGCGCAGAGTGTCTTAACCTGGCGGCGTAGCTGCTCACCTGCAAGATCACGCTCGCGCTTGGTGCTTTCGGTGCTACGGACGACCGCAAGTAGCTCTTTATTGGTCTGCCGCTTCGGTGCGGCTGGGGCTGTCGCTGTGATGGCGGGGGCAGGTTTAGGGCTGACCTCGTCGTGCCATGCTTTTAGTCCCTGGAGTGCATTTAGCGCCTGTACATTCATTGTATTTAGCCTTCTCTCTGGATCTTTGAATCTTTAGCTACAAAAGAAACGACTACCCGCCACCCTTGGTTGGTGGAGGGGGGGAGGTCACATCGGCATGAGCAGACGGAATCATAGTGATAGCCAGCAACAGTGCGGCAGCGATCAGACTTGCAACTTTTTTCATTTATTTTCTCCCAAAAACAGACGTAGTGAAGAATACTTCGCCACATACTCTGCTAAAACCTCCTGCGACGGTGCGGCTTTTTCCACACGTCGCCAGAGGCGTTGCGCGCTCTCTTTTTCTCCCAGCTCCAGCTTCACATAGGTCCAAGGGCAGAGCAGCTCAAGTCGCTCGTGCTCCGCTAGCGCGTTGGCTAGCTCATACTCTCCCTCTGCCAGTTTTAGGTAGGCCCGATCTCCTGTGCGACGGTAGCGCACCAAACGGGTGTAGCCCAGGTTCTGCCGCAAGATGCTTGCCACCTCACGGGTCAGCCACTCCCCATCGGGCTCGATCGCACAGAGCCGAACGAAGATTCCCTCGGCCTTCTCAATGCTCTCTGCGGTATTGTCCATTAAACAAACAATCGCCAGCTCCACCCAGACCCGAAAGTAGAGCGGATCGTGCTCCAGAGCCTCTTCGTAGGACCGCATCGCCGCAACGGCGTCTTTGTCCTCGTGGAGCGCTCGGTAGCCCTCACGGTAGCACTCCAGAGCCGCTACATTGTCCGAGTGATCGGGCCAGATCGTCCCCTGGGTTCGCTGCCCAATCAGTAAAACGGGAAAGCGCTCGTGAAAAGCCGCCGAGAGGGGCTCCTCTTCTGCCTGCCCTTCCGGGAACAGGCGGGGAAGGGCGGTTAGGTTTTCGTCCACACTCACAGCGCTCTTCATTGCTTTCCTGATTGGTTAGACGTCAGGCGAGTAGGAAATGTGACAGAACTTAAAAATTATTTTTTCAGGCCGCGATATACTGACCGACGATATGAAATTGAAGCTTGGCTTGCCTAAAGGCAGCCTACAAGAAGCCACTTTTAAGCTCTTCGCGCAGGCCGGTTGGAGCGTGCGTGTGGACTCCCGTTCTTACCATCCCGTGATAGATGACCCCGAGATCGAGGCGATTTTGATGCGCCCCCAAGAGATCCCGCGCTACCTAGAGGACGGCGTGATTGATGCGGGTCTCACGGGCTGGGACTGGATCAAGGACAACGATGTAGACGTCAAAGAAGTCTGTGAGCTGACCTACTCGAAGGCGACGCGTAACGCGATGCGCATTGTCCTAGCCGTTGCCGCCGACTCGGAGATTCACTCCGTCAAAGATCTAGAGGGTAAGCGCCTCGCCACCGAGTACGTGCGTCTGACGAATAAGTGGCTGGAAGAAAACGGTGTCGCGGCCCATGTGGAGTTTAGCTGGGGCGCGGACGAGATGAAAGTCCCGCAGCTCGTGGACGCGATTGTCGTCAACACCGAGACCGGCTCTAGCCTCAAGGCCCATAAGCTGCGCATCGTCGGCGACCCGATCCTCACGTCCACCACCCGCTTTGTTGCCAATCATGCCGCCTGGACAGACCCTGAGAAGCGTGCCAAGATCGAGAGCATGGCGATGCTGCTCACCGGCGCTCTGAATGCCGGAGCCCTGGTCGGGCTCAAGCTCAATGTCGCCAAAGACGACTTCGATGCCGTGATCGCCCAGCTTCCTGCCCTCAAGAAGCCCACCGTCAGCCCCCTCTGGGGCGATGAGGGTTTTGCCGTGGAGATCATCATTGAGGAGCACCTAGCCCGCGAGCTTATCCCACGCCTCAAGCGCGCCGGTGCCAGCGGCCTCGTCGAGTACCCTCTCAATAAAGTCGTCTACTAGCCTCCCCCCGGCGCGTTCGTACCTCACTGCCGACCCCCTCCGGCTCCGCGAAGAGGGTATTACAAAACGGCCAAACCGCCATCGGGGGCCAGATTGGCCCCCGTGATAAAGTCCGAGAGCGGCGAGCAGAAAAACAGCACGGCACGGGCGACATCTTCGGGGGTGGCAAGACGGCGCAGGGGCGTGCGCTCGGCGACGGCGGCTTTGAGTGCCTCGGGCAGGCTCTCTGAAAACTCCGTGAGGGCCATGCCGGGCGAGACTGCGTTCACCGTGACTCCCTCCGGGCCGACCTCGCGGGCCAGTGAGCGGGTGTAGGCGAGCACGGCGGCCTTGGCCATGGCGTGGGCTCCCTGCCCTGGCGCGGGGCGCTGCAAAAGTGTCGCGGAGAGATTGACGATCTTGCCAGATTTTTGCGCCTGAAAGTGCGGCAGCGCGGCTCGCGTCACGGTGATCACAGGCTTGACCACGGCCCGCCACTCCGTATCTATCTCGTCCCAGGTGTACTCGGCGAGAGGCTTGAGTGGCCCAAAGCCCGCCGCATTGTTCACCAGAATATCTAGCCCTCCCAGCGTCGCAAAAGCTTCGGCAACCAAACTTTCCGCCTGCGCGGTGTCCGTCAGATCGGCTTGGAGCGCCACGCCCCCGATCTCTTCCGCAAGCTTTTCGGCACTCTCTTTCGAGGCACGGTAGGCAACGGCGACCGTTGCCCCCTCCGCGGCCAGCAAACGCGCAATTGCGACTCCAACGCCGCGGCCAGCCCCGGTTACCAGCGCTTTTTTTCCTTGTAGCATGGCTCGTATGGTATCATGAGCAAACAGAAATCAAACTTTAATCTACCATGCTGATTCTCGAAGACTGGATTGTGGACAGGCAGCGGCGCGAGGCGATTCACTTGCCCTCGGGAGACTGGGTTCCGCTCGCCCTGCTCTACCGACAGGCGCGGATTGACGGCGAGATTATCCCGGAGTGTTTGTTTCGTGTCCCCGAGCCCAGCGACGACGAAGTACGGCAGAAAGAGCCCGACGCTTGGGAGAGCTATGCTTGCGAGGAGTGGGACTTCTCTCAGGTCGAGAGAGAAGAAAGAGAAGAATGGTCGGTACTGGATTCGAACCAGTGACCCCCGCCGTGTGAAGGCGGTGCTCTACCACTGAGCCAACCGACCCGAGCGAGAGAGAGTATATCACCTCACCGAATAGCCGTCAAACCTACCTTGCTATTGGGAAGGAATTTACGATATACTGTTTATGTAATCGAATCGACTCTATGTGAGAAGAGAAAGCGACTGTGCCGTGCGGCAGGTCGCTGTTTTTGTTTGTAAGGATCAGAATCTATGTTCAATCGCGTCGCCTTGTTAATTCTGGATGGCTGGGGAATCCGTGAGAAAGAGTCTGGGAACTCCACTCAGCTAGCAAAGACTCCCAATGTCTCTCGATGGCTAAGAGAGTACGAGCGCTCGATTCTTGTCGCTTCTGGTGAGGCGGTGGGGCTGCCTGAGAATCAGATGGGCAACTCAGAGGTGGGACATCTTAATTTAGGGGCGGGGCGCATTGTCTACCAGGACATTCTCCGTATTGATCGTGACTTTAAGTCGGGGGCGATTGAGAGCAACCAAGCGCTCGTGGAGCTTCTCGCCCACCTGAAGCCCGGTGCGAAAGTGCATCTGGTTGGCCTACTGAGCTCGGGAGGAGTGCATAGCCATGAGCGCCATCTTCACGCTCTGATTGAGATTTTAGATAAAAAAGGCGTCACCGTGGTCATCCATGCCTTCTCCGACGGGCGCGACACGGGGCCACAAGAGTCGGTTTCCTCCGTGGAGAAGCTCTTAACCCAGATTAAAGAGAAGAAAAATTGCCATCTTGCCAGCATCACCGGCAGGTACTTTGGGATGGACCGAGACCATCGCTGGGAGCGCACGAAGCTTGCCTACGATGCCCTAGTCTCTGGTATTGGAAAGCCAACAGCGGACTTTAAAGCAAGCATTGAGGAGTGCCATGCCCAGGGTGAGTTCGATGAGTTTCTCAAGCCACTCGTGAATCAGACTGTAAGCGTCGAAGAAAATAGTATTTGTGATGGCGATGGGATTATCTTTTTTAACTATCGCTCCGATCGAATGCGGCAGATCACGGAAGTTTTTATCAATAAGAGCTTCGATAAATTCCCTACCAAGGACTTTAAGAATCTAAAGCTCGTCTCGTTTACCGAGTACAGTGACAACGATGCGATTGCAGTCATGTTTCCTCTGGAGAAGATCAAAAACTCTCTGGCAGAGACGCTGAGTGCCCATGGGAAAAAACAATTTCACGCCGCAGAGACAGAGAAATATCCCCATGTGACGTACTTCTTCAATGGCCGCGAGGAGACGATCTTTGAGAACGAGGAGCGCCTGCTGGTTCCCTCACCCTCGGTTGCCACGTACGATCTCCAGCCGGAGATGAGCGCCTACAAGCTGATGGAGGGCGTTCTGGCGCGGCTCGACGAGCACGACGATGCCTTTCTCTTAGTGAACTTCGCCAACCCCGACATGGTCGGCCATACCGGCGTTCTGGAAGCGGCAATTAAGGCAGTCGAGGTCACGGACGAGTGTGCGGGCAAGGTTGTCCAGAAGATCTTAGAGACGGGCGGGGTCTGCCTGGTGACGGCAGATCATGGGAATGTGGAGTGCATGATAGATGAGATCACCGGCCAGCCCCATACCTATCACACCACCAATCCCGTCTCGTTCTTTGTGATCGCCAAGGACTATATTCCGCTGCATCCCTTGGGCATTCTGGCCGATGTCGCGCCGACAGTGCTCCACTTGCTGGGAATTGACAAGCCTGTGGAGATGACCGGAAAGTCGCTGATCAATGTCGTTTGAGTTCCCCGATCACGAAGGCTTTTTTACCCAAGGCTCGCCGGTTTTCGTGGCGCGGGCTCCGGGCCGCCTCGACGTGATGGGGGGTATCGCGGACTACTCGGGCTCGCTGGTGGCGGAGCTGCCCATTGGCCAAGCCGCTCTGTGTGCCGCGCAGGCAGACTCTTCAGGCAAGCTGACGATCCGCTCGCTCAATATCGGTCGGACAGTGAGTGTGGCGACGGGCGGTGAGAAAAGCACCGAGCGCTGGGCGGTCTATCTGGCGGGCTGCGTGGCACTTCTCAAGGCCGAGGGCTTGCTTGCGAAAGACGCGGGTGTGCGGCTCTTGCTCACCTCCGATGTTCCCTTGGGAGCGGGCGTGTCGTCGTCGGCGGCGATTGAAGTGGCAACCATGCGGGCGATTGCCGCCGCGTTTGCCATCGAGCTAGACGGCCTGACTCTGGCGCGGCTCTGTCAGCGCGTGGAGAACGAGTGGGTCGGGGCTCCGTGCGGCGTGATGGACCAGGTGACGAGCGCGTGTGGCGAAGAGGGCAAGCTGCTCTTGCTACGCTGTCAGCCCCACACCATCGAAGGCTACACCCAAGTTCCTACCGGCTGGACGGTCTTTGGAATAGACTCCTGTGTGAAGCACAGTGTGGGGGGCACCGGCTACACGGGGGTGCGCTGTGCGGCGTTTATGGGGGCAAAGCTTCTTGGCCTCGCGCCCACCGACTATCTCTGCAACCTCACCCCGGAGAGCTACAGAGCCCTCGGCATCACCCTGCCTGACTCACTCTCGGGCGCGGTATTTTTAGAGCAGCACGGCCCCACTTGGGACCGTGTCACCACAGTAGATCCCAAGCAGCACTACCCCGTTCTGGCGGCCACCGAGCACCCGATCTTTGAGAACCAGCGTGTCGAGACTTTCTTAAAAGCCCTCGATGCGGGGGACTTCGCGCTTGCAGGCAAGCAGATGCTCGCGGCGCACGCCAGCTACAGCCGCTGTGGTTTGGGAACCAAAGAGACCGATCTTCTGGTCGAGCTTGCCATGGAGCAGAGCGGGGTCGTGGGAGCCAAGATCACGGGCGGTGGCTCCGGCGGAACGGTCTGTATTCTCTGCCCTTCCGACCGAGAAGCCGCTATCGCTGAGAGCGTGGCGGGCTCGTATGAAAAACACACCAGCACCGAGCCGCGCGTGATCCAGGGGACATCACCCGGCGCTCTGAGCACTCCGGTAGGCCTGCTTCAGGTGCGTCAGCGCCGTTTCTAGCTCCGCCTCAAGCTGTCCTTCGGTGAAGTTGCACTCAATAGAGATGCGGGCATCGTAGCCTGCGTCTTTGAGTGTTGCGAAGAGCGCAGCGTGATCGTAGCTACCCGTGCCAGGCGCTTTTCGTCCGGTATCCGCTGTGTGCACATGGGCGAGGCAGTCGGCGCTGGCGATAATATCGGCCAGAGATTCGTCGCCGTTTCGCTCCATATGGTAGGTATCCGCAAGATTTCGCACGCCGGGCCGTCCCACTTCGCGTGCCAGCGCCGCCCCCTCGGCCACGGTGTGCAGTAAGTTGCACTCGTGGCGATTCAGCGGCTCTATGGCGACCACGACTCCCGTTTTCTCGTAGGCATCGGCGCACTGATTCAGAAACCAGAGAAGCTGCGCGTGCGCCTGCTCCACGCTCCAGCCCTCCACAAGCTGCCGCGCACCGCCGCTCCCAAAGACGATTATTTTTCCGCCTACTTCGGCGGCGCGTGTGAGCGCCGTGTGCACATAGCGGGTGAGCACCACTTGGCTGACTTCAGGCCCCGTAATCTTCAGCTTGCCGGGCACAAAGAGATTAAACGTCTCGCACGGTAGGGGCAGGGCAAGAAGCGTGGCTTTTTTCTCCGCCCACACTGCTGAATCTTCCCGCTCAGGAACCAGCTCGCTGGACATGCCCATTTCGAGATAGTCCCAGCCTGCCGCCGCGACTGCCGCCGCTTTGCTCAGCCCCGCACAGATACCAAAACGCATTAGAGCTTACTCTCCTCGATCACTTTTTCCATCTTTTCAAGGCAGTCCTCAGTGAGCTCCTCGCCCGGAGTGAGTTGGTGTGAGCGTGCACTGCGCACCGCCCACCAGGCCCCAATCATAATAATCAGCGCAAAGCCTACCCAGAACGTGGCATCTTTCATCTCGCCGTAGTGAACACCATGTGTTTTCCCATAGAGATGCCGCGAGGAGAACCCAAGCTTCACGCCCGCCCAAGCCACCAGTGCATAGGCCGTACTATCGAGTGCGGGATAGGTGCGCAGGAGCCGCAGAAATGCCGCCGCTCCCAGCCGCAGCAAGACCATCCCTAGTAGCCCTCCCAGATAGACGATCCAGAGCTTCTCAGGCTTATTGACCAGCGAGACCGCAACGAGGATCGAGTCCACGGCAAAGACCACATCCGTAAAGCCGACCAGCGCCACCGTGCGCCCAAACGAGAGCTGCTTCTTCCCCGATGCCAGAGCATCTTCGTCGTCTTCGTCGTGCGACTTGCTGATAAAGTGCTTCACGGCAAGAAAGATCAAGTACGCCGCGCCGAGGCCACAGAGCCACCAGAGCTTGATCAGAAAGCCCGCTAGCAGAATCCCCACACCACGGAGGGCAAATGCCATGACCAGCCCCAGCGAGAGCGCTTTTTGCTGCTCTTTATCTGAGAGATGGCGCACCAGTAAGGCAAGCACGAGCGCGTTGTCCGCTGAGAGCAGACCCTCTAAAAGAACCAAGGTTCCTACAATCAGAAGATCGGGATTTGCAAAAGTTTGACCGAAGGGCATTATGTCTATTCTACCCGCTCCTGATGAGCATTAGGGTAAGATGGATCTCTGGTAACTGATCCCTCGGCTAAAGCCGAAGGCTTTGACAGTAACGAAAGGCAAACCTATCGTCCCGTCTATAGGGCAAGTTACATTGCCCCGTGTTCAACCTCGATCCTCTTGCACGCAAGAGGCAAGGCAGAGCCATATCGTCTCAACTTCAACCCGATTTATGTTAAACCGTACGCCGCTGACCAAACTTGATAGTTTGGTTGATCGAACCAGATTTCCAGCGAGTGCCTTGCCCCATCCGGGGGGTGTCTGTCAAGAGTTGAAGGTAGTTCCTGATCCCAAGGTGACGAATCATTAAAACGAAAACTCAGCCCTATAATATCAAACATAAAGCAAACACGCAAGATAAAAAGACGAAAAGAAAAAAATGCAACGACTTGACAATGGTACCAAAAAAGGTACCCGATTTCTCCTTCGGCTAAAGCCGGAGGTTTCCTGGGAAGTTTTATTATGAATATCGTCTCTGTTTCTCTTCGACGTCTGCCCGGCAACGACGATCTGCCCTTGCCCGCCTACGAAACGCCCCAAGCGGCGGGCATGGACCTGCGAGCCGCACTCACCCAGCCACAAACCCTCCAGCCCGGCGAGCGCCAGGCCATTCCTACTGGCATTGCCATTGCGCTTCCCGCAGGCTATGAGGCGCAGGTGCGCCCCCGCTCCGGACTGGCGCGTAAGTCGGGAATCTCGATGGTGAACTCGCCAGGCACCATAGATGCGGACTATCGTGGGGAGCTCATGGTACTGCTGATCAATCTAGGCCAAGAACCCTTTACGGTCAACCGAGGCGATCGTATCGCGCAGCTTGTCATCGCTCCCGTTGTCCAGGCGCTCTGGCAGGAAGTGGACAGCCTGGAAGAGACCGAGCGTGGCTCGGGCGGCTTTGGCCACACGGGCGTACAATAGCGGCTATGGAAGAAGAGATCAGTGCCCTGCTCTCTCGGGCGAACCTCGCGCGAGTGCGTGGCAACCTGGAAGAAGCTCAGGCGATCTGTCACACCGCGCTGGAGCTCTCCCCGATGGCCGCCGATGCCCATAGCTTGCTCGGCGATCTTTTTCTCGCCCAAGACAAGCACGATGAGGCGCTGCACTGCTACAGTGTCGCGTCGGATCTCAAGCCCCAGAGTGCCTCGTTTCGTGAGAAGCGTGATAAAGAGCTTCAGGCACGCCACAGCCGCCTGCTCACCCAGCAGCAGAAGGCACAGAAGCCCACTCTTCCCAAGCCCGAGGCACAGGCCACGGGCTCGGACGTTCCTCAGAAAACTCCTTCCAAGCCCCGTCCGCGCTGGCTGACTTACACGCTCATCGGCGTGGGGGGCGTGGTGATGATTCTTTTGGGGGTTTGGTTGGGCACCTTCCTGTCGCATCGCAACGATCTGGTGCCCCTCAAAGAACCCCCTGTGGTGGGGCGCTAAATGCCGGGCTTACTCTAGCGTGAGGTGCAGGCGGAGCTGTGCCAGCTTCTTCTCCCCGATTCCCTTGACCTCCATTAGCTCGCTAATCTCGCTGAACTTTCCCTGCTCAGTGCGGTAGGCGACAATGCGCTCGGCGATAGCGGGGCCGACTCCGGGGAGGCTCTCGAGCTCCTTGGCCGTGGCTTTGTTGAGCGAGACTACTCCGACTTCGGCCTTAGTAGCTTTAGGAGCCTTCGGGGCTTTCTCGGACTTCTTCGTGTCAGCTTTCTTGGTTGCCATGGGAGCGGCCTTGGGAGCCGCTTTTTCCGTGGTCTTGGTCTGGGCAAAGCCCGTGGTCGTCATGGTTGTGGTCAGGGTCAGGCTCAGAAGCGCGATGGTCGTTGTAAAAAACTTGGTAAACATTGTCTTGGTTTCCTCTTGTTTGCGGGAGTGTCTCCCCCGCTTTCATCCCTAGAACGGGCGAGAACCCCTGATTCTGATAAAAAACGAAAAATTTATTTTTTGGCAAGGTGCCAGAGCAGGCCAGCCAGCGCAAAGCTAGCCGCTCCCAGTCGCACCGCCCTCTCAAGCCCAAAGACTTGTTCTTAGGGCTTTATGGCTTAGTTTACGGGGTCGCAGACGATCCCTAGCCAGCTTTTGCCTTGTGCGACAATGACCAGAGTGGCCTCTGCGCCCTTGCCGCCCCACTTTAAACCCAGCTCTTTATGCACGGCTTCGGGCTCTTTGGGATAGTGGCGCTTCTTGACGACGAGCCTTCCGATTCCCTGCTCGCGTAGCCAGCGCCCCAGGGTGCGGTCACGGTAGGGAAGTGCCACGCGGATTTTATAAGAGCGCACAGCGGCTCGCAAGGACGGCTCTGCGGCGGTGAGGTACATGTCTGTCGGGGCGATGAGAGCCGCTTGACAGGCATCGGCGAGCGCTCCTAGTGCCCCCGCACGGATCACGCCGGGGTCAGGGTCGAGCAGATACTCCCCCAGCTCGTCTGCGATAAAGGGCTCTTCACCACGCTCGTAGCTCTCGCCACTGGGCAGGAGCAAGGCACGCGCAGGCCCCGCTTCCCCTCCGAGCACAATGCAGGCTTCTTTACAAGTCCGCTCCTCCGAGAGAAAGAGAAGCTGGCCTCCGAGGCTCGTCAGCGTGTCCTCATGAAGGGCGGGGGAGAGCTTGGCGACGACGATCTTATGGCGTTCTTGGAGCGATTCGAGAAAGCTTAAGGGCGGCTGGTAGCGCTCAGAGTCGGCGGAAAAGCGCGTGTGGCCGTCGCGGCGGGCGGGATCGAAGAAGGCTCCCTCGCAGTGCCCGCTCTCCCCCTCTAAGGCGGTCACATCAGCGCAGACAAAGCGGATTTTTTCCTCCAGCCCCAGAACAAGGGCGTTGGCGCGAGCAAAGACCAGCCGTGCCGGGTCGGTGTCTACGGCGACCACGCGCTTTCCCGCCGCCGCCAGCGCCAGCGCGTCCCGTCCCACGCCACAGCAGGCATCTAGGACGCTCTCGCACTCGGAGAAGCACTTGGCATGGAAGGCTGCGATCTCGGTGGAGCTGGCCTGTGCAAGAGCATCGGCGGTGAGAAAGAGCTGGCCTGCCTCCTCCCAGCCGCGCTTGTGAGCACGCTCCCGCCCATCGAGGATTGTCAGTGCACCTGCCCGCAGCTCCGGGGGCAGATCCTGGGCATTGGTGAGCGCCTTCGCGCCGCGTCCTAGTACTGCCGCCCCGGGCTCTGAGACAAGAAACTCCGCAATCGCTTCGGTCACGAGCCGCCCGTGAGGATCTTGACTCCCCAGGTTTGCAGAAAAACCCCCATTGCAGGTCTTGGCTTCGTGGCTCCCTCGGGTCCTGTGGGGTTTTGGGTCGCCGTCAGGGGCTGACCTTGAGCGTCGACGATTAACACGGCTGCATCAGCCTTGCTTGTAGTAGACGATCGCGTGCTTGAACAGAGTCAGCTCACCGCCGTCGTCTGCGAGGACGTGGATCGTGGTCTCATCAAACCACTTGACCTGGCCGTTTAGGCTCTGGCCATTTGCCAGAAGGAAGGTCAATTTTGTCTGCTCATCGCGCAATCGAATCATTGCGGCGGAGCTTAGCTGAATGGTGGGCAGGCGGTCCCGGCTAGGGCCAAAATCCATAATCTATTCCTCTTTCTCTCAGTACGGTGAAAGTGTGGCTATTCTACCTCAACTTGCCATCGGAGTGCCCACTTTGTGTTACTATAGAAGCTGTGTTGAGGTGTCCTCGTTTTTTTGCTTTTGCTATCGTCTTTTTCGCTTGGCTCCACTCAGGCGCGGCGCAGGCGCGTCAGTCGGAGAGTGCAGAGAGTGCAGAAGCGTACTGGTACCGCCGTGTCGAGCCGGTGCTGGATAAATCCTGCCTCAAGTGCCACGCGGGGGTGCGTCAGCAAGGCGGGCTGGACCTGCGCTCGCTCCAGACAATTCTTCGGGGCGGCGACCAGGGGCCTGCGGTTGTCCCCGGCAAGCCCGATGAGAGCCGCCTTGTCGAGTATGTCGTCCCCAAGGCAGGTGTCGCCCACATGCCGCCTGATCCCAAAAAGCAGCTCAGTGCGGAGGCCGTCAAGACTCTCAAGACCTGGATCGCGATGCTGCCCCCGCGTGGCACGAAGTCGGTGCCAGAGTACATCGAGGCCTACCAGCGCACCCTGCCATCGCTGGGCACGCCACCGCTCACTCTAAAGCTCAGTGCGACCGCAACCATAGACTGGTTTCTACAAGCGAGCTGGAAAAAAGACAAGCTCGAACCCGCCCGTCTTGCCAGCGACTCTGTGTTTGCGCGGCGTGTCTATCTGGATCTAGCCGGGCGCATTCCGACCCAGAGTGAGCTGAGGCAGTTTGTTGGGGACTACCATGGGGACAAGCGCGAGCTCTTGGTCACCAAGCTCCTCGCTTCCGAGGACTACCCGCGCCACTTCCGCGAGGTCTTTGACACCCTGCTGATGGGGCGAGGCTCTGGCAAGAACGCCGCGTGGAGCGCCTATCTTGAGGAGGCCTTGCGCACCAACCGCCCCTGGAATGCGATTGTCCGCGAGATTCTCGTTGCCCGACCCACAGAGAGATCCCAGCAGGGTGCGACTTGGTTTCTGGCGGCGCGGAAAAACAACTACCAGGCCATCGCCGAAGCCGTCGCGCCGGTGGCCTTTGGGGTGAAGATCGGCTGCGCACAGTGCCACAATCACCCGCTCGCCTGGGAGATTGAGCAGCGACACTACTGGGGCTTGGTCGCGGCCTTCAATCGTGGCAAGAATGTCGACACGGACTCGGGCACCGGAATCTCCGAGAGCGCGATTGGCGGCTTTGTCAACTTTGCCAACCTCAAAAAAGAGTCCCAGCCTGCCGCGCTGGCTTTTCTCAACGGCAAGAGTGTCTCGGAGCGCATCCCGAGCGCCGACGAAAAAGAAGTGGACAAGCCTGAGCTCTATACCGTGCCCGCTGGGGCACGCACAGCAGCCGTCCCGAAGTTCTCGCGGCGCGAAGCCCTCGCCGACTCCGTGACTCGTGAGAATCCGCTCCTGGCTCGCGCTTTTGTGAATCGTCTCTGGGCCAAGCTAATGGGCCGTGGTTTTGTCCAGCCCGCTGATCAGCTAGACTCTAAGCACCGCGCCAGCCACCCCGAGCTTCTGGACTGGCTCGCCAAAGACTTTGAGGCAAGCAGCTACAATATCCAGCGCCTGGTGAAAAACATCGTCCTGACCCGTGCCTACCAGCTCGATGCCAAGATGGCAAGTAAAACTCTACCGCCGCCGGAGTCGTTCGCCCGAGCGCTGGAGAAACCGCTCTCTGCTGAGCAGCTCTTGCTCTCTCTACAGGTTGCGACAGGCAGTAAGGGCGATAGTGGCGAGCTGGAGCGTGGGTTTGTCAAGGCTTTCCCGGACCTGATGCCCGACACCTATAACCCGTCGCTTCAGCAGGCGCTTTTTCTGACCAACTCGCCTTTGGTAGAGAAGCTCCTCAAGCCCGCGCCTGGTAATACGACGGCAGCTCTTGCCATCCTCCCCACTCCCGAGGCACGCGTCCGAGGCGCGTTTCAAGTCGCGTTTGGCCGAGCACCCGACGCCACTGAGCTGGCACAGTGTCAGGCAGTTCTAAAAACGGCTTCGTCGCCCGAGCGCGGTGTCCAGAATCTCCTCTGGGCGCTCCTCACCAGCGCCGAGTTTCAGGTGAACCACTAATGACCGAAAAAGACGAAAAAGGCTGTACGCCCCCTGAGCATACGCTCCACCGACGGCTGTTTCTGCAAGGACTGGTCGGGGCGGGGGCAGCATCGGCGCTGAGCTGGACGGGGCTGTTCTCGCCCGCCGCGATTGCCGCTGAGGCCAAGCGCCAGGAGAAGCACTGCATCTTGCTCTGGCTCTGCGGGGCACCAAGCCAGTTCGAGACCTGGGATCCTAAGCCGGGGAGCATCTACGGCGGGCCGTTTCGCGCGATCCCGACCAAGCTTCCGGGAGTGCAGTTCAGCGAGCTGATGCCCAACTGCGCTAAGATCGCCGATAAGCTTGCCGTGGTGCGCTCGATGAAGACCAAGCCCAACGAGCACTTCCAGGCCATTGATTTACTGACACGCGGTGCGGCTCCCCGCGAGCCGTTTGTGCGTCCTATCTTGGGCTCGGTGCTCGCGCAGCAGCTTGGGCACTTAGATAGCCCGATTCCCAACTTCGTCTTTCTCGATCCCAATCCCAAGGGCAACGAGTTCGAGTCGTTTAAGGCAGGCAACTGGGCGGGCTGGCTTGGGGCGCAGTACGGCCCGGTGCGCGCGGGCGGCGAGTACAAGCTGGAGAATGTCAAGCGCCTCGCCGACAGCACCACGCAGGACTTCGAGCAGCGCGAGGCATTAAGAAAGTTCCTCACGAAAAAATACGAGAACGACCGAACCAGCGCCGCGGCAAGCTCCCAGAACGCGACATTCTCACGCGTCAAGGGTCTGATGAGCTGTGCGGATCTCTTTGATCTGGAGAAAGTCAAGCCCAAAGACCGCGAGCGCTACGGCCCCGGTACGTTTGGCCTGCACACGCTGCTTGCGCGAAACTTGGTGGAGAATGGCGCGCCGTTTGTGATGGTTGCCAACGGCATGCCTTGGGACTGCCATGTCTTCCAGCACGAGATCTACCAGATGCTGGTGCCGGAGACGGATCGTATTGTCGCCAACCTCATCAATGATTTAGACGAGCGTGGCCTTCTCGACAAAACCTTGGTGGTGGTGATGGGTGAGTTTGGCCGGACGCCGTGGCTCAATGCCGCCCGTGGTCGTGACCACTACCCGGATGCCTGGAGCCTGGCGATGGCGGGAGCAGGGATCAAGCGCGGCGTGGTTGTGGGCGCAACCGATGCCGATGGCGTCGATGTGGCTGAGAAGCCCTTTGATGAGAAGAATCTCTTCGCCACGATCTTCACGGCGCTGGGCCTCGATCCGTATGCCGAGTACGAAGCCGAGGACATCCCGACGTTTTATCGCGTTGAGGACAAGGCCGCCCCGATCCGGGAGATCCTGAAATGAGCGAGCTGAAATTAACGTCGCTAAAAGATATTAAGCTACCGACCGCCGTGCTTGCGCTTGCAGCCACGCCCGAGGGCAAGCAGCTCTTTGCTGCGTGTCTGGACGGCGGCGTCTACGCAGTGCCCGTAGACTCGGGCGTGCCCCAAAAGCTCGGTAAGCATGAAAGCTATGCCAGCGGCGTGCAGTTTCTCACCAAGACCAACCAGCTCATCTCGGCGGGCTACGATGGCACGCTCCGCTGGCTCTCGCTCACGGAGGGCAAGGAAACGCGCGTTGTCAAAGCCCATAGCTTCTGGTCGTGGAAGCTGCGCCTCTCCCCCGATGAGCGCTTTGTGGCCAGCGCAACCGGGCAGTATCTTGCAGGCGGCGAAAAGTACGAGCCCGCCAAAGAGCGCGAGCCTAGCATAAAAGTTTTCGACACAGAAACGGGCAAGCAAGTCGCGGCACTTGCGCACACGCCCCCCGTGCTTTCTGTGGCGTTTAGTCCGGATAGCAAACATATTGCGGCAGCGAATCTCATGGGGGAGGTTCGGGTCTGGGAGCTGGCGACCGGCAAGCAAGTCGCCGCTTGGACGACGCCAGACTTTACGTGCTGGGGGATTATCAAGAGCCACCATTATGTGGGCGGTATTTTTGATCTGGCGTTTAGCCCCGATGGTAAAGAGCTGCTGGCCTGTGGCATGGGCCCGATGGTAGATCCGATGGCGGGCAATGGCAAGCAGACCTGGCAGCGCTTTGCCTGGACCGAAAATCCGCCGCGAAAAGTCTCGCAGATCCAAGATGCCGATGCCGGGGCGGGCCTGATGGAGGCGCTCCGCTTCCACCCTGAGGGCAGGCACTTTGTGATGGCCGGAAAGCTCGCACAGGGCAAGTGGAATGCCGCGCTCTTTGACAGTAGCACGGGCGGACTGCTCCACTCGCTCGACTGCAAGATGCGTGTCACCGATGCCGCCTGGCTCACAGGTGGCACGCAGCTCGCACTCTCGGGCGCGACAGCGCAGGAGAAAAAGAACAAGGAGGGCCGCTACACGGACTTCGGCCGTATTAAGCTCTTTACGGTAGTCCCAGGCCTGGTGTCTTGACTCTGTGTGCAATCCACGATAGAATTTGACGCCTGTTGGTTTGTCAGAGGGTTTCCCGTTGTAGCTCAGCCCGGATAGAGCGGTCCCGTCCTAAGGGAAAGGCCGGGGGTTCGAATCCCTCCGACGGGATTTTCTGACAGTGTCCAAACACGACCTGGAGAGGTCGCATAGTTGGTCTAGTGCGTCCGCCTCGAAAGCGGATGAGTGCAAGCTCCGTGGGTTCGAATCCCACCCTCTCCGTTTTTTTACACTACTCGGTCATAAACACCATCTCCTATGACCCGCGAAACTGCCTATAAAACGGTAATTCCCTCCGAGGTATGTGAGAAAGTCACTGCGCGCGGACAAGCTCGCTGTTCTGTACGGGCAGAATACTAAATTGGGAAAGCGCTTGTCGGAATACGACTCTGGCATCCCAGTGGCCTTCCGGCAAACGAGTATGCCTTTCAAGATGGCAACAAACACGGCTGGCAGTTTTTCTGGAACACCGACGGTAATCTGATCTCTGCACAGCCCTACGAACAGGAGCGACAACATGGCACCGCCTACCAGTGGGCCAACGATGGGCGACTGCTCGGTACCTATACCATGGACAAGGGGAACGGTCTCGATCTCTGGTGGTGTGAAGACGAAGACGGCAACGTCACCCTAGCGGAAGCCTGCACTTCACTCCTGGCTCCACAGCGAGCGTGCGCGCAAACATGAACAGGTGGGGGGTCTTCCATTAGGGGTTTCATAAGGACATTTTACCTCCCTTCAGGTATTCTATGGGCATGAACCTCTGCGTTACCGACAATGGCCGCTTTCTTCAGTGGGACGACCAGACCCCGTTTTTCTACCTCGCTGACACGGCCTGGGAGCTGTTTCACCGGCTGACACTCGACGAGGCCAAGCACTACTTAGAAGTGCGGGCGGAGCAGGGCTTCACGGTGATCCAGGCGGTTCTGCTCGCCGAGTTCGATGGGCTGACGGAGCCTAATCAAAACGGTGACCTGCCCCTTCATGACCTCGACCCGACCAAGCCCAATGAGAAGTATTTTTTGCATGTGGACGCCGTGCTGGACTACGCGGACTCGCTTGGGCTGATGGTGGGGCTATTGCCGACGTGGGGCGATAAAGTGGTGAAGGCATGGGGAGTCGGGCCGGTGATCTTCAACCCAACCAATGCCTACGCCTACGGCAAGTGGCTGGGGCTGCGCTATCTCCACCGCGAGAATATTCTCTGGATCAACGGCGGGGACCGCAAGCCGCAGACGGACGACGAGAAAGAGACGTTTCGTAAGCTAGGGCAGGGGCTGTGCGACGCTGACCCGAACCATCTCATTACGTTCCATCCCCAAGGCGGCTGTCACTCTAGCGATGATTTCCATACCGAAGACTGGCTCGACTTCAACCAGATTCAGTCCGGCCACGGAGCGCGGCGGATTGATAACGCGGCGATGGTGGACAAGGACTACGCCCTCACGCCCATCAAGCCGACGCTGGATGCGGAGCCGTGCTACGAGAACCACCCGATCAACTGGAAGCCCGACACTAGCCGCTTTCGCGATGACGATGTCCGTGCGGCGCTCTGGCGCTCGGTGCTGGCGGGAGCGTGCGGCGTGACCTATGGCTGTCAGGATGTCTGGCAGTTCTTCGACTCCAGCCGCCACCCTGCGATTGCCTTCGCCGACACGCACTGGACCGAGGCGCTGCACTTCTCCGGCGCGTGGCAGGTACGGCACCTGCGCTCACTGATCGAGGAGCGCGACTTCACGACGGGCGTTCCCGCCCAAGAGCGCATCCTCACCGACGACACCGGCGCACGCTGCCTCACCGGCGACGGCTGGCTGCTTTGCTACTTCCCCGAGGGCGGCGAGCTCACCCTGAGTGTGGACGAGCTGGGATTTGATGTCGCCGCCGTGAGCTGGTACGACCCGCGCACCGGGATCGCCGTGGACGACGAGGAAGTGGACTGTGAGGACGAGATTATCGTCTCCTCCCCCACGTCAGGCCGCCACAACGACTGGGTTCTCTGCTTAGAAGCCACTGAGCTCGCCGATCAGGATGAAGACTAGCACTTATTTTGCTTTTTCATCCAGCGCTTCCAGCGAGCGGCCTTTCGTCTCGACAATAAAGGGAAGCAAGAACAGCCCGACAATCGGGACGCAGCCGACGATCACCAGGGCTTTGAAGGCGGCATCGAGCCCTTGCTGGGCGATCAGCCCGACCAGAAACGGCCCGGCTGCGGCGATGATGCGCCCTATGTTATACGTAAAGCCCGCTCCGGTGCCACGTAGGCGCGTCGGGAAGAGCTCGGGGAGGTAGTAGGTAAAGCTGCCGAAAACGCCAAAGACCGTCAGGCCAATCGGGAAGTAGCCGTAGAGCCGGGTCGCGCCCGCCCAGGGAAAGGCAAAGGTTCCGATAATGCTCGCCGCGCCCAGTACGAAGTAGATGGCAAACATCGCCCGGCGGCCCATGAGCTTGGCGACGGGAACTGTGAGAAGCGTCCCGATCAGCCCCCCAAGGCAGAAGCTTACCAGGGCAATAGATTTCCAGCTCTCGACCAGCGCCTGGGTTTGGGGCTTATCCAGCCCTTGGAGCTTGGCCTGCGCTCCCGCCATCTGCGAGGCAATCACCGACGCGAACGTGTTGCAGCTCCACCAGGTGATCAGCGCGATGAGCGCCATCGCCATCCCACCGAGAGTCGCGCGGCGCAGCTCGGGCGTGAAGAGCTCGCTGATCGTGGGGCTTTTTTTATCGCTCGCCACTTCCTGCCACTTCTCTGGCTCTTTAATGAAGAAGCGGATCACAAAAGCAACAATCGCGGGCAACAAACCGCAGGCAAAGACCCAGCGCCAGCTTGTCTCCGGGCTGTCTTTGAGCAGACCACCGACAATATAAAAACGCATGGCATCGGCGGCAAGAAGGCCCAGTGGTGCCGACGTGTAGAGAATCGCGCCCGCCTCGACACGGCGCTTCTCAGGAACCACTTCCGCCACCATCGCTGCGCCCGCCGCCCACTCGCCGCCGATCCCAAAGGCCACAAAGATGCGGCAGAGCAGCAGCACCCAGATATTGGGTGCCAGCGCACACAGCGCCGTCCCAACCGAGTAGAGCAGCATCGTCAGGAGCAGCGTCTTGGTGCGCCCGAGCTTGTCCGTGATGCGCCCAAAGAGCACGCCGCCAATCGCCCAGAAGATCAGCAGCAGCGAGCCCATGATCCCGTTCCAGTACGGCACCGATGCCTTGGCCTCCGGGCTGCCGATCGCTTGCCCAAGAAGCACCGGGATCGCCTTATCCGCCACTAAGGCATAGAGAAGCCCGTCGAAGATATCAAAGCCCCACCCCAGCCACGCGGCAAAGAGCACGGTCCACTGATAGCCGTTCATGTCCAAAAAACGACGCTGTCCGTTCATGTGGGCCATTATAGCGGAAAATCGCGGGTGGTCTGGCCGGGGAGGGCTTGCCAGATGTGGCGCTCGGGCATTTGCAGGGCGGTGAGGGGGCCGCTACGGCACGCGCCGGTGTCAATTCCGATGCGGAAGTAGTCGTCCTCGGGCTCAGCGGTCGGGGTGTGGCCGTGGATGGTGATGCGCCCGGAGAGATCGGGGTTGTCTAAGAAATCCCCGCGCGTCCAGAGGAGTGTATCAGGCGATGTTTCTTCGACAGGCTTGCGATGCTTTGTCCCGGCGTGTACCCAGACACAGTGCGCCAGCTCGGGGAAGCGTTCGGTGGGGGCTTTCCAGTAGGTTTTGAGCAGGGAGAAGTAGCGGGCGAGGTCGTCGGGGCACTCGCGCTTGAAGCACTCAGGCGGGTCGCGCTCCCAGCTTTTCATCGTCTCGATCCCGCCGTTGCGAAACCAGTCAAAGTCGTCGTAGACAATCCGGCACGGGTGCTTTCCCGTGAGATAGGCCGCCGCCATGTCCTCGTGGTTGCCCCAGAGAAGCACGGTTCTATCAGGATCCGCGTCGTGCTCGGCCAATAGGCGATTCACCACCCCGCGTGAGTCCGGGCCACGGTCAATCGCATCGCCCAGAAAGACCGTGACATCCTCCGGCCCACGAGGAAGCGCCGCCAGCAGCGTCTCCAGACGCGCGCCCATCCCATGAATATCGCCAATTGCCCAGACGGATGCCATTAGATTAGTTTACTTTCTCGTTGGCGATCCGCAGACAAACACCTTCTGGGGTTGCCCAAAAACTAGACGCCCTCTCGTAAACTTGAACGGGATAGAGTAGCACAGCTCTCCCTGAGGAAACATGCTCAACTCCAGCTCCGACGCACCCGTATCAATGAGCAATGCGTATTTCGTGCCTTTGAGTGCTTTGAATTCGTTTAGCGCTGGGTACTCGTACAAGCGGTAGCGTTTGCGAAGGGGGGAGGCCTTCGGAAGGAGGACGAGTTTATCGTGATGAATTAGGAAGCACCGAACTCTGGCACCCGCAGGGACGCGAAAGCGGCTGAGTGCTTCCCTTGTTAGGCTTTCGATTAGGTCGTGGTGTGCCTCGTTTTTCATCCGATTCCCTCTGATTATAGCACCAGCGCCTGAAGCGTGGGCAGGGCGAGCTCCCACTGCTGGCGGAAGCTGTCGTAGTGCTGAGTGCGCTCGGTCTGAAGGCGTCGGCGCAGAATCGCGAGGCTCTCTCGCTCGCGCCGACGGGGGCGAAGGCGACGCTTTTTCTCAGACTCCAGCCCGCGTAGCCAGAGGCGGAGAATATCCAGGTCGTGAATCGTCCCCAGCACGGTTTGTAGCGCCGCGACGGACTTCTTAAGCGCTTTCTCCGTCTCGGGGAACCGGCTGAGGGTGAAGCGCAGGCGCTTGACGGCGATCCGCAGCTCATGCAGCTCGGTGATGTTTTTCGGGTCGCGGATGAGCGTGTCAAAGCGCAGCGCATTCTCGGCGGCGAGGCTCACCTCCGCCCGAGTCGCGGAGGGCTCTTCGTTTGCCACGGTCAGCAGCGCTTTCTGCGCCTGACGGGCTTGCTCTAGCCACTTGCCCCCCACTTTGCCGCGTCGAACTCTCTTCATGGCCTGCGTGCGCCGCTTCTCCAGAACCCGCAGCGCGAAGGCAAAACCTCGGTGCTCATCTTGGGTCGCTGTGGCCTCTGCTGCCTTCAGGAGCTCTTGCTGGGCATCTAGATCGCGCACCACACCGAGCGAACGGGTGAGAGTTTGGGTACTGTCGAGCAGGCGCTGGCGGAGCTTTTGGGGAAGCATCGCCGTGGCAAGGGGAAGTGCTACCCGCAAGCGCCGCCCGGTCGTCCGCGCTGTCTTCACCGACACCGAATCGCCTTTCTGTGCCAAGGGAAGCGCCGTGCTCAGCCGCTCTAAAAGTACTGCGATAGGTTCCATAGAGCAGTGTACCGTTTCTGGAAATACAAAGGCACTGCTCATGGGTAAGGAAATAGCCATCTCCCCCTGCCCCCTCTTCCCCGACTTGCTCCTTCGTCGCGGGAAGAGGGGGGAGTCAGTCCTTGACTTCTTTGCTCCGGAGGCGCTTTTTAAGGCGCTCTACCGCTTCTGCTTTTTCAGGGCTGAGTGAGGGGAATGGCTTTCGGGTGGGAGCCACCTGTAGTCGCCAAAGCTCTCGATCTAGTTCGTCATCGGTGACGTAGTCAAGGCCCGCCTGCTTACGCTCGGCGAGCCATTGCTTTAGCTCGTGGGCGACTCCACTTACATCCACGGCACGATTTATCCGACGCCTTGGGCTCTTTGGAGTGACTTGCCTTCGTTGGGGAGGCTGGGCGCGACGAACATCTCGACGTGCTGCATCTCCTTGAGGTTGTGCGCTCCGAGCGAGCCCATGGAGAGCTTGAGCGCCCCGACAAGGTTCATCGTGCCGTCGTCTTTGTGCGCTGGGCCGTGGAGAATCTCTTTCAGCGAACCGGAGATACCCACCTTGATGCGTGTGCCACGGGGCAGGTCAGGGCTCATGGCGGCCATGCCCCAGGAGTAGCCCGGTGCGGGCGCTTCGGCGGCGGCGGCAATCGTGGAGCCGAGCATCACGGCATCGGCACCCGACGCAATGGCCTTGGCGATATCACCCCCGTTGCGGATTCCGCCGTCGGTGATGATCGGGACATAGCGGCCCGTTTTCTCGAAGAAGTCATCGCGGGCGGCGGCGCAGTCGGCGGTGGCGGTGATCTGCGGTACGCCGATTCCCAGCACTTTCCGGCTGGTGCAGATATGCCCCGGCCCCACGCCCACCAAGATTGCAGCAGCGCCGGCCTCCATCAGCTCCATCGTCGCCTGATAACCGACCGTGTTGCCCACGACCACCGGAATCGGGCAGTTTTTGCAGAACTCTGCGACGGGAAACTCGGGCACGACCGAAGACTCAAAGCTCACACTGCCAACCGTGCTCTGGATAAAGAAGAAGTCGGCTCCGGCGGGAATAGCGGCCTCGGCTGCTTTCTGCGCGGAGTGCGGCGCGGCAGCCACGGCAGCAATTCCCCCCGCGTCCTTGATCTCCTTGATGCGCCTCGCGATCAGGTCGGGACGCACAGGGGCGGCATTGTAGAGGCTCTGAATATAGGCAATCACGCCCTCACCATCGTGGTCGGCGATGCTCTGGAGGATCTCTTCGGCGTTTTCGTAGCGGGTCTGGATGCCGTCCAGGTTGAGCACGGCGATCCCACCCTGCTTGCTGAACTCTGCCGCAAGCCGTGGGTTGACCGCACCATCAAGCGCCGATGCCAGGATCGGAACCTCGATCTTACGACCCGCCAGCTCCCAGGAAACGTCCACGTCCCGTGCATCAATCACCAGCGGCCCTGGTGCCAGTGCCACCTCATCGAACCCGTATGCCCGTCGCGCTTTCCGACGCCCGCCCAGAACAATCTCCAAAATATCGCCTCCCGAATAATTAGGACTATCCTATCACACCGAACCCATCCCGCCGATCAGAACGGCGGGACTGGAGAGCGTCGCAGGCTCCGCTACGAAGGCCGTTCCGGCCATCCCGATTTCTTATGGGCGGCACGCCCTTTGTAGCCAACGGCTCTCTAGTCCCGCCGCTCCAACCGGCGGGATTACTTGTCGTCGAGCGCCTCGACGCCGGGGAGCTTCTTGCCCTCTAAAAACTCCAGGCTCGCGCCGCCGCCGGTGGAGATATGGCTCATCTTGTCGGCAAAGCCCAGTAGCTCGACAGCGGCTGCGGAGTCGCCGCCCCCGACGATGGTGATCGCGCCGTTTGCGGTTGCGGCGGCCATGGCCTCCGCGACAGCTTTCGTGCCTGCGGCGAAGTTGGGGAACTCAAAGACCCCCATTGGGCCGTTCCAGATCACGGTCTTGGCGGTGGCGATGATCTCGGCAAACTTGGCGGCGCTCTCCGGGCCAATATCCAGCCCCTCACGCTCGGCAGGAATCGCTTCGACACTCACCGTGATGCGCTCGGCATCGTTGGAGAACTCGGTGACGGTGACGCAGTCCGTCGGCAGGGCGATCTTCTCGTTGCCCAGGAGCGTCGTGCAGAACTCCAGCGAGTCGGCATCTAGAAGGCTCTTGCCGATCTCAAAGCCCGCCGCCTTCACAAACGTATAGCCCATTCCGCCCCCAATGATCAGAGAGTCCACCTGGGGAAGCAGGTTCTCGATCACCGGAATCTTATCGGCGACTTTCTTGCCACCCAGAATCGCGACGAAAGGCCGCGCAGGATTGACCACCGCGCCCCCGAGATAGTCCAGCTCTTTTTGCATCAGCAGGCCACTGACACAGGGCTTGCCTTGGCTTTTGCAGACCGTCGCCACGCCTTCGGTGGAGGCGTGCGCTCGGTGTGCGGCTCCAAAGGCATCGTTGACATAGATATCAGCCAGCGCGGCCAGCTTTGCGCTGAGCTCGGGATCGTTGCCCTCTTCCGCATCGGTGAAGCGCGTGTTCTCTAGCAGCGCAATGGCTCCTGCAGCAGGCGTCACGGTTGTGATTCCCAGCGGGTCGCTCTCGGAGGCCGTCGCGAGGTTCACGGTCACACCGGTGAGCTGTGCCAGGCGCTCTGCCACGGGCTTCAGGCTATACTTCGCGCTGATCTTGCCCTTAGGCCGCCCCAGATGGCTCATCACGGTCAGCGCCGCGCCCGCTTCTAAGAGCGCCTTGAGGGTCGGAAGCGCCGCCTCGATCCGCCGGTCGTCGGTAATGACCCCAGAGTCATCCTGAGGCACGTTGAAGTCCACACGAACCAGTACCCGCTTGCCCGCCACATCCACATCCGAAATCGTCTTCTTATTCATAGCGACATTATTGTACAGCCTTCTTCCCCCCTAACCCCCGCCCGGCGGGGGGACAATAAAGAAAAACCATGAGCGCCCGGGAGAGGAGGGTTGGGGCAGTGAGGTTTTTACTCTCGGACGATACGAAAGCCGACATAGGGGCTCTTGAAGCTGGGGAGGTTGCCGCCGCGCTGGCCGACGCGCTGTTTGGCGGGATCGAGGGCGAAACTACCGCCGCGTAAAACACGCTCGGTGGCGCTAGGGTCACGGGCAATGGGGTCGAGGAGTGCGCTGGTGGCGTAGAAGCTCTTGATGTAGCTATCCTCGCACCACTCCCAGACATTGCCGCAGACATCAAAAAGCCCCCAGGCATTGGGCGCTTTCTGCCCGACTTTATGGGTTTTCTGCCCAGAGTTGGCAAAGACCCAGGCAAGCTTGGGCAGGGTTTCCAGAGTGATCTCGCCCGTTTCGCCCATTTTCGTGGCGGGAAAGAGACCCGTACTTCCAGCCCGCGCCGCATACTCCCACTCGGCCTCGGTGGGCAGGCGAAAGACTGCGCCACTGCGCTTGCTCAGCCACTGACAGTAGGCTTTTGCATCGTCCCAGCTTGTCGAGTCCACGGGTAGCTCGTCGCCCTTAAACGCCGAGGGATTGGCGCGGAATTTTTTCCACTGCGCCTGCGTGACTTCGGTCTCGGAGATAAAGAAGGGCTTGGTAATGCGAACCGTGCGTGCGGGCTGCTCCTCACGGAGTAAGTTTGTCCAGAGTCCTGCCTTTTGTAAAACGCTCTTTTGCGGCTCAGTGAGCCCGCGTGTGAACGTCCCGGCGGGAATCTTGACAAACCAGATGCCCCCAAAGCGTGCCCGACCGAAATCGGGGATTCTGGTGGGATCGCTGTCGGCAGCATCGAGTACCAGGCCGGGCGGCGGTGGATTGGGTGTCCCTGCCACCAGGTTCACGTTGCTAATCCAGATCGTCGGGTTTTCGGGCGTGGTCTTGGCGATGGAGAAGAGTAGGAGGTTTTTCTCGGGATCGGGGGCGCTGGCGGTGAACTGGACCGCGAAGGGCTTGTCGTCGGTGGTGAGCTTAAAGCTCTCCTCCAGCCCGATACCGCGCACGACGCCTTGGCTGTCTGCCGTGGTGGTGGCAGCGAGAGGGAGCACGTACGGCTGGCTGGCACGGGCCGTGAACCACAGGGTGTAGGTCTCGCCGTCTTTGAGGCCTTCCAGCCGATGGCTGAGCCGCGCAACGGTTCCGGGGCGACGGGCGAGATACTCCAGCCGCATGGTCTCACCTTCATAGCTCACCGACGGCCCATCGCCCACTTTTTTGGGCGTCACTTCCCACCCTGAGCCACTTCGATCGCGCAAATCGGAGACGAGGCCGCGCTTGGGGAACTTGACCACAGGTGGCTCGACAAACCCGACGAGGCTATAGTTGTTCTTGGCGTAGAACTCGCCCCGCGCATTGTTCTCGCCGCCGCCTTTTGCCGTCACGTGGCAGAAAATGCAGGGCTTCATCTCTTTTTTGGCATAGCCCGGCGTCGCGTGGGCCGACACACTGGCCAGAAAGAGAGTACTAAAGAGAAAAAGTCTGGTAGTCGCTCTGATCGGGCGGGCCGTCGGTGAGGTGAAGAACCTTTGCGTCCAGATCCATAACCGCGCTGGTAACCGTGACATAGTGTTGCTCCGGGGGCTCGGCCAGATTCCGGTGGCGACAGAGCCCAAAAGGGTCATCGAGCGTGTCGCGAAGTGCTGTCTGGATTTTCTCCAGTGTGGTCGGCTTTGCGGCTAAGAGCAGCTCTGCCAAGCGGGCTTCGCGGCGGCGCGAGTAGATACGGCGAGGGTTGGGAGGCTCGGTGAGGCCGAGCGCTTCCGGGTTGACAAAGTGATTGGCATGGGTCAAGACACCGTCCACGGGCATCAGCATCCCTTCGGTGTCGGGTGCAGCTTCGATGTCTAAGACAAATCCGGGTGGCTGTGCGATCAGAAAATTTGTCGAACAGGCGCGGGGCTCGCTCGTAATCACCGAAACCGCGTCGTTGAAGTCCCGCTGGCGTAGAATCTCGTAGAAGCGCACGTGGGCGGGCTTGTTAAAGCGTGTCCAGTCGTCGTCGGTGGTGGTGATCCCATTGATCGCCAGCCCGATTCCCTCCGAGTTGAAGCCCAGCTTCGCCCCCACAATCCCGGACTCCGTAAACGCCAGCGTCTGCAAGCCATCCGGCTCGTGTGTGTGCAGAACCGCGCCCTGCACCTCCGGAATCCAGTCCCAGTTTTGACCGATAATCAAGTGCCCCTCAGTGGTCGCCTCAGGGAGCAGGGCAAAGAGCGTGCAGCCATCGGCCTGCGCCTCACGCGCCATGGCCATCTTGCCAAACTGGTAGTAGAGAATCTCGTAGCGGACGTTCAGCGCGACAATGTCCAAAAACTCGAACCCGCCGCCCTCAGCCACGCCCTGCATGCCTGCAAAATAATCTGGGCTCTGGCGCTCGATATGCGTTGCGTACTGCGCCGCAATCTCGTGGACTTGCTCACGCTCCAGCAGCGTCTCACGCAAGAAACGATCAAAGTAGACGGCGATATTGGCCGCGACGCGGTCTTTGAGCTGTGCGCCGTGCTGGCGGCCTTGCTCCAGAGCGGAGCCACGAAGGGTTACAAGAGGAAGCATTGTCGCTATTGTACCTACTTAACTTCGCTCGACGGGCTTGGGGTCTTCCGCACCAACGCCTAAGCGATGAATGGCAAGTAGGTCTTCGAGGGAGTGGAGCTTGCGCACGAGGGCTTCGACATACTCCGCCG
>Ga0315904_10000494_pt1 | contig 62842 bp, 92 predicted proteins | sample LakEriMetagenome_6_FD_203529 | JGI IMG/M metagenome (GOLD analysis project Ga0315904, IMG submission 203529) | Freshwater fungal communities from buoy surface, Lake Erie, Ohio, United States - Buoy 12 MA120 | ecosystem: Environmental > Aquatic > Freshwater > Lake | place: USA: Lake Erie, Ohio...
GGAGCACGCACGTGACCGACGTCCAGACCTTCCCCGGTGGAACCTACATCGGCAGCGTATTCTACTTCGCCCCCGACAGCCCCTCGGCTCAGATCGGCCGCATCGCCAAGCGCGAAGTGCGCCACGGCGGCGGCGCCACCCGCGAGGTCTGGGAGGTGTCCGCCAAGGGCGACGTCTACGTCGCGACGCGGATGATCTCCTGGATCGAGCGCGACGGCTCGCCGGACTACAACATCGACCAGTGGGCGTTCGACAGCCGCGCCGAGGCCTTCGCCCTGGCGGGCATCGAGGACGCGGTGGTGTTCGCGTGAGGAAGGTGTACGGCGTGGGGCAAAGCACAGCCGCTGAGCCCAAGGTGCTCCTGGTCGTCGGCAACAACGCGATCCGTGTCTCGACGCCGGGGTATCAATACGCGAACGTCAACCCCGAGGAGGCGAGGCACCTCGCGCGCAGCCTCTACGCGGCCGCCCGAGAGCTGGAGAAGGGGCCGAAACCATGACCGAAGACGAAGCGAAGACAAAGGTGTGCTGCGGCCCTCCTCACATCGGAGCCGTGGCGAAGGGGGATACTCAAATTCGCTGCATCGCCTCCGCCTGCATGGCTTGGCGGTGGAGCTTCTCCCCTCGTGCGGCCAAAAGCGCCGCCGAAGAAGCCCCTATGGCGCACAGCAGGTCCCCGTTCGTCGCAAAGGGCTACTGCGGCCTAGCGGGGTCACCGTCATGAGCACCACCGCAGCCATCGTAGGGGGAGCCACGGCGGGCGCTATCTCCGGCAGCCTCGCCGCCGGGCCCGACGCCTGCCCCGCCACCATCGCGTCGTTCGACAACAAGACCGCGACGGTGGAGCACCGCTCGGCCTTCGTCGAGTGCGTCAGAAGTCAGGAGCCCATGCCCGAGAGCGCCGTCCTGGCACTGAAGGTCATGATCGTCCTGAGCTTCGTCGCGGCCATCCTCGGCGCCGTCCGGGGCTGGAACGAAGGTTCTTACTGCCGGACAACCAACGTGATCTGGCTAGCGGTCACCTACGTCTTCGGCCTGTGGCTCGCCGGTTTCACCGTGCTGATCATCCTCACCGCCGTCGGGTTCGTGCTGTCATGACACGCCTCGCCCGAGCCCTCCTCGAACTGGCCGCCGTGACCGCGTTCGTGGTCTGGATGTGCCTCCTCGCCGACATCCTCTCCACCCTCTGGCCGAACGGATAGCGCCATGCCCTTCTTCACTTACCAGCAGCGGCCGCGCTTCGGGGGCCCCGACCGGACGCAGCCCCGGACGCTGATCATCGAGGCGGAGTACCGCGCCGTCGCCCACCTGGAGGCGCAGAGCCTCCGGGTCCGCTTCGACCAGTGGACGACACCCAGCGTCGTCGGTGATGTCGAGCCCACAGTCGGCGACGAGGTTGTCGTCGACGCCGAGGGCTTCATCGCCTGCGACACCTCCGTCGCGCCCCTCTGGATCGTCTACGCCGACGGCCACAAGGAGACCTGCGGCAGCTGGGACTGGGGGCAGTGATGCGCGACGCGTTCTACATCATGCCGATCCACGGGAGGCCGAACACCGTCACGCCCAGTGCGGCCCACCGGCGCTGGAAGGCCCTGACGCCTATGGCGCAGGGCTTCATCGAGGCGATGTACACGCAGTGGCGCGGCGTGGCGTTCCCGGACGACCTCGGCTTCAACGCCCTGACGGAGGCGCACCTCAAGCTGATCGAGGACACGGTCGCCGAGTTCTCCAACCGGCGCCCCTGGATCGAAGCCTACGGCGACTTGGCCGACAACTGGACGCACGTCCGGTCTATCGAGTGGATGGGCGGGTGGCGCTTCTGGCAGGCCCGTCACGGCCTGCAGCCGGATGACGTCTTCCCCAACACCGAGTGGCTGAGCTACACCCGCGAGGTCGGCTGGGCCACCGCCCTGACACGAGACGCGAGGCGCTTCACGCCCCTCCGGCTCGCCTACAGCGGCTTCACGCAGCGACTTGAGGTGCTCGCGTGACCGAGGAGCTGCAGGCCCTGATCGCCGACGCGACGTGCTACGTCTGCCTCGGTAACGGCTACCTCGGCGCCCGGCACCTCGCCAAGGACACCGGGTGGACGCCCGAGACGACGAGGAGCTACGAGTGCGGCCGCGTCTGCCCCGAGTGTGGCGGAGATGGCATTTCTGTGCTAGAGTAGACACCCACGCCAGGAGACGACACCATGACCGACGAACCCCAACTGATCGACGTCGAGCTGCTCCGACTGGACGGCAGCACGTTCTTCCGCGCCGACGTCCCCGAGGCTGCGGGCGCGGACCCTCGTGACCGCCGAGGCATCGAGATGGGCCGAGCCGTCATCGCCGCCATCGAGGCCGGAGACCGCGCGTTCGTCGGTCTCGCCTTGCGCGGAGTGCAGCTGTCCAAAAGCGACCTGCGGTGCAGCTCTTTCAGGCACTCGTACTTGGTCCGCGCAGACCTTCGCGGCGCCGAGGCCGATGGGTGCAGCTTTGAGGGCGCGGACCTTTCGACGGCCGACTTGTCCAACATGAAGGCCCCGTACGAGTTCACAAACGCAAAGCTCTCCCACGCCAAGCTGTTTGGCGTCGATCTTTACGGATGTGACTTGTCCCGGACGGACCTTCGGAGCGCCGACGTGACCGGCGCCCGGTTCGGCAAGGACACCCTGAAGCGCCACATCGCGAGCGTCGACCGTTCGGACGGCTACACCTTCCACGCCTTCGAGCTGGAGGACGGCACGATGAAGGTCGCCGCCGGTTGCCGCTGGTTCACCGTCGACGAGTACGAAGCCCACATCGCCGAGCGCTACCCGAACACGTCGCTCGCCGACGAGACCCTCGCCATTCTAGAGTTCCTGGACACGAGATGGAGACAACTGAAATGATATCCCGGAACGCAGCCATCGCTTCTCTCAACGAGACCGAGCAGGCGGCCTACCTGCAGGTCGAGCGCTGGATCGCCGAAGCGCTCGGCATGAGGGCGAAGCTGTCTGCCCCCTCGGTCCTGCGGGACCGCGCCGATTGGCTCAAGGCCCAGGCCGACGTCCTCCGGGAGTTCTATGTCGGCGTCGACGCGCCCTCGCCGCCCCGGCACTTGTGGGGGTTATCGCGGACCCAGCTGTGGAATATGGAGGCGCGGCTGCGTACCGCTGCGTCTCTGATCGAACTCGACCCGCCGCCCTGGCCGGGAGACATAACCTGAAGGAGACACGCCAATGAACCCCATCAGCCTGCCCGTATTCTCCCGGCCGCAGGACGCCGAGAAGCGAGCCGTCACAGCTCAGCTCAAGTACGCCGCCAAGACGTCGAAGGCCGACAGCTTGCTTCGGCGATTTTCCTGGGAAGACGATAGGGCGCTTGACAGCGCCAAGAGCCGCCCCTAGAGGCGCGAATACCGGCAACGGTGTTCCACTGGCGTGGTTCTCCTGGGCCCCCGATAGGCTTCATGCCTAGCGGGGGCCCTTCGGTTTCAGCCGTACAGCTTCTCGCGCAGCAGGTAGCCCTCCAGGGGCCACAGCTTCTTGATCGCGTCTTCGTAGGCGAAGGTGCGGCCTTTCTCGGCGTCGAAGTTCTCGGCCGAGGCAGGCGCGCTCTGGCCGGTCACGACGTAGCCGTTGGCCATGGTGAGGACGCACAGCGTCATCAGGAACGTCGGGCGGCGCGCCGTCTGGCCGGTGCGCTCGATGGCGTCGCCCAGGTTGATGAAGACGCGGCTCTCGATCTTGTCCTCCATGCTCTGAAGGGTGACGCGCGGCGCCGTGGCGCGGGCGGCGCTGTAGGCCTCGGTGGCTCTCAGACTATCAGTGCTCATAGGTCTCTCCGGTTCAAGGGGTGAGGATTTTCACCAGTCCATGCTCTATGATCAGGGGAGCATTCTTCCCTTTCGCGAGCGCGAGTATCGCTCTCCCGATGGCGAGGCTGCTGTTGTTGCGTTCTCCCGGCCCGGCGCCGACAGCCGCCTCCTCGCACAGCCGCTGCAGCTCCTCTCGGGTGATGACCGAGATGTCCTTCGGGATGCCGTCGACGACCTCCATGACCAGGGCCTGCCACGGATCGAGGCGAAGGCCAGACTTGCGGCCCTTGGGCTCGACGGGCTCCGGGGGCGGCATCTCGTCTTCGAGGACGATGCAGGACGTGATTTCGTCGCCGTCGTCGTCCAAGCCCAGGAGCACGTCTTCGAGCTTGAACCCCCACGACAGTCCGTCGCGGCCGTCCTTCTGTTTCGAAATCCGCAGGTAGCGCTTGTCGCTCTCCGTCCGGACGACCTCGATCTCGACGTCGGCCGCCGCGCGGATGCCAGACCAGCCTCGGGCGCCCTTGGAGGCGTCCTTGCCCGCGTGGTGGACCAGGAGCACCATCGCGCCCGTCGTCTCGTGGATAGCCCTCGCGTGGGCCAGGGCGCGGCCCATGTCCTCGGCGGCGTTCTCGTTGGCGCCCGGCGTCACCTGGGCGAAGGTGTCGACGATCAGAAGGTCGAGGCCCTCGGCGGCGGTGATGGCGGCCGCGACGTCCTTGGCGTCGTCTCTCAGCAGGAAGTTCGGCGCCGCGTTCATGACGAAGAGCGGCATGGTCGAGAGGTCGACGTCGTGGTGCAGGCCATACGCCTTCAAGCGCGACGCGTAGCCGCCGCCACCCTCGGCGGCGATGACGCCGACGCGGCCCCACTGGGTCTTCTGGCCCCGCCAGTTCTCGTACCGCGTGATGCTCGCCGCGAGGTCCAGGGCGACGAACGATTTACCCGATCCCGAGGCGCCGTAGAGCACGCCGAGACCGGCCCGGGGCAGGACGCCCTTGATCAGCCACGTCGGCGGCGGCCGCTGCGCGTAGTCGGCGGCGCGCTCGAAACGGAAGCGCGTCACCTCGCCGCCCGCAGAGGCCGCGTCGACGGCCCGCTGGAGGGCCTCGACGGCCTCCTCCGGCCGGAGGACGTGTTCCTCACCCGTCGCGCCTAGGAGCTTCGCCCGGCGGTCCCGGGCGTTGTGCGCCAAGCGGACGACGGTCGCCATGGTGACGGGTCGGCGCCCGGAGCCCTCTCGCCGGGTGAAGCTGTCCCACTGCGTCTGCAGGGCCTCCGTCCCGGGGTACTGGTAGCCGCCGCTGGACCACTGGTCCCACAGGTCGAAGCCCGCCTCGCCGTCGGTCTCGTGGTGCAGGGCCATGCCGACCCTGATCCAGTCCTCGCGGCCCATGGACGGGTCGAGGTCGGCGAGCAGTGACGTCATCTCGTCTAGGCTCAGGCCGAGCTTCGGCTCGTGGTTGGCGAAGGGGTCGAAGTCGGGGGAGGTGTTGTCGTGCGTGCGGGGCCCGAAGCGCTGCTCGCACAGCGTCTCGATCAGCGGCCCGGCCTTCGCGAGGGTGTCCTGGAGGCCCAGGAACTCCGTGCTGTCGAGCATGTTCCCGGTGACGGTGACGTATCCGGAGCTGGAGAAGGTCTCGAACCCGTAGACGTTCATCCCGCTCTTGCTCTTCCGGTCGCCGAGAGCGCCACGGACGAAGGCGCGGATGCCTTTCCCCGAGGGGCTGTATTCGGCGTAGGTGCGGGTGACGATCTCCTTCACCTCGGGCGGCAGCGACCCGTCGGGGCCGATGACGTTGTCGAAGTCGAGGGCCGTGATGCCCCACTCGGGGAGGATGGCGAGGCCGACACCGTCGAAGCCCCGGCGGGCGGCGGCCGTCCGGGCGGCGTCGAAGCTGACCAGCTTGGCGCGGTCCTCCGGCGATCCCTGTCGGCCGTAGCGCTTGCCGCCCTCAGCGTAGTAGGGGACCTTCAGGGCCTTCTCTTCGCCCGGGACGGGCTCGTAGCGCCACAGGAGCCACCCCTGCAGCTCTCTGAGCGGCGCCGGTGTGTGCAGCTGGCGGTGCTGCGGCGAGATTGACGAGACTGGCGTCGGTTCATCCATGGCGTGGCTCCGCGTCATCGGGAGGCGGAGGGGACGTCGACGATGTCGAGCAGGCGGGGGTTCATCAGCCGACGACGAGGGACACCGTACTGCAGCTCTATCTCCACGGCCCGGAGCGGGGGGCACCAACCGGCGCGCTTCCACTCGTAGACGGCTTGGTGTGTCACGCCGAGCGCCCGGGCGAGCGCGGTGACGCCCCCGGCGGCTTCGATGGCGTCCTGTATGGCGTTCTCTGGCATGCGTCGCCCCCTAAGCGAGACGCGGACGGTAGCAAGTAAAAACTTGCATCGACAAGATCAAATTTGCGCTTGACGGGGTGCAAGCTGTGGCTTTACCCCTCTGCCTGCAGCCGGAGAGGGTCCGTTGCTGCAACGGAGAGCACGCCGCCATGCCTATCACAATCACCATCACCGCTGACACCGGCGCCGACGCCCGGGAGCAGCTCGAAGCGCTGCTGACGCCGCCCCAGGAGGTGTTCTACTCGCTGGCGCGCCCCGCAGACGCCCAGACCGAGGCCCCCGCGTCACCGCCCGACAGCCCCGTCCGCAGCCGCGCACCCCGCGCCCCGAAGGCAAACGCCGCTCCGGACAAACTGCTCACCCCCGCCGAGGCGGCCCGCTCCATGAGGCCCGAGGTCACTGAGGCCGAGCGCCCCCAGCCCGATGCGCCTGCGGACGGCGCGGGCGCGTCTGCGGCCCCGTCGGAGACCGAACCGTCTGGCTCTGCGACGCCTGCCTCTGACGCCGTCACCTACGACCACGTCCGGACGGCCATCCTCGCCGTGAGCGAGGCGGGCGGCCGCGACGCCGTCAGCGCCGTGCTCGACCAGTTCGGCACCGACCACGCCAACAAGGTGGCGCCGGAGCAGTGGAGCGAGCTGATCGACGTCGCCAACGCGAAGGTCGCCGCGATCAAGTCGGGGCAGGCGTGATGTGGCCGTTCTCGACGATCCGTGAACTGCGGGCTCAGGTGACAAAACTTGAAGCCCGAGCCGAGCATCTCGACAGCCAACTGAGCATAGCCCGCTCCTACGCGGTGTCCTGGGCCGACAAGGCCCGGCTGCTGCAGGCCAAGCTCGACGAGGCGGAGAAGAACGACGCCCGCGACCCCAAGACCGGCCGCTTCAAAAAGGCGACGGGCAATGGCTGAGCACGCACGTCTCTCACCCTCCGGCGCTCACCGCTGGATCAACTGCCCCCCGTCGCTCAAGCTCGAAGAGCCGTTCCCGAACACCAGCTCGAAGTACGCGCTGGAGGGCTCGGGCGCCCACGAGGTCTCCCGGCTCTGCCTGATCGGGGAGGACGTTGACCCCTACACGCACGTCAACGTGCTGGAGAACGGCGAAACGATCCTCTACCCCGTCGACGACGACATGAAGCGGCACGCCAAGGCGTACCGTGACGTCGTCCTGGGTCACCTGACGCGTGTCGACGGCGACCTCCTCGTCGAGCGCCGCGTCAACTTCGGGTCGTGGATCGACGTCCCCGGTCAGTTCGGCACGGCCGACGCCGTCGTCCTCGGCTCGCAGGCGTCACAGGAGCTGGTCGTCATCGACTACAAGTACGGTATCGGGGTACCGGTATCGCCCGAGGACAACGAGCAGCTCATGCTCTACGCCCTCGGCGCCCTCTACGAGTACGACGCGCTCGGCGACTGGGAGACCGTCACCATGGTCATCCACCAGCCGCGCAGCGGCGACGGAGAGCCCAAGGCGCACACGATCACGGTCGCCGAGCTTCTCGCGTTCGGCGTCAAGGCGCGCGACGCGGCGGCTCTCGCCGTCAACGGTCAAGGCGAGTACGCGCCCGGCGAGAAGACCTGCCGCTTCTGCCGCGCCAAGCTCGTCTGCCCCGCGAACCAGAAGGAGCTAGACGAGAGCGTAACCGACGACTTCGCCGCCCTGGTCGCCTCCGAGGCGGGCCCGACGCCGGAGCTTCTCGGGCGCTACATGGACCGCGTCGGCATGATCGAGGACTGGTGCAAGGCCGTCCGCGCGGAGACCGAGCGCCGCCTCGTCCAGGGCCTGTCCGTGCCCGGGTGGAAACTCGTGCGGGGCCGCCAGGGCGACCGGAACTGGGTCAGCGCCGAGGACGCCGAGGCGAAGCTGAAGGCGCTCAAGGTCAAGGCGGCCGACGCCTACGTCCGGAAGGTCATCAACCCGACGGCGGCCGAGCGGCTGCTCAAGAAATCGAACCCGGCGGCGTGGGAGAAGCTCCAGCCTCTCATCACGCGAGCCGAGGGCAAACTGTCCGTGGCGCCAGCCACAGACCCACGTCCCGCCGAGAGTGCGAGCGTGGCCACCGACGACTTCCGTCATCTCATAGAGGCTTAGACATATGCGTATCATGCTCAAGGACGTCCGGCTCAGCTTCCCGGCCATCTTCTCGCCCGCCGCCATCGGCGACGGCGAACCGGCCTACGGCTGCAAGCTGATCATCCCGCCCAACCACCCCCAGATCAAGGAACTCGACCTCGCCGTCGAGACCGTGGCCAAGGAGAAGTGGAAGGACAAAGCGAAACAGGTGCTCGACATTCTCGCCGAGGAGAAGCGCATCGCCTTCGTGAAGGGCCCCTACAAGAACAAGAAGACCGGCGAGGTCTACCAGGGCTACGAGGGTATGTTCCACGTCTCGGCGCGGAACGCCAAGCTGCGCCCGACCGCCCTCGCCAAGGACGGCAGCCCGACGACCGAGGCCGACGGCCTCATCTACAACGGCTGCTACGTCCACGGCTCCCTGGAGTTCTGGGCGCAGGACAACGAGTACGGCCGCCGCGTGAACTGCAACCTTCGCGGCGTCATGTTCTCCCGCGACGGTGAAGCCTTCGGCGGCGCATCGGCGGCCTCGGCCGACGAGTTCGCGTCGCTCACCGAGGGCTCCGACGCGTCGGACTTCGTCTGATGTCGGCCGTCGGGCACAACAGTGGGGACATCCTCCCCAGCGATGCGCAGAACATGCTGAAGAGCTACGTCGAGCGCATCGAACGCCTCAACGAGGAGAAGGCCGAGATCGCCGAACAGGCGAAGGAGGTCTTCTCCGAGGCGAAGGGAAACGGCTTCGACACGAAGGTGTTGCGGAAGCTGATTTCCATCCGCAAGATGGATCGAGCCAAATGGAAAGAGGAGCAGGCCGTCCTGGACCTCTACGCCCACGCGATGGGCCTCGATCTCTTCTGAACCGGTCTCAGGCCTAGCCTGTGACCCGTCCGGCCGCGTTATCGGGTTCTCACCCCCTCGATACGCGGCCGGACACCCTTCGGACGCACGCCAGTGGACACGCTTTTCTTGGACCTTGAGACGTTTTGCGAAGTGCCCATCGGGCACGGGACGCACGCCTACGCCGAGAAGGCGGAGGTGCTCCTGGCGCCGTACGCGTGGAACGACGACCCCGTCCAGCTTCTGGACTTCACCGACGGCGATGATCTGGCGCAGCTGGAGGCGCTGATCGCCGACGCGAGCGTCATCGTCATCCACAACAGCGCCTTCGACCGGACGGTGCTCCGCTGGCAGGGGATAGACATCCCCACGGAGCGCGTCCACGACACTATGGTCCAGGCCTACATGCACAGCCTGCCGGGGGGCCTGGGGCCGCTCTGCGACGTCCTCGGCGTGCCGGTCGACAAGGCCAAGGACAAGGACGGCAAGCGCCTCATCCACCTGTTCTGCAAGCCCCTGCCGAAGAACAGCACGCTCCGCCGCGCGACGCGCCACACCCACCCCGAGGAGTGGGAGCGCTTCAAGGCCTACGCCTGTCTCGACGTCGAGGCGATGCGCGCCTGCTTCAAGGCGATGCCGATCTGGAACTTCCCGACGCCGGGATCGAACCGGGGCAACCAGAACGAGGTCCGCCTGTGGCGCCTCGACCAGAAGATCAACGACCGGGGCTTCCGCGTCGACACCGAGCTGGCCGAGGCCGCCGTGCGCGCCGCCAAACGCGCCACGAAGAAGCTCGCAGAGCGCACCCAGGACATCACCGACGACCGCGTCATGGCGGCGACGCAGCGCGACGCCCTCCTGCGGTACTTCCGGGAGGAACACGGCTTCGAGCCGCCGGACCTGAAAAAGAACACCGTCAAAGAGCTGCTGAAGATCGACCTGCCGCCCGAGATCGTCGAGCTGCTGGAGATACGGCTCCAGGCGTCGGCGACCAGCCCGGCGAAGTACGGCGCCCTGTTGCGGTCTGTGTCCGACGACAGGCGGCTGAGAGGCACCCTGCAGTTCGCCGGGGCCTCCCGGACGGCGCGCTGGGGCGGCAGGCTCTTCCAGCCGCAGAACCTGCCCCGGCCGACCATGAAGGGCCCCGTCGTCGAGGACGGCATCCGCGCCATCAAGGCGGGCGTCGAGGACCTGCTGTTCGACAACGTCATGGACCTGTGCGGCAACGCCGTGCGGGGCGCCGTGGTCGCCGAGCCGGGCTGCAAGCTGGTCATCGCCGACCTGTCGAACATCGAGGGCCGCGTGCTCGCGTGGCTCGCCGGAGAGGACTGGAAGCTCCAGGCCTTCCGCGACTACGACACGATCATACCGGGTGAGTTCGACGCCAAAGGCGAGCCCCGCAGAAAGGGCCCCGATCTCTACAAAGTGGGTGCGGCGCGCATCCTCGGCATAGAGCCGGAAGACGTCACGGACGAGCAGCGGCAGGTATGGGGAAAAGTTCCAGAATTGAGCGGAGGATATGGCGGAGGCCTCGGGGCCTTCACCGCCATGGGCGCCGTCTACGGCGTCAGTCTCCCCGACGAGCAGGTCCGGACGATCATCGCCGGGTTCCGCAAGCGCAACAGCCGCATCGTCGCCTTCTGGTACGACGTGGAGCGGGCCGTGCGCGCCGCCATCCGGGAGCCGCGTGCGGCGTTCCCCGTCGGCCCGCTGACCGTCCGCTGCGACGGGACGTGGCTCCGCATCCGCCTGCCGTCCGGCCGCTACCTCTGCTACCCCGGCATTGAGCTGGATGACGAGGGCGGCATCTCCTACCTGGGCGTCAACCAGTACACCCGGAAGTGGGAGCGCTTACGCACATATTCCGGGAAATTGGTCGAAAATGCAACCCAGGCGATAGCTAGAGACGTCCTCGCGAGCGGCATGGAACGCGCCGAACTGGCGGGCTACGCCATCGTCCTCCACGTCCACGACGAGATCATCGCCGAGGTCCCCGACACGCCGAAGTTCTCCGCCGAGGGGCTGGCCAAGCACATGTCGGCCGTGCCGCTATGGGCGATGGGCCTGCCGCTCTCAGCGGCGGGCTTTGAGACGCGCAGGTACAGGAAGGGGTGACAGATGAATTACGAAACTGACCTTAGAGAACAGTCGCTGGAAGTCTTCCTCCGAGGTCTTGCGGTGAGGGATGCTGAACGCAAGGCCATCAAACCTAAGCACATGCTGCTGAACGAACCGACGACGCGTGCGGTGGAGTACCTGTGGTCGCGGGGCACTGTTCCCGTCACCGGTTTGGACCTGCTGACCCACTTCGCCAGACACCATAAGCGAACCAGTAAGCGCCGCTGGAAGGCGCGCGTCCGGCTAGGTCAGTGGGTTCCCTGGCGCGCGGTCGTCGAGCATCAGCTGCAGAACTGGAACCCCCTGCGCGGCGCTCGGGACTGGCCGCCGTTCCTCCCCGTCCCGACGGGCCTTCCGTTGTGGGACCGAGACCACGAGCGAGAGCTGGCTCGAAGTGCGTTGATCCTGTTTCGAACACAGCTGGAGCGGCGCGCCATGCGCATTTTGCAGACGGTGGTTTACGGTGACGTTTGAAGTCTCAGAACCTACACCCATCTTGCGGTTCGTCGCCCTCGAAGGGCGGTATATCCTCCAACAGTGGTGGGCCGTTAAAAGGCGCGACCGCTATGACAACGTGTGGCGGCCCACCGGCGACGGGCACTGGGAGGCTATCCCGGTCGGCCCGAATACGAACGCGCCGCCGGAAGAGAGCGCCGTGTGGAGGCCCCTGGTCGATGACACCTGAAGGCAAGATCGAAGCCTACCTCAAGAAGCGGGTCCTGACCGCTCGGGGCTCCATCCGCAAGGTCCGCTGGCTCGACCGGCGCGGCGCCCCGGATCGCTTCGTCTGGTGGAAGGGGCCGAACATGGCCTTCGTCGAGGTGAAGGCGCCCAACAAGAAGCTCAAGGGCCTCACGCGGCTACAGCTCGTCGAGCACGCCCGCCTGCGCCGCGACGGCTTCGCCGTCTATGTGATCGACAGCGAGGCCGGGGTCGATGCGTTCATCGCTGAAATGACCGCTTGACTACCGGGCGTTTCGCCCCAAGTACGATACCCCCACGCCGAGGAGACCCAATGACCGGAGAGCAATTCCAGACACACCTTCGACGCCTCGATCTCCTCTTCAAGGAGGCGGCCGAGCTGTTCGAGTGTAATGAGCGAACTGTCCGCCGTTGGGCTCATGACGAGCTGCCGGTGCCGACGGCTGTCGGCCTCCTGTTGCCTCGTCTCCTGAACGTGGAGATGAAAGAGTTTCGCACGTCCAAACGCCGGAGGAACGCATGACTGACATTATGGTCGACCTGGAGACCTGGGGCATACGGCCCGGGTCCGTGATACTGTCTATCGGAGCCGTGGTCTTCGACCCGGCGCGACGAACGCTGGGCGAGGAGTTCTACGTCAACATCGACCCGGAGAGCGCCAAGACGGCCGGGCTGACTGTCGACCAGAGCACGCTCGACTGGTGGGAGAAGCAGGCCCCGGAGGCGAAAGCCGCCCTGGAGCCGGACCAGCATTCTCTCGAAGCCGCTATCGGCGCCTTCCACGCGTGGTGGCTGAAAAACGAAGGCGACGGCGGTCGGCTGTGGAGCCACGGCGCCGACTTCGACAACGTGCTGCTTCGCGAAGCCTACCGCGCGCTGTCGTGGGAGCCGCCGTGGAAGTTCTGGAACGTCCGCTGCAGTCGCACGGTGCTGGCCATCGGCAATCGCCGGGCCGACGGCTCTCGCTACGGCACCCATCACAACGCTCTGCACGACGCCAAGTCCCAGGCGCTGGCCGTCATGGCTGCGCTGCACGATTTCAACGTCTAAACGCCGGAGGAACTGATGGTCACGCCACTCACCGAACACCAGACCATGTCGGCCCTCGTCGACAGCATCTCGGCCCGAAGCCAGCGCCTGCGCGCCGTCTTCGCCGGGAGCTTCACGACCGAGGAAGCCATGCGTAGTATCGACCGCTTCGCGGCCGAGATCGAGGAGGCGACGAAGGTTCTTCGCCGTCGGGCTCGCGCGCAGATCAAGAGGGCCGCGTGAGCGCGCCACAAGGCGACCCCACCCCAGATAGCGGAACTCGACCGGAGCTGATAGCTAAGGTCAAGGTGCTTTTGTCCGACGCCACCGTGCGCGAACTCATGCACATATCCGGCTTGGCTCTGGGGCTGGCGAACCGGGCTCAGGGGTACGTGTTTTCCCGCGCCCCGAGCCCTATCGCTCACCTAGCTGTCGGCGAGAGCACCATAATCGACCGCAGGCTGTGGAGCGACGACAAGGTGAAAGCCCGGCAGCTTCTCGGCGACCCAAAGGCGCAGTGGAAGGCCAACGCGCTCGCGGCGCCGGAGGGTAAGTACCGGACCAGAGTGACGAGGGTCAGATGACGCGGGAGGAGCTTGTCGCGAAAGTGCTGGAGCACCCCCGCGCCAGCCCCCGGCAGCTGGCGCGTGAGATGGGAACGACGCCGGGTGTTGTGGCTGGTATCCAGTTTCGGCACCGACACCCACACGAACCCAAGCCGTCGACACGGGCCGTCACGTACACGCACAAGCTGACGTGCGGCGTCGAGCCCGAAACGCACGAGGCGTTTCACGCCTTCGCGGCGCGGCGAGGGTGGTCCATGGCCGAGGCGCTGCGTTGCCTCGTGGAGTGGGGGCTAGAGGAGTTCGACGAGTGATGCCCGGTTGACAGCGGTCAAAAAGCCCGCTATATAACAGGCCACAGGAGCACGCCATGTCACGCCAGTTCGTCCCCCACGACTACCAGCTCGACGCCAAGCGCCACGTCCAGGCGAACGCGCGCTGCGCGCTGTTCATGCCCATGGGCGGCGGCAAGACCGTGACGACGCTGACAGCCCTCGACGAGCTGGCGGCGGTCGACGACATCTACCCCGTGCTGGTCCTGGCGCCGCTCCGCGTCGCGCGCAGCACGTGGCCGGACGAGATCGCCAAGTGGGCGCACCTCCAGCACCTACAGGTCTCGACGATCACCGGCGACGTCAAGGCGCGCGAGGCGGCCCTGGCCGTCGACGCCGACATCTACACGACGAACTACGAGCAGCTGCCGTGGCTGGTCGAGCGCTTCGGCGAGCACTGGCCCTTCAAGACCGTCATCGCCGACGAGCTGACCCGCCTGAAGTCCTTCCGGCTGAAGCAAGGCTCGAAGCGCGCCGCCGCCCTCGGCAAGGTCGCGCACTCGAAGGTCGACCGCTTCATCGGCCTGACCGGCACGCCCGCCCCGAACGGCCTGAAGGACACCTGGGGCCAGCTGTGGTTCCTGGACAAGGGCCAGCGCCTCGGCAAGTCGTTCACGGCCTTCGCCGCCCGCTGGTTCTACACCGGCCGCGACGGCTTCTCCCTGAAGCCCTACGCCAACGCCCAAGGCGACATCCAGGGCCGCATCCAGGACATCTGCCAGACGGTCACCGGCCTCCCGGTCGATGAGCCGATGCGCAACCGCATCTATGTCGACATGCCGCGCGACGCGCGCCGCGCCTACGACGAGATGGAGGCGCAGATGTACACCGAGATCGAGGGCATCGGCGTCGAGGCCCCCCTGGCCATCGTCAAGACGATGAAGTGCCTCCAGCTGGCCAATGGCGCCGCCTACGTCGGCGAGGGCAGCGACGAGTGGACCGTCACGCACGACGCCAAGATCGAGGCGCTGCAGAGCGTCGTCGAGGAGGCCAACGGCGCGCCGGTGCTGGTCGCGTACCACTTCAAGTCGGACCTCGCCCGCCTGCGCGAGGCGTTCCCGCAGGGCCGCGTCCTCGACGCCGACCCCCAGACCATCCGCGACTGGAACAACGGCGACATCCCGGTGCTGTTCGCGCACCCGGCCTCGGCCGGTCACGGCCTGAACCTCGCCGACGGCGGCCACATCCTGGCGTTCTTCTCGGTGAACTGGAACCTCGAAGAGCACATGCAGATCATCGAGCGGATCGGGCCCATGCGCCAGAAGCAGGCGGGCTACGACCGGCCGGTGATGGTCCACTACATCCTCGCGCGGAACACAGTCGACGACACGATCCTGGACCGCCTGGAGGGTAAGAAGAGCGTCCAGGAGGCTCTCCTGGAGGCGTTGAACCGCCGCAAGGGCGCACCGGCGAAGGAGGCCGCATGAACCGACTTCCCAATTCCTACTATTTCAGCAACGACCAGCTGAAGGCCTCAGTGCGCTTCCTGCGCGCGAACCGCACCGAACGGGGAGACCTGTTCGATCACGCCGCGTGGCAGCTCAACGAGCTGCGCAAGAACGCCATCAAGAACGGGACGCTCTCCGTCGGCAAGGTCTTCCGCAAGCCGACGTCCGAGGAGCTGGAGCAGCGTCGCCGGATCACGATGTGGTTCGCGCGCGGAAAGCCGCCCGCGCCTCAACGCTCTCCGGCCAAGGCCGACGTCGAGTAGCCGATGGCGGCCAGCGCCGCTGCAGGCGAGGCGCCCAGACGGATGAGCTGGAGCGCCTCGTTCCAGCGAGGGTCGGCGAACAGCCGACGGGTCTCCTGGAGGTCTTGGCGGGCACCCGGCAGATCGGCGTCCCGGGCGATCTTCTCGTTGACGACGCCCCGGAAGCCCCGGTCCCCGGCCAGCCGCGCCGTCATGTCGTCGTCCGCCTCGGCGAGCCTGCGCAGGACGCCTTCCGTGGCCTCTCCGCTGAACGGCTCCGAGGCGACGATGTTGAAGTCGTCGTCGAAACCCTTCGCGAGGCCCGGCACGTAGACCGTCTCGGCCGACACGCGCCGCTGGCGCGAGCCGGGCAGGTTCATCTCGGCCGCCAGCTTGTCGGCGACCTCGTCGAGGCGGCTGCTGTCGCCGGTGTCGTAGGGGAAGGCGAGGGCCCCCCGGTTCGACGACGTCGCCATGTACGGCAGGTCGCCCATGTCTGACAGCGCCGCCATCTCGGCGCCGCGCGGCAGGCGCGAGCGCTCCAGGAGGATGGCGTTGTCGGCCCCCGCCTCTCCGATGGTGTGAGCCGCGCCCGCCTCCTGCGCGTCGATGAGCGCGCGGAGCGCCTCCAGGGCTTCGACGTTCTTGCGGTTTTTCGGGTTGGCGAGGCCACCCGGCAGCTCGACGTCACCGGCGAAGACGGGGTTGTATTCCATCTCGCCGAGGCTGTTGCGGTAGGCTCCGGTCCCCTGGCGCGTAGGGCCCTGCTTGAGGCCCGCGCCACGGTACAGGGCGTCCTGGCGGCCGCCGGTGACGGAGAAGCGGTCCCAGCGGCCCTTGCGCGGGTCTGTGGGGTCCGGCTGGCCGGTGTTGGTCCCGGGCTTCACCTCGAACGTCGGCGTCAGCCGGGGGGCGTTCGGCTTGGGCTTCGGGAGTGCTCGGCCGACAACGCGCTTAGCGGCCCCGGCAACCGGCCTAGCGAACGGCAGTGCGGCAAAACCCGTCTCTATCGCGGCGCTCGTGTAGTCCCCCGCAGCGGCGCTTCGCCCCGCCTCGTCGAGCCCGTACGCGGTGCCCGCAGGCGTGAGATCGGCGAGCGACAGTCCTAGGGGCAGCGTGCCCCCGCCGCCTATGCCGGAGGAGCCAAGCACCGCCCGTGCGGTGCGATTGGCCACGTAACCGTCGCCGAGCATCTTCGCGAGCGCGGCGCCGGACTTGTCTCGCTCAGACGGCCGGTAGGCCCGCATGACGGCGCCGCTGTTGGGCCGAGCGGGCCGCGAGACCAGCTCGATCAGCTCCTCGGAGGTCATGCCCTCGAACGGCGTGCCACGGATAGCATCGGCGATTGACGGCATATCAGCAGTCTCCGTACTTCTCGGCGAGCTTCTTGGCGTCGACCCGGCCGCCCTTGGCGAGCAGAGGCATGCCGCCCTTCAACACGCTGTCGAGGATCACCTCGGGGTCTACACCCAGGCGGTCGGCGGTGTACAGGACGCGCGCCTCGAACGTCTTCATGAACGGCTCGGCTTCAGACGCGAGGCCGGTCTTGTCGGCCGCGCCGGTCCACATGGAGGCCTGATACTGGGCGGGCTCCATGCCGAGGGCTTCGGCGCGCTTCTGCTGCCACGCCTCGTAGTAGCCGTACTCGTTATCGTTCGGTTTGGTCGCCCAGAACGTCGGCTCTTTCTTGGCGTCGTCCATGCTCACCGCGCCGCTCTCGACCCAGTCGCGCGGCCGGTAGATGGTGACGCCCTTCTTGCTGTTCTTCAGCGCCTCGGCGATCTGGGCGTCCGCGAGACCCGGGAACCGGCGGCGAAGGCCGTCTTCTGTGGCGCCGCCCGGGACCTTGTCCTGGAAGCTGGTCATCAGGAAGTTCGGGTCTTCCGACAGTACGGCGGGGAGCCGCATGTTGTGCGTGTCGACCGTGACGTTGCGCCAGTTGCCCTTGAGGTTCTCGGCGAAGGAGGCAGGCTTCGGGTTGTTGAGCACGTCCCAACCCTCGTCGGTCAGCTTACGCATGTTCCCGAGGTGGAGGTCCTGGGCGACCGAGCCGTAGCCGGGCAGCGGCTTCTCCGGGAAGTCGAGGCCCTGCGAGCGCAGGTAGTGGTAGTAGGACGCCGTGCGGATGTTGTCGGGCACGCGGGACCGGGGGCTGGTCGCGGCGACGGCGTCGATCAACGCGCCGTAGCGGCCCTGGCCTTCGTCGCCCATGACGTCGAGAGCCCGGCGCCGCAGCGGGTCGGTGTTGTACCACTCCATGCCGCCGCGCGACTGGCCCTTGCGGACGTAGTCGTCGATGGTCGCCTCGATGTTGGGGTCTTCGAGCGCATTCACCATGCGCTTCGAGGGGCCGCGCGGCGGCACGCGGCGCTTCATCTGTGTCTGGGGGACGTCGGGGCGCACGGCGAGGCGGCTGTAGTCGAACAGGCCGCCGAGACGGTCGTCGTTCTTCGTCCGCCAATCGGCGAACGACGTCGTGCCCTTCGACTTGGTCTTGGCTTCCGCGAGCGCATCGGCGGCGAGGTCGCGCCTCGGCGGCTTGGGCGGCCGGTTGTGACCCATGGGTGGGGGCTTCGTGGCGAAGCGCGCGTCGTCCGCGACCTCGGTCGCAGCCTTGATCAGTCGCCGTACGGCTGCCCCTTTTCCGCTCATCGAACCGGGCCCCCCTTGGCGTACTTGTCCAGAATGTCGATGGGCTCATCGTCGTAGATGACGATGTTGCGGGTCAAGTCTGCACTGTCGAGATCGCGGCGGCCGCGAGAAAACTCGTCGAGGTACTTGTGGCCCTTGAACCCGAAGTCCTTCAGCAGCTTCGTCGCGCCCCGGTCGCCTTTGCCGGACGCGGCGCCGAGGTCGTAGTAGAGGCCCTCGCCGCCGCCGACGTACTTTTGGCCGGGGGCCATGTTGGCTTCGAGCACTTCGCGAATGTCAGCGCTGCGAGGCCCCCGGCCGACTTGGCTGAGCGCGGCCATCAGGCGGCCGAGTGCGCCCGGTTGTTCGAGTAGGTCGCGGTCCCAGTCGAGTATCTGGTCGGGGTCGGCCCGGAGCCCAATTTCGTACGTGCGGCCGGGCGGCTTGATGCGGAAACGGTCACCGTGCCGCTCCAGAATATCGGCCACGCCGTCGTAGTCGTCAGCCGCTTGCCGCTGAAACGCCAGTTGTCGCTCCAGGCCTTGAGCGCTCACCTCCGGACGTCTTTGCTTAAAGGCTTCCACGTCAGGAAACTCGTCTCTAAGCTCCTGCGCGAGCAACCGCTGCCCGTACACCGCGCTATCCAGGTCGCCATACTTCTCAGCCAAAGCATATGCGGCGTCTGTAATCTTAGAGCCGTCTACGCCTTCAAACTCGTAGCTAGGCCGGTTGTTTACAAAAGAGAGCGGCGTATCGTCGAACCACACCTCAGAACGCGTTCCGCGACCGCCCAGGTCTTTGCGGTAGCTGTTGTTGAACACGAGGGGGTTCTCAGCCGCGTAGAGGCCTTGGCCGTAGACCGCCGCCCCCTGGCCGCTGCCGATCTTCTTGGTGCTGAAGCGGTCGAAGTTGCTCGCCGACCCGTGCCCGAACATCTCGTCGTAGATCGAGCGCTGCAGTTCGACAGGCATGTGCGTGACGCCGAGGTCCGACATGTTCTCGGCGATGTCCAGGCCGTCGGCGTACCCGGCGTCCGAGAGCATGGCGAGCGGCCCAGACACGCCGGGCCGGGGCGCCTGGGGCTTCGGTTTCGGTTTGGGGATGCTGTTGTTGCGAGGCGTCGCAATGCGGCGGAATTGCTCGACCGGCATGTAGACGACGGCGCCGCCCGCTTGGCGCGCCTTCTCGATGGTGTCCGGCCGCGCCGGGACGCGCGTCACCGGCTGGCTCGGCTTCAACGCCACCGGACGGGAGCGCGTCGTCAGGCTCTCGACGAGCGGAACCTCGTGCCGTCCGGCCTTGCGGGCGGCGTCGATCAGCTCACGGATCAGAAGCGCCTTGCTCACGCCGCCTCCTTCAGCCGCTTGGACATGACCTCACGCGCCCACGATACCGCATCCCCGGCCGTCATGCCACGCAGGTAGGGGTTGGCGCGGATCACCTTCGGCTCGACGATCTCGTTCAGCGGCGTCTCGGGCGGCGCGCGGAGCACCTTCGGCGCGTCGCCGGGGCCGAAGAAGTGCGCGACGTAGAGGTTCGTCAGCGTCGGCTTGGCGCCGATGCTGGTGAGCGTCGCGGTGTTGTCGGCCGTCATGGCGTCCATAAGGGTCTCTTCGACCGGTTGGCCGTTGATCTCCTGACCGCGCAGAGCGAGCACCTCGCGTCTCCCGAGGCCCTTGGTGACCTCCGGGTAGACCTTGCGCGCGTAGGCGACGAAGGTGTCATCCAGGAACTGGTACTTGCCGACCGCCGAGCTGCGCGGATTGTCGCCCGTGCCCTCCTGGCCGTGTATGGCCTGCTTCACGAGCGCAGGCGGCAGCCCAGCCGTGTCGGGAGACACCGACGCGCCGTCCAGGAGCGGCTTCAGCTCCTCGGGCCACTCGTCCTCGTCGACCGACGGCTCCGGCAGCGGCGGAGCTTCCGGGACACCACGGCTGTAGCGCTCCTCCAGCCGCTGGAGGGCGTCGGGACCTTGGGCGACAGTGCCCGCCTCCGCCGCGCCGAGGACGGCGCCACGGTTGCTGCGGTAGGCCTCCAGCGCCGCGTCGGCGAGAGCCCGGGGAACGGCATCGGCCTGCCCGAAGCGGTACGCCGCCTCTCCGACCACACGAGGAGACGAGGCGGCCAGTTGAAGCGCCCCCAGCGTCATGAGCGTCGGGTTCCCAGTCCCCAGGCCCAAACCGAGACCCCCGCCGCCCAGGCCCGCGCTGCCCATCGACGACAGCCGACGCGGCTGGAACTCGTTGAAGGCTTCACCGGCGATGGCCGGGCGAAGCTCCGCCGCGCCTGCGTCTTCGAGATCGGAGAGCAGTTCCTCGCGCCGACGGAAGCGGCGGCCGCCGCCCATGGCCGACTGTATCTTGCGCATCGCCGTCTCGGCCGAGGCCTTGTCGCCGAGGCTGAGCGCCCGCTCCAGCTCGCGGAGCTGTTCAGACGCGACCTCGTAGTCGCGCATGACCCGGGAATACTGCGGGGCCTGCCGGTTGATCTCCGCCTTCACCGCCGCGTAGACCTTGTCGGCGACACGCCGCTGCGGGGTGCCCCGCATGTGGGCCTGCTGCAGCTCCCCGATGCGCTGCTTCAGCGCGTCGAGGCCCTCGGGCGTGTGGTACTCCTGGGCGTGCTGCGCGCGGCGCGCGGCGACTTCGGCGCCGTAGTTTGGGTCGGCCGGATCGAGATCGTCGAGCTTGGGCTCGGCCCAGTCCTTCACCGCTGCGTCGACGTCGGCCCAGACGTCGGCCGCCTTGGGGTTCTTCTCGAGACCTTTGTAGAAGCCGGTCTCTCGGACCCTGGCCAGGGCGTCGTTGATCCGCGTGAAGTCGAGCACGGTCGGGTCAGCCTTGACGCCCCCCATCCCGGCCTCGTAGCGCGCCTTGCGGGTTTCGCGCATTCTCGCCATGGCGTCCTTGGCGTAGTCGACGAGGTCGGTCGACGGCGCCGTGCCGCGCATGTGGGCCCGGTAGGCTTCCGCGAGACCCGCAGAGAAGTCGGCGCCGTCCTGATCGCCCAGGACCCGCTGCGCGGGCTCGATGACGCTCGCACGACCCGCGCGGACGCCCTGCTCCACGGCGTCCATGCCTGCGCCGCTCGACGCACCCAGGTAGACCTGGGCGAGCTTTCCGAGGGTGTCGCCGGTCTTGCCGACGGCTCCGGCGGCCATGGTCACGGGGTCTATGGTGGCGCCGACACTCTCGACCGCCCGGCCCGTTCGGCCGACGACGCCGGGGGCCTTGGCGGCCGCTCCGCCGCCCATCGTGAGCACTGTCGCCGCGTCGGCCATGACACCCACCGGGTCGTTGGCCAGGGCGCGCTTGAAGCCCTCCACGGAGCCGTAGCGGCCTTTGTAGAACTCCCCGACGGCGTCGGCCGTCGCAGTGTCCATCTCCGGCGCCGACCCCTGGTACTCCTCGGGCGACAGGTTGCGGACGTGCTGAATGACGCCCGCGCCAATGTCGCGGAAGCTCTTGAGCGTCTCGATGGGGTGCGCGAACGGGTAGACGACGCTCTTGGCGAACTCCGCCGCGCTCTCCGGGAGGTTTTCCGCCGCCTGCATAGGCACGTCGGCCCAGCCGAGAGGCTGCTCTGGATCGAGCGACGAACCCGGCGTGTCGGCGACCTTGCTGCCCGGGATGGGCGGCAGCTCCTGGACATCGACAGGCTCGACGGGCGGCGCGGGCCTACCTGTCGGATCAGCGGCCGGAGCCCCCGACGCCTTCGACGACAGGAAGTCGGCGAGTTCCGCGTCGCTGGCCCCCGCTTGGCGCGCAGCCGCGACGTCGAAATCCAGCTCTGCAGCGAGGAAGTCGGCGACCTGGGCATCCGTGGCCCCGGCCTTGCGTGCGGCGGCGATGTCGAACTGAGGCATGCGCCTACCTCTTGAAGAACTTGTTCAAGTCCAGTCCGGAAGGCGGCGCAGACATGTCGGGCCGGTAGGTTCCGTCGGCGAGCGCCTTCATCTTGGTGAGGCCGTCCCGGATGGCTTGGCGGAAGTCGGCCAGCGCCGTACGGAACTCGGCTTCCGACGTCGCCGTGCTCATGCGAGCTATAGCGGCTTCGGCGCGCTTTCCTTCATAGTCGGTCACCTGCCCGGCGCCCTTCAGCGCTTCGCGCGCCGCCATGAACGCCCCCGCTGTGAGCTGGTCGAGACGCGCCTTGGCCCCGGCAGCCGGGGAGCCGGGGATGATGCCTATCGGGCCGAGGTTGCCGCCCAGCGGGTTCGGCACGCCGACGAGAGCAGACAGGCCGGGGTGCGCGTTCAGCTCCTCGATACCCTTCAGCGCGGTGCGCGCCGCCAACAGCGCGTCGGGCAGCTTCACCTTCGCGTTGGCCGAGGCTTCGGTCAGGATTTTGGTCTCGGCTTCGATGCGGGCCTTCTCGGCTGGAGGCATGTCCGAAATCTTCACCGGGGCTTTGCCGTACAGGTTCATGTACGTCGCGCCGTCGGGTCCGACGTAGGTCGATCCGGGAGGGCCGCCGGGGCCCGGAGCGCCGGGTGCGGCGCTCGCACTGCCCGGGGTCGAGACACCCGGCGCACCAGTGCCACCAGCCGCGCCGCCCTGAATGGGCCTGACGGTCGCTTCGCCCGTGCGAGGGTCCTGCGAATAAGCCATCGGGCCATGCGTGTCGGTGCCGGGCAGCACGCCTACCTTCGGCTTCCCGGCCGTCACCATTGTCTTGGCCAGCGTGCCGTAGAGGTCGATGCCCTTCAGGTCGTACTTCTCCGCCAGAGACGCGAGGTCCATCTCTCCGCGCAGTTCGGCTTCACGGATGGCGTCCTCGCGCTCACGCGACGCCTTGCGGTTCGAGCGGGTGTCGGTGACGACCTGCTCGTTCATCGCTGCGAGGTCGTGCCACACGCCGCCGCGACGCGGCTTCCCGAAGGTCTGCAGCGCGTTGATGATGCGGTCGGTCTTGTCCAGCTCGCCGGTGCGACGGGCGCGCAGGGCCTCCGCGTAGCCATCCCAGAGCGCCTTGCGGCTCCGGATAGCCTGCTCGCGGCTGCGCGTCAGCTCGCCGCTCAGGCCCTGCAGGACGCCCCCGACGTCGCCGAAAGCGCCGCCGGTGTCTTCGTCTTCCTCCTCCGGCCTTACGGCGAAGTCGACGTCTTCCTCGTCTTCCATCTTCGCCTCCTAGCCGAGTGATTTCAGGCCGAGCGCCGTGGCGACAGCCGTGCTGATCTTCTGCAGTGTGCTCGGGTTCTGCGTGATGCTGTCGCTATCCGCCGGGCCGTACCCGAACTGGGTCTGGCCCTTCGGCACGGCGCCCGCGACGCCCTGCAGGACGCCGACGCCCCGGTCGATCATCGCCCCCGGGTAGTCGCGCTCCTCGCGGAAATCGCCGTAGGCCGTGTCGTAGTTGCGCTGCGTCAGGCCCTGCTGGAGGGCCCCGACGTTGTTCAGCGCGTCGGCGCCGCGCAGCCCCATGGTCTGCCGCTGGTTGGCGACCTCTGCCAGCATCCGCTGAACCTGCATCTGGTTCTGCGTGTCGCGGTCGTACATCGAGCCCGCTTGCGTTCCGATAGCCAGCTGACGATCCGCGTCGCTTCCCGTGAGGTTGCCGTAGAGGGAGGCGAGCGTCCCGACGCCCGAGCCCGCCGACTGCATGATGCGCTGCTGGTCGGAGCCGAGGCCGCCCGCGACGCCGCCCAGCGTCCCGAAGCGCGACAGGTCGGCGCTGGCGGCGCCCATGGCGTCGCCGTAGCCCTTGTCGAGATAGCGCGCCTGCTCGGCGAGGACGCTCTCCTGCGCGTCGCGGATGCCCCGCCCGAGTTCGACACCGAAGCGCGAGGGGGCCTCCCCAGAGATGCCGCCCATCTGGCCCGACGCGATGAAGCGGTCGGTCAGTTCGGGCAGGAACTTCTCGCGGAGGTTCCGCGCACCGAGGTCGCCGATGCGGTCAAGCACGCCGCCCTGATAGGGCGACATGTACTGGCCGACCTGAGACGCGCTGGTCTGCCCGGCGCGGTCTAGGAACGGCGTCGCCAGGGAGATGCCGGTCGGGGAGACGCTGGCGTTGAAGTAGTTGGCGCCAGCCGAGGCGAGGGGTGTCGCGGCGGCGACGCCGGACATGCCCGCCGCGTTCCCGAAGTAGGGTGAGGCGGCGCCGAACGCCGAGCGCTGACTGATGTCGCCCAGCGCGCCCTCGACCTTCTGCAGGCCCTCGGGTCGCGCGACCTGACGCGTCAGCTCGAAGGCCCGCTCGTTGTCCGGCGTGAAGCCCGCGACACGAGGTCCCTGGAAGGTCTGGAAGGGTTGAGCGCCGTAGCCCTGCTGGTCCGACAGCAGCTGCATCGCGTAGTTGGTGTACCACGCAGGCATCTGCGACTGCGTCGTGCTCGCCGTCGGCGCGAGCGGCACGTTGCCGTTGTTCAGGAAGTCGTTGAGGCCGGGCATCAGCGTGCTCCCTTCATGTAGGCTTCGGGCCGCTTAGCTTTAGCGCTGAACCGTCCCGCCGCCAAATCCTTGCCCTTGTGCTTGCGGACACTGACCCGGAATTTGTCGAGCATGTCGGCCCCCGCGTCGGTCGAACCGTTGCCGAGGAGGGCGACGGTCTCCGCGTCGACGACGTACTCGCCGTCGCTGAGCAGCGCCGGGACACGATCCGCGCGGCCGTCGCCGAGGCCCTTGACGGCGAACTGGCCGCCCTTCCGCATGCGCGGAGGGTCGGTGAAGAAGCGCTTCTGGGGCCCCATGCCGTAGCGTGACCAGTCCGTCCCCGACATGTCGTTCTGGGTCCGGGGGACCGAGAAGCGCGAGGGGGGCAGGCTGGCGTTGAAGATCGGGTCGAGGCTCTCGCGCGTGCCCGCCAGGGCGGTGTTCGCCGGGAGGCCTCCGCCACCCCTCGAACCGCCACCCGAGCCTCCGAAGATGCCGTCGACCGCGCCAGCGGCGACGATGCCCAGCTGAGCCGCCAGGAGCGGGTTGGCCGTGATCCACCGGCCCATTGCTTCCGGGCCTGCTCGGATGGCGTCCAGGAGGCCCTGCGGCGGCCCGGTGACGTTTGTCGGCGTGAGCCCGGGGACGTTGCCCGGCGGCGTGGCGGCGACCGGCACGTTGGGGTTCGTGACGACGCCGCCCGCGCCCTGTATGGCTGCAACGGCGATCCCCGCAGGAATGCCCGCCGCGATCAGCTGCTCGATTGTAGCGCCACGGCTGGCCATGTCCGTCGCCGTCACGACAACCTCGTCCACCTCGGTGCCTTGGGGTGTGTTCTGCGGCGCGGTGCTGGACGCGTTGGTCGCGGCGCCCATGACGTTCGGCGCGAGGGCGCCCGCCCCTGCGCCGAGCACGCTCGGAAGAGCACTGCCGCCGCCTTGGACAAGCAATTCGGCCACCGACCCCGCCGGGTTTCCGAACACTTGTCCCGCCGCGTTGGTGATGAGATTGCGGCCGAAATCCACCGTGCCGCCGCCGACACTCGTAACCCCGGCTCCGCCTGCGCCACCCGCACCGGCAGCGCCGGGCCCCGCTGCGAAGCGTCCGACCGCCGGGCCCACGACGCCCGCCCCCAGGCCGCTGATACCCGCGCGCAGGAGTGTGTTCTCAAGACTACGGCCCTGCGCGAGGCTGGAGACGGCCGAGCCGCCCGCTGCACCCAGACCGGCAGCCAGAGCCGCCGACATGCCCCCGGTGACCGGCATGAGCGCCGCGCCGAGGATGGGGAGCGCGATGTCGCCGAGCGTGCCCAAGAGGCTGTTCTTGGGGTCCTTGCGGTCGTAGCCGGTCTGCTGGAAGCTGTCGCCCTTGTCGAGTTCGATGCTCCACGACGCCTTGCGGCCCCGGTCCTCGGAGAGCGCGTTGGCGATGCCGGTCGCGTACTTCGCGCCCTCCGGCCCGACGCCCTCGTACAGCACCGCGCCCGTCTTCGGATCGACGAGGCGGACCTTCTGGCCCTCGGCGGCGTAGGTGGCCGCCGCGAGGTCCCCGCTGTTGGTCTTCGCCGCGTAGTACGGCGTGTCGAAGCGGCCCGGCTGGGCGGCCTGCAGCGTCGGCTCGATGTAGCGGAGGCCGTTGATCATGCTCGGGGGCGCCGTCGTCGCGCCACCCGGCTCCAGGGGGCTCGTGCCCGCGAAGCCGCCGGGAACTTTCCCCGCGCCGCCATAGGTCATCGGATCGACGGCAAACTGCGACGGGTCGAAGCCCGGCGCGGAGACGGCGAATTGAGACGGATCGAAGCCCTCTCCGAACACCGAGAAGTCAGGCATTGGCCACCTCAAGCATCGGATACACGCGCATCGCCCACTCGCGCCAGTCCTCGAACTGATAGGGGTCCGGAACTACTCGCCCGGCGAAGTCTGAAGAGCGGACGAACCCCGTGGCCCATTCGCGCCACTGCGTCTCGTCTTCCAGCCTACCGAACGCCCAAGCGTCTCCGACGACCAGGATAACACTATCCGCCCAGTCACGCAGCCCCATGTTTCGAGGGTCTATCATGTCGTCACCCGGGTGCTGCCGACACCGATATACCCGAGGATGTGGCCCATCTGGTAGAAGCCGCCGACGGTGTCGCTCGTGAACCGGAAGCGCAGCTGGCGGCGCTCTTCCTTGAACGTGACGATCTGCTCGGCGGGGTTCGTCGCGACGGCTGGGAACGTCTTGATCGCCCCGTCGTCTTCCGGCGCCCGGGCGTTGGCGCGGCCTTTGGCCTGGACGGTCATGTCGCCGACCTGAACGAAGTCCGGCTCGATGTGGATGGCGCGGACGGCGGCGTCGATGGGGTTGTCCTGCGCCGGGAAGCAGATGTCCGCCGTCTCGAAGAACGACGTGATGGGCCGCGTGCTCTGGCCGTCGACCTCGTCGTAGCCGATCTCGTGTATCCAGAACTTGTAGGGGTTGACGTAGGTCAGGGTGAACGTCGCCGCGCTGCCGGTTCCGCCCGTGATCGTTACCGGGTTGGTGGGTGGCGTAGTGTAGAGGCCGGGACTGGTGATCGTCGCGCCGTGGACGTGGCCGCCCCCGGAGGCCGCAGTCACGGTGATCTCCGTCGCCTGCTGGACGCCCGAGCCGCCCACGACTGTCAGGACGTCCCCGACGGTGTAGCCGGTGCCTTGAACCGTGATGGCCAGATCGTAGGCCTGCGCGTACTCATCGGGGGTAACGCCGCACGCCATCGGGTAGCGATAGACGGCGGGGGTCAAGCCCGCCGACCGGCCACCGTTCGGGAGCGGCGTGTCGTACCACGTGTTTTCGCGGACGTTGAAGATGATGGCGTGGTTGCAGACGTCGCTGTCGCCCCGGGGGTAGCACCACCAGATTTCGCCGAAGCGGGGGACCTTGTACCCGAAGACCTTCATGCGGGCGTTCATGTTCAGGTTTTCGAAGAAGTCGGCGATGTTCAGGAGGTTGGGAACCTCCCGGACGACGCCGTTGAACGCCAGGAACCGGTCTGTCGCGATCCAGTAGAAGACGCCGTCGTACTCGACGACGCTCGCGGGGCTCAGGATCGACGTCTCGGTCGAGATGGTGTCGAAGTCGAAGACCGTCGACCCACCGGCGAACGCGACCCGCATCAGGCTGTCGGCGCTCCACAGGAGGCCCGAGGGGGTGCTGCCGGAGCCGCCACGGAGTGGCATGCCCCGGACGATCTTCTGCCCCGTGATGTTGGCGCTCCCGGAGCCTGCGCTCGTCAGGTCGGTCGGATCGTTGGCGACACTCCAGCCGACGTAGCCGTCGTCGCCGAAGAACAGCAGGTAGGGGTGGAGCGCGACGATCCCGCCGGTGGCGCTCCCGCCGGTCGGGAGGGCGATGCTGGTCAGCGCGCTCGTGCCGAACAGCGGCCCCGAGAACAGCTCGCCGCCCTCGTCGTTGCAGAGGCAGTCGCCGTTCGGCGCCACCTGGGCGATGATCAGAGGGTTGTTGACGCCACCCGACAGCTCGCCCTCGACGGCGAACTGCCACAGGTTGCGGTCGTCGGCCGTGAAGCCCGACGTCGGCGTGCGGTCGGAGATGACGCTGCTCGCGACGCCGCTGATGGCAAAGCGCTCGACGTAGTTGGCCGAGCCCGAGTGGACGTAGGTCGTCTGGTTCCGCGTGTACTCCGAGAGGCCGGTGCTCGGTTCGCGGAGGAACTTGTTCGTCGAGCGGTAGCCGCCGATCTTGCGCGGCAGGCCCCGCTCGAAGCGGCACCACTGGCCGTCGACGTAGGCGTCACCCTCGAACAGCGTGCCATCCCGCTTGATGCCGGGCAGCGAGATGATCCGGGTCGGTATCTTGTCCGGGCGTTCTGACATCAGGAGAAGGGAACCTGCGAAGCGTAGACGGTGAAGGTGGCGGCGCCGGTCTTGACGACGACGTAGCTGTAGAAGTCGGTGCCGCTGGCGTTGCCCGCCGTCGGCGCGCCGCCTTGCCAGCGCGTGGTGACGCCCACGGCCGTGCCGTCGATCTGGACGACGTTATTGAAGTACGGCGTGCCGCCCTGCGGCACCGCGTGGACGACGGTGACGACATCATTGGTCGCCATCAGGCTGTCGAGGGTGTTCGAGCCGTCGCCCCGGATGTTCAACGTCCAGTTGGCGGCCGCGTTCGACGTGTAGATCAGCACGCTCTGCGTCAGGACGTTGAAGGCGATGGTCCCCGTCGCCGCCGTCGCCGAGACCGTCGCGGGCTCGCTGGCGTTCTTGATCGCCACGGCCAGCTCGGCCGAGCCGCCGTTCAGCGTCTGCTTCTTCGTCCACGTGCTCGCCGTGTCGGGCTTCGCGTAGTCCGTGCCTGCTGTCGCCGCGACGGCCGCCGAGGTCCCGGCGAACTTGGCGAGGCCCGTCAGCGTCGCGACGCCCGTACCGCCCTGCGCGACGCTCAGCGGGGTCGAGAGCGCCGACAGCGAGGTGATGTCGCTGTTGGCGCCCGAGGCCGCCGCAGACAGCGCCGTGCGCGCCGCGAGGGCGCTGGCGGCGTTGAACAGCGCGATGCCGGTCGCCGTGCCGCCCAGGTTCACGAGGGCGGCGTTGGCCGTCGTCGCACCCGTGCCGCCGTCCGTGATGGCGATGGGTGTCGCGATGGACGCCGTGTCGGCCTTGATGATGTTCGTGCCGTCGCAGTAGTAGATGCCGCGAGAGCCGCGCGTGACAGTCAGGAAGGGCGACTGGCCGGTTGTACCGATCTTCAGGAGGTATGAGCCGCCCGTCGTAGAGTTGTCGACCCAGTACATCTGGACCGTGTTCGGCATCACGACGTTGACGTCGCTCGTCAGCGTGCCGTTGAACTTGTAGGCAATGCGGTTCAGTTCGTTTCCAGCCAGCGTGTAGTTCGCGCCGTGGCCGGTCATGCTGACAACGGTGTAGTCGAAGGCGAAGATCGACTGCTGCCCGTAGCCGACGGTGAAGAAGTCCGTGCCGTCGGAGATCACAACGGCGCTGTCGCCCGGCTGCAGGACCAGCGACGCGGCTCCGTTAATCAGATCACTGCCCTGCGGATCGAGGGTCACATCGCCCCCGCCGCCGTTGCGGATGGCGACGAACCAGTCGTCCCCGACGCTCGACGCCGTCGGGAGGGTCACCGTCCCCGAGCCGGTCGCCTCCCACAGGACCAGCTTCGCGCGGTCCTGGTCGCCGATGGTGTAGGGCGTGTTGATCGACGCGACGGGCGTAGCCGTCGCCAGCGTGGCGCCGATGGCCGTGATGCCGTAGCCCGCGAGCGACGCCGCCTGCGCCTGGGACACCGAGGCGCCGAACTGGAACGTCCTCCAGGCGCCGTTCACCGTCGCGTTGCTGCGGAGGTAGAGCTGCCACTGCGTGCCCGAGGTGAGGGACGCGAGGGTGTTTCCGCCCTGGTCCTTCACGGTGACGGTGTTGGGCCCGATGTTGTTGAACAGCACGGCCGTGCCGGGGCTGACCAGGGTCGCGTCCGGCATCGTGATGTCGTAGGCGCCGGTCGGCGTGACGTCGATGATCGACGCGGCGGCCGTGCCGCCGACCAGGGCCTCCAGGGGCCACACCAGCTCGGTGTTGGCCGTCAGCGCCAGGGCGAGGTACGAGACCTGTGAGGGGGCGATTGGCGAGCCGCCGAAGATGCTGGTGTACGCGGTCACCTAGGCCTCCTTGCGGACTGAGGAACGGTCGATGATTTTAGCCAAGTCCTGCCCGTTGATCATGCCCGCCTCGCGGTCGTAGAACGACTGCCAGATGGCGATCTGGCTCGTCTCCTTGAGGAACGGCGCCGCTTCGAGGAGCGTCCCGTAGAGCAGCAGCCGGGGCGCGTACTCGGTCAGCCAGTTGGTCTGGTTGGTGTCGTCGAGGAGCGGCAGCAGCTCGTAGTAGATGATCTCGGCCGGGTACGCCGCGTCGGGCGTCGGCGCGATCAGCCAGTGGGTGTAGTCGTAGTCGGCGTAGAACTCCGGCTCGTCCTGCGTCGCCGGGTTGGGCCAGTAGCTACGAAGGTAGCCGTAGTCTCGGCCGAAGAGGGTCTTGCTGGTCGTAAACCCGGCGCCGGTCGCGATGTTGATCGCGACCGTGTCGCGCCACCGGTCGGGCTTGGCGTAGACCGATTGCCCCGCGACGAGGGTCACGGAGACGACGTTGATGAAGCCCTGTATCTTCAGCTCGGTCGCCACGCGGCGCTCGGCGCTGTTGATCAGGCGGGGGATTTGATCGAAGACGGTGACGTCGACGGCCGAGCCGCGCTCGATGTAGGCTCGAACGTCACTCTGCAGGCTGTCGAAGGTGGTCGTGGTCGCCATAGCTCACCGTCACTGGGGCTTTGACGCCGCCGCCTTTGCCCAGGCCTCGACCGTCTTGGCGTGCAGTGTAGCACACGCGCCGTAAGAAGACACCACATCGACCTCCCAGACAAGCCGCTCCGGGTCCAGGAACGGGTCCGGACGTGGCGGGAGGGCGACGCAGGGCGCGGCGAGGTTGGCGCTCAGCTCAGGGAGCCGCGTCGGAAAGCGCATCATCGAGCACGCGGAGAGCGCCAGGATCAGGGGCGCACACGGCAGGAGCTTGAGGAACGTCACGGTAAATCTCCCGGATGGTGGCCGTCCGCTCGACGCGGACCTTGTCGGCTTTGGCGCGCTCGATCTCCAGCTCTCGGGCGGCCGTGTCGAGGGCGCCCTGGATGGCTTCGATCTGCTTTCGGGCCTGCGCCTCGCACGCCTCTTCGGCGGCCCGGTAGCCGTTGTCGTAGAGACCCTTGGCGATCAGCGCCGCGCCTCCGAAGAAGACCAGCGCGGAGACGAGGGCGGCTATGATCTTGATCTGGAGCCCGGTCACGCCTCGTTCTCCGACAGTTGGCCCGAGGCGGCGACCCGGATCACGCGGCCGGTCACCGCCATGCGGTGCGGCCAACGGGACGCGATGCAGCGGCTCTTGGCGATCCAGGCGAGGCTGACGGCGTCGCCCTGATTGCCACCGAGGACCTGATACGCCGTCGCGTTCTCGGCCGCGTAGAAGCCGACGTGGCCCCCGCCCTCACGCTCGAAGACCAGGACGGCGCCCTCACACGGCAGAACGGGGATACCCCACGTCGCCCAAGCCTTGGCGCGGACGCTGATCGGGGGCGGCTTGAACCCGGCCTCGGTGACGACCTGCGCGACGAAGAGGCCGCACCAGGGCACGCTGTCGGCGCCGTAGGCGATGCCGAGCACCTTTGAGCCGAGACCCTTGGCCCAGCGCATGATCGCCGGACTGTTGCCGGGCCCGGGGACCTCGCGGATGCCCAGCTTGGCGCGGGCGAACGCCATCCAGTGGCTCATGGCCCCTCCTTGGGCTCGGTGCCGTTGGTCAACGTCACCAGGGCGGTGACACCCCCCGCGACGCCCCCATAGAATATACCGAGGGCAGAGAAGTCCAACGTCTGACCCTGGTACAGCGCCGCCAGCGGCAGGCTCAGTCCGGAGAACAACGTCGGGATGGAGGCGATACGGCCGATGGCCCAGGTCTCTCCGTCCGGCCCGGTGAACAGGTCTTTGATGAGCTTCATGATGCGGCCCTCGCCACCGTGTTGGCGATGTTTTCTACCCAACGGGTGACACCCAGGATAATAAGGGCCCCGAACACCACCACGGCACCAACGGCGCCCAAACCTTTATTGCGGAGGTCGATTATCGTGCGGAGATCGCGCGACAGCTTCCGAACATCGGCCGTCAGCCCCGACCCGCCGTGGCCTTCGGTGTCCGGCTCCTCGCCGAGATGATCGCTTAGACCTTGGACCGTGTTTGACAGCCCGCCTATGGCTTTGGCCAACATGTCCCGATCCCGAGCGGTTTGCGCGGTGTGGGCGGTGAACTGATCTGACAGCGCCTTTATTTGGTCGCGCAGGGCTTCGTTGGTCGTGGTCACGCCGGGCCTCAATACACGAAGTTGGTGCCGGTATCGGCGAGGTTGAACGTGTGAATGGTGTAGCCTCCGGACGAAGTGACAGCGCCGCCGGTAGCGCGCTGCGACCCGAGGTATCGGACGATGACTAGGCCGTTCTGAGCCGCCGGACCTGGGTTGCCGCCGGGGGCACCGGTTCCGGGCGTACTTCCGCCCATGCTGCCCCCAGCGGCGTAGGTGACAGACGACCCGCTGATAGACGAAGCCAAGCCCACGCCACCCGTAAATAGCGTCGCCGCGCCCCCAGCGCCGCCGCCACGCCCGGCGAAACTTCCCGCAGGGTCGCTGGACCCGTTGTTTCCCTCGCCCGCCGTACCGAGACCGCCTACAGCTGCACTGGTAGCCGCGCCGTTTCCGCCCCCAGAACCGCCGCTGGCCCCGCCGCTGCCATATGCGCCGCCCGCGCCGCCGCCGAGACAAGAAACCAAAGACCCCAAAGACGACGGGCTCCCGTTCGTTTGCCACGCGCCACCGGCGCCGACCGTGACGAGCAGCGTAGAGCCGCGACGGAGGACCGCAGAGCCCGTACGCATACCTCCCGCGCCGCCAGAACCTGCGCCCCCGCCGGTACTATCTCCACCCCCGCCCCCGCCCGCCACGACGAGGTACTCGATTGTCAGGTCCACGCGGCTCAGCGTGCCGAACGCCCGCGCAGCTCGGGCTCCACGCATGCCGAGGCTAGGCATCGTCGGCCCACGGAAGCGGCGGCGCGATCAAGGGGAGATCGCGGATGATGGCCCAGTCGAGCCGAACGCCACTGTCGACGTCCGCGACGTTGATGCGCGGCCAGACCCAGCCGAGCACGGTCTCCTCGGTCAGGTCGTCGAACAGAATGAAAGGGTCGAGCGGGTGCAGAGGCAGCTCGACAGTCCCCGTCCTCGACGCCGTGACCGTCTCCTCGTCGAGCCCCGCCCCAGACGCCGTGCAGCGCCAGTGGACGTACCGCACGACGTTCTCGAAGCCCGCGAAGCTCTCGTAGCATTCGAGGGAGACGACGCTCCAGGTGATCGTCGGGTCGCTCATGCCGCGCACCCCTGTGGCGCCGGTCGGCCGGAGAGGGCGTAGCCGACCGGCGCCGACGCGCCACGTTCAGGAGAAAACAGGCGCGCCATCTCAGGGAACCTCCAGCGGCGTATCCGGCCGCGCGAAGCGGAGGGTGATGTTCTCGGTCTGCCGAGGCGGCAGCCGGTAGGGGTCCAGCTGGTCGCGGTCGGCGCGGCAGACCTTCAGGCCCGGCGAGTTGGGGTCCGAGTAGAGGTCGTCGAGGCTGAACTTCCGCGAGCACCGCGCGCAGATGCCGATGCCGTAGGTCGACTTGCCGGTAGGGTCGAGCCAGATCGCCATCGCCTACCTCGTGTACGCTGAGATGTTGGGGATGATGGTCATCGGCGAGTTGTCGCGCTCTTCGGCCTGCGCGTAGGCGAGCGCGGTCGCCGCGTCGTTGTCGAGCAGCGGGATGACGGCCGGGTTCACTTCCGCGATCTCGCGGGCCATCTTCCGGGCGAGCTGGCAGACAATAGCCTCGTACCAGCGCTGGGGGACCTCGACCTCCTGGGTGAGCGTCCCGACGTCCATGATCTGCCGGTGAACCCAGGCGACGACCTGATAGCTCTCCGCCGTCGCATTCGGGATAGGCCACAGGTGCATGACCGGGTAGCGGACGGTCCTGTCGAACCAGAACTGCAGCGGCCGGTTGTTCTTGAACGTCTTGTCGGGGAGCGCCGAGTACTGGTCCCGGTTGAGCCGCGCCATGGGCGTCTCGTTCGGATTGTTGCCCAGGTAGATGTCGCTGAAAGCCAACGTCCCGGAGGTCGCGCGCACCCGGAAATACAGCGCATCGACAACCGACTGGAGGTCGTACCAGGACCACTCGCCGGTGACGGCCTGGGGCGTCTCGCTCTGCACGGTCGTCCACGTAACGCCGTCGTCCGACCGTTCGAGGGCGATGGGGACCGACGTCGCGTTCCACTTGACGCCTGCCGTCGATACGTGGGCCGCCGACGAGAACTCGACCGTTCGGCTGGTCGCGGTATCGGTGTTCGTGCCGGTCACCTCCTGCAGCACGCGCAGGTTCTGGTTCAGCACGTCGACGACGCCCAACGGAAGCGTCAGGTCGCCGACGCCCTCGTAGAGGGGCATGATGATCTTGGTGATGCACCACAGCGGGATGCCACGATTGGCGAGGTCGCTGAGCGTCAGGTAGAGGTTGTTCCGGGCGATGTCCCAGTGCTCGGCCGTCAGCTGCGCCGAGTTCAACCGGCACCGGCGCGCGGCGGTGGTCACCAGCCTGTCGGTGTTGAAGACCGTAGCTGAGACTGTCTGGGAAAAAGCCATCTACTGCTCGTTGAGGTTACGGGCAGCCTGCCATCGAGGGCTGGCTTCGTGGGCGCACCCGAGTAGATACCCCAGGCCGTGTAAAATTGCCAGCGGCTACTCTGTGGGCCCCGGTTGCGGCCCCAGAGGGTTGCGGTTGGCGTCTTGGGGCGCCGGTGTGAGGGTCACGCGGGCCTGCAGCGGCTGGACCGCCGCGTCCAGCGCAAAGCCGTTGGCGTTGCCGGGGACCGGCCCCCAGTTGATCGGCGGGTTGGGGTCCGGGCGGATTTGCAGCGCCGTCAGGGAGCCAAGCGAGGCCGTGGCCACGACGCTGGTCAGGGCGACAAGGTAGGTGGAGCCCGAGGGGGTCAGCGTGCCGACGTCGCCCGTGGCCGACAGCCCGGTAAGCGTAGCCCCGGAGGGGGCGAGGGCTGTCAGAGTTCCAGCGGCACCGGTAGCAGACTGACCGGTGAGCGTGACCGCGTAGGTGGCCGATACAGACCCAATGGCGCTCGTGGCAGACTGGCCGGTGAGCACGACAGACGCAGTGGGGGCAAGAGAACCCGCCACACTCGTACCGGATACGCCCGAGAGTGCAGGAGACGTCGTGGGGGCAAGAGTACCAACCGCGCCCGTGGCCGAGACCCCAGTGAGCGCGACCCCGGATGGGGCCGTAGGCGTCAGAGACCCAACGTCGCCGGTCGCCGACAGCCCGGTGATCGCTACAGACGTCGTGGGGGCGAGAGTGCCAACCGCGCCCGTGGCGGATACGCCCGAGAGGACGGCGGCGGCGCCCGAGGCGCTCTGCAGCAGTGTCAGAAGCATGGCAACGGCCCCCTAGGCGGCGGTTAGATCACCATCTGACGCAGCAGCACTGTGGACGTGTTGAGAAGCATGTAGACGTAGTAGATGTCCGTCGCCCCGTCCTCGTAGAGTACGTCGAAAGCGGTGTCCCCAAGCAAGGCCGCGCCTTGCGGATAGAGCATCGTGCTCCACGGGAACATCTCGCTGCGGACGAGATCGTAGGCGAACCAGCGGCCCGTCGCCTCTTTCTGCATGTACAGAATGTCGTTGTGCAGCGCGTACTTTGAGCCGGTCGTGAAGGTTTCAACTGCGGGCGAGTAGGTGATCGTCGCCCAAGTGTTGCCCGCGATATCGTAGCGGTGGAGGTTGGCGGTACCGGCACCTTGGAAGCTGTAAATGTAGCGGCCAACGATGATCGCGCTCTCGTTGTTCCAGTCGGTTGCACTGGAAGTATTTACCCAGTGCGCCGACATGCCTGTGCCGGGGGCGGCTGCGCGGGCAGCACCGGGCGACAGGGTTGACCAAGTGTTCGCACCGATGTCGTAGCGGTACATCGTCACGGCGTTGTTGCCGAGCAGGTAGAGGAAGTTGTCGTTGCCCGAGATTGCGTAAGTCGAGGTGGCGTCCGGTGTAGTCGTCCAAGTGGCGACAGTCAGCGTGTCGGCGGTGTTGGCCGTGATTGTGCGGATTTGCCCTGCGCCAGTCCCGCCAGTGATGCGGATTTGGCTGTTGATCCATTGCGAAACCGCCCAAGTCTTACCCGTCTGCACGAGCGTTGTGGTGGTTGCAGAGGTGGCCGTGCCCGTTGCAAAGTCCTTGTAAGCCCCGTCGATGATGGACGGGGTCGCGACCAGTTTGGCGTCAGTGCCGATGGTGGCGGGCAGGACGGCGAGCGATGTCCAAGTGTTCGTAGCGAAGCAGTACTTACGGAAAGAATTCGCCGCGACCGTCGCCGCCGCGCTGACAAACCATACGGGGGTAAGCAGGCGGTAGACTGTGGAGGCCGAGAACGCCGAGGCCTGCGTTGCGACCGTGATGATGGCGTTGGTCCCGATAGTATTGCTGACGATGTCCAAGGTCACGCCAGCATTTGGCCCACCGATTATGTGGACCTTGTACCCGCGCAGGTCGCGCGCCAGCGGCTGGTTGGTCGTGATCGTAGAAACCGTGCCTGCAGTAGCCGTCAGCGACACCGCACCCACAGTGTTGCCGGTCGAGAATGCTGCTGCCGTCGCAGCAGAGCCAGCCGCCAATCCAGCCGCAGGCAGAGCGGGCGACGGGATGTTGATCCAGCCGTCTTCGGACGGGTTGTAGATCGCCGCAGCCGTGATGCTGGAGATAAACATTTGCTGCTGCCGGAAGTGACGGCTTGACGCGATCAGAGAGCCAGCCACCGTCGCGGTCGGCGCGGGGGCCATAAACTCCCACCGCTTGGGGTCGAGGATTTTCCGGTTACCGTTTGTCGTAGTCATGTCAGGTCACCGCTATGTTACGTCGCAGATTGTCGGCCTGCATGTGCATCAGGGAGGGGATTTGATCGTTGGTCGCGAAGCCACCAATCTGGGACTGGTTGGTTAGGGTGGTGAGGGTGGTGACCGTGGTGACCGTGCCAGACGAGATCACCGCCGTTGCGTTCAGGTTGCCCGCCGTCGCCTGCCGCGCCTCCATGATCGGGAAGCCTTGAGCGTTTGGCAGCGCCATGCCGATGGTGCGGGTAAGTGAAACCACCGAGAACCGCAGGGCCTCGATGGCCTCCATCAATTCGCCCACGCCCTGAACGGGCATGCCGTTGTCGAGGCCTACGTCAGTGGCGGTTTTGGCGTCGTCCGCGCCCGCAAACGTGACCAGACCGACAGCCTGCGCCAGCGCAGCCTCGCCCGAATAGGTGACATCGCGGGCTGCGACTACCGCGCCCGATCCCGGTGTGTAGCCTACGTTATCTTGAGGCATGGCTTACGCGATCCTGATCAAACCGGTGGAGGCGTCATTGGTCGGCATGGTGAGGGTGAAGGTGCCCGCCGACACCGACTGGGCGCCGAAGGTGAAGACCGCGACCGAGAGCGAGCCGGTAGAGGAGGTGTTGTAGAGCAGGGCTGCGTCAAAGGAGCCCGAGGAGGTGAACGAGGACCACGACACCGACGCCGAGGGGGTCCAGTAGGCCGTGGTGCCGGTCGCTGCAGGCACGGTGGCGTTGGTGACGGCATTGCCGCCCGCCGTGTAGTTGCCGGTCGCGGCCAACTCTCCCGTGGCGCTGTAGGCCGTCGTGGTGCTGTTTACCGTGGCCGTCGCCAGATACAGCGCCATCTTGAAATTGTCTTTGGTGGTGACCGTGCGCGTGCTGTTCGCGGCCTGCGTCCCGAGGGCGTGGCTACCGTTCAGCAATTCAGTCTTGAAACTGGTACACATCGCCTGCGTGTTAGCCATCTGATCCTACCTCAAGAAAAATTGGCGGTCACGCCGTCAGCAAACATACCACGCTTCAGGTGGACATGCACAGACCGGTGAACCAGCTCGCCCTCCAGCCAGTACTCGGTCCACCGCGCGATCTCATTGTCGTTCTCGTCGACACCCTCTCGGTGCTCTAGGCCACTCGCGGGCCAGAGGCCCCGCGTCGTCTGAATGAGCATGGCGCCGTCACCGCGTCTTGTTCGAGGGGGGCCTGCGTGTCGCGGCGCCGTCTTTGTAGGTCTTGAACGTGTGGCCGCTCGCAGCGGCGCCCTTTAGCCCGGGGCCTCTCGCGCCGGGGCCACAGCTGTAGGTCGTCTTGGTTGTGTCCTTGAAGCCCTTCACGTCGAAACTCCTGTGATCGTCCACCAGACGGCCGCGCCGTAAGCGGCGCCACGAGCGAGTTCCAGGATGCGGTTCTCCGGCTTGGCGTCGCCGGTTTTGACGCTCGCCAGCCAGACACCCAACACCGTGGCGAACGCGGCGAAGCACGCCATCGCGTATCCCGCCCGCTGCCAATCGCCTCCGGTCCAGTAGACCAGCGCCATGAACGGCGGGGCGGCTATGGCGTGGCGAATGAACGTCATCGCCACTTCGCGGGCCGAGCGCGGGGTCATGCTGGCGCCCGGCACGTCTTTCCAGCCGGGGGTCCGCCAGACGGCCCACGCAAGCGGCAGGAAGGCCCCCAAGACACCCGCTGCAAGATATCCGCCGCCCACAAGCGCGGCGAGGACAACGGCCTTCCACGGGCCTTTCTCGGGCCACCAACGGGGCCGGTCCATGCCCCACGCCCGGTCGGCCAAGGCGTAGAGGGGGAGAAAGGCGAGAGTGATCATGGCTGGATCGGTCCTGCATAATCAGTGCCGTCGTCAAGCAGCGCTGTTCCGTACACGTCGAAGGGAGCCATCGCCATGCCAGCAGGAACCCTGTCCGCTAGAATGCCAGCGGCAACAGGCGTGTAGTCATCCGCCGCACGATTAACAAACAAGTCGTTGTAGACTTGATTGTAGTCGCCGTTTTCTTCCCAAGCGATGCCGTACCAGTTGCTAGAAGCCGGGCTGGGGGCGGTGCTGCTGCCAGCTGTTGAGCCGCAGGCCACGTTGCCTTCGCAGTCGATGTGATACTGCCAGTCTTTGTTGCCCTGGCGATAGGGTTGGGCACCGTAAGCCACACCCATCGGGCCGCCGTTGAACCAGTAAGCTGTGTCTGAAAGAAGTATTCCAGAGCTTTGCGGAATGTTTTGCAGAGCTTGGTAGCCATTCACGCCGTTTTCGACAATGGCTCCTGCAAAATAAGACGCAGTGCTATTCCAAGTGTCAGCCGAACTCCACAAAGTCGGAGATGGGAAGCTGTCCTGTTTGCTGTTGTATTGCGGAAAGATAGAATACATAGCCTTGACACGCTTAGGCCTCAGAATGCCGCCAATGTCTGCATAGTTGATGTTCGTTCTAGCGCCGCCAGTTGTGGGATCAACGATCTTAAGAAGCGTCGCAGCATGAGCAAATATGAAGTTGTCTATGCTGTATGTATAGCCATCAGCGCCAAGATGGATGCCGGTGCTTGAAGCTGTGTTTTCAAAGATCAAAGCGTAGTTCATTACGCCTTGACCATCGACAATGGGAATGCTCCCGAGGTTCAAAGTGCCGGTGACTGCCGTCGCATAAGTTATCTTATGTTCGACATTAAACACCACGCCATTTCGGGGAAGCGGCTGCGCCATGTTAGGCGCGTTTGCTATTGCAGTGATGCCGACGCGCTCAAGTGTCATGTTCAGAAGACGACAGCCCATGAGGGCATACATATAGACTGTGACTGCGGAGGATGCCCCGGTTCTTGCGTACTTTGATCCGACCATGGCACAAACGCCAGTGACGACTGTATTGCCAACGGCAAACATGCCGTTGCTACTGACGCCGTCGATGTCACTTCTGATGTACCAACGATAGCCGACGCGATACAGTTGCCCGAATACTCCGGCAGTATCAACGCCGCGAGCTTTGCAATCGTGGAAGGAAGAGTAGACAGCAGCTAGCTCTGTAGGAATGCTAGAGTGATCACCCGTTCCGTCAATAACAGTATTGTCTGCGGCAGCAGGTGTCCCAACACTGTCAAAATACACGCCCTTGAACCGCGTGCGGCAGGGGATATTCTTTGATGCCGGAGCGGTGCCGTCGAAGTTTCGGCCACGAAGACGACAGAGATCATTAGGAACGCCGTCCTGGCTCTCGACCTGCGCCCAGAAGTTACCCGGTGGGTAGTTCGTCTGACTGGAGGTGGTGACGCGCCAGGAATAGCACCCTGTGTCGGCCCCAGGTGTCGAACCCGCCACGTTCAGCATGATCGCTACTGCGCCAGAGATCGAACCGTTGGCCGTGTAGATCGAGGTGTGAGGCGTCGGGCGCTGATAGGTCGTGGTCGAAAGTCCGTTGTCTGACAGGATCGTGACCGCAACAGCGCTGTTGTTCAGACGACGGACAGCGGTGAATAGGGTGGCAAAATCCGCGTAGGTTTGGCCGGACGCGATGGCTCCCGCCTTGGTCTTGCAGAGACCCGCCATAGACACCGTTGCGACGTTGGTGTTGCTGGCGATGGTAGCAGAGGCCGGATCGTGGTGAACAACGCCGTAGATCGGAATGTGACTGTCGTTGTGGTCGAAGCAGAACGGGAGGCCAGTTGGCAGGTCGAATGTCGGCATCTCCCGACCCCATGCAGAATACGCTTCGCCACTGACGGTCTCAGCAGATGAGCACTGAGGGGGTCCGATCCACGGCTTGGCGATGACCCGGGCTTCGGCGCGGTAGGTAGGCGTGCCGGTTGTCGGAAGAGGAAGTTCCAAACGATAGGACGGACAGGGGAGGCCCGGGTTGGTGGCGCCAATCGGCGTCATCGGCGAGTTGACGAAGGCCGAAACCCGCTGTGTCGTACCTACGTTGCTGTTGCCGTCGATGGTGTAACCCTCAACACAGGCGACCATGGATTTCAGGCGAGCAAACTGGTTGATCGGAACAACGTCAATCTTAACAGTGTCGCCGACACCGTAGCGCTCCCAGGCATCGTTCATGAGGCGCATGGGGAACGGCGGATATGGCAGGCTGTCAGAGCGGGTGACGCTTGCGCCAGTGACAAGGCCAAGCGGCTCTCCAGCTATCCACCCGGCGGCGAAGGAGACGGACACAATAGTCGTCTTCCAGGTGGCGCTTTGGTTGAACATAGAGTGTGTGGTCTTGAAGTAGAATTCGCCGAGATTAGGCTGATAAGCAGCAGTGTTCTCGTTGTAAGGCTTGTAGAAAGCCTCTCGAATTCCGATTGTTCTCGTTCTCTTGATCTTCGTGCCAGAAGTGTCCCAGCCGTCATCTTCGACAGTGAGGGTGATCTTGGTCTTGTCAACTGCACCAACCAACGCGGTGCCAGAAGTGGCGATGCGGACCGTAGTCCCGTTGGTCTGCATCGGAACGGAAAGGACTGAAGGCGCTGTGATGCCAACGCTTATGTCGCCGAGAATTTCAACATCGGTGACGATGCCGGGACCGGGTCCGGAGCCGCCATCACCTCCCGCGAGGCCCTCCCATTGGTTGTAGAGGCCCGCGCCCGCTGCGGCAGCAATCGCGAGGCCAGACGCCCCGCTGAACAGCCCGGAGGAGCCGTTGTTGAGCCCCGGCATCAGGCCCTCGCCAGACCCGCCTGGATGACGGTCAGCACGGCGGAGCCAGCTCCGGCCGTCTGGTTGAGACGAATGGCGGCCGGGACGTAAGCGTAGTTGCCCTGCCGGTCGACGGTCTGCGCGACGAGGTTGGTGTCCGGGTGATCGAACCAGACCGGCGTGATCGACGTGTCGTAGAGGTTGTCGAGCGTCTGCTGGACGCTGTAGGTCGCCGTGCCGGGGACGTTCACGTCCACCTGGAGCGAAATCTCCGGCCGACCGTGGAGATCAACGATCACCGGGCTGCTGATGCTGACGCCCGACGTCGAGACGCGAATTTGGCGCATGTTGGCTCCTCAGAGATCGTCGACGCCGTCGGCTCTTACACCGACGGCGCGACTATATCACCGCTCTTTCGCGGCGAACACCCAGTCGACTGTCATGGTCTTCGCGACCGCTTCGCCGTTCTGGATCGCGAACGAGACCGTGCAGGTCGTGTCCGGCAGGGTCGCCGAGGTGGCGGCCACAGAGCCCAGAACCACGCCGTCGAGCGCGTAGATCACGCTGTCGACACCGTCGTAGTAGAACGAGAACACCATCTGCGTGTTCGCGACGACGGTGCCGATGGCCGCAGCTGTCACGGAACCGGTCGTCGCGTCCTTCCGGCAGACCAGCGACACCGTGGCGGCGCCGTCAGACTTCAGGAAGTAGACACCGTCAGTGACGTCCAGAGGCGTCGTGTCGACGACCTGCAGGCCGACAACGAAGTCGGACTGCGTCGCGTCGCTCACCATCAGGCGGGCGGAGAAGAACGTCTTCTTGCCAGCCGTGAAGGTGAAAGCCGCCGGGGTCTTCTGCAGCACGATGATGTCGTCATCGGCGGCGCTGTTGGTCAGGAGCAGGAGGCCGCCGTCGCCAGCCGTAAGCGCCTGGGTGGCGCCCGCCTGGGTCTCGGTGACGACCCAGTCACCGGCCGTGTAGACGTCGAAGTCGTTGAAGTAGGTGTGGAACTTGGTGACATCGGGGACCGTCAGATCGGCGAAGATTGCGTTTTCAGTCGCGTTCGTCACGCCGTTCGGGAACCGGGTCACCATCGGATTGCCTAGAGACATATCGAGGTTTCCTCAAAGAGAGGACCGGGGGCTCTCGCCCCCGGCCCGGTTGCGGTCAGATGCCAGCAGTGCCGTAGAGGCCACGCGGGTCGGTCCAGCCGAACACGTAGCGCTCGGTGGACTTGTACCGCATGTTGTCGGTCTCGAAGTCGCCCTCCATGGACTTCTCCAGGCCCCGACGCTTGGCGAGCTTCAGGCCCTCGGGGGCGTCTGTGCTGATCCACCACGCCGTGGTCGACGTGATGCGCGACAGGTTCGCCTGACCCTCCGACAGCAGCCCCATGGACTTCACGGGATTGATATCGTTGTTCGCCGTCCCGGTGCGGAGCGCCGAGTTGAGCAGAACTTCGGCCTGGAAGACGTTCGACGGCCCGGTGACGATCTTCTTCGGCTGGAGCCGAATGCGCTTACCGTTGTTGTCGACCGCGTTCCTGATCTGGATCAGCATCTGCTCCAGCGGGGTCTGCGAGAGCGCCGCCGGGGTGCTCAGCACGTTCGAGAACGTTCCGCCCGCGATGGGGTGGTTGGCGTTCACGAGCGAGACGCCGTCACCACCCGTAAACGAGCCGTTGAAGGCCCGGTTCAGGATGTTGGCGCCGAGGGTCTCCTTCGTCTCGACCATGGACTGAGCCAAGTGCCGAGAGAAGGTCGAACCGATGCGGATGTGGTCGCCGTCTTCCACGAGCACCTTCGTCAGGGCGAAGGCGAGGCCGTACACCTTGTAGATGTAGCGGGCCAGGAAGAGGACGCCGCCCGACTGGTAGGTGACGGGCGTGCCGTCAGCCAGCTCGGGAGCCGCGCCGAAGCCGTACATCACCGGCTCTTCGTGGTAGTTCCGGGGGATGCCCGTGAACTCCTTGAAGACCTGCGACCACTCGTCGGTGCGCTGGTCGTAGATGCCGTTGAACTCCTCGTTGAGGATCGGCTCGACGATGGACCGGAAGTCCGTTGAACGCATTGGGTTTGCCATTGTTCAGGTCCTCCCGGTTAGGTGCCAGCGACGGCAGCGGCCATCTGATGCTCGTTCATACGAACGCGCACGATGACGAAGCTATCGCCCCAAGCGTTGTCGGCGTATGGCGCCAGACCGATGATCTGGATACCGGCGGTGGCGGAACCGGTCGCCATGTTGAGCGTCTGCGTGGAGATGCCCGTCGTGGAGTTCCCGGTGCCGGAGCCGATGTCAAACTCGGCGAAATTGTCGGTCAGAGCCGCAGTCGCGCTGGTTTGCATCTCGAAGGTGGTCGCCGGATCACTCGCCACGTAGCAGACGATGTCGGTGCCCACGGTGCTGGCCGTCCAACGGTTGGACACGCGGCGGCGCCCCTCGTTGTCGGTCCACTCGACGCCCTGGAAGGCGCCGAGCATGGTCTCACCGGCGGCGGCGGTCTTGATAGTACCGTCGGCGTCGATGCGAACCACTTGGTTCTGGAAGAGATCGGTCCCGTACGTCGACCCGATGGTGTGAGCCGTCGGGCGGACAGTGCCGCTCGGGTGGCTAACAGGCCGCATACCGAACGGTGCAGATGTGGAGGGCATGAGCCTCTACCTCTCTGTTCGAGTTGCAATGCGATCAGGCGTCGAAACGCCCTCTCGCGGGTTGATTGCGACCCAAATCCCGTGTCCCGTCCTCGGCGATCAGCTGCGTCTTGGCGGCCGCCGCTTGCTCTCTGAGCATGTCGGCGACGTCCTGGAGCCGCTGTTCCTCGCGTCCTGGAGCGTCGTGATGCGCCTCTTGCATGAAGCTCTCGTAGAGCGAGAGCGGCAGCTTGAATGCGACCATCTCGTTGACGCCTACGCATCCGGACCATTCGCCAGTCTTCACGCTCGCATACTCAAAGCCGGGGATTTCCGCAGCCTTGATTGGTTCGTATCCGAGCATGACCCGACGGTGGATAGGGTCTCGCGGGTTGGTCGTCGTCAGCCAGCACACATGGTAGCCGGGGATTGGGGGTAGATCGGGAAGTGCGTCGTTGAAGAGTTGCTTGCGGAACATCTCCAGCCTATCAGCTTCGGACAGTGTGCGGTCCTCAGTCACTGCTCGATCCGTGGCCTCTCGTGCTTCAGAGACCTGCCGGTTGTCAGTAGAGGATCGCGATCCGCGACCAGCTTCAAGTCCACGCTTCAGGCGTTCGTCGATATCACTCACGGGCTGCACTCCTTCAGCGAGCCGAACTGTTGAGGTCATAGTCGCGATATGCCTTCAAGTACCGTTGGCGTTTCGCGGGATCGTCCCAGACGCCAAGTTCCATCATGGCACGCTTTCTTTCGGGTGTCACGATCACTTGGTTTCGGGTGGCGGCGGGGGCGTGTTCGCGGTTCATGGCGACCGGAGGCCCCCGCCTGCGGGCCGGTGGATCAGCCGCCTTGTCCTTCGGCGCCGAGCCGCCGAGACGCGACTTAACGCGGTCGGTCAGCTCGTCCCAGTAGTCGACAGACGACGGGTCGTAGCCCTCGGAGACGAGGACGCGGTCGATGGCGTTGACGATGGCGCTGTCCTCGTCGCGCCCGGCCGGGTCGTACCAGCTGTTGGCCGACATCCACTGGCGGCCGTAGTTCTGGACGCGAGGGTCGACCTGGGGCTGCGGCTGTTCGCCTTCGGCGGGCGTCTCCCGGGTCTTGGCGACGCGGGCCTTCAGGACCTCGTAGCCGTCGAGCTTTCGCCGAACCTCGTCACGGACCTCCATCGCCGCCGCCACATCGCCGCCGTTGCCCGCCTCGACAGCCTTGGCGATGATGTTGTTGGCGCGACGAAGGTCGGCTTCGGCCTCCGCCATGCGGCGGTCGATCTCGTTCTCGCTCTGCGCCAGCGTCGTGCCTTCGAGAGAGGCGAGCCGTTTGGCGAGCATCTCGTTCTGGCGAGCGAGCAGCTCGACTTGCTGCAGCGTCCGGTCCTTCGCGGCCTTCTGCTTCTGGCGGCGACGCATGCGCTTGCTTCGCGCCGAGGCTTCAATCTCCTCGTCGCTCTGCTCCCGGTCGTCGCCGATCCGGTCGTCGCCCTCGTCATCGTCGTCATCATCGTCCCCGCCGGTGTCGGCGATCTTCGTGTCGGCGCCGTTGGCGTCGACAAGGTCTGGGAGGGTCTCGTCTTCGGTCTCTACGACCTCGATCTCTTCGTCAGTCGTCTTGTTCTCGCTCATGATCAGACCTCCACCCAGTCGGTCGCCCACATGTCCGTCTGCGAGGCGAGCCACGGAACCCTTGAACCCGTCGGATACGCCGCATGGCCGTCCGGGTATTCGATGTAGAAGTACGGGTGGGTCATCTTGCTGTGCGCGTCAGGAACCTGCGCGCACAGCCACATACCTTTGCCGTTCCAACCAGCGCGGGCTACGCGCTTTCCTGCTTTCAGCAGTCGGATGGCGTCTCCAAAGTCCAATTCGACCACGACTTTTCCTTTCTGTGGCAGCCATGAATGTTAGAGGTAGGCCTTGATGTCGCGGGGATCGCCAGTAGCGCCACCGATGACATCGAGTTCGTTGAAGATGACGAAGATGGCCTCGTCTTCGCCGTCATTTGTCGGCCGCGTCCACCGGTCGCCGCCGTACTTGGGCACGCGCACATAGTCGCCCACCTTGAACCACGCGCCCTCGGGCCACGGCTCTCCGGTGCTGCGGTTGTGGAAGGCCAGCACACCCACGTCGATGACCTTGCCGATCTGCGTGTTGTAGTGCTCGGTCTCGCGGACCTCATCAATGATGATGATGCCGCCCTTCGTCGTCTTCTTGGGCGTCCTGATCTGGATGAGCACCCGCGACCCGAACGGCTTGAAGCCGGGGTCTGCGGGCGGGAACGCCTCGTCGATGTCGTCGTACTGGTACGACACCGTATTCGCGATAGTCTTCATGCCCTCTCCTGTCGTTCTACCAGCTGTTACGCTTGTCTTCGTCGCCTTTCACGACGTCGAACACGATTGCCTCGGCCATCTTCAGGCCCAGCAATACTCCGGCCGCGTGGCCGAAATCATAGGCGTCGCGCCCCACGGGCTGGCTGAGCGCGTCGTGCGCCCACTCCATCTGCCGCTTGCGTAGTTCCGCGACGACCTGATCAATCACAGGTCTTCTTGCCCACCGGCTTGGCTTCCTTGGGCATCTGGCCCATGGCGAGCTTCTTGTGCATCGGGATGGCGCCCTGCGCGGGTTGGGTGGGCTTCTTGCCGTTCATGTCGTCCTCCTAGGCTTCGGGTTCGTCGGCCGGGGGTGCTTCCGGCGGCGCGTCTTCGACCGGAGCCTCGACCGGCGCGGGCGCCGGGGTCTGGCCCATGGTCAGCATCTGGGCCCGCGTGCGGGTCTCGGTGGTCTCGGGCTTCTTGGCCATCAGGGTCTCCTACTGGTCCATCGGGTTGGGGTTGATGCCGGTGCCGTTCTCGACAGCGATGCGCTCGCCGGTGGCCGCCTCCACCATCGCGAGGTCCCGCGCGGTGTTGTTGTCCTCGGTGTTCATCGCCATGCGCGCCTGGATTTCGGCCCGCGTGCGGGCGTCCTCGCGCTCCTGGCGCATCTGCTCCATCTGGGCCTTCAGCTGCTCGTTCTCACGCTGCAGCTGGAGCTTCTGCTGTTCGAGCTGGGCGCTGGTCGCCAGCTCCTGCTGCCGCAGCTGAAGGTCGGCCTGATCGGTCTGCGCGTCGGCCTGGGCCTTCTGGGTCGCGATCTGCAGCTTCGCCTGCTCGGTCTGCGCCTGGGCCTGGACCTTGGCGAGCGCCGGGTCCTGCGGCGCCTGCTGGGCCTGCATCTGCTGGACCTGCTGCAGGACCTGCGCGAGCATCGGCATCAGCTCGATGATCTCGGCGGGCTCGATCTCCAGGACGTCGAGATTGACCTCGGTCAGCATGCGGTCGAAGGCGCGCTTGTCGTCGGCGTCCTTGTTCTGCCGCATGGCGTCGGCGAGGTCCTCGCCGGTCAGCGCCGTCCCCGCCTCGAAGACCGTCGACGCGTACCAGAGGGCGATGTGCTCGCGGAGGTGACCGACCATGATCGGCAGCAGCGTCTGCTGGTAGACCGGCGACTGGCCAAACATCGGGCTGCGCAGGAACGCCACGTGCGCCTTGATGTGGGCGATGTGGTCCTGCTCGGGGAACGCGATGACCGGCTTCCCGAGCGACGCCGCGACGTTCTCGTTGATCGCGTTCTGCTCCTGCGGCTCGATGGCCGGGTTCAGCAGGTCCTTGGCGTTCGGTATCTTCAGCGTCTCAAGGATGCGCTCCTCGACCTTCCGCTGATTGTAGAGCTGCGGGAGGGCCGCGCTCCGCGCCGCCACCGCCTGGGTCTGGGCGAAGCGCTGCGCTTCGCTGAAGATGTTCGGGTCGCTGACCGGCGCGACCGACATCGGGCCCTGGAAGTCCTTGCGCGTCGCCAGCTTCTCGCCGGTCTCGGCCTTGATGTTGTCGTCGTCGAGGTACTCGGCGTTGAGCCGGTGGAGCACCATCAGCAGGCGTTCCATCGCCTGATGCAGACGGACGTGGATGGCGCTGAAGACCACCATCCCCTGTTCCATGCGCGCCAGGGTCGTGCCGACCGGCGCGTTGGGGTTCATGTCGGCCGTGTCGTCGAGCGCCGTCCGCACGGCGCCCTTCGCCGCGTCGACCACGAAGCCCAGGAGCTGGAAGAGCGTTTGGTTCGGACCCGGGAACGGGAACGCCATCAGCACCTTGCGGATGTCGTCCTGCGACAGCGAGCCCTCGATCTCGGCGATCTCGCCCGGGTTGGGCGACATCGACTGGCCGCCGCTCGATCCGCCCTTCAGCTTGACGGCGGTGGGGACGTTGGCGATGTGGGCGCTGTCGAGCAGGGCGCGGAGGGCGCCGGTCGCGGCCGCCGAGAGGCCGCCGATCATGTGGACGATGCCGATGGGGTAGGCGCCGCGCCACGGGATGAAGGGGAACTCGATGACCCAGATCAGCTCCTCGAAGCTGTCGTCCTCGCGGGCCCAGTTCCGGTAGAGGCCGAGCACCTCGTTGGTCGTCTTGTCGACCGTGATGATGTAGGGCGCCGAGCCGTCCGTCTCTTTGTCTTCCTCGACGTCGAGGGAGGCGTAGACCTCGTAGACGGTGCGCAGGCCGTCCTCGTTGTACGCCGTCGGCGTACGCCCCTCTACGGCGTCGTTGGCCTTGGCGGCGGCCGTCTGCTCGGGGTCCATCGACGCCGAGACGAGGTCGACGTCGCGGTAGAGGCCGCTCGCCACGCGGTCCTCGTACTCGGCCTGGGTGATGTACTGGACGTGGGTCTTGCGGCCCGCCGTGTAGAAGTTCGTCGCCGCGAACGGGATGAGCATGTCGTCGATGGCGACGAACTGAAACTGGGGGCGGTTGCGGCGACGGTCGAAGGCCAGCTTGAGGTACTGGCCGCCACCGAGCGGCAGCTGGGTCAGGAGCTGCTCCAGCTCGGATCGGAACTCGGGCGCCTGCTTGGTCAGCTGCCAGTTCATGAGCGCCGACTTGCGCTTCCCGAGGTTGATCTTGTCCTCGGTCGGGTCGCCGATGATGTCGGGCTTCACGGGGCCGCCGGGCGGCATCAGCTCTTTGATGGCGCGGGCGGCGAAGTCGACGCAGACCTCGGTCAGCACGGGGTGGACGACCTTGCTCGCACCCTCGAAGTCGGCGCCGCCGGGCGCCTCGTCTCCGAGGCCGGTGCGCTGGATGCCCTCCGCGTACTGCTCGTCGCGCTTCTTGCGGGCCTCGCGGTCGCGTTCGATCAGCTCGACGAGGTTGAGCGCGGCCCGGTTGAGGACGCGGGCCGGGAGCGTCTCGGCGAGGTTGGCGTAGAAGTCGTCTTCGCCCTCGGCCTCTGCCTCCTCGCCGTCGAGCGTCACCAGTGCGCCGCCGTCTTCGAGGTCGATAACACGGTCGTCGTCTTCGACCTCGAAGACTTCGTCGTCCTCGTCTTCGACAGCATCGGGCTCGAACTCGTCGTCGATCTCGGCCACGATCTACCTCGCGTAGGGGTTCTGACGCCGCTTGGGCGGGTCGACGACCTCGGGTCGCTTCGTCAAATCTACACCGTCGAGCATGTTCTTGTCCATGAAGAGCCTGATCGCCTGTGTCGTGCTGTCGACGAAGTCGTCGTGACCGCCGTTACGGGCGCCGGTGAACGAGCACAACTGGGAGACCATCTCGTCGCTCCAGGACATCGGCTGGCCCGATATCTTGCCGCTCTCGGGAAGCCAGATCAGCCCGTTCTTGAAGACCTGGGAGACGATGTGCAGGCGGCTCAGCTTGTCGGCGCGGCCGGGGTTGTAGCCGTGCGTGAGGATGTCCTGGCGCTCCAGGCTCTGCCGTAGACTGATGCCGCTGCCCTTCTCTTCGATCAGCACCAGCTCGACCTTGCGGCCGGACAGCAACGGCTTGTTGCTGCCGAACTTGGGTTTGATCAGCGCACGGTCCTGGTCGTCGCCGTAGGTGTACTGCAGCTCTTTCTTCACCCGCTCGATGAGGTCTGGAAGACCGAGCCGGTCCTGCCAGCAGTCGAGCAGCATCACGTTGCGCTTGTTCTCGTGGTAGAAGACGCCCCACACCGTGCATGCGCTGTAGTCGGGGTCGCCCGTCTTGCGATCCAAGGTTTCCTCAGTGAACGCCGTGTCGAGCGACATGACGATCCACTCCAGGTCCGGTAGCGGCTTACCGTTCGGCCAGAGCTTGAACCACGAGCGACGGATGATGCCCGCCTCCTCAGGGTCGATCATCTCGCCGTATAGTTCCTGGCGCCCGATGACCGTGCCTTCGTACTTGAGCAGCTCGTCGTAGAACGACTGCGGCAGGTTGGCCTTGTTGTCGAACGTCGTGCCCAGCGTGATGACGCGGCCGCGCTGCGGCTTGGAGAGGTCGCGGACCAGGGCCAGCGGCTTGGGTGTCGTCGTCCACACGACCTGGGGCAGCGGACCCAGGCGCAGGCCGAATATCATCATGTCCCAGGTGTCGCGAGGGTAGAGCCACGCCGCCAGCTCGTCGCAGTTGTGTACTAACACCCCGTTGGCAAAGTATTCGGGCTCTTCTTCTACTTTAATACAGTACACGTACTGTAGCCCCGAAGGTTGCCACGTTGACACAACGCTGGCTGCAGAAAGTTCCAAGCCTGGACCTAAAACCTGCTCCGCAGTTGCTGCAAGCTTTGTCGACAACTCTTGCGGCGTCGGCTTTTGTCTGACTGCATCGCCTGCAAATTGGCTTTGGGGTGTACACCTTCCTGGACAGCGCGACGCCGCAGTCGAAGCACGGAACATCGAACGTCGGAACAGAAGACCAATCGCGTCGAGGAAGCGGGTCTTTTGTGAGGTGGTGGGATCGGTGCGCGCTCCGAGGCATGCAGCCGAGGTTTTCGATCCGGTTGTCACCTCTGTCTTCATTGATGTGGTGGACGTCGTAGCCCGCCGGTATCGGGCCGTGCTCCTGCTCCCAGACAGCTCGGTGCAGCCTGAGAGTGCGCTTAGGTTTTTGGGCCTTGTCGGTGCGTTCGTAGTAGCTTCCGCCGTAGCGGTGCCAGCGCTTGCCGCCCCACTCGACGCAGACAGCACACATACTTCGTCTCCGACGCGCAGACGATCCAGTCTCGTCCAACCATTCGAGTATACTGGGTGTTCTGCGGTCCCTTCAAGATGCGTGCCGTTAGAAAACGAAACCACGCCGACCGGCGCCTTTCGCTTGCTGCTGACAAGCACACGACGCGGGCCTTTGCGGGTGAGCACAAGGTCTCCAGGACGTAACGTCTCGACGCCTCTGGAGCCGCTTGGTGTGGCCACCGCCGTACCGGAAACAAAGCACCAGACCCGGGCGTGCTGCGGGCCGCGCAGTCGCTCGTAGGCGTCGGAGCCGAAGCCTCGGATCGTCGCGCCGTTGGACAGGATCAGGACGCGGTCGTTCGAGGCGTAGTGCTTGACGTGCTCGGGCGGGATGACGTTGAGCAGGCCCGCCGGGCCCTCGAAGCACGTGAAGCGGACGTCGTTGAGGGTGGGGGCGATGACCGCCGAGGGCAGCGCCTGGGGGTCGTCGAACGTGGCGCGGCCGAGCCACTCGGCGCCGACCCGGGTCTTCCCGAAGCCGCGTCCGGCCCGCACGCCCCACTGCGTCCAGGGCTCGCCGTCTGGGCCCGCGACGGGCGGCAGCTGGTTCTTGCGGGCCGTCGCCAGCCAGGAGAGACGCCAGTCGAGGTCGGCCAGCTCCAGTGGCGTCAGGGCCAGCAGCTCTTCGGCGGTGACCGGCGCCTCGATCACTCGGCCTCTTTGCCGCCGAGCTTACCGGCGTTGGCCAGGATGCGCTCGACGAGGCTCTTCGCGCGGTCCTCGACAACGACCGGCCCGCCGTCGGCGCCGGTGTGCTCGGTGCGGCTGGTGTCGATCCAATCCTTCCGGAAGCGGGCCGTCATGTTCTTGGTCCAGATGGGCGCATTCAGCTCGCCCGTGACCGCCCCCTGGCGGCCCGTACGCTCCCACCAGGACTGGCAGAGGACCTTGGCCGTATGTAGGGCTGCAGAAAATTCTGGGTACTTCTCAGGCCAGTCAGTCTCTACCGTGGTGCGCGTGACACCGAAATAGCCAGCCATTTCAACGGTGCTGCAACCCTCGCCGCCCATGCGGATGACGACGTCGCAGAACTCGGGATCGTAGAGCGTCGGACGACCGACCTTGTAGATCGTCGGGAAGGGCTCCGCGAAGGTCTTCATCATCTCCACGCGCGCCGGTGACGGCACGTACTTGGAGGGCTTGCGCTTCGGGGGGCGAGCGACGCGAGGGATGCTCTTGTCGGTCTTGGGCGTAGCCATTGGGTCCTGGCCTCGATGAACAGGCCAAGAAATGCAGGCAGACGTGAAAAAATGCAAGACCAGGGGTTTACAGCGGGCAAATCGCCCTCTATATAGCGGGGGAAGACACGGAGCACACGCCATGACCACCGCCCTCTTCCAAGCCTTCACCGCCGCCGACGCCGCCTGGAACGCGGACGAACTGAACCTGGACCTGCTGCGGGCGTCGGACGCTGCCTACGCGGCCTACATGGCCGCAGTGGCGGCGACCCGCGCCGAGTGGAACGCCATCCCCGAGGGCAACGGCAAGTTCAGCGCCGAGATCAACGCCCACGACACGGAGGGCACCGACATCGACGAACTCTTCTGGCTGGAAATCGCCATCCGCACCTACGAGATCAACGGCGAGGAATAGCCGCCCCAGACATCGCGCCCAGCGCCCGCAGCCCGGAGCCGAGAGATCGGTGGCCGGGCCTAGGGCGTGCCAGACAAGGAGCACACGCCATGACCGCTACGAACCCGAACGACGAGCCTCTGACGCTTAACTCTTTGAACGAACTGCTCACGACTGCGTGGGCAAAAACGCTGCCGTTATCAAGCGAGGAACGCACGCTGGAAGCGTTACAACACGCCGTCCGTCTTATGTTGGAGGCAAACGAGAGTACTTGACGCCGGGCAAATCGCCCTCTATATAAGGGACCTCGACACGCCAGCCACGGAGCCCCGACCATGTGCCAGACCTGCGGAAACCCCACCCACGACCTCCGCCTCCGCGCACGGGGCTCCGTGGCGGCCGCCGCCCGCGCCGCCTTCAACGCCGAGCCGGTCGCGGCCCCCAAGCCCTGGCACGAGCAGTACGCCGACGAGTACGCGTGGCTGGTCGCCAAGGCCCCCAAGTCCGGCTTCGCGGCGTCCCTGCTGTCGGGCCTGACCCGCTACGGCTCGCTGACGCCGAGGCAGCTGGAGACCGTCCAGCGGATCGTCCGCGAGGACGCCGAGCGCGCCGCCGCCCCCAAGCCGACGGGCGTCTCCGTCGACATCAGCAAGGTCATCACCTCGCTGAAGGCCGCCCGCTCGCACATCCTCTACCCGAAGCTGCGCCTCGCGGGCTTCGTCTTCTCCCTCGCCGGAGCCAACAGCGCCAACGCGGGCGCCGTCTACGTGAAGTCCAACGGCGACGTCTACCTCGGCAAGATCATCCCGACGGACACCGGCGCCCGGTTCCTCAAGAGCCGCGACTGCAGCGCGGAGACCGAGGCCCAGGTCATCGCCTCCGCCCAGGACCCCGAGGCCGCCGCCGTCGCCTACGGCAAGGAATACGGCCGCTGCTCGTGCTGCGGGCGCACGCTCACAGACCCCGAGAGCATCGCTCGCGGCATCGGCCCCATCTGCGCCGAGCACTACGGCTGGTGACCCCAGCCGCCCGGTGTCGATGGGAGTTGACACCGGGCGAAACGCCCTCTATATAGAGGGGGACAGCCACGGAGACACGCCATGATCTACCGCCCGACAGACGCCGAAGCCTACGCCCTGGAAGCCCTCGTCGACTTCGCTCCCGACAACGTCAAGGCGCAGGGCTTCGTCAGCACGGTGCGCGAACTCGAAGAGAGTGCCCGCGACATCCGCGCATACCCGGAGCAGCCCCCCAGCCGCATCCTCACGGCCACGCTAAGCCTGATCTACGACGACACGCGGGAGACCTACCGCCAGATCGCGCAGCTCGCGGCCGAACTGCGCGTGTCCTGACCGCCCCGCAAGCCCGACCCCCCACGCCAGCCACGGAGACACGCCATGAAGTCCGCCGAACTCTTCGCCCAGATCACCGACCGCATCGCCGCCCAGATCGACGCCGGTGTCGCCCCCTGGCGCAAGCCCTGGACCGCCGACAGCGCGGGCCTCCCCCGCAATGTCTCCGGCCGCGCCTACCGGGGCGCCAACACGTTCTGGCTCGCCCTCGCCCAGGCCGCCAAGGGCTACCCGACGCCCGTCTGGCTGACCTACAAGCAGGCCCAGGCCGCCGGGGGCTCCGTCCGCAAGGGCGAGACCGGAACCGCCGTGTTCTTCTGGAACTTCTCCGAGAAGACCAACGCCGCGACCGGCAAGGTCGAGAAGGTCGTCTGGGCCAAGGTCTACACCGTCTTCAACGTCGCCCAGTGCGACGGCATCGAGGTCGCGGCGCCCCCCGCCAGGACCCAGATCGAGCGCCACGCCGACGCCGAGCACGTCATCGCCGCGACGGGCGCCGTCATCCGCCACGGGGGCGACCGCGCCTTCTACTCGCCCTCCGCCGACGTTGTCTGCGTCCCCCACGCCGAGACCTTCGTCGACCGCGATGCCTACTACGCCACGGTCTTCCACGAGATCGGCCACTGGACGGGCGCCAAGGCCCGCCTGGACCGCCAGTTCGGCAAGCGCTTCGGCGACGACGCCTACGCCTTCGAGGAGCTGGTCGCCGAGCTGACGGCCGCCTTCGTCTGCGCCTCGGTGGGCGTCTCGAACCCCGACCGCGAGGACCACGCCGCCTACCTCGGCCACTGGTCGCGCATCCTGAAAGCCGACCCCAAGGCCTTCATCACGGCCGCCGGGAAGGCCCAGGCCGCCGCCGACTACATCCTGGCGACGGCAGCCCAGAGCGAAGAGGAGGACGCCAGCCAGCTGATCGCCGCCTGACGCTGAGCCCCTCCCGCTGAAAAATAATTCACGGGAGGGGTTTACACCGGGCGATACGCCCTCTATATAGAGGGGGAAGACACGGAGACACGCCATGAACGACCGCCAGCGCCGCACCCTCGAAGCCCTGAAGCGCCGCGTCGTCGCGCGGACCTGCCACAGCCGGGTCGCCGAGATCACGAAGGCCGACACCGACCAGATCGGCGGCAACGCCTTCTTCCACATCCACGCCGAGAGCGGCATCTTCAAGGGGACCGCCATCGGCTACATCGGACCCCGTGGCGGCATCCACATGACCCACGAGCGGTACGACTTCTACTAGCCGCCTAGACATCGCGCCCAGCGCCCGCAGCCCGGAGCCGAGAGATCGGTGGCCGGGCCTAGGGCGTGGGGCTCGGCCCTTCACGCCAGCCACTCACGGAGCACGCCACATGTCCGCCACCGCCAAGATCATCCCGCCCGTCGTCAGCCTCTCCACCGCCCGCATCGTCGACGACCTGGGCGCCGTCCGCGCGCAGATCGCCGAGCTGAAGCTGCGCGAGGAGGCCCTCGCCTCGGCCGTCAAGGCCGAGGGCTTCGGCGCCTACGAGGGCGCCCTGTTCCGCGCCACCGTCTCCGAGGTCGCCTCGTCGACGACCCTCGACCCCAAGGCCGCCGAGGCCAAGCTGCGCGAGCTGGGCGTCGACGGCCGCTGGTTCTCGAAGCACCAGAAGGTCCGCGCCGCCTCCGTCGCCATCCGCGTCGTCGCGAGAAAGGGGGCCTGACCGACACCGGCCCGGGGGACTATGCTCCCCCGGGCTCTTCGGTGGGCTGCAGACTGGTGAAGACCCTTCGCCATAGCGCGGTGGGTGGAGGGTATCGAAAGAGCCTTCCCGCCTGCAGCCCAACCCAAGAGCCCGAACACGCAAAGGAGCCACCCATGGCCAAGCGCATCATCTACGTCGAGCCGGGGGACCACATCGAGGTTCGCCTGTGCAACCCCGAGAGCGGCCTGGGCCCCTGCGCGGCCGGATGGAAGTGGTCCTCTCGTCCCACCAAGTGGCTGCTCGGAGTGTTCAACAACGGCATCGAGGTGCCCCCTTACCTGACCACCAGACAGTTCGGAGACGCGACATGACCGACCCCAGCTTCAACCCCAAAGGCTTCAGCGTGTTCGGCTACGTTGCCCCCGGCAAAGCCGCCACCTTCGCCGCGTACACGCCGACCCTCGACGCGGCGCGAGAAGACCTCGCGCAGTATCGGGAGTGGCGCCCCGAACTGACCGTTTGGCAGATTGTGGACGAGACGACCGGCGAGACCGTCCCATGACCTACGCCCTCGAACTCGGCCACTGGGGTATGTGCGGCGACAGCTACTCGCTGATCTCCGCGACCATCATCGGCTACTACCCGACGCGCGAGGCCGCCTGGGACGGCCTCTACTACATCGCCTTCGAGACCCGGGTCGACCCCGTCGAGCTGCTCGTCCGCAAGCCGGATTTCAGCGTCGGCGAGGGCGGCTACCCGAGCCAGTGGGACGAGCCCCCCGACCCCGAGCGCTACCGCCGCATGTTCGAGGACTGGCACGCCCAGTTCCGCCCCCAACGCTGACCCCTCAACCTGGAGCCCACGCCATGACCACCCAGACCGACGCCGTCATCCTCCCCCTCGACGACTACACCGCCACCGGCATCGCCGAGGGCTTCATCGAATGCGACGACCAGGATCGGCTCATCGCCGCGTGGCAACACCTGCACGACACCGGCCTCGCCTATCGCCTCCAGGGCTGGTTCGGCCGACAGGCTCAGCACCTGCTGCGCGAGGGCATAATCTCCTAGCGTCAGCGCCCCCGCCGCCTCCAAGCGACCGGAGATCAGCTGTACGAGAGCCCCTGCTACACCCGGAACCGTGAACCATCTACCATAAAACTGGTTTCTTTGGTGTCTGGTTTATGGTTTCAGACGGCTAAGCGGTGGGCTACCATAACCACCGAAACCATCCCCCCCTACACCCCCTTTAGGGGGTGGGGGTTGGTTTTGGTTATGGTACCCATAGCCGTTTTGGTTTTTTGGCTTTGGTTTGGCCACCAGCTGTGGTAACCAACGCCATCCCGCTTTTTTGGATGCAGAGGAAAACGACACCGTGCCGAAAGTCACACCCACCCCAGGCGCCGCGTGGAACGCCGACCGGCAGAAGTGGTTCGCCCGCATCAGCCTGAACAGCGAGCGCAAACACCTCGGCTACTTTGACACCGCCGAGGAGGCGAGCGCCGCCTACCTGGAAGCCAAGGGCGAGAAGGTCCGCGCCAGGGCGCTCCGCCAGACGCACGCAGCCCCGACAGTTCCCGCTGCGCCCCTGCCGCAGTCCCTCCTCGAAGTCCTCTTTGTGAAGACCTTCCTTGACCTGTTCGGCTTCGACCCAGAGTGTGAAATCTTCGCAGAGTTAGCTCTGCTGGCCTGCAGCGTCGCCCGAGACGAGAACGTCCAGCCGTGGGTGGTATCCGAAGTGCTCAACGTGGAGGCCTTCGATAGCTTCGACGGGGACATCATCGCCCGCCACATCGTCGTCCGCCGCGTCCGCCTGCTGAAGGAGCGCGGTCTCGTCGAGCGGGTCTCGGCCGTCGTCGACCGCGCCCTGAAGACCGGCGACAAGGTATCCTTCGAGACCGCCGTCGCCGAACTATCCGCTGCGGACTTCGTGTAGAGGCCGCAGCAGGGCCCCAGAGCGCGGCCGTGGAGGCCCTCTGAGGCCCCGGCGGCTACCGGAGTACCCGAAACACGCCACAGGGCCCCCACGGCCCGGAATTTGAGAGGAGAGACCGCCATGAGCGACACCGGAAAGAGCGACACCGACATCATCGTCGAAGTCCTGCGAGCCGAAGCCGCCGCGTATTGGTGCATCGACGGGACGCCCCTGTCGCTCGGAGACACCCTCTGGCGCATCGCCAGCGAGATCGAGAGGCGCACCGGCGTGCGCGACGACGAGCGTGACGCGATGTTCGCGTCTCTGGACCCGCGCGGCCCGCTGGGCCAGGATTGAGAGGAGACAACGCGATGTTCGCATCGAAAATCCAACCCTACTGCCGGACCTGCGGCCGCGCGATCAAGCGCTACACGATCACGAATTTTTTCGGCTACGCGAACCTGCAGAACTCATCGTCGAGCAGGTACCACGCCGAAGAGATCAAGACGCGAGACGAGGCGGCGCGCCAGCTGAACGAGCGGGTGGTGTCGTTCCGCAAGGGTTACCGGGGTAAGGCCATCGTCGGTACGTGGGACGGGGAAAGCTACGTCGACCCCTACTTCTGCACCGAGCGATGCGCGGCGACTTTCGGCCGGATGGCAGCCAGAGAACACCCGACGCTGCAGACAGTGGCCGCTGTCGAGGCTCACCGTGCGAGAAGTTGACACCGGGCACAACGTCCGACACTGTAGCCACCCACGCCAGATCACAGGAGCACCGATCATGGACCCCATCGCGAAGCACTTCACGCCGCAGGCGGCGGCGAAGATCACCGCTGTCAGTTTCGAGCCGCGCCGCGTCGGGTCGGTCTCCATCTCCTGGATATCGGACGGCGCCCGGTTCTTCGGCATCGCCGGGATCGACGACGATTTCAGGATCACGGGCTTCCTTGACGACAAGATGGGCCGCCGGGGCCAAACCCGCCGGTTGTGGCTGCGCGGCGCCCGGACGACGCTCAGCAGTGTCCCCGTCCCCGACGTCGTCGACGTCCAGCCGGTCCTGATCGCCCTACGCACGGCCTCCGGCGACGGCCGCCTGATCCGCGAGGCCTTCGAGAAGGAGGCCGACGAGCGCGCCCAGCGGGAGGCGGAGGCCATCCAGGCCAAGTCGGAGGCGGTGCTGGCCGCCGCCGACAGTCTGTTCGCCGAGGAATACGCCGCCAGCGCCCTGGCCCTCTTGACGCCCGAGCAGCGCGCGGCGTTCTACGTCGTCATCCAGAACAGCACGGCGTAGCCTGTTGACACCGGGCGAAATGCCCACTATATAGAAGACCACGCCAGACGACAGGAACACCCCGATGATCACGCGCAGCAAGCAAGACTGGACCCCCGGCGCCGAAGTCCGGGTCGGCTTCCTGACCCTGGAAGTGGTCGCCGCCATCGCGACGCCGGGCGACTACCGCCCCGACCAGTACCGCCTCTGGAACCCCAAGAGCGGCAAGAAGTACACCTTCACGCCGCACTTCGGCCTCGAAGCCGGGTGGGACGAGTGATGCGCCCCGCCCGCGCGATCACCGCCACCACCCCCGCCGACCTGATCGACAAGGTCTACCGCGCGGAGGGCTGGACGAAGGTTGAAGGCGAGGTTCGCGCTCGCCGCGTCAAGACCCTCTACACCCTCACCCGCGACAACCGCGCTAACCGCTACGTCGCCACCCCGAAGGAAGGTGTGTGATGCACCAGACAACAGGAGCAACCGCCATGACTGCCGCGCCAGACGATCTCCGAATAGCCGCTGTAGACGCCGTGGCCGATCTCTTCCGGGCCCTGGACGACCACATCTCGGCCCGCATCTACTACGACCGCGACGGCCCCCGCCACCGGGGCGACAACCCGCCCAGCAGCGACGACGTCCAGAACGCGTTCACCGACGCCATCGTCGCCATCGCGGCCACCCTGAGCGTGCAGCTCGCCGCGCCGCGTCGAAGCTAGGAGGACTGAGCGATGGCTCTCACTGCAGACGCCCACGCAATCGTCCGCCTGGACCGCGCCGCCGACCGCGTCGAGGCTATCCTCGACGACGCCCAGCTGAACATCACGTTCAGCGAGCTGGTCGAAGCCTGCGCCCTCGTCGCCGCCCGCAAGGCCGACAAGTGCCTCATCGGCTCCGTCAACGAGGCCTCCTGGACCCACGCCTCCGGCCACCTCTTCGACCTCGCCCAGGTCGGCCGCCTCTACGCTGAACGGAAGGACACGCGATGACCGACGAGATCGTAAAGCCCGAGGACCTGAAGCCGGGGGATAGGGTGCGACTGATCGTAGACGCAACGGTTGCGGCGTCTGACGGCAAGGGAGTGGATTTCGCGCTCAGAGGCCCCTTGGCGAAGGTAGCCACCATCACCCGCCTACCGCCGCCGGTTGACCCTGACCTGTTGCTGGCGAGGAAGGTCGTCGTCGCCCAGAACCGCGCCCAGCGGTTAGATGCGTGGGCGGACGAGGTAGAGGCCGGGCAACACGACGACGGAGACGAAGTCGCTCCCGCCCTCGCCGCCATCAAAGCTGCGAAGGAGCAGTCATGACCGACCTGAGAGAAGCCCGGATCGCAGAGGCGGTTCGTCGGTGGCATCTGGACCGCGACGGCTCAGGCGAAGACCTCGCGCGGATCACTACCGACCTCATCGAACAGGATTGGCGACCCGAGCCCGAGGTTGACCCGGTGACGCTGGCGGCGAGGGAGTGGGGCGCGGCGGACTGTCCTTGGAACGCGGAGGTCATCAAGGCTGGCAGGTGCGACACCGAGGCATGGGTCCGAGCCTTCCGCGCCGGTCACGCCGACGGGCAGGCAACCTGCGCTGACGTGAGGCGGATGGATTGGTTGGAGGGGCAGGACGTTACTATTTCGTGGACCTTCAATCACATACCGGAGCGTTCCGAACCCCTCCGCACCAAGATCGACCGGGCCATGGAGGGCGGAGAGTGACCGACAACATCGAAGACCTGAAGCGTCGGGTCGAGCGGCTTGAGCGACTGATCCTGCCCATGGACAGGATCGTCCCGCATCCGGTGGTTCCGACGCCTAGTTGGGCTCGCCACTGCGAGGAGTGCGGCATCGACCTGAGCAATTCGGCTGGCTACGTCTGCGTCAACCTTCGTTGCCCAGCCTCGGGAGGTGTGCAGTGACCCCCGACAAAGCAACCGCGCTGCGAGAGGCTGCGAGGGACGGGGCATGGGCGGAGAGACGTAAGCGCGCCCGAGGTTATTCAACCGCGCCCGAGGAAGCGAAGATCAGCCGCTTCCGGGAACTCGCCGATCCGCCCACGATCCTAGACCTACTCGCAGAGCGGGAGAGGCTGAGAGGGGCGCTGGAGAGCGCCGCGAAGCGCATGGATCACTGCCGCCGCCATATCGAGAGCGGGCAGGTGGTCGATAAGGACGTTCACGGTGCGCTGTGCCGTGGCCGAGACGCCGCCCGCCAAGCCCTGGAGGCCACAGATGACTGAACTTGAAAGCGCCCTGGTTCGTGTGGCGATGATGCGCGCGAACCTAGCGGGCCTGCGTGATCCAGACATTCAGGCTGACCGCCAAGCGCTCGACACCATCCTAACCGCCCTCGCCGCAGAACGTGAGGCCAGAGAGCGAGCGGAGCGGGAGAGGGAGAGGGAGAGATACGAGGGCCTGATATATCGACCGGGCGTCCTGCTGTGCGCGAAGTGTAACTTCCGTCTCGTTTCCAACTGGCTGAATGCCTCGGATGGAACGGTCAGCCCCCTTAAAACCACGGAGCACTGCCCTAATGACGGAGCGCCTATGTGGCGCGTGACCTGGGCGGAAGAATGCCGCGAGGCGGACAGGGAATGGGAGAAGCAAGTCGACCGCGCCCACGCCGCCGAAGCCGAACTCGCCGCCCTCAAGGCCGAGGTGGTGGAGGTGGTGAGACAGGGCGGGGACTTTGCGAACGCTCTGGCCGACGCCGACCTGGACGAGACCGCCGCCGATGGTGGCGTCACAGTCGGCATGGTGTTCCAGCAGCAGGCGCGCACCGTTTACGGACCCCGCGCCCGCGACCTACTCGCCAAGCTGAAGGGAGAGAGCCGGTGACAACCGAAGACCTAGCGAGAGAGCTGGAGGACGGCGCACAGGCTATCGACACCGATGGCACGCCGTCTCAGATCGGGCCTGACGCCGCCACCCTCAGAGCCGCAGCCGCACGGTTGCGGGAGTTGTCGGACGGCTGGCAGACGATAGACAGCGCGCCGATGAAGCGGCTGATAATCGGCACGGATGGCTCGGTTGTTCAGCCGATCCGACGCCTAGAGCCGGACGTGATCTATTGCCCGCAGCCGACATCAATCGACCTGTGGACACATTGGCGTCCTTTCCCACAACCACCGGGGGATGCGGGATGACTATCCCTGAAATGTACGCGCGCTGGGCGATGTTGGCGGACCCGTCGTGCGTGATCTGCAAGGGTCGGGGATATGCGTATTTCGCCCAAATGCCGCCGCTAACCAAGGTGACGACACAAAGGCCCCCGAGCATTTCTAACGTGACACCGGGGTCTTACATCAGCCGATGCCGTTGCGGCGAGAACGCGGGCCCTTGACACCGGGCACTAAGCCCGCTATATAGAAGACCACGCCAGACCACAGGAGCACGCACGTGACCGACGTCCAGACCTTCCCCGGTGGAACCTACATCGGCAGCGTATTCTACTTCGCCCCCGACAGCCCCTCGGCTCAGATCGGCCGCATCGCCAAGCGCGAAGTGCGCCACGGTGGCGGCGCCACCCGCGAGGTCTGGGAGGTCTCCTCCAAGGGCGACGTCTACGTCGCGACGCGGACGATCTCTTGGATCGAGCGCGACGGCTCGCCGGAATACAACATCGACCAGTGGGCGTTCGACAGCCGCGCCGAGGCCTTCGCCCTGGCGGGCATCGAGGACGCGGCGGTGTTCGCGTGAGCACCACCGCAGCCATCGTAGGGGGAGCCACGGCGGGCGCTATCTCCGGCAGCCTCGCCGCCGGGCCCGACGCCTGCCCCGCCACCATCGCGTCGT